>Ga0209656_10000250_pt1 | contig 36006 bp, 26 predicted proteins | sample BogFormECP12_OM2_FD_188239 | JGI IMG/M metagenome (GOLD analysis project Ga0209656, IMG submission 188239) | Bog forest soil microbial communities from Calvert Island, British Columbia, Canada - ECP12_OM2 (SPAdes) (version 2) | ecosystem: Environmental > Aquatic > Freshwater > Wetlands > Bog ...
CTCGTCCGGGAATACTTCGCGGCGCCAAACAAAGTCGCAGCCACAGCTGCGGGAAAACCCTGATGCTGCGCTTCCTGGAAATCTCGAACGACACGTTCTTCGTCTTCTACCTGATCTCGAACCTGATCAATTTGGCCCTCCTGGTTGTGGCTATTTACAAGAACAGAATGCATCGGCACCGGCTGGAGGGTATCCGCATCGAGGGCATCCAATCGTCTCCCTTCACTCCACCAATCAGCCTGCTGGTGCCGGCCCGCAACGAAGAAATGTGCATCGTCGACAACGTGCGATCGCTGCTGCGTCTGGACTATCCGCAACTGGAAGTCATTGTGGTGAACGATGCCTCGCAGGACGGAACCATGCGCGAGCTTCGCGACAACTTCGGATTGCATCGCTCGCCCACCCTCTACATTCCCGAGATCGAAACGGCCCCGGTGATCGGGATTTACCGGAGTACGCAGCACCGCCAGTTGCTGGTGCTGGACAAGCAATCGGCAGGCTGCAAAGCCGACGCGATCAACGTCGGCATCAATGCGGCCAGCAGCCCGTATGTGTGCGTGGTGGATGCCGACTCCATCCTCGAAAAGGACTCGCTCGCCCGCATTATGGCCGGGATCATCTCCGATCCGGAGCGTGTAGTCGCAGTCGGAGGGATTGTTCGCATATTGAACGGGTCCATCGTTCAGGGTGCAGAACTGAAGCGAGTCGGGCTGCCCAAGACGCATATCGAAATGCTGCAAGTCATCGAGTACCTGCGCGCATTTCTGGTGGGCCGCGAAGGCTGGGCCGCCTTCAATCTGCTGCCCATTATTTCGGGGGCCTTCGGCATCTTCCGCCGCGATCTCCTGCTGAAGATTGGCGGCTTCCGGGCGGATGCAGTTGGGGAAGACTTCGACCTGATTGTTCGTCTCCACCGTTATCTGCATGACCACAACATCGACTACCACATCAACTTTATTCCCGACCCGACTTGTTGGACCGAAGCGCCTTCGGACTACAAGTCATTGGCCCGCCAAAGGGCACGTTGGCATAAGGGCCTGCTCGATACGCTCTGGTCGGCCCGCGACATGCTCTTCCGCAAGCGCTACGGCCGGGTCGGCTGGGTCATTCTGCCCTATATGTGGCTGTTTGAGTGCTTTTCTCCGGTGCTCGAAATGCTCGGTTACGCCACGATTATTCTGGCCGCCTTTTTGGGCGCTCTCAGTCAGGATTTCTTCATCCTGTTCCTTTTGTTCGGATATGCATTTGCCACCTTGATCTCGGTGGGTTCCGTGCTGCTCGAGGAAATGAACTACAGGCGCTACAGCAGTTGGCGGGACGTAGCATGGTTATTGATTTACTGTCTCTTTGAGCATTTGCCTTACCGGCAGATGACCATGTTATGGAGATTGCAAGGAATTTGGGAGTATCTACGCGGCGATTTGAGCTGGCATCAGGTCAAACGAACCGGAACCTCGGCGAGCGCCCGGCAATGAGCAGTCCCTGGCGGCAGAATCGCCGCAATATTTCGAGTGCGTCCATCTTGACAGGTATTTCAAAAGAAAAAGAATACCCAGAGAAGCACGTCCTTTTGTGGGAGACGCAATCGATGAGCGTAAATGCGGATCTGTCTCTCGCACTCAAGTACGGCCCACGTGTGCCCTCTGACGTGCAAACCCGACATAACCCATACAGGCCAGAAGTCGGCTCCTGGGAAGTTGGACATCCCAGCACCCAAAAGAAGCCAACGCGAGGGCGGCACTGGCAACGACAGCCAACCCGCATAAATACTGAGGTTCTTCCTGAGCGCGTCAAAGAGTTTGGCGCAGCTTGTGCCGGGGGGTAACGCGTGCACACGCAATCAACTTGCTAATCGCGCCTTTGGCGCATACTCTCAAAGCAGGTCTGGTTTGAGGTTTGCAAAGGGAGAACATCTGACACACGACGAAATGAAGGCTTCATACGTTGTGATCCGCCACAACGTCCGCACCTACGAATCGGCGGGGGTGGTCGAGGTGGTCAAGGGACGAACCAACGCAGAGACCACGCTGAAGAAGTTCGAAGACAGCCAAAGCTCCGCCGACCGGCACGAGGGCTGGCGGTATTTCCTCGAAAAGAGCAGCTTGAAGGCGGGCACGGACCCGGCCGAGGCTACCGAACTTCGTCAGGCGGAGTTGGAAAGCCGCGAGTCCAAAGCCACGCAAGAAGCTGGTCCCAACGGGGGCGCGACGTCGAGGTGATCGGCATCCTGCGGCAATTTGCTTGCTAACCCAGGCTCGGCGGCGTAGCATTCTTCTGTGCGTTAGACCGAGTCGGTCGTGAGCAGTTCTCGCCTAATCAGCCAGCACCTGCCTCCGAATCTCTCCAGCGTAAATTGATTGAAAGGAACACCGTATCAACATGGCAGAACAAGGAACAGTCAAGTGGTTCAATGACGCCAAGGGCTATGGCTTTATCAGCCGGCAAAATGGCGAGGATGTTTTTGTGCACTTCTCAGCGATCCAGGCGGGCGGCTTCAAGAGCCTGCAGGAGGGCCAGACAGTGCAGTTCGACGTAACCAAGGGCCCCAAGGGCTGGCAGGCGGAGAACGTCCAGCCGCTGTAAACCTCATCCCGGGATAAGAAGGGCGATCTCTCCGGAGATCGCCTTTTCAGTTTCTTTGGGTGCTTCTGCTCGGTCCGATATCAAGACGGATCTCACTTGGTTCGCAGCGGCATTGCAAAGTCAGCGGTTCCAACTTTAACGATCGTTCCGCGCGGCTGCGGCTTCGCCTCTTTTGATTCTTTACCTTCCTCGGGCTTGGTCTTTGTTTCCGTATTGGGCGTAGGCGCAGGTTCTTCCGTCCATATGCCGTAGACGCGCCCGCCGTACGCCGCGATTCCGCTGTAGTCGCCGAAGAAAACGCTGCCGACTTCAAATGGTTCGTCGGTCCAGGCGTAGTTGTTGAAGCTGTGTCCGCCGTCGGTGGAGCGCGCCAGAACCACGATTTGCTTGCGGTTGGCGGGATCACGGCGTCGGTCATAAAAAATCACATCGATGGAGCCGTCGGTCGGATCCACGGCGAGCCACTGAAAAAACTGGTCCGCCCCATTGTGGATCGCGTCATTGTTCACGCGGATCGGCGCGGACCAATGCTTGCCGCCGTCGTCGGAGGTCGCCAGGAAAACATCGAGGTCGCCGTTGCGATAGTCGCTCCAAGTCACATACAGGCGCTTGCTCTTCGGATCGATGGCAATCTGCGGAAATCCGTTGGCCCGCTCGAGCGCGTCGATGGCGAACATAATGGGCGCGGTATGAATGACGGCCCGCGCGCGGGAGAAACTCACGCCGCCGTCGCGCGACGCTGTCAGCATGATCGAGTCATCCTGGCTCCAGATTGCGTACAGCGTACCCTCCGGACCGACTACGCCGTCGAAGCCCTCGACGGCGCCGTTGTCGTCGCGCGGCAATCCGGGATGCTCGTCGATCTCCACCGGCTGCGACCATGTTTTCCCGTCGTCGGTCGAGCGCGACAGCACCATCTGGGAATCGGTCAGTCTCCACCGCGTCCAGCCAACATAAAGATTGCCGGCATAGCGGCTATGGCTGTTGTCCGCGACAATGTACGGCTTGTCTTCAAACGGAATCCCCGGGGAACTCGGCTGCTCGGCGACAGGGAAGTGATCCGCTTCCCAGGTTTTTCCGCCGTCGAGCGAGCGCCGCACAAAAATTCCGTTACGGGTCGCGCCCCGGGCCCAGTAGTTGAACGTCCCTAGCTTGTCGAACGCGATGTAACACACAAAGGCATGACCCTGGTTATCGAAAGCTACCGACACATCGCCAGAGACGCGATAGTTCTTGGGATCCACGTTTTCGGCCAGTTGCCAGCTGTGGCCAGCGTCCTGCGAGTAGGCGGCGTGAACGTTGTCCTGAAACACGCCGACAATCTGTTGCGGATTCGCCGGATTTACCGCGATGGATGGCTCGGTGAACGGCCCCACCGCCGGCGTGAGAGGAAAGACCTGAGCCTGCGGAGCTATGGGAAGCTCCTGCCCCCGCGCGAGCAAAGACGCAGTGCAGAACAGTGCGAAAAAAGCTGACAGCATGAATCGGCGGATATGTTTCAACAAGAACATGCGAAAAGCCTCGTTTGTTCGCGATCAAGTGAACTTCGTTAGGGAAGTTCTCCGGAGCATAAAGCGGCGCCTCCGGCAATGCCGGCATCGGCCCCGTAGTGGGCCATCAACAGCGGAATTTCCGAGACGCGGGGATTCACGCACCAGCTGGGAAGGCGGTTCTTGATGTCATCGAAGAAGGGTTTGAGCATGGCCGCCACGCCGCCGCCCATCACCAGAACGTCGGGGTCGAGCAGGTCGACGATGTTGCCGAGCCAGGGCGTCAGGACGTCGACGGTTTCTTGGAGAATTTCCCGCGCCACCGCATCGCCCGCCGCATAAGCCTTGCCCACCATTTCGCTGGTGATGGCCGCCACGTCACCGTTGGCCAGATCGAGAATCGCCGACGGCCGCGATGGACTGTCCTTAAACTTGCTTCGCGCCCGCGCGCCGATCGCGGGACCCGCCGCAAGTATTTCAATGCATCCGAGTTTTCCGCAGTTGCAGCGCGGCCCGCGATAGTCGATGCTCACGTGACCGCCTTCGCCCGCCGAGCCGGTGCTGCCGTGGTAAATGCGGCCATCGAGAACAATGCCGGTGCCGATGCCGGTTCCAATCGTGGCGTAGAAAACGTAGCGGAACCCGCGGGCCGCGCCCCAGCGCGTTTCCGCTAACGCTGCGGCGTTGGCATCGTTATCCACTTTGACGGGCACGTGATACATGTCTGCGATTTTCTCGGCCAGCGGAAAGTTCCGCCAGCAGGGCAGATTCGGGGGATTGAGAACTACACCAGTTTTTGGGTCGAGCGGCCCGGGGGCGCAGATGCCGATGCTGTGAACTCCGCCCTCCGGCTCCGCCGCCGCGGCCATGGAATCAATCGCGCCAGCGACCGCCTGTAAGGCCGCTTCGGCCGTGCCGTTGGCGACCATCGGCTTGCGGCCCTGCGTAAGTATTTTGCCTTCGCGGTCGACGAGTCCGACCGCGACTTTGGTGCCACCGATATCGACGCCAAGAATGGGACCGTCAGCCGTTGAGTTCTTACTCATGGCTGGGCCGTCGCCACCGTCTGCGGCAGGGAAGAGAACTGCACCTTGATGGTCTTGATCTCGTAGGGCGTGGTGTGCAACGTAACTCCGCCGTTGTGAATCGCAATGTTTGCCGTCGGTTTTTCCATAAGATCAGTTTCCGACGCCGATTCTGCGCCGGGAGGAAGTTGAATGGTAACGTCGCCCTCCTTGCCCGCCCATTCGTAGTAGCGCAGAACCAGCGCGTTCTCGTCTTCGGCCTTCTTCAGAGCCGTCACGATGACATTGTCCGGTTGTGCCTGCACAAAGGAATGCTCGGCCGCGAGCGCTCCCTGATGTTTTCCGAACGGCAGCGAAATCAACTTGTAATTCAGTTCATAGCCGCGGCGAATCGTGAGCGCATCCTTCCAGCCTCCACCGTGCGGATACAGTGAGTAGGTGAACTCATGATGACCCTCGTCGGCGTGCGGGTCGGGCCACTCCGGCGAACGCAGCAGCGACAGGCGCAGTACATTTCCTTTCGCGTCGTATCCGTATTTGCAGTCATTCAGCAGACTGAACCCGTGCGTCGAGTCGGAGATGTCAGCCCAGCGCTGCGCCGGAACTTCAAACTGCGCCTGCTCCGCGGGAGTATTTCGAGTGGTGGGACGCTCGACCGAGCCGAAAGGAATTTCAAATGCCGCTTTGTCGCTGTGCGCGCTGACCGGGAACGCGATCTTCAGCAGAATATGTTTTTCATGCCATTCCGCCTGCATCTTTACGTCCACGCGAGGCACGCCCGCGTACATGATGATGTCGCGGATAAAAGTTGAGTTCTGGAAATGGTTTTTGATCTGGATGACCGCCCGCAGCGGGCCGCTCTCCATTAGCTTCACTTCATCCGCCTTGTCCAGATCCCAATGTTGCTTCTCGAAATCGGCGTCGATATTCCATGCGTCCCATTGTTTTGGTTTATCGACGAACGTCTGTAGCAAATTCCCGCAGGTTGAGGTCTTAGGCCCACCCGTGTCGGTTTCCGCGGGCGCCAGCGCCTCTGTGCCGCTGCGTTTGTCGAACAGGCTGGTCATGCAGCCGGTTTGCGAATCGATCTTCAAGCGAATGAACTCGTTCTCCAGGCTATTCGCAGAAGCGATGAGGAAAGTAGGAACTGCTTGTGCGCTCATGGCAGGACGCACGAAATAGGTGCGGTAGCCGAGCGACTGCGTGTTGGCCATCAACAACACCCGCACACGGTGCGTCTCGTCGTCGACGGAAAGAAGTTGCGATGGCACCAACTTTCCGTTCGAGTCGGCCACTTCGATTTGATTTACCAGCGTCGGCAGTTGCGCTTCAACCTCAGTCACTTCGGTGCGCGGCCACGAGAGAGAATTGAAAATCAGCACCGGGACCTCGCTTTGAATGTTCCCGCCTTGCGTATTGACGTGCGCGGCAATCTCGCGCAGAGATTCCATGGTGACGTCATTCGCCGCGCGGTCCACATCCTCGAGATTGCGCTTGGCGTCGAGATAGTTCACCGCGATGCCGGAACCCGGCATGATGTCGTGGAAGTGATCGAACAGAAGGTTTTTCCAGGTCAGTTCCATCCCATCCTGCGGGTAGGCCCGGCCGTAGAGCGAGGCCAGCGACGCGAACTTCTCGGCATTGAGAACCGTCTCTTCGGCGCGCCGGATTCTGCGCTTGGTTTCGGCCTGCGTGGTGAAGACTCCGCGGTGGTACGCAAAGTAAAGTTCGCCATCCCACGTCGGAACCTGCATGCTGGGGAGTTTCTTCTCCAGATCACTGAAAAAGTCGCGGGCGAAACTGAACTCAAGCTTTGGAAATACCGCATCGGGAGCCCGCAGTTGGTCGGCGTGATCGAGCATGATGCGCGTCGGCCCGCCGCCGTGATCGCCCACGCCGTACAGGTGCATCATCTCGGGTTTGTCGGGGACGGTTTTACCGTAGATCGACGGCATCCAGATCGACAGGTCGGTCGCCAGCGGCTCGGCGTCGATGCCGCCCGCATAGTCATGCGGAAAATACGTGAGCAACCGGCTGCCGTCGGGCGCCTGCCACCGGAACAGCTTGTAGGGGAAGACCGTAAATTCGTGCGCCCAGAGCAGCTTCTGGGTGACGAAATAGTCCATGCCTGACTTTTTGTAGATCTGCGGCAGCTGATAGTTGTATCCAAACGAATCCGGGTTCCAGCCGATCTTCACATCCACGCCGAAATTCTTCTGGAAATAGCGCTTGCCCACCAAGATCTGGCGGACCAGGGATTCGCCGTCGGGCATATTCAAATCCGGCTCGACCCACATGCCGCCGATGATCTCCCACCGGCCCTCTTTGACGCGCCGCTGGATCTGCTGAAAGAGGTCAGGATATTTTTCCTGCATCCATTCATAGGTGCGCGCGGACGACATGGTGAATTTGAAGTCGGGATACTCGCGCATGAGGTCGAGCACGCTCTGGAACGTGTTGCGTACCACTTCGACCGTTTCGGTCCATGGCCACAGCCACGCCATGTCGATATGCGAATTGCCCACGATGCGAATGTTGAACTGCTGCAGCCATGGTCTGAGCGCTTCCAGCTTGGCATGCGCTTGCTTGAGCGAGGCGTCGAAGCCAGCCTGATCCCCATGATCCAGCGGCGAAAAATCAATGGCCTTCACCGCGGCGTCGAGTTGCTGCTGGCGCCCGGTCTTTCCCTCCTCATAGGCCGCAATAATGGGGCGAGCGGCGAGCAGTTCCGTTCGCAGAAAACCGGGGCTCGGCCGCGAATGCGGAGGTTCGATCGTGATCTCGCTATGAAGAAATTCGGACTGCGCTTCGTCTCCCGCCACCACCCGCGCTGCGACCAGGAATCTCTGGCCGGGCTGCGCGTTTTCGGTTAGGAGCATGGGCAGAATGTCGTCGTCGCTGCCGCGATAGAGAATCGCTCCATTCGAAAACACGGTAATCTTCATGCTACCTTGACTGCCAAAGCGCAGATCAAGCGACACCCGCGAGCCTTGCGTGGCGTAACCGTTAATCTTCTCGGGAACCTGAATCCAGCGACGAAACACGCGGGTTCCCGCCCAATGTTCCTCGTTGGCGTTGCCCCCTCCCGGTTCCGCCTTCACCGTGAACCGGCCCCAGCCGGAATCATCCAGTCCGGGATCCTCGGGATGCGGAATGTCGGAGTGAAATCGCCATTCCGCTTCGTCGTGGCGAGTGAGTGCCTCGAGCCGGTCAAGCGTTGATTTGTAGGGATCAGGAGCGTTGGAGGTCTGGGAAACCGCAAAAGCCGCGTGCAGCAGAATTGCAAGGAATAACACGAGCGAACGCTTCATCGAGAACGCACCTTTCAAGCGAGATCAGAAAAACTTCAATCCGAGCATCTGGAGAGCAACCAGAGATTATCACTCAATGTTGTCGATATGATTCTAAGTTGTTGATTCTATAGCGAGCTGATGCCCGTGAGCGCGGGCTCGCAAAAATTATGATTCCTTGCATCGAAATTATGAATCCAAGCCATTACGTAAGATGGTTGACGGTGCGAGCCAGCCAACTTACACTTTAAGCTGCAAATGTCAGAAAACCGCAATCTTCGCGCTATGTGCTGCGGCACTTGTTGTTGTTGTGCATGCGTGTGCGCTGGCGCGGGGAGGCTGCTGACCTAAGAATTCTTTCTTAACAAGGCACTCATAAACCCATCGCCAGACGAACCTGGCGGTGGGTTTTTCATTTTTGGCCACCGAAATTTCGGACCATAACTTTATGACAAACACGGCGAAAGAAACGACAGCCCAGCGCGTTGAGCGCCTGAAGCGCGCCATGAATCCATGGGAGGGCCTGGAGGAAATCCGGCGCTTCGCCCGCGAGGGATTCGAGTCCATCCCGCCCGAATGGATCGGCACGTATTTCCGCTGGTGGGGCGTGTACACCCAGGGAGACGGCGCTGGAGTAACCGGCGGCCAGGGCGGCGTAGGCCGTGCGTTGCAGCGCTTCATGGTGCGCATCCGCATTCCCAACGGCATGATGACCTCGCGCCAGCTGCGGGCCATCGCCGACCTCACCCGCCGTCACGCCAACGGCATTGCCGACCTTACCGTTCGTCAGAACATTCAACTGCACTGGGTCACCATTGAGTCGCTGCCGGAAGTGCTGGACGGCCTCTGGCAGGTTGGACTTAACACGACTGGAGCGTGCGGCGATGTCGTGCGCAACGTGACGGGATGTCCCGTCGCAGGAGTGGATGCCGACGAAATCGCCGACGCCTCACCCCTGGTGCTGGAGACTTCGCAATTGCTGGCGGGAAATGTCGAGTTTTACAACCTGCCGCGCAAATTCAAAATCTCGATCACCGGATGCCGCGTCTGGTGCCCCTATCCCGAAATCAATGACGTGGGCCTGACCGCGATTACTCGCGTGGTTGGCGGGAAGCCGGAAGTCGGCTTCTCGCTTAGAGTGGCCGGAGGCCTTTCGACGGAACCTTACCTCGGAGCGCGTCTGAATGCGTTCGTTCGCTGGAACCAGGTGGTGCCTGTAATCAAAGGGATCGCCGAACTGTTTCGCGATTCCGATGTTCTGCGCGAGCACCGCGAGCGAGCCCGCTTGAAGTTTCTCTTCCTGCGCCACGGCTGGACCGCGGACCGTTTTCTCGGAGAACTGCAAGAGCGTATTGGATTCCAACTCGATCCGGCGGTGGAAGAACAGCCGCCTGACGACGTCTATCGTGACCATGTCGGAATTCATGCGCAGAAGCAGTCCGGCCTCTCTTATGTAGGGGCGGTCGCGCTCCGCGGGCGCATCACGGCCGAACAGATGCAGTCGGCCGCGGACCTCGCCGAGCGCTTCGCTGGTGGCGAATTGCGCGCGACCAACATGCAGAACCTGCTCGTCGTAAACGTGCCCACGCTCAACGCGGAACCTCTGGCAAAGGAATTCGACGCGATCGGATTGAAAGTCGGCGGTTCGTCATTCTGGCGTGGCACGGTGGCATGCAGCGGGACGGAATTCTGCAAGCTTGCCATCACCGAAACGAAGAGCTTTTCCCGCTGGCTGGTCGAAGAACTGGAAGAGCGGCTGCCCGGTTTCGATCAGCACCTGAAGCTGCACGTTACCGGATGCCCCAACAGTTGCGGCCAGCACTGGATCGCCGACATCGGCATCGAGGGCAAGAAGATCAAAGTTCACGACCGCATGGTCGACGCCTACTACTTCTGCGTAGGCGGAGCGCTTGGTCTGCATCAGGCCACAGCCCGCCCGGTCGGATATCGCTGCGCTGCCACGGAAGTTCCGGATGCTCTGGAGCGGTTGCTGGGCAGCTACCTGGCGCAGCGTGAGCCGGGCGAGAATCTGCGCAGGTTTTTTGTTCGCCACAGCGACACCCAATTGCGCGAGTTTCTTGCCGGAGAAGTCGTGGCCGCGGTAGCTCGCGATTTACCGGATCCAACCAGGGGCTTAGCGGCATCAGGAGGGATCGGTGACTAACTTATTCCCCATGTTTCTAAAGCTCGAAGGCCGGCAATGCCTGGTGGTGGGCGCCGGCAAAGTCGGCGAGCCCAAAATCGGCGGTCTGCTGGAGACCGGTGCGCGCATCCGCGTAGTCACTCTCGATGCCAGTCCTGCGGTTCGCGAGTGGGCACGGACCGGAAAGATCGAGCTTGAGTTGCGAGCCTTCGTAGCCGACGACCTGGACGGCGCTTTCCTGGCAGTCGTGGCCACGAATTCGCGCAGCTTGAATGAGCGCGTTTATCACGAAGCGCAGAGACGCCGCGTGCTCTGCAATGTTGCCGATGTTCCCGACCTCTGCGATTTCTACTATCCCGCGGTCGTGCGCCGCGGCGATCTTCAAATCGCCGTTTCGACCGCCGGGCAAAGTCCATCGCTGGCCCAGAAAATTCGTCAGCAGCTCGAAAAGCAATTTGGCCCCGCATACGCCGCGTGGGTTGAGGAACTGGGTGAGACGCGGAGGCTGATTCTCGCCAGCGATCTCGACAAAGAACGCAAGTTGGAGTTGCTGCATTCGCTGGCGAGCAGGGAAGCAGTCGAAGCGGCCCTGGCGGAAACGCGCGAAGCGCCTGAGCTGGCAGCCAAGGGAGAGGGCGCATGAAGGGGAAAGTCTATTTAGTGGGTGCGGGGCCGGGCGATCCTGAGTTGCTCACTTTGAAAGCGCTGCGAGTTCTGAAGACGGCGGATGCTGTCCTGCACGACGACCTGGTCTCGCCTGAGACCTTAAAACTGATTCCTCCAACCGCGCAGGTTCACAACGTCGGCAAGCGCTGCGGAAAGAAAAACATCCTGCAGGAAGAAATCAGTTTTCTGATGGTTGCGCTGGCCGACTCTGGATTGTGTGTCGTCCGCCTCAAGAGCGGCGATCCACTTATCTTTGGCCGCGCGGGAGAAGAAATCGAAGCGCTCCGCCGGGCCAACATTCCCTTCGAGATTGTGCCCGGCGTGACTTCCGCCATGGGAGCGGCTGCGGCGGCGCAGATTCCCCTGACGCATCGCCGCGCCTCGTCCGCGCTGGTATTCATCACGGCGCATCAAGCCTCTGGAAGTGAAGCCGCAAACTGGAACAAGCTGGCAGGAAGCGGCGCAACGCTGGTGATCTACATGCCGGGAAAAAACTATGGCGAGATCGCCGCGAAGCTGAAGGCATCTGGACTCGCTTGCGAGACTCCCTGCGCCATCATCTCGCGCGCGACCACTGCGCAGCAGCAGACGCACTTTTCCACGATCGGCGGGTTGCATCGCTCGCCAAAGCTGGCCGCTCCGACGCTGCTTATAGTCGGCGAAGTTGTGCGCTTCGCCGATCCTGTAGCTCTGGCGCAGCCATTTATGTCGACCATTTCTGCTGAGAACGACGGCGTTCTCCCGGCTGCGTTGTTTGCCGATTCCACCGCCGCAGCTGACTTCGTACCAAATGAGGAGCCACTCGCGTGAAAGACCAGATCCAGATCGACATCCAAGAGCAGATCGCAGAGATTCAGGACGCGGCCGAGAATTGGACACCTCAGCATGCTCTGGCCTGGGCGTTCGAGACCTTCGGCGAACGCGTAGCCATGTCTTCGGCGTTCGGCGCCGAAGGGATGGTGCTGATCGATATGGCTTCTCGCGCCCGCAAAGACTTCCGCCTTTTTACCATCGACACCGAATTCCTGTTTCCTGAAACGTATAACTTGATGGACCGGATCGAAGAGAAGTATGGAGTCACGATCGAGAAGGTGTACTCCGTATTCTCGCCCGAAGAGCAGGAGCGCACGCATGGATCAGCGCTGTGGACGCGGGATCCAGACCTCTGCTGCAGCCTGCGGAAAGTCGAGCCCCTGCGCCGCAAGCTGGGCGAGCTGAGCGCGTGGATCACGAGCATTCGCCGGGACCAGACGTCAGTCCGGTCCAGCGCGCGCAGAATTGAGTGGGATGCCAAGTTCGGCCTCGTGAAGATCAATCCAATGGTCGACTGGACTACGAAGCAGGTGTGGCACTACATCCATGACCATGACGTGCCCTACAACCCGCTGCACAATCAGGACTATCCCAGCATCGGCTGCACGCATTGCACGCGCGCTGTCCGGCCGGGAGAAGATCCGCGCGCCGGGCGCTGGCCAGGATTCGCCAAGACTGAGTGCGGCTTGCACATCATTGAGCCCGTGCCGGGCTCGCCAGCGGACGCGTCGAAAGCTGCCAAGTTCGGAAACTAAAGTAAACTGCGTTCAACCCGTATGGCAGAACGCGCTGGAGATCCCTCCCCAGTCGCGCACGGGCTGCGGCTGCGGGAATCGCTTCTGGCGGTGGGTTCGGTTGATTCTCTTAAGAGTGCTTTACTTCATCCGATCCCGCCCTCCAGAAGACCCGTAATTCGTGTCGACATTTTTGTCGATGTCGATGTAATGCGCGTGGCGTTCTGGATGAGGGTCTCATGAAAATGTTCGGCGCGGAAAACTGGAACAATTGCAAGTTAAGAGCGCTGGAGGACACGGTGCAACAGAAATGCAAAATTCCGATAGGAACCATCGAAATCTCAGGCGCCACCGGCGCTTACCCGTCCGTCTTCATTTGCGTGGCGAACTGGCGCAGCAGGGCGACAAACGCAGTGGACGCGACCGAGAGCGTGCGGTCGCGACGGTAGGCAAGCCCGAGCTCGCGGTAGAGGGTTGCGTCCTCCAGATCGATCAGCTTGACCCGGCCAGAGTCCACTTCGTCGCGGGCGAACGATGCGCTGATGAGCGATACGCCTAAGTCCGCGGCGACGAAGCTCTTGATCATGCCAATGCTGGGCAGTTCCATTCGCACCTGCAGTTCGGCGTGGTAGGGGCGAAACAGCTTATCCAGCAGCCGCCGCGTGTGCCCCGTCTTCGGAAACAGCAAAGGATGTTTGACAATCTCGCTGACGGGCACGACCTTGAACTTGGCAAGCGGATTTTTGGGGCTGACCATCAGCATCAGCTTGTCGCGGAAAATGGGCTGGATCTTCAAACTCGGCGACTGGATCGGCAAGGTAAGAATGCCGACTTCGACCTGCCCGTTTTCCAGCTTTTCCACGATTTTGTAGGTGAAGTTCCGGTAAATGCTGATCTGCACTGGCGGATAGCGGCGGCAATATTCCCCGAAAACCTCAGGCAGAACATACAAACACGTAGCTTCGTTCGCTCCCACACGCAGCGTGCCGCGAGGCGTACCGCTGTGGTCGGCGACCGCCATCAAAGATTCGTCGCGCAGGGCCTTCAGGCGCTCGGCATATTCGTAAAACACCTGGCCCGCCGGAGTCAGTTTTACCGTCTTGCCCGAGCGGTCGAGCAGGCGGTCGCCGTACTCCTGCTCCAGTTGGCGGATTTGTGCGCTCACAGCCGATTGCGAGCGGAAAACTTTCTCCCCGGCACGGGAAAAACTTCCCTGCCGCGCAACTTCCAGGAACGTGATGAGCTGATCGAAGTCCATTGTGGTTTCAACGAATTATAGCGAAGTTCCCCTGCAATCGAGGTTAATTACCCGGAATTCCGCGCCTCAGGGCGCGCCCTGAAATTTGCATGACTTGCATCGAAATTCTGCATTGTACTTTGCTCCCGATCAGGCCAGACAATACCAAGGTATGTTCCTGTGCAGGAGTGTGCGACCCTCGGTTGCCCTCGCGAGTCGTGCCCAAGAGCAACTGATTCGAAAGGAATTCAGTCCACCGGACGAAGTCGGATTCCAGGATGACGACGACGCGTCTCAACCCGAAAAATGGCTTGCCGCCCGCCCAGGGCCTCTACCACCCAGCGCACGAGCACGACGCCTGCGGCATCGGTTTTGTCGCCAGCATCGGCGGCCATAAAAGTCACGACATCATCCGCAAAGGAATTCAGGTATTGCTCAACCTGGCGCATCGCGGCGCCTGCGGCTGCGATCCGGAAACCGGCGACGGTGCCGGCGTCCTCATCCAGATTCCGCACAAATTCTTCGCGCGGGAATGCGAGAAGCTGGGCTTCGCGCTTCCGAAACCTGGAACGTATGGCGTCGGCATGACGTTTCTGCCTGTCGAGAAGCACCAGCGCCTGCAGTGCGAGGGAATTCTCGAACGCATCGTCCGAGAAGAAGGCCTGACGTTGCTCGGCTGGCGGGATACTCCTGTTTATGCGTCCGCGATCGGCCGCGTGGCTCGCGCTTCGCAGCCTTATATTCAGCAGATATTCGTTCGCTGCACGCCGGGAATAAACGAAGATGCTTTCGAGCGCAAGCTCTATGTTGTGCGCAAGCGGGCGGAGAATGAAATCCGCGAGTCCGGCATTGAAGACGCGGAGATGTTCTACATCCCGTCGCTTTCCTGCCGCACGATTGTCTACAAGGGCTTGCTGCTCGCTTCCCAGATTACAAATTTCTACCGCGAGCTCTCCGATCCCGATGCGATCAGCGCGCTTTGCCTGGTGCACCAGCGGTTCTCGACCAATACGTTTCCCAGTTGGCAGCGGGCGCATCCCTACCGCTATATCGCGCACAACGGCGAGATCAACACGCTGCGCGGCAACGTTAACTGGATGCAGGCCCGCCAGTCGCTGCTGCAGTCTCCACTTTTCGGCGAGGACATAAAAAAGTTACATCCCGTCATCGCGCCCGACGGCAGCGATTCGTCGAACTTCGATAACGCCGTTGAATTGCTCCTTCAGTCCGGACGAAGCCTGCCGCACGTCATGGCCATGCTGATTCCCGAAGCGTGGTCGGGCAATCCGCACATGAAGCCGGAGAAGCGCGCCTTCTACGAGTACCACGCCTGCCTGATGGAGCCATGGGACGGCCCGGCTGCGATAGCCTTCACGGACGGCCGCGTCATCGGCGCGACGCTCGACCGCAACGGCCTGCGCCCCGGACGCTACGTCGTGACCCATGATGACCTGGTTGTCATGGCCTCGGAAGCCGGTGTGCTCGACATCGCGCCCGAGCAGGTCAAGAGCAAGGGACGTCTGCAGCCGGGGAAGATGTTCCTGGTCGATACCGTCGAAGGCCGCATCATTTCGGACAAGGAGATCAAGCAGAAGCTTTCGTCGCGTCAGCCCTACGCTCAGTGGGTGAAGGAAAATCAGATCACCATCGATCAGTTGCCGGATCCTTCGCGCATGCATCACCCGGATGCCGAAACTCTTCTACGCCGCCAGCGTGCTTTCGGCTATAGCGATGAAGACCTGCGCATGATCCTCGGCCCGATGGCCGCGAAGGGCGAAGAGCCCATTGGTTCGATGGGGACTGACACGCCCCTGGCCTGTCTCTCCGATAAACCGCAGTCGTTGTTCAATTACTTTAAGCAATTGTTTGCGCAGGTGACCAATCCTCCGATCGATCCCATTCGCGAAGAGATGGTGATGTCGCTCATCAGCTACATCGGCAGCGAGCGCAACATTCTCGAAGAGGCACCGGAGAACTGCCACATGCTGAAGCTGGCGCATCCCTTGCTCTCCAATCGCGAACTGGAAAAGCTGCGGCGGGTTTCGAATCGTGACTTGCTGGCAACCACGCTGCCCGCTCTGTTCCCCGCCAGAGACGGCGAGGCCGGACTGAGACGGGCCCTTGATGAATTGTGCCGGACCGCGTCGCGTGCCGTGAAGGCCGGATACTCTCTTCTGATCCTTTCCGATCGCGGCGTGGACAAAGACTACGCTCCCATTCCTTGTCTGCTGGCGCTGGCAGCGGTTCACAACTTGCTCGTCCGGGAAGAAACACGTACTCAAGTTGCCCTGATTACCGAATCCGGCGAGCCGCGCGAAGTCATGCACTTCGCTCTGCTCAGCGGCTACGGGGCCAGCGCCATCAATCCGTATCTGGCGCTCGAGAGTGTTGAAAACCTGGCGCGGCGCGGAGAACTCGGGGATGACATTGCCCCTGAGCTCGCCGCCAGGCACTTCATGAAGGCCATCAAGAAAGGCCTGCTGAAGACGTTCTCGAAGATGGGCATCTCCACGCTCCAAAGTTATCAGGGCGCGCAGGTTTTCGAAGCGATCGGACTGAACAAGGAATTGATCGACGCCTACTTCGCCGGCACAACCTCGCGGATTGAGGGAGTTGGACTTTCTGTTCTCGCCGCCGAAGCCCAACTGAAACACGAGTACGCTTTCCGCCCGCTCACTGAGTTTGAAACCGAGCTTGCCGTCGGCGGCAGTTATCACCAGCGCGTGAACGGCGAATATCACCTGCTGAATCCGCTGACCATCAGCAAGCTGCAACAAGCCGTGCGGGAGGATAGCTTTAAGACATTTCAGGAATACACCGACCTCATCGACAACCAGAACGCCAACTTCTGCACTCTGCGCGGCCTGATGAAGTTGAAAAAGAGCGACACGCCGGTTCCGGTCGAGGAAGTCGAGCCCGCCATGGAAATCGTTAAGCGTTTCACCACCGGCGCCATGTCGTTTGGATCGATCAGCAAGGAAGCGCACGAGACACTGGCCATCGCCATGAACCGCATTGGCGGCAAGTCCAACACGGGCGAGGGCGGGGAAGACGAAGCGCGCTTCACGCCGGACCCGAACGGCGATCTACGGCGAAGCGCCGTCAAACAAGTGGCCTCGGCGCGTTTCGGCGTGACCGCCAACTACCTGGTTAACGCCGACGAGCTCCAAATAAAAATGGCGCAGGGCGCGAAACCCGGCGAGGGCGGCCAACTCCCGGGCCACAAGGTCGACGAAGTGATTGCCCGCCTGCGGCATTCCATTCCTGGAGTGGGGCTGATCTCGCCGCCGCCGCATCACGACATCTATTCGATCGAGGACCTCGCGCAACTGATCTACGACCTGAAAAACGTGAACCCGCACGCCCGCATTGCCGTGAAGTTGGTGGCCGAGGTCGGTGTCGGAACAGTCGCAGCGGGGGTGGCAAAAGCCCATGCCGACGTCGTGCTCATCAGCGGCGACAGCGGTGGCACTGGCGCGTCTCCGTTAAGTTCCATCAAGCATGCCGGCATTCCGTGGGAACTGGGCCTGGCGGAAACGCAGCAGGTTCTCTTGTTGAACGATCTGCGCAGCCGCATCCGCGTGCAAACCGACGGCAAACTGCAGACCGGCCGCGACGTGGCCATTGCCGCCTTGTTGGGCGCCGAAGAATTTGGTTTTGCCACGACTCCTCTGATCGCCATGGGCTGCATCATGATGCGCAAGTGCCATCTCAACACTTGCTCGGTGGGCATCGCCACGCAGGATCCTGAATTACGGAAACAATTTAAGGGACAGCCCGAGCACGTGATCAATTTCTTTTTCTTCATCGCGGAACAGCTTCGCCAGTACATGGCAGAGCTCGGATTCCGCACGGTCGACGAAATGGTGGGTCGCGTCGACATGCTCGACGTGGACCCCGCCGTCGATCATTGGAAAGATCACTGGAAGGCCCGCGGCCTCGACTTCACGACGATTCTCTACAATCCACCCGTGCCCTCGCGAGTGGCCCGTCGCCGCGTGCAGGCGCAGGATCACGGCTTGGAGCAGGCGCTCGATCACAAGATTCTCGGCCAGGTAGCGCCCCACCTCGAAACCCTCGCACCGGTGGAAGTAAAGTTCCCCGTACGAAACATTCACCGCTCGGTCGGGACCATGCTGAGCGGCGAGATCGCGCGCCGTTATGGATCTGCCGGACTGCCCGACGACACGGTCCGCATCCACCTCACGGGCTCGGCTGGTCAGAGCCTGGGGGCGTTTCTCGCCAAAGGAGTCACGCTTTCGCTCGAGGGCGAAGCCAACGACTACGTTGGGAAGGGCCTCTCAGGTGGCCGGCTCATCGTGTTTCCGCCGCGGGCTTCCAGTTTCGCGCCAGAAGAAAATATCATCATCGGCAACGTCGCCCTTTACGGTGCGACCAGCGGAGAAGCGTTCTTCAACGGCGTCGCTGGCGAACGTTTTGCAGTCCGCAATTCCGGCGCGACCGCTGTCATCGAGGGCGTCGGCGATCACGGCTGCGAGTACATGACCAACGGCATCGTACTGGTGCTCGGCGCCTGCGGCAGAAATTTCGGCGCCGGCATGAGCGGCGGCGTCGCTTATGTCTTCGACGAGCGCGGAGACTTTACTGACAGGCGTTGCAATCTCGATTCCGTCGATCTGGAACCGTTGCTCGATGAGCCGGATGTTGTGATGGTCAAAGATCTTCTTTTATCTCACCTGGAACTGACTGCCAGCCCCCGCGCCAAGTGGATTCTCGATAGTTGGGATGAGATGGTCTCTCGCTTCATCAAAGTATTTCCGCACGAATTCAAGCGAGTGCTGGGAGTGGCCCGCAGCCAGGCGCCCTACATCCCGAGCCAGCCGGTAACCATCCTGGCAGATGCCGAGCACGCACAGCAGGAGCAGCACGGGCAGGTGCTACATGGGTAAGACCACCGGCTTCATGGATTACTCGCGCGAACTGGCGCCGCGCCGCCCGGTCGCCGAACGGATCAACGACTGGTTCGAGATTTATCAGGATTTTCGGGAAGAGAAGCTTCGCGAGCAGGGTGCCCGCTGCATGGATTGCGGCGTTCCGTTTTGCCAGACGGGATGTCCCGTCAGTAATCTCATCCCTGACTGGAACGATCTGGTCTATCGCGGGCGTTGGAAAGACGCAGTCCGCCAGTTGCACGCCACCAATAATTTTCCCGAGTTCACCGGCCGAATCTGTCCCGCGCCCTGCGAAGCCTCGTGCGTGTTGGGCATCAACCAGCCTCCAGTCACGATCAAGCAGAACGAAAAAAATATTGTGGAGCGCGGATTTCTCGAAGGCTGGATCCGCCCCGAACCCGCGAAACTTCGCAGCGGAAAAAAAGTTGCCGTCGTCGGTTCCGGTCCAGCCGGACTGGCAGCGGCGCAGCAGTTGTGCCGCGCCGGCCATACGGTTTCGGTTTATGAGAAAAATGACCGCATCGGCGGATTGCTGCGCTACGGCATTCCCGAATTCAAGCTGGAAAAACACATCATCGACCGCCGTCTCGATCAGATGTCGGCCGAGGGAGTGAGGTTCATCACCAGCGCCGAGGTCGGCAGCAAAATCCCGGTCGAAGATCTCCGCCGTGACTTCGATGCCATTGTTCTGGCTGGCGGTTCCGAGCATCCCCGTGATTTGAAAGTTCCCGGCCGCGAGCTGAAGGGAATTCACTACGCGATGGAGTTCCTCCCGCAGCAGAACAAGCGCTGCCACGGCGATACACTCGACCCGGCCGTCGAGATTCTGGCCACTGGCAAGCGCGTGGTGATCATCGGCGGCGGCGACACCGGTGCCGACTGCCTGGGGACGGTCCACCGCCAGAAGCCGCTTTCTGTGCATCAATTTGAAATCATGCCGAAACCGCCCGACGAGCGTTCGCCGCTGACCCCGTGGCCTCTTTGGCCCATGCAATTGCGCATCGAAGGTGCTCACGAGGAAGGCGGCGTGCGCGACTGGAGCATCGCCACCACGAAATTTACGGGCGATGCACATGGCAACGTCACTCAACTTCACGCCGTTAGGGTCGGCCCTCCCCCGAAGTTCGACCCCATCGCCGGCACCGAGTTCACCATGGATGCTGATCTCATTCTCATCGCCATGGGCTTCCTCGGCCCGGTGCGCAGCGGCATGATCGAGCAGCTGGGAGTTCAGCTTGATAACCGCGGGAACGTGGCGACCGACCAGAACCACATGTCGTCGGTTCCCGGGGTGTTCGCAGCAGGCGACATGCGCCGCGGACAGTCGCTCGTGGTGTGGGCGATTTCGGAGGGCCGCAAAGCTGCCGCCTGTGTTGAGGCCTACCTGAAGTCGCTCACCATGCGTCCGGTAGTTCCTGCGGTATCCGCCGCGCGACAGATTGCCTCCTGATCATGACCGTCCGTCCGCGGCTCAGACAAAGATGGAGTGGGGCTCATACGCGGCAGAGTAAGATGGCTGTGCACTGGTCCTCGTCCGACCCGTCATCGCCCGATCTGTCATGATCCAACTTTCCGATATCCAGGCCGCTCTCGAACGAATCCGCGCTGACATCCGCATCTCTGCCTGCACGCACTCGGAAACATTTTCCGGCCTGACCAACAACTCCATCTTCCTGAAGCTCGATAACCAGCAACGCACGGGAGCTTTCAAAGAGCGCGGCGCTCTGAACAAACTACTCACGCTGACTCAAGACGAACGCGCCCGTGGCGTGATCGCGGCATCTGCCGGCAATCATGCGCAAGGTGTCGCGTACCACGCGGGACGGCACAACATCAAGGCGCGCATCGTCATGCCGCTTCCCACACCGCTGACGAAAGTTTCGGCGACGCGCGCTTACGGCGCCGACGTTCTGCTGCACGGGACTAATTACGACGAAGCCTATGAAAAGGCCGTCGAGCAGAGCCGGCAACACGGACTCACGCTGATTCACGCTTTCGACGACGATGCAGTAATCGCCGGGCAGGGAACTGTGGGACTTGAAATCCTGCAGCAGCATCCTGAGATCGAGGTCATTGTCGCCCCCATCGGCGGCGGTGGTCTCATTGGCGGAATCTCCTGCGCGGTCAAAGAGACAAATCCAGCGATTCAGATTTTCGGAGTGCAACCTTCGAGAATTCCGTCCATGAAAGCCGCCGTGGCCGAGGGCAAGCCCGTTACGCTGAGCTCCGCCAAGACGATCGCGGATGGCATTGCCGTGCGCCGGGCCGGAGAACGCACGCTCCCGCTGGTGCAAAAATACGTAGACGACATCGTTACCGTGGAAGAGGAAGAAATCGCGAATGCGATTCTTCTGCTGCTGGAGCGCGAGAAAACCCTGGCGGAAGGCGCCGGAGCTGCCGCTATTGCCGCCGTCCTCAATCGCAAGCTGCCGCTGCAGGGGAAGAAAATCGCCGTCCTTGTCTGTGGCGGCAATATCGACGTGACCTTGCTCTCGCGCATCATCGAGCGCGGCCTGGTGAAAGATGGACGCCTGGTTCGTCTCCGCGTTCACCTCCCCGACTATCCCGGCGCGCTGCACCGCCTCACCGGAATCTTGGCCGATCATCGCGCTAACATTGTTGAGACCGCTTACGACCGCGCCTACCACGGCGTCAACCTGGGCGACACCGCCATCGACATCACGATGGAAACCAGAGGTCCCGATCACATCGCGGAACTGCTGGCCGCCCTGGTGTTGGCGGGTTACACGCACGAAAGAATTCTATGAGGATGGGCGGGATGGGGGTGGGTCGAAAGCCGGGTTAGGGAAGATTTATGAGCAGGCCGATCGGCATGCTCACTCAGGGCGCCGATGCACTAATCGGGGTCTTCCCGCCGCCGCCCCGGCAGAGCAGAACGCAAGCGATAATGCCAGCTCCCCCGACTCCGGCGGCAATCCATTTCGGACTCACGCCCTGGCTGGCTGCCTTGATCCGCGCGGGTGCTCCGCAGAGTTCCGATTCGTCGAAGCTTTTTTGTTCTCCCTCGTGAACCGTGGCTCCGTGCGACGCTTCGGTCGCCGGCGAGAGCTTCCGGCGATCGATCTCCCGCTCTACGTTCACGTCATTCTTGCGCGCCGCCACTTGAATGTTTCCGTTCAGGTTGGTCACTTCGTACTGTGTCCATTCGTTGACGACCGGAGTGACCGTAACGCAATTCACCTTTACTTTGAAACTCCTCGAAGTTCCAACCGAGACGCTGCCATGATCCAGTTCGAGCACATTGTTTTGCAGCCTGGCCACCGATTCGGGCTGGATGAGAACCGTCGCTCCGTCCAGAGTCAAGTCCGCCGGAGATCCGGGCTTGGTTTCCACCAGGTCTCCGGGAAAAACGGCGGACGAATCCTTGGCCTCGTAGCCGTTGACCCACACTCCCCCTTGCGTGTGAAGAATCCCTGCTCCCGCAGATCCTGTCTGGGCTTGTCCGGTTTGGACTGGTCCAGTCTGGCCCTGTCCGGTTTGACCCAGCCCGGTTTGACCCAGCAAAGACACGGGAACGACCACCAACATCGTCCAGCACAGAAAGCAACGTAAGATCGAGACTCGCATCCTGAAAGCCGATTTGCGCAGATTTCCCAAGAAAAATCGTATCTGGGCATGCCCCCGCCGTCTATTAGCTCTCTGGGTGCCGGGGGATGGTTGTTATGTTTGGAGTGCGCGGGTGCGAGCTCCTTGCTCGACCCTAAAGAGACGTTGCGTCGCGGTCAGCGATCTCTTCTGGTCCCAACGAAGAATTTTCCGATTCCCAGCCGCACCTGCACGGTATTGACGCCCGGATTCAGGTTCGCCAGTCCGGCGTTGGAGATGTGCATGTAGCGCAGTTCCAGACTTACGTTGTGCTTCGCGCCGAGGATGTGCATGCCGAGCGCGGCCTGGTCCATAAAGTTCACGGTGTTGGTATAGGTCGGAACGTTGTGGTTGGTAAAGAGCGTTCCGCCGGTGAGTTCGAGGTAGGGTGAAAAGCGGCCGTGACGCTGGATGTTCCACTTGAGGCCGAGCGGGTCGAAACCCACGCCGTAGGCTGTGTTGGCGGGCTGGAACACGAGGAAAACAGGGACGGCGTCAACTGCATATTCGAAACGTCCGCGAAGAAAGCCGGGCAGGTGGGGGCCGGTGAGGATCCATCCGTAGCGCAAGCCGGCGTTGAAGACGCCGGTGTCGCCGCGTCCGCCGGCTACAGAATGTCCGCCGCCCACCCAGACCTGGACTTCGCGGCCACGTTGCTCCGGGCCGGTCTGAGCGGAGGAAGGAGACGACGCGATCAGCAGAATGAAAGCAATGCACAGAAAAGATTTCATGACTTGATTGAACTCGTAACCGCAGGAGCCTCAACGTGGAAGCATCACAATACAGCAACGGCGGATTTGCGACAAACGGCGGACCGTGGTGGTGCAAGCGAGAAGCAGGTTCCTCGCTTCGCTCGGAATGACAAGAAGGTGGCGGGATGACAACCTGTTTTGTGATGGCAAGTGACTTAGGCGTCGCGGTGGGGCCGCGGGTGTTGAGCGACCAACTGCATCAGGTCGCGGGAGACCCGCTCGGTATTGTGGCGCGCAACTGGGCCCTCGTCGAGATAATCGCCAAGGACGGGAATCACGCCCAGGGCTTCGATGGCATCGAGATCGTTGACGATCTGGCAGGCGCCTTCGCTGGCGTACTTGGTTTTGAGTTCGTCGGACACGGGAGTGCGGTTGATCAGGGCGAAGTCGAAAATTTGTTTCTGCGCGTGGCGATTCAGGGCGCGGATGTGGTCGGCTGCGGTCAAGCCGAGGCTCTCGTTGGCCTGGGTCATCAGATTGCAGATGTAGACCTTGGTGGCGGGTGATTCGACAATGGCCTTCGCAATGCCGCGCACCAGCAGGTTGGGGATGAGGCTGGTGAACAGCGATCCCGGACCGATCGTGATCATGTCGGCGTGGGCGATGGCCTCAAGTGTTTGAGGCATAGGCCCGACATCCGGGGGAACAAGAAACAGTTCCCGGATGCGCCCTTTGCTGGCGGTGATTTTGGTTTCGCCGCGGACGCGGGTGCCGTCTTCCATGAGCGCTTCGAGTTCAATGTTGGAGGTGGTCGCGGGATAAATGTGGCCGCGGGTAACAAGGATTTCGGAGGAGAGCCGCACGGCTTCCGAAAAATCGGAAGTCAGGGAAGTGAGCGCGGCCAAAAACAGATTGCCGAAGCTGTGACCTTCGAGTCCCGAGCCTTTGGCGAAGCGGTGACGGAAAAGCCTGGAGAGCAGGGCTTCGTCTTCGCTGAGGGCGACAATGCAGTTGCGGACGTCGCCGGGCGGCAGCATGTTGAGTTCCTTGCGCAGGCGGCCGCTGGATCCGCCGTCGTCGCTGACCGTGACCACAGCGCTCAGCTCGCGAATGATTGGGGAATCCGGTTGCCCCGGTTGCGCCGAAACTTCAGCGGGCGACAGCACGAAGCGTTTGAGTCCCTTGAGCAGGGTGGAAAGACCGGTGCCGCCGCCGATGGCGACCACGCGAAGACCGCGGTCGCGTGCGGTTTTTTCCGGTGACAGGAGTTCGGCGGTCTTGGATTCCATGAAGGCTTTTCCCGGCGTCGGCTAGGCAGGCTCTTCTTCGCCGAGGTCCGCGTCGGAGGAGCCGAGTTCGGCGCCGGGATCCGGATAGAGCAATTCGGTGAAGCGCGGATCCTCCGCCAGATTCTGGAAGTCGGAATCGTTGCGCGCCTGGAAACGCAGCTGGGAATTCAGACGCAGGGCCTGGTCCAGACGCCGCAAGGAATCCTCGACATGTCCGGTCAGGCAGTCGAGCGCCGCCAAGCCGTAGACCACGTAGTCGGTCTGCGCATTCTGCGCGAGCAGTTTTTCCAGATGTTCGCGGGCCGTTACGTAATCGCCGACGTTCATCAGTGAGACCGCGTAGTCGAAGTGCTCCTCGGCGGTCTTGAACTGCGCGGCTACGGAGCGTTCCAGATGCTGGTTGCAGATGTTGAGATGAATGTTGGCGCGATCGACCAGCTCTTTGACAGGTCCGGCGATCACTTTCTGAAAATGGGGCTTCGCCTTGTCGAATTTATGCTCTTGCAGGGCGCGCAGTCCCGCTTCGTAACTCTGCAGCGCCTGCATATAACGCGGATCTTCCGCCAGGGTCTTTTTCGCGGTAGGTTTCTGAGCCATGTGCAAAACTCTTCCTGTGCTCTTGGTAATGGGGAACTCCTTGAGTCGCGTTCTAGCTGAGCAATAAAGTATCACTCAAAGGGAGGGTAGAGGTCCAGTTGGCGGTGCGAGTACCGAGCGCTCTCCTCGGAACTCGGGACTCGCGACTCGGGACTCAGTTGATCGTGGCGGCCGACTGCAGATCGATCTGTTTCCATTCGCCTCGGATGATTCCGGCGCGGATTTGCGCGGCGCTCCTGCCTTTCTGGTGCTGCTGGTAGGAGTAGTAAAGTTCCTTCAGGCAGGTCGCGCACTGCGCACCGTGCGTAGACTCATAGCAGCTGTGCAGGCTGTTGTGGCCCATGCGATCGCAATAGCAGTAGCAGGGCTGCTGGTGAAGCACCGTCGGGATCTTGGCCGCCAGTTCGTAGGCGTGGGTCTGGTAGGCGTTCGCAGCGTCCGCTCCCCAGAGGTCGGCCTTGGTGAGCAGAGCAGGCAGCTTCGTCCCTTTGGGCGGAGGACCGGCGTTGTAGGCCGGAACCCCGGCATTTTCCTGTGGCGAGGTCCACTGAGCCGACATGCTCAGAGTCACCAGGAAGAGGAAGGATAAGGTCAGGCTGCGGCGGATTATCTTGTTGTGCAGTAAACGGCGTGTCATAGGATTTCCTCTCGTACGTTATTGTAACCCGACTCCGAAGTTGGCCGGAGGAAGGGTAGTGACGCGGCACGAAAAAAGGCGTCAATCACGAAGGGCACGAAGTGTCACGAAGGTGTTGATTTGAGGCTGTCCTCTCGAACGGTTGGACTCAAATTCAACGCCCAATCCCCGGACAAGTTCTGTATACAATAGGAGAACATGCCAGTCACGGCTTCAGACCCAAATTCAGCAGGCCAGACAACTGTGCTAGCGGCGCCCGAGAGCGAGCCGCGGTCGAGGGCCTCTGTTTTCGGGGTCGTGATCGGCGCATGGGCGCTCGATCTCATGATTTCGCTGGCGACCTCTGCCTTTATCATCATCTTTCTCTACCAGCCGGTGAAGGTTGAGGGAACCAGCATGATGCCCTCGCTCGAAGATCAGGAACGGATCTTCGTGAACAAGTTTGTCTACCGGCTGGAGCCCATTGAGCGCGGGGATATTGTGGTCTTCCGCTATCCGCGCGACCCGTCGAAGAGCTACATCAAGCGCGTGATCGGGATGGCCGGCGACCGCATCCGCATCGACGGCGGCCAAGTCTATGTGAACGACGAAGCGCTCGACGAAGACTACGTGCCTCCGGCATACACCGATGCCCGATCGTACGAAGAGAGAGTGGTGCCCCCGCATAGTTTTTTTGTGCTGGGCGACCATCGCTCCATGTCGAATGACAGCCGCGATTTCGGTCCGGTCGATCAGGGCTTTATTTACGGCAAGGCGGTGTTCGGGTACTGGCCGATGGATAAGCTGGGAAGGGTGCGTTGAATCGTTCGCAGGTGAATCCCTCACATAAGAATATTTCTTTGTTGAATTCCGCGTTCCGCGCTTGGCCGCTGGGGCAATCCCTGATAAGATTCTGAAAATCCACTCACCGGAGCGAGAATGCAGGCTATCCTTGCGCTGGAGGACGGCAGAGTCTTCCGAGGCAAAGGCTACGGCGCCAAAGGCGAATGCTACGGCGAAGTCGTTTTTAATACTTCCATCACTGGCTACCAGGAGATTTTCACCGACCCCTCCTACTCGGGGCAGATTGTTGTCCTGACCAACCCGGAAATCGGAAATTACGGTACCAACCACGAAGACAACGAAGCCACCCGCCCGTGGATCGAAGGGCTGATCGTGCGCGAGTTCTCGCGTGTGAGCTCGAACTGGCGCTCGCAGCAGGTGGCCGAGGAATATCTGGAGCAGTTCAAAGTGCCGGTGCTGTCGGACATCGACACGAGGGCACTGGTGCGGCATCTGCGAAATCATGGCGTGATGCGCGGCGTGGTCTCGACCATCGAGAGCGATGCGGACAAGCTGATTGCGAAGGCGCGGTCGATTCCGAAGATGGATGGGATGGATCTGGCGAAAGTGGTCAGCACCAAGGGTCCGTATGTCTGGGAGGTCGGCGAGCGCTCGCACGAGCCGGTCGCGGTGGTCGGAGTAAAGGACGAGCCGGCGCGATTTCATGTAGTGGCGTATGACTTCGGCATCAAGCAGAATATTTTGCGCAAGCTCCGCGGCGAGGGCTGCAAGGTGACAGTGGTCCCGGCGCAGACCCCGGCGGAGGATGTGCTGGCACTCAAGCCGAACGGAGTTTTTCTGTCGAACGGCCCGGGCGATCCGGAGCCTTGCACCTATGCGGTGGATTCGATCCGCCGGCTTATGGGACGACAGCCGATTTTTGGCATCTGTTTAGGGCATCAGCTGACTGGGATTGCGCTCGGCGGCAAGACCTTTAAGCTGAAGTTTGGACATCACGGCGGGAACCATCCGGTGAAGCAGTTGAAGACTGGGAAGATCGAGATCACGGCGCACAACCACAATTTCGCCGTCGATCCGCATTCGCTGGCGGACAGCGAAGTTGAACTGACGCACTTCGACTTGAACGACGACACGCTCGAAGGCCTGCGGCACCGGAACCTGCCGCTGTTTAGCGTGCAGTATCACCCGGAAGCCGCGCCCGGGCCGCATGATTCGCATTATCTGTTCAAGGAATTTACGAAGATGATGGAGGAGTGGAAAGGGTGAAGAGAGCGACGCGCATTATCGCGGCTTTCCTTTCCATGGTGCTCATTTCAAGCTCAGGCAGCGCGTGCACTTTGGCGTCCGGTTACTTTCATCAGGTGACGGCTATCCGAGGTCGGCTTGCGGGTAGGAGTCTGGGGCCTCTGCAATTCAGGTGGCTACGTCAATCTTTCAGCGTCAGCGACGCAACACTCACTCTGTATGAGTATCGGACTGCACGATTCGAAGAGTTGAAGAAAGTTGCGTCCGTCACAACGGATGGCGACGGCAATTTCGATTTCGGACCAATTCCAAAGGGTCACTATTTCCTCGACATCATCGTTAAGGGTTCTGATAGCTTGGGCGGCCTGTTCGATGTTGAAGTGACCGATGCAGTCAGAACAACTAAGAATATTACGATTGATGTGTCACCGATACATCCCGATTGCAGGGGCGGACACGAATTCATTGAGACGAAATCCTGATGCCCAAACGCACTGACATCTCGAAGATTCTGATTCTCGGCTCCGGGCCCATCATTATTGGGCAGTCGGCGGAGTTTGATTATTCCGGCACGCAGGCCTGCAAGGCGCTCAAGGCTGAGGGCTATGAAGTGGTGCTGGCCAACTCGAATCCGGCCACCATCATGACCGACCCGGAGTCGGCCGACCGCACTTATATTGAACCGCTCACGCTGGAGTATCTGGAAGAGATCATCCGCATCGAGCGGGAAATGTCGCCGGGCGCGGGTTTTGCCGTGCTGCCTACCGTGGGCGGACAGACTGCGCTGAATCTGGCCATTGAACTCTCTGACGGCGGCGTGCTGGAAAAGTACAACGCGACCCTGATCGGCGCGAACGTGGCGGCCATCAAGAAGGCGGAAGACCGGCTCTTCTTCAAAGACGCCATGCAGCGCATCGGGCTCGACGTGCCCAAGTCGGCGCTGGTCAACAACACGAAAGACGGGCTTGAGTTTGCTGGCAAGATCGGATTCCCGGTGATTATCCGGCCATCGTTCACGCTGGGCGGTTCGGGCGGCGGCATCGCCTATAACCGCGAAGAGATGGTGGAAGTGCTATCACGCGGCCTCGATTTTTCTCCCGTGCACGAGGCGCTGATTGAAGAGTCGGTGCTGGGCTGGAAAGAATTCGAGCTCGAGGTGATGCGCGACACCGCGGACAACGTCATCATCATCTGCTCGATTGAGAATTTCGACCCCATGGGCGTGCACACCGGCGATTCGATTACGGTCGCGCCGATACAGACACTCACCGACCGCGAGTACCAGGCCATGCGCGATGCTTCGATTGCCGTGATCCGCGAAATCGGCGTCGACACGGGCGGATCGAATATTCAGTTCGGCGTGAATCCCGAGACCGGGCGGATGGTGGTGATCGAGATGAACCCGCGCGTCTCGCGGTCGTCAGCGCTAGCCTCGAAAGCCACGGGATTCCCGATCGCGAAGATTGCCGCGAAACTTGCCGTGGGATACACGCTCGACGAAATCCCCAACGACATCACGCGCAAGACGCCGGCATGCTTCGAGCCGACGCTGGATTACGTCGTCGTGAAGATTCCGAAATGGCAGTTCGAAAAATTTCCCGGCGCCGACGACACGCTGGGCCCGCAGATGAAGTCGGTGGGCGAAGTCATGGCCATCGGGCGCACCTTCAAAGAAGCGCTGATGAAGGGCATCCGCTCGCTCGACACCGGCAAGCGCGTGGGCGGCGAAAAGATCGAACCGAAGATTCTGACCAAGCGGCTGGTGACGCCACATCCCGAGCGGCTGGCCTATGTGCAGTACGCGCTGCGCCAGGGACACACGGTGAAGCAGATCGCGAAGATGACCTCGATGGATCCGTGGTTCTTGTATCAACTGAAGGAAATCAACGACCAGCAACTGGAACTGGAAAAGCATCCGATGGAGTCGATCCCGACTGAGGTGCTGCGGGAATCGAAGCGCATGGGCTTCTCAGATGGGCGCCTGGCCGCGGTTTGGCGGCTGGATGGGCAGGAGAAAGTTCGACACCTGCGCAAGAAGCACGGAGTGATGCCCGTTTATAAGCGCGTCGATACTTGCGCGGCGGAGTTCGAAAGTTTCACGCCGTATCTGTACTCGACCTACGAAGACGAAGACGAGGCGGCGCCGACCGACAAGAAGAAAGTGATTATCCTTGGCAGCGGGCCGAATCGCATCGGGCAGGGAATTGAGTTCGACTACTGCTGCTGCCACGCGTCGTTCGCGCTCCGCGATGACGGCTACGAGACGATCATGATCAATTGCAATCCTGAGACCGTCTCGACCGACTACGACACCAGCGACCGGCTTTATTTCGAGCCGCTGACTTTTGAAGACGTGTGGGCGATTTACCAGCACGAGACGTCGAAAGGCGCGCCGGTGGGCGTGATCGTGCAGTTTGGCGGACAGACTCCGCTGAACCTGGCGTTGCCCTTGAAGAACGCGGGCGTGAACATCATCGGCACGTCGCCTGAGTCGATCGATCTGGCCGAGGATCGCAAACACTTCAATAAACTGCTCGAAGAGTTGCAGATTCCGCAAGCGCCCGGGGTGATGGCTACGTCGATTGAAGAGGCCGTTGAGGGCGCGGAGCGCATCGGATATCCCGTGCTGGTGCGGCCGTCGTATGTGCTCGGCGGGCGCGCCATGGTGATTGCCCACGACGAGGCGGCGATCGTTCGCTACATGAAAGAGGCGGTCGAGTACTCGCATGACCGCCCGGTCTTGATCGATCACTTCCTCGAAGATGCGATCGAAGTTGACGTGGACGCGTTGTCCGACGGCGACGACGTGGTCATCGGCGGGATCATGCAGCACATCGAAGAGGCCGGCGTGCACTCCGGCGACTCGTCGTGTGTGCTGCCGGCGGTTGATATCCCGCAAGCACTGCTGGAACGTATGCGCGACTACACCTTCAAACTGGCGCGCGCGCTGAAAGTGGTGGGGCTGATGAATATTCAGTTTGCCATCCCGCGCGGAAATGGTGGCGCCAGCGGAGATGGCGACAAGGTTTACGTGCTGGAAGTGAACCCGCGAGCCTCACGTACCGTGCCTTTCGTTTCCAAGGCGACGGGCGTTCCGATGGCGAAAATTGCGGCGCGGCTGATGACCGGCCGCAAGCTGCGCGAGTTTCTGCCGGAGTTCATTGCGCGGCGCGCCGATCTCGACACGGGAAGTTTCTATTACGTGAAATCCCCGGTGTTTCCGTGGAATAAATTTCCTGGCGTTGACACCGTGCTGGGGCCGGAGATGAAGTCGACGGGCGAAGTGATGGGCGTGGCCGACAACTTCGGCGAGGCATTCGCCAAAGCCCAGTTGGCCGCGGGGCAGAAGTTGCCGACGCAGGGGGCCATCTTCCTCAGCGTGACCGACCACGACAAGCGGCACGTCGCGGAGGTTGCGCGCAAGTTTGTCGACATGGGATTCAAACTAGTGGCCACGGCCGGCACCGCCGACGTGATTGAAGCGGCCGGCATGAACCTGGAGCGCGTGTACAAAGTGAAAGAAGGACGGCCCAACGTGGTCGACTTCATCAAAGGGCAGCGCATTCAGCTCATCGTGAACACGCCCACGGGAGTCGAGCCGTGGTTCGACGAGAAAGCGATTCGCCGGGCGGCGGTGACGGCGCGCATCCCTACGATCACGACCCTGGCGGCGGCGCGGGCCGCGGCGGAAGGGATTGCGGCGTTACAGCGCGGAGAAATCAATGTGAATGCGCTGCAGCACTTGCACGCGGAGCGAGGCGCGCCAGTCAAGCGCTAGACAACGTCGGCGAAGGGCCGAGTGGTCGAACTTGATTCCTTTTAGGCCTGCCCCGTGCTAGCATTCCCAGCAACAAAGGCAGGGATCGCTTGGGGAGGCTCGCGATGGCAGACGCTACAATTTCCGCTCCGGTTGGAGTTCCTGCCGGAAGCAGCAAAACAAAATTGGCCGTGACAGTCCTGGCCTGGACCGGCATTGTGGCGCTGGCGGTCGGATTCGTCATCAAATATGTTCTATTTTACTATCGCCATTATGATGCGGCGTCATTCGATCCGTATTGGCTGCGCCGTGGTTGGTTGTTCCTTCATATCAATGGCGGAACACTAGCCTTGCTGATGGGCCCGTGGCAGTTCTGGACCGGACTCCGTCAGCGACACCTTGAAATTCATCTCTGGACGGGTCGGCTGTTTCTGCTCGGAGTCGCGATGGGTATCACCGGAGCCGTGGGCCTCTCAGCGACGACGACCTACGGTTGGGGTTTCGCCGTCGGGCTGATGGGGCTTGCTTCTGCCTGGCTTGTCACCACTTTCATGGCGTATTACACGATACGAAAGGGTTTGGTCGCGCTCCACAAAGAATGGATGATCCGCGCCTACGTAGTGACATTCGCGTTCGTCTTCTTTCGCATCCTGAGCGACTACACGCTAATGACGCGCCTGCGACCGGAGAACGACCGCGACATCACCATTGCCTGGGCGTGCTGGGTGGTGCCCCTGGGGGTAACGGAAATGGTTTTTCAAATCCGGCGATTGAGAATCGCCGTGGCCACGCGACGCTAGAAAGCCCCGGTTCTGGAAATGCTAGGCAACAGCCTGGTTGTCGCCGGGTTTGATTGCAGGAGCTATCCGCTGCTGACTCCGCCGAAGACGAAGAAGTGGTACGCTAAATTCGTCATGTTACTAAACGGAATTCTTCCTCCCATCACCACGCCGTTCTATCCCGACGGCAGTGTGTATTTCAAGAAACTCGAATCCAACGTGGAGCGCTATTCGCGCACGCCGGTCGCGGGCATCGTTGTGCTGGGATCGACGGGCGAGGCGATCATGCTCTCCGACCAGGAGCGGCGCGATGTGTTCAAGGCCGCGCGCGCGGCGGCTGCGCCCAATAAAGTCTTGATTGCGGGGACGGGCATCGAATCGGCGATCGAGACGCTGCGCCTGACTGAGTACGCCGCCGAACTTGGCTACGACGTTGCTATGGTGCGTACGCCGCACTACTACAAGAAACAGATGCAGACGGCGAACATTCTTGCGTTTTATCGCACAGTGGCTGATCGCTCGCCTCTGCCCGTCATCATTTACAACTTCCCGCAGGCTACCGGATACGACATTCCGGCTGAAGTAGTGATCGAGTTGGCCGGACATCCGAACCTGATCGGCATCAAGGAATCGAGTGGCGACGTCGAGAAAGTCCGCAAGATGGTCGAAGGCACGCGCCAGGTCAAGCGGAGCGCCACCGTCACCGAAACCTTTGATGCGGTTACGCCGCGGATGCTCACTGCCGCGAGCAGCGGATCTTCGGCGTCGGGCGACGAGAGCGTGCTGGTGCCCATCGGAGCGTTGGCGGGAACTGTGGAAACTTCCCCACGTCTCGCAAAAGCGCGAGACATGGGGCACCCGGATTCCTCACCGCCGAAGGCTTCTTCGTCGGCGGTTACGGTGGTCGGGAAGATGAAGACGCGGCAGAAAGAAGTGGGGTTCCAGGTCTTGGTTGGCGCGGCGCATAAACTTCAACCATCGCTGGATGCGGGCGCGGTGGGTGCGATCCTCGCCTTTGCCTGTCCGGCGCCCACCGCCTGCTACGAAATTTACGCCGCGTGGAAAGAAGGCGACGCTGAACTGGCGCGGCTGAAGCAGGAACGAATTGCGCAGGCTGCGCAGCGAGTGGGCGATGTAGGGGTTCCCGGATTCAAGCATGGCATGGACTTCAACGGCTACTACGGCGGGCCATCGCGGCTGCCGTTCCTCCCCCTGACGGCAGACCTGAAGGCGGAGATTGAGCGCTTGCTGGCGGACGTGCGAAACTGATTCGGCGAGCGAGAATCGCGTTGCGCAGGGCTTGAGAGTGTGGTAGAACTCACGGCCAAATGAGGAAGACTTGTGCGCTAACTGCTTTCCTTCTGGTTCTGCGGATTGGGTTCGCTGCCGCGCAGACCAACTCTCCGATTACCGTGCTTTGGCCCAGCAATGATAAGCCTTCACTGAAATTCACTTTCGGACCATTTCAGCAAAGCGCGATCGAGAACGGGCAAGGTATCTTTTTGTCGGACGTAACCGCGCAGAACGTGTCCGACCAAGGGATGCCGCGATCTGTGTTCACGGTATTTGTGTCGGACAAGAATGGTGTCCGCATCGGCCGGGCCCGCCTGCAGCTTTCCGAGGTCGGCCCCTACCGCACGGCGAAAGCGCAGGTGCAGTTTTCGGCGGCGGGCGCACCGGCGGGAGTGACATTGCTGGCGGGAAAGACGATTCCGCTAAAGGTCGTTTCAGTCCCACCCGGAGCCAACTTCAAAGTGGACGGAGAGGACGCTGGCATGACTCCGAAGTTGGTCGACTTCACCATCGGCGCACATACGCTTGAATTCAGCAAAGAGGGTTATGCCACGGGCACCACGCCACTCGAAGTCAGCGCCGATGAGCTTCCGGGAGGCAGCATCAGTCTCGAGCTGGGCGGCATCACGCAGGATATGGTTGAACTGCGCGATGGGAGCACCGTTCTGGGAGATGTGATGTCGATGTCGATGATCGCGGTGGTCGTACGAGTCGAAGGCAAAGATCAGAAATACGATCGTAATCAAGTGAAGAAGATCATTCTGGTCGAGCGGGTCAACCCGCAGTCTGTAACCACGAAACCGAAGTAGCACCGGACCGCCATTAGGCGGCGGGGAAGAATCGACAATCCAGCTAGGTGCAAACACTTGTGATTGGGATCACATCGGAGTATACTTCGTTCGAACGAACGTTCGAATTAGACCCACCAGATTATGGGGAGTCCTGCCACGGCAACCCGAGTGACCGCCCGCCGGTACCGCGGCGCAACTTTGCCGGCCACGCGCTATGACCGGCGACTCGCCGAGATTCTCGCTCACGCCACTGAGGTCTTTTGCAAGAAGGGGTATGAGGGCGCATCGATGCGCGATCTCTCGCGTGAAAGCGGCATGTCGCTGGCGGGACTGTATTACTACTTCGAGTCCAAAGAGCGGCTGCTGTATCTGATCCAGAAGCACACGTTCACGACAATTGTGCAGCGGTTGAAGGCGCGGCTGGAAGGCGTGACCGACCCCGAAGAGCGCATCCGGATTTTCATCCTCAATCACCTGGAATATTTTCTGGCCAATCAGGCGGCCATGAAGGTTCTGTCGCACGAGGCCGAGGCGCTGAAAAACGGTTTCGCCGCGGAGGTTGCGGCCATCAAGCGGGAATACTACCGGATCTGTGTTGGCTTGCTCGATGATTTGAAGGCTGACCGCGGCCTGCAATTCTCCACGCGCATTGCCGTGCTCAGCCTGTTTGGCATGATGAACTGGATTTACACCTGGCATAACCCGCGCGTCGACGCCGATGCGGCGTCGCTGGCGCGCGAGATGGGCGACGTTTTTCTGCGAGGCGTGATGGCGGGAGCGAAGGCCCGTAAGGAGCGCTAGCCCGAAAGGTTTTTGGGAAGGGCACGGCTTCGAGCCGTGCCGTAGCAAGGTGAGAAGGTTTTGGGCTTTAGCCCCTGAGGGGTAGTCCGAATTCTGAATTCAAACGACCAAGGAGTGATCCGCATGGCAACGACAGTGCAGCCCACAACCGGCGAAACCACCAGGCAGTTGGTCAACTACCGCACCGACGGCGGCGTTGCGGTGATCGAGATGTCTGATCCTCCCGCCAATACCTACACCTACGAAATGAACCGGCAGCTGGATGAGGCGATCCTGAAGGCGCGGATGGACAATGACGTCTACGTGATCGTGATGACGGGCGCGGGCGACAAGTTTTTTTCCGCTGGCGCGAACATCAAGATGCTCTGCAGCGTCGATCCTACGTTCAAATATTATTTTTGCCTGCACGCCAATGAAATGCTGCTGCGCCTGGAGCACACGCCGAAACTCGTGATCGCGGCCATTAACGGTCACTGCGTGGGCGGCGGACTCGAAATCGCGATGGCGGCCGATCTTCGCATCGCGCGCAAAGATGCGGGCAAGATTGGCCTGCCCGAAGTGAATCTCGGAGTGTTGCCCGGAACCGGCGGCACGCAACGGCTTTCGCGCATGGTTGGAAAGAGCAAGGCGATCGAGTTGATGGTGACGGGCAATACGTTCTCGTTTGAAGAGGCGCAGGAACTCGGCATCGTCAACGATGTGTTTGAGCGCGACGGCTTCATGGAGAACATCATGGAGTACGCCAAACAGTTCTGCCCGCCCAACAAGGCGTCGAAGGCCGTGGGGCGCATCAAGCGCGCGGTGCAGACGGGATGGGAAATTCCGATGGAGTCTGCGCTGGC
>Ga0209656_10000253_pt1 | contig 35923 bp, 32 predicted proteins | sample BogFormECP12_OM2_FD_188239 | JGI IMG/M metagenome (GOLD analysis project Ga0209656, IMG submission 188239) | Bog forest soil microbial communities from Calvert Island, British Columbia, Canada - ECP12_OM2 (SPAdes) (version 2) | ecosystem: Environmental > Aquatic > Freshwater > Wetlands > Bog ...
GTCCGTGAGGAATCCCGGCGGCCCGGCGGTGCGTGGCCGCCACAGGCCGGAGTGCGGCCGGTCCGGCAGGAAAACAAATTGCTGATACCGGCTACCTTCTCGCCGGTGCGGTAGTCGGGTCTCACCTGGCGCGCCGGCGTGTGATCCGCGCCGGCGCCAACCAGGGTTTGCAGCCGAGACGAACGGCGCACGCCTTTGCCGCCTTCAGGGCGGAGGCGCGCTCGACGGTGATCGCGTGCTTGAACCCGGCTAATGCCGCGATCGCATGCCAGGTGAACTCGCGGGGCGGCGTCGTGGTGTCGAAATGTTCCGCGAGCGGCGGAACTGAAACCGGTGCGCGCGAGGCCGTGGAGCAGCTCGATCAAACGGCCGAGCGACCGGCCGCGGCGGTAGAGCCGCCAGACACCCAGCACGTCTCTGGCGGCGCCGGCTTTCAGCGCGCCGCTAGTGCTCCGGCGCATTCGGATGGTGCAGTGTCGATCTGGATCGCGCCCGGCCCACGGGCCCGCGCGACGCGCGGCCCGAGGATAAGCCTTGAGCTGGTCCAGCCTGACCATGACGACCGCGGTGGATGGCCACCGATCGAGATTTGCCGTTATTGTGTGGGACGATGAGCGACGAGAATTTCGACGATGCGCCGACGCCGTGGTCAACATTGAGTGGTGTCGCGGCGGCGCGGGTCAGGCCGTTGGGCCGCGCCATCGAGGCGCGGCTCGCGGTGCCGGGAAGCAAGAGCCTGTCGAACCGGGCCTTGATCCTCGCGGCGATGGCCGAGGGCACGACCAACCTGTCCGGCCTGTTGCTTAGCGACGATACCTATTGGTGCGCTGATGCGCTGCGCCGGCTCGGCGCCGAGATCGCGGTCAACGGCATGGCGGCGACGGTGCGCGGCATCGGCAGGCGGCGGCCGCGGCCCGACGGGCCGATTCATGTCGGCTCGTCCGGCACCCTCGCGCGCTTCCTGCCACCGTTCCTGGCGGCCGGCGAGGCGGGGCAATGGCGGGTCACTGCCAGCCGGCAGATGACCCGGCGCCCGGTGGCGCCGCTGTTCGAGGCGCTGCGCCAGGGCGGGGCGGAGATCGCATTTCTCGGCGATCCCGGCTGCTTCCCCGCGGTGTTCGCGGGTGGCAGCTTTGCCGGCGGCCGGTTGTCCATCTCGGGCCGGGTGTCGAGCCAGTTCATCAGCGGCATGCTGCTCGGCGCGGCGCAAAGCCGGCTCGGCGTCGAGCTTGATGTCGAAGGCGGCATCGTGCAGAGCGCCTTTGTCCGCATCACCATCGACGCGATGCGCCATTTCGGCGCCGAAATCGAAGCCGATACCGGGCTCGAGCATTTCACGGTAAGGCCGGTCGGCTATCGCGCCCGCGACATGGTCGTCGACGCCGACGCCTCGACCGCGACCTATTTCGCGGCGCTGGCCGCGGCCACCGGTGGGCGGGTGACCCTGACCAATCTGACGCCGGATACCTTGCAACCCGATTACGGCTTCATGGCCCTGCTGGAGCGGCTGGGCTGCAGTGTGACCCGCGTCGGTGGCGGCACCACGGTCACCGGCGCCGACGCGCTGCGCGGCGGGTTCACTGCCGATATGCGGCCGCTGTCCGATGCCGTCCCGACCCTCGCGGCGATCGCGCCATTTGCCGATGCGCCGATCACCATCGCCGGGGTCGAGCATATCCGCCATCACGAATGCGACCGCATCGACGCGATGTGCCGCTCCCTGGCAGCGCTCGGCGTGCCGGTCGAGGAGCATCGCGACGGGCTGACGATCGCCCCGGCTCGCCCGCGTTTCGCCGTGCTCGACACGTTCGAGGACCATCGCATCGCGATGTCGCTGTCGGTGCTCGGCGCTGCCGCCGACGGCGTAGAATTGCTCAACCCCGCCTGCGTGTCGAAGACCTGCCCGACCTTCTTCGACCTGATCGGCGCTGTCGGCGTCGAGACGACGATGATCGCCGGTTAGGCTGAGTTTCGATCGGATAAATTCGCTTGATCCATCTTCACGCCGGGCTTGACACCGGTGAAGACCGGTGAGGGTGAAGGCCGCCTAGCGCGGTGGCAAGCATGGCGGGCGTGCGGATGCGTCATCCGAGCCGGCTGCTTGCGCGATCAGGAACAACCCCGTCCCGACGGCGACGGCCCCCGTGGTTCGGGCGACGCTCACCGGCCGGTGCGAGACGTTCGACGGTGATGGCTGCCCTCACGACCGCCATCACGCGCAGGTCCATGACCCCGATGACCAGGAGGATCGCCGCACATGCGGCAGGCCATCTCCTTCAGCCGCGCCCTCGGGTCTCGCCACTCGAATCGCTCGCGCACCTCCTTGGCCAGTCGATAGCGCGACACCCCAGCATCCTCGCTGACGCGCGATCTAATCCACGCAACTCTCCGCGGATTCAAGCTGCTGATGCGGCGTCAGGGGCTCCACGACAAAACGCTACATCATCAACTCCGCCGTGTCCGGAGGCATTTACGGGGAAAGAGCAGGGCTCGACCCGGCCATGAAGATGGAACTTGCGTCGGTCAGGACGGCCCGGGATCGAACGTGCAGTCCGCGCCGGCGCCCGAGTTCTGCGCGAGGGTGGGGGGATCGATTGTGCAGCTGAGATTGTGCAGCGCCTCATAGATCGTCCCCGCCGCCCCTTCCTCCGGAACGCCCGCCTCGAGGATCGTTGCGAACAGCTCATGCGCGCGCCGGCCCTGGAGCGAGACTTTCTTTGCGCCGAAGGTCAGGTCGCACTGGAACGCGGTGATGTCAACATTCCCCGCCCGGCACACGACGGCATCCGACTTCACCACGATCTTCCGCCACTTCGCCGTCTTTGTCGGCTTTCCGTCCAGCAGCACGGCCAACGCCGCACGGTCGGTGAGCCCAATCATCGGTGAAGCGCCGCCGACGATCGCGCCGAGCGCCAGGGCGATATGGCTGCCCGTCGAGGCCGCCGTGGCCGACCCTGCGGCCAAGCCGACCGCAGCCGCAACGGCTGCAAGCAACATTCTCATGTTCGTTCCCCCATCCATTCCCCCTCTATATCTGCCTGCCGCCGGTTAGTCTCCCCGCGGGTTGCGTCTGGCGCATGTCCCAAGTCGACCGTGACCGGGAACCCTCGCAGAGATTAAGCCCCTTAAATCAGCCAGGGGAGGTCGGGGCGGTAGCAGCACGGCGTATTCGATCGATTAGACGCTCGGCGTCAGGGCTTCGAGGTAGACATCGACAAAGCCGCTGGAACCGCGCAACTGACCCGCCCGGGCCGCCGCTGGCAGCGTGCAATCCCACGAGCCAGGGGCCGATGCCGGGCGGGCCGCTGTGCGCTACAGGTTCTTGCCTCCTCGCATTTCGGTGCCGGTTATGCTAACGGGTCGGCCCATTGACCCACTCCTCCTGCAATTGCTCCGCTGAGCCGCCGTAATGGTTCAGGTCGATACCGCCCCCGATGACGATGCCCGGCACCTGGTGCGGACCCGGCCCTTCGCCGTCTCCGGTGAACTGAATGATCCAGGGTTGTTCCCAGTTCAGCGGGCAGACGGGGTTGGAACTGAATTGCGCCAGCCACAGGCGGTGCTGCGCCAGGAAATCGTCACGGTCGTCGCCCAGTTGCTCCTTGATGAGAAACCCTGAGTAGAGAACCGCACGACGGCCGGCCTTTTCCAGAACCCGTGCCAAGAACTGCTTCGCGTTGGCCAGCGGCACGTTCCGATCCTCGTGATCCAGGGCCAGCAACAAGTCCTTTGGATTATCGACGGAATTCACGACCTCCAGGAAGTGATCCGCCTGGGCAGCAGGATCGCCCGGCCTCATGAAATGGTAGGCGCCATAAAGCAGGCCGTGGTCGGCCGCTGGCTTCCGGCGGATCGAGAAAGTCTTGTCGATCATTCCGAGCCCTTCCGTCGCCTTGTTGATGACTCCCAGAATTCCGAACTTTTTGACGGCATTCCAGTCCTGAACATCGTCAAAGTGAGATATATCGACGATGACTGGGTTGAAATCCATGACCACCTCCCGTTTAAATCGGTCGCCAACCTGGACGGCCCATCCGCCCATGCTCGGCAGCATCGTTCAGGATTCGGTCGAGGGGTGTGAGGTAATTCACACTTAGAATAAAAAAGTTGATCTAGCCGACATTCCTCGGATTTCCTCACCACGATCTTGCACAGAACCGGGTCGATTGGCTCTACAACGGCCCCGAAAACGGTAGAACAGAGTTCCCGCGCCGATCTTCGATCCATCACACAGCTGACACGACCTATCCGGACCGCTCGCGCGGGCGTGCAAGGCCATCGCGATAAGGGCCGAACTGCCGAAGAGCATGTTGATTCCGACAAACAATCCGAGCGCCCATGCCGCAGTGCCCGGAAAGCCCGGCAAAGATTATCGCTGCCAGAATCAGGTCAACAATTCCACTCGCGAGCATCCATCCCGAGCGGCCCGAAAGCTGTTGCCGATGCTCCAGCGCATACATAATGGAGGCAATGCCTCCGATTAGAGGGTCCTACAGCGCCAGTGAATAACGCGGGTCGGCCGCCAGGCACTCGGCTTCCTGCAGGCCCAGTTCCTTGCGCACGATGTTCGTGCCGAGCACCATCCCGACCATCTTGTATTGCGCGTGGCGGCGGCCCATGCCTTCGCGGCCCATGCCGCAATCGGACGAGATAACCACGCGTTCGGCCGAGATGTGCTTCAACGCCGCGCGGATGATGTCGGCAATCTGGTCCGGCCGCTCGATCTGCAAGGTGTGGTGGTCGATGACGCCGATCACCACCTTCTTCCCGGTGACGATCCCGCCGATCGCCTCAAGGTCGCCCGTGCCCGACGAGCAGGTCTCGAAGGTGAGCGCGTCGGCATCGACCTCGTTGAGCGCTTCCAGGGTCGGCTGGTAGCTCTGGATGTCGCGGAAGACGCGCTGCTGCGCCGGGTTGCCCCAGCAAGTGTGGCACCATACCTCGGTCTTTCCGCGCAGCCCCTTGACCGTGTTGTTGAAGATCTTCACCAGCTCGGGGATTTCCAGTCGGCCGAATGGCTTGCCGCGCGCCGGCACCATGTGGATTTGCGGCTCCTCCATCTGGATCACCCGACAGCCGGCATCGGCGAGCGCGTTGAGCTCCTGGTTGATTGCCTCGCTGAACGCCCAGACGCGCTCGACCGGGTCCTTGTAATAGTCGTCGTGCACCGCGGCCGCCAGCAGTTCCGGCATGATCGTGCCGAATTTCACCGGCTGCCTGGTCAGCCGCTGCGCCACCTTCCACATCGCCGAATATTGCAGATTGCCCGGCCCGAGCGGGCCGGTGATGCGCGGCAGCACGCGGGCTTCCAGCTGGTCGTGCAGGATCATACCGCGCGGCGGCGCGGCGTTGGCGACCGCGGGCGGCGTCAGCGCCACTTCTTGCGAGAAACCCGCCATATGGGTGAGCGGGTAGCTCTGCCAGCTCCAGCCGCCGATTTCCTCGTCGTAATGCGCGTCGCCGTCGGTGCAGATGTCAAGCCCAGCCACTTCCTGCGCGCGTAGATGGGTCGAGACCGCATCCTCGTACTGTTCGCGCCAGCGGGCATTGACCATCGCCTCGAGGAAACTGCGGCGGCCCAGCTGCGCGGTGTGCCAGGCCGGCCGCGGCAGCGAACCGGTGATCGAGGTCGGCAGCACGATGCCGGCGGATGCTTTGTACACGGCGTTGTCTCCCCGGAAGCTTTGTTGCGAACCACCGCGACTCTGACCCATGAGTCACATGTGACAGTGGGTTAGGTGAAAGTGCCGGGTGGCTCTCCGGAGCCTACCCTGGACACAAATCGGGAAGGTAGAGGGATCTTGTCAGGGGGCCGGATCGGCAACGGTCTAGACCACATGTCCGTCTGAGTACGGGGCGACCCGTATCACAGTATGCGGGTAATCGAGGGTTGCGCCGGATGAACCGGCGCCCAGCCTGGTTCCGCCCCGACTACGGGCATATGCTTGAAGGCGTGCGCAAGGCCTAAGGCAGCTGGCAAGCTGCAGTCGTTTGGTCGCGGGCCGAGCGCGTCGTTGGATGACTCCGCCCGTGCCGCGACCGGCATCGATGCAGCCTTTTGTTGCCCCCTTCTGCGTTCGGCCATCGTCGGCCGGTGAGCCTGGTTGTCCGATTGCAGACTTGTCGATAAAGATCAGGGCTGACCGGCCATGCGCGGCTATGACGGAAGACTGACCGATGCGTTTGGGTCTGGGACGCGCCGGTGAGCCTCGCACCGCGGTTTATCGGGTGCGGCTGGCTTGCTTCGGGTTGGCGACAAGCGCCGCCAAGCGTGACGCCGCCGGTATGATCAGTTGCCGCGGAAAGCCGCTGAACCCCAACATCAAACCCGAGCGAGGGGGTACCGCCTGGTAAAAGCGGCTGATGGCGCGAACGATGATTCCGATCCGCGCCGCGGCGGTCTCGACTTCGACGTCTGACACCCTCTCTTTGAAATAAGCAACCAGGTGCATGCCCTGATCCGGCGCGACAACCGTCAGGTGCTCAGGCGCCCGCGAAGTCAATGTTTCTGCCAAGGCGTCCCGTTGGTCGCGATACATGTGACGCATGCGGCGGATATGCGCTGCGAAATGTCCTTGGCGCAGGAACTCGGCGACCACGTTTTGGTAGAGAGTCGGCGGCTGCCGATCCATCAGATAACGGGCGTTGGCGAACGCAGACAGGAGCGCTTGCGGTACGACCGCGTAGCCGATACGCAGACCCGGAAAGAGCGCCTTGTTGAGCGTCCTCACATAGATCACCCGCTCGTCTTGATCGAGCCCTTGCAGCGATGCGAGCGGTGGGCCGGAGTAGCGGAACTCGCTGGTGTAGTCGTCCTCGACGATGAAGGCGTCGTGTTCCCGCGCCCAGGCGAGCAGCTCCAGCCGCCGCCCCATCGAGAGCGCTACTCCGGTGGGGAACTGGTGGGATGGCGTAACGAAGGCAGCGCGCGCCCTGGGCGCAACCCGCATTCCGGCGGCGACAACGATGCCCTGATCGTCGACCGGTATCGGGCAAGGTCGTGCTTGCGCCAGCAGCAGCTGGGCGTGGGTGAGGGGATAGCCGGGATCTTCAACCCATACCTCGTCGCCGGGTGCGAGCAGAACCCGGATAGCAATATCGATCGCCTGCTGGGTTCCCGCCGTGATGACGATCTGCCGGGGATCGCAGCGCACGGCTCGGGCCGTTTTCAGGTAATCGCAAAGGTGCTGGCGCAATTCGATCAAGCCGCGCGGGTCGGTGTAGCCGAGATCGCTCGCCCCGAGCGAGCGAACCGCTTGATGGGTCAGCTTCCGCCAAGCCTCCATAGTGCGCGCGTCAATCAAGGTGCGGCCGGTGTTGAACGGCCGTCCCTCCGTCTGCGCCGCGGCCCGCTCGAAATCGGCGAATTCTCGTGCCGGAGCGGGAGCGAGGGCCGGTTTTGCTATTGCGCCGCCACGCTTGGGCGCAGCGCAGACAAGGCCGATGAGATCGGATGAGACGAAGGTGCCTGATCCGGCGCGGGCCTCGACATAGCCTTCCGTCAGCAACTGCTCGTAGGCTGTGACCACCGATGCCCGGGCTGCACCCAGCCTCGCCGCCATGGTGCGGGAAGAAGGGAGCCTGGCGCCGGGGCCGAGCGCGCCCGATAAGACGGCCGAGCGCACCTGCAAGTAGATTTGACGAAACAACGCCGTGCCATTTGCGCTCCAACTGCCACCCATAGAGATCGGCCCATCCTGTTGAACGCACTGCGACCTCGGCGCCCAAAAGTGGTCTGGCGAAAGCGAGGAAACTGGCCCGTTTTTGTGAGCCAGTAAAGGGTAGGTTGGGGCGCGCGCCGGATTGGCGCTGCTGCGAAGGATCAGATCATGAGCGAGCCCGTCCCCTCCGACTTGCTTCGACAAGCCTGGGAATATCCACTCTTTGACGCGATCTACGGCAGGAGGTCGCGGCGTTTTGGCCTCGGCTTCGCAATGGCCGAGGGTCCATACAAATACAAATCGCGACATGCGCCGGTGCCGTTGAGCGAGGTCGAGGAGGCGTTGCTCGTCGCCGCCGGTGTCGGCTTCTCGGGGATGGCGCTGTGGGATCAGAGCCGACCGATGCCCTACCGATCCGCCGATGGCCGCACCTTCCCCAGCACATCACGCGGCCGCCGCACGGCGCTGTTCTTTACCAACGACCAGGGGGTCTACGTCATCGACCCGAGCGCCGGCTCGACCAGCAAGATGCGAGAAGCGGGGAGACCCGCTGAAAGGAATCAAGCGCTCGATCTCTATCGGCACCACCGCCAAGTTTTGCAAAACCGTCGACTCGAGATACCGCGCCGTGCGCCGCCGCTCTGCGGGCACAATCTCTGGGATTCGAATATGCCCGGCTCGACACTGTTCATGCCGGTCTGTGATGTGAGCTATTCGCTGATTTCGCTGATCGCCCAATTCGTCGACGCGCGGCTCGAACGCTTCGCCGCAACGGTTGGACGCGGGATGCATATCGTCGACGACCGCTTTGATTTTCGGCCGGCTGGAACCGACCAATGGGTCAAGAGCGGGTTTCTCGATCGCGACAACGTCCTGCCGCTGTCGCACTTGGAGCGCCAAGCCTGTTACTTCATGTTCAGCGAGCCCGCCGCGATCTGCCAGAACATGTTTCTGGCGACCGAGGCCATCGGCATCGGCGGGTGGATGCATTGCGGGATCTTGTCGCGCGAAATTTTCGCGGCGCTGGACTTCAGGATGATCGAGCCGAACCGGGTGTCGGCGCTCGCCAATCCCATCGGTCTCGACGGCGTCTTCGAAGCCTATTGCCCGCCTTATTTTCCGAGCATGGACGCCGCGGTCGACGCGGTGCTGACGCCGATGGTGCGAACCGCATCAGCGCCGGCCGAACCTATGGAGCCGCAAGGCCCCGTGCCGTACCTGATCTCCGACGCCGAGCATCGCGACGGCGCGGTCGCGATCAGCGAAGAAGGCATCGCATGCACCAAGGCGGTCTGCAATTACATCCATGACACCTACGGCCGGTTCCCGGGCAATATCGATGCGATGCATCTGATGTGGTTCATGCAGGCCCACCACCTGGATACCGATTATTACGATCGCTTCTTCCGGCCGGGGGCCTATGGCGCGACCCACGCCGCCCACATGGCGAAGTGGCATCCTTGATCAGCGCATGGGCGCTATCATTTCGAGAACCTGCGGCTTGCGCCGCGAACAGCAGCTTTGGGAGACACGGAATGGCTGAGCGGGAAGGACCCGGCGATCGCGCGGTCCGCCTCCCTACGCATGTCATCGAGACGGTCAACAGGGTGGTGCGGACCTCGCGCCAGATGCTGCCCGAGATCGGCCGCGAGCCAACTCCCGAGGAACTCGCAGAAAAGCTCGCGATGCCGCTCGACAAAGTGCACAAGGTCTTAGCGATCGCCAAGCGTCCGATCCGGCTGGAGACGCGGTTCGGCGAGGAGGACGTTCCTGATCTCGGCTGATCTGGCGAGCGCCTGGGTAACGCCGCCGCCACATCGACCGCCGCTCGGCCTTTGACGGAGCCTTCGAAAAGGCGGTGGCGATCTGGGCCGCGATCCACTGCCTGTCCGCCCTGGTGCTGAACGGCCAGCTCGGAGGCGTTCTCGATCAGCCGGATTGTGTTGCGCGGCTGGAAGCCACCGTCGTCGATCTGATCGAGCGTGGCCCCGAAAGGCCGCGCTTGGCTCGGTCAACTTGTAGTCATTAGGATTTCTGCAGGGAAGAACGGATGGGTGATCGGCTCAAGGAGAAAGTGGCGCTGGTTTCGGGAGCAGGCTCGAGTGGTCCCGGCTGGGGCAACGGCAAGGCGACGGCGGTGCTCTTCGCCCGTGAGGGGGCAAGGGTACTGGCCGCCGACATCAACCTCGATGCGGCCGTCGAGACCAAGCGGATCATCGAGAGTGAGGGCGGCATCTGCGAGGCGGTCGCCGGAAACGTATCGCTGGCCGAAGACGTCGCGGCCATGGTCGACGCTTGCATCGCGGCATTCGGCTGGATCGACGTGCTGCACAACAATGTCGGAATCGTCGAAGTCGGCGGTCCGGTCGAGACCACCGAGGATAGTTGGGACCGGGTCAACGATGTCAACTTGAAGAGCATGTTCCTGACCTGCAGGCAGGTACTCCCGCATATGGAGAGACAGGGCAGGGGAGCGATCGTCAACATCGCTTCCGTTTCGGGTATCCGCTGGCTCGGCGTACCCTACATCTCCTATGCGGCGACCAAGGCAGCGGTCATTCAGTTCACCCGCGTCATCGCTCTCCAATACGCCCGGTCGGGCATACGGGCGAACTCGATCCTGCCGGGCATGATGAACACGCCGATGGTCCACGCCCCCGGTGTCATCGCCGCTTACGGTGGCAGCGCCGAGGAGATGATCCGCCGGCGCGATGAGCAGTGCCCGATGGGGCGGATGGGCGATGCCTGGGATGTCGCCTACGCGGCTCTGTTCCTCGCGTCCGACGAGGCCAAGTACATCACCGGCACCGAGCTGGTCGTCGATGGCGGGCTTACGGTCAACTGCGTTTGAGGGTCCGCGCCAGCCCGGCCCGAAAAGATCCACCATCACCGCGCACCGGGAACCGGCGCTCTTGCCGCAGCTCACGATGTCGCCCGCCGATCAGTTTGCGTATTCCGATGATGTCGGCCCGGCATTCCGGTTGATGTCGGCCACCCATTCCGATCGAAGTCGGCCGGCCGTTCCTATTGATGTCGGCCGGGCCGCGGAGCGCCCGCTGGGCGTAGGTCGAGGGTCTGCAAAGGGTTGGACTCCCGCCCTTCGCCGGGACGTACCCGGACGACGAGGTTGCGCCGAAAGCCGTCATCCGCGTGAAGGGAGCCCCATTTATCCGATCAATACCGCCTTGCCGATGACCTTACGGTCGATCAGCGCCTGAACCGCCTCGGCTGCCTCGGCCAGCGGGAAACTGCGCCAGGCGCGGCTTGAGCCTGCCCTGCGAAGCGAGGTTAAAAAGGGCTCTGTTCGCGGCGACGCCAAGCTCGGGGCGGGCGTCATAGGCCCCGCCGACGATCACGCCGATTGCCTCGATGCTCTTGATCAGCAGGTAGTTGGAGCGCGCCTCGGCGGGCGGGCCGCCGAGAAAGCCAAGGATCAGGATGCGTCCGCCCCAGGCCAGACAGCGCAGTGACTCCTCGAAGGTCGGACCGTTGACCGGATCGTAGACGATGTCGACACCATAACCACCGGTCAATTCTATGACGTGGTCGCGAAAGCCGCCCTGATATTCGATCGCGTGGTCGGCGCCTTCCTCGAGACAGACGGCGCGCTTCGCCTCGCCCGTGGCAGTGGCGATGACTTCGGCGCCGTGCAATTTGGCGAGCTGGATCGCCGGGATGCCGATGCCGCCGGCGGCGCCGTGGATCAGCACCCTCTCCCCGGCGGCAAGCCGGCCGCGCTGCACCAGCGCATGATAGGCGGTCATGTAAGTGTTGCGGAACACTGAGGCCTGTTCGAGGCCGAGCCCGGATGGCATCGGGTCGCAATCCTTCTCCTTGGCGTTGACCAGCTCGGCCAACGTGCCGAGCTCGGAGCGGCTCACGACCTTGTCGCCGACCTCGAACCGGCTCACCCCGGCGCCGACCGCGACCACCTCGCCGGCTGCCTCGCTGCCGGGGATGAAGGGTGGCTCGGGGCGAAACTGGTATTTGCCGGCCAGCATCAGTACGTCGCGATACTGCACGCCGCGGGCCCTGATCCGTACCTGGATCTCGCCGGGTCCCGGCGGCGGCGGGTCCGGCACTTCGCGCAAGGCCAGTACCTCGGGGCCGCCGAACGCCTCGCAAACCATCGCCTTCATCGCGCCCGCTCTCCCGCTTGTTAGCACCGGCCGGAGCTTGTCCTGATTTGTCGCTTTCGCGCCAGCGCGTTCCGCACTATTTCGCTCGCCCCAGGCATTCTTCATTGGGTGACCCTTGTCATGCCGTCCGCCCGAGGAAACCCGGAGCAGCCTCGGCGCGCCGCGAACGACGGCTGTGGGGCAGATTCAGCGGTTCCCGACGCGGAGCCTCAACGGCCGGTGTCGGATTCGAAAGCGGCCCGTTGCGGCGGATGATTGACGACGGGGACTTTTGAGGCAGGCACTCAGCCACATGCAGTGCTATGTGCCGCGAAGCACGACGAGGGCGTCTACCGCCTTCACTCCCTGACCTGCCGGCAGCACCATGAGCGGATTGATGTCCAACTCTGCCAAGTGTCCTTCAATGTGCATGGCGAAGTACGACACGCGCACCAGGGTATCCTCGAGCGCCTCGAGGTCCGCCGCTGGCCGTCCGCGAAAGCCCTGGAGCAACCGGGCTCCTTTGACCTCAGCGATCATAGCCTGTGCTTCCGAGCGCGTGATGGGGCAGCGTCGCAGGGCCACATCGTTGTAGACCTCGACCATCACGCCGCCACTACCGAACAGCAGCACCGGGCCCAATTGCGGGTCACAAGACACGCCAATGATAACTTCTACACCTTCTCCTACCATCTCCCGCACCGACACGCCGATGATCTGAGCCTGTGGAGCATAGGCCTTGGCACTGCTTGCGCAGTTGAGGTAAGGCGGGGCGGTTGACCCGCTGGGTGCTGAGCACGTTGACGTCGTAGGTCTCGGCGAGCTGCTCGGGCGTGAAGGCCTCGGCCGGGCCGAACACCATGTGGCCGGCGTTGTGCACGACGACGTCGATGCGGCCATCCTCGGCGATGATCTTAGCGATGCCTGCGTCGACCGAGCGTTGCGAGCCGACATCGAGTTCGATGGGGCGAAGGTCGACGCCGTGTTCCTGGGCATACTTTTTGACGTCGGCGACCTGCGGCGCGTTGCGGCCCGTGGTCTCACGCATCGAGGCGTAGGCAGTGTGGCCGTCCTCGGCCAGGGCGTTGGCGGTCAGCCGGCCGAAACCACTGGAGGCGCCGGTGACGACGATAATCTTCTTGCTGGTCATGGCTTCGCTCTCTCTCGAGTTGAAGTTCAAATTGGAAGCAAGGCTCAAATGATCCCGCCGTTGGTGCGGATGATCTGTCCGTTGACCCAGCCCCCGTCGGGGCCGGCAAGAAAGGCGACCACAGCGGCGACGTCACTGGGCTGTCCCAGGCGTTCCAGCGGGGCGAGCTTGGTGAGATGATCGATCACCGCCTGAGGCTTCCCCTTCAGGAAGAGCTCGGTGGCCGTAGGACCGGGCGCGACGGCATTGACAGTGATGTCGCGGCCCCGCATCTCGTTGGCCAAGACGTGGGTCATCGCCTCGACGCCGGCCTTGGTGGCCGCGTAGACCCCGTAAGTCGGCTGATAGAGGCCGACGACGCTGGACGAGAAGCTGATGATCCGGCCGCCGCTGCGCAGGCGCTTGGCCGCCTCCCGCATGCCGTTGAACACGCCCTTCAAATTGATGGCGACGTGCCGATCGAAGAAGTCGTCGTCGGCATCCTCCAATGTCGCCAGCCGCATAATCCCGGCGTTGTTGACCAGGACGTCAACGCCCCCGAAGGCGGCCTCAGTTTTGTCGAACATACGACGAACGGCGTCGGCATCGCTCACATCGGCCTGGGCGGAAAGGGCTCGACCTCCCGCTTTCTCGATGCTTGCGACCAAGGCTTCGGCCGAGGTGACGTCGCCTGCATAATTGACGACGACGGCGAAAGCGTCCGCGGCGAGACGTTGCGCGATCGCCGCGCCAATGCCGCGTGATGCGCCTGTTACGATTGCGACCTTTCCGTTCTGCGTTGTCATTTGGATTTCCTGTGCGCTGCGCGAGAGAGACAATGCGGCCAGCGCGTGCCTCTCGCATGTGATATGGATCCGCCTTGTTCGCTGGCTCAGATCGTCTCAAGCTCGCGGGCACCGGCACCGATGCACCGGTAGTTCGACGCTCAGACCAGCAAGGCGCCACCGTCGACCACGATCACCTGGCCAGTGCTGTAGCCTTCCCGCATCAGATAGAGATAAGCGTGGGCGAGATCATCCGGCTCGCCGACACGACCGACCGGAAGGCTTTGCGCAACGTTTCGATACAAGGCGTCACGATCGGCTTCGGTCATGTCGTTCCACAGTTCCGTCCTGACTACGCCGGGACACCGCGTTCACTCGAATTGGCGCAAGCTCTACCGCCAAGGCGCGGGTGAGCGCTTCCATCGCGCCGCAGATGCTTGCGGCCAACGTCCAGCCTTTGCGCGGGCGCAGCCCGGCAACGCCAGTGGTCAAGGTGACCGATCCGCCCGGCCGGATATGGGCGTTACCGTGTTTCACGGCCATGAACGCGCCCCAGAAGCGGATGTTGACGAAGCCGCGAGCGCGATCAAGCTGCACCGCGTCGAGGGTCTCCAGCTGTAGTGTCTCGCCGGCGGTATAGACCAGGTGATCGAAGGCGCCGACGTGCTCGAAGAACTTACGTACCTGTGCCTCGTCCGAGAGGTCTACGACGTCACCTTCGGCCCGTCTGTCCAGCGATGCCAGGGCGCGGTCGACCCGCTTCTGGCGGCTCGATACGACCACGGCGACGGCGCCCTCCCGCTGGGCCGCCTTGGCCGTTGCGAGACCGATTCCCGATGTCCCACCAAGAATCACGACGCGTTTTCCATCCAAGCTCATGCTCATTTCCTGCTCCGATTTCGAAGGCCCCATGGTGAGGCACCAGATCAAAATGGCGCTGGACATTCGATGATGCGAGCGCATGTTTGTCATATAAAAGATGACTGGGAATCAGGCTCATGGCCTTCGATAGCAGACTGCTGAGTGGGATCGAGGTTCTGGCCGCGGTGGTGGAGGCCGGGAGCTTCGTCCGGGCGGCGGAGTCGCTCGGCCTCACGCAGTCCGGCGTGAGCCGCGCGGTCGCACGGCTCGAGCGCCGCGTTGGCGTCCGTCTCTTCGACCGCACGGCGCGCGCGATCGCGCTCACCGAGGAAGGGCGAAGCTTCTATCAACAGGTCAAGCCGCACCTCTCCGGCATCGAGGATGCCGCCATCCAGGCGGCGGGCTCCGCCGTGGCCGTGCGCGGCCGGCTTCGTGTCAATGTCGATCCCTTTTTCGCCCGCTTCGTCCTCGCCCCGCGCGTCGGCAAATTCCTGGCAGCCTATCCGGAGCTGTCGCTGGAGATCTTGGGGCGGGACCGGCTCGGCGACCTCGTCGCCGATGGCTTCGATGCCGCCCTGCGCTTCGGCGAACCGGAACCATCTTCCCTCGTTGCCCGCCGGTTGCTCGAGACCAGGGTACTGACCTGTGCCGCTCCAACCTATCTGGCCAAGCACGGTCGCCCGACGCACCCGCGCGGGCTCAGCGACCCACGGCACGAATGCATTCACTTCGTCGACCCGGTCATCGGCCGGCCGTTCCCCTGGGAGTTCCACCGCGGCCGACAAAAAATCCGGGTGGCGGTGTCAGGCCGTCTCACCGTGAACAACGTCGGAACCATGCTCGGCGCGTGCGCCGCCGGACACGGTATTGCCCAGGTCCTGGCGCTCGGGACTGAGGACCTTCTCAGCCGCGGTAGGCTGGTCGAGCTGTTCCCGGATTGGCCGGATGAGCGGTTTCCGCTCTACATGTTTCATCTCTCACGGCACGTGCCGCCAGCGAAGCTGCGAGCGTTCGTGGATTTCGTGGTCCGTTCGGTCGCGGACACCCGAATGCCTTTGGACAACCCGGAAAATGTCCATCGGGGTCAAAATGGGCCGCAGGCCAGCTCGACCTGAAGGCCTGCTTTGGGGCATTACGACCCATTCCCGTGGCGAGGGCTGAACGGCCCTTGTAGGATCGTCAGCGGTCCTTGGCCATTGGCGAATAGGCTGCGAGACTTTTGAGTCAGGTTCTTATAAACTGCTTCTTTCTTGCCCGCTTGATATTGCTCTCTCAATTCTAATTTCCGCCCATCGGAAATATCGCCAGGCTCCATTTCCTCATCAAAACCTGCCGATATGTCCGAAGCGCTTCCATGATCGTCACATAAGAATCGAATTTCTTCTCCCACCATCGCTCTCTCCTGAATCTCAGCAGTGAAAACCAAGCGGTCAAGCCGGCCGCTGAAAAAGCAGCTAAGACCGGCGGTAGCCATATCGAAAACTGCGATGGCGGCTCTGGGATTGGCATCGAGCCCCCGTTACGGCTTGGGTTTTTTGCCGTCCTTTGAGTCATTGTCTTTGCCGTCGCGATCCGTTTCGAACGCGCGAGATTGCCACCGAACCTCATAACACCAGAGCAGGCAAGTTCCGCTTCGTCACCCCAGATCCAAGTGTCACGATAAGCCCCGGCCTGTGCCGAGGCCGACGCGCCTTTGTGTTCGGGGCGTTCAAAGAGCAAATGGTAGCCCGGCGAACGCTATCAGCGTCTGCCGATCCCATCGCATGGACCGGACCATCGAGTGAAGCTTAAAAATTGATTGTCATTGTGCCGGTCAACCTTTGGGCATCCCTCTCACTCGCAAGCGAGTGACAGGCCCGCGCTCTACGTGCGTCATACGCGGCTGCGCGCTCCCGGCGGAGCGGGTCGGGGTGAGGTGGGGAGGAGAGGCCCCACCTCACCCGCCCCGCGACTACCCCCACGCTTCCCTCCCGCCGAGACTCGGGAGGGTCGGGGTGGGGGCGGCGAACCGGGATCGCATATGCATGCAGAGGGGCTATACGCGCGGATCCGCGATCTTCCCTTCTGCGATCTCCTGCAGCACCTGATGTCGGATCCGCTCTACCAGTTGTTCCACCACCTGCTCGTCCGCCTCGGTGAATGGGGGAGGCGAGGGGGCTGCGGTGCACTGTTGGCCTTCTGCTCGACGTCCTTCATCATGTCGATCAGCATCTTGGTCGCGCGCAAATCGGCTGATGCCGACTTGTTGACCATCTGGGTGACGATCGCCTCGCGCTTGGTGATCTTGCGTCGCTTCCCGTCGATCGTCACCCAGACCCGCTCGTTGAGCGCATCGGCGAGCAAGGCTGGCAGGTTCTTTGGGCTGCGGCCGCGGGGGTTGCCGGACTGGCCCTTCTTGAAACGGGTGTGCAGCGGCGGCTTGCCCGGGCCCACTTTGTAATCGCTCTCGCCGTCCGCCATATTCCGCCCTTGCCTCCTGAAGATCTTCGCAACGGATTGGCTCTCGGATATTGATTATATGTCACGTTTATGCTATTTTGTCAATACCAAAACGTGCCTTTTCGACAACCAGCATGCGGTGCGCAATGCCGATCCCAACCCTCCCTGCTGCCTCCCTCAGACCCGCCAATCGACTCCCTGCTAGCCGAGTGTTGCTTGGGGCGCCTAACTGTTTGATCTACAAGGTGTTATGGTCCATTTGGCGGGTGATTTTCAGTGTCGAATCGAGTTTTCTCCCTGCTCTCAGGGAGATGCCGGGAGGCGGCCGGAGCTCAGCGGGCCATGCCCTCGGCGCCGGCCGGGACGTCGTAAAACGCCAATGTCATCGAGACCATCGTGTAGTAGCCCATCAGGCAGATGACGTCGGTGATCCCGACATGGCCGAGCGCCTCGACCGCGCGGTCGTAGAGCCCTTTTGCCACCCAGCGCGAATTGGCAAGACACGTTGCCATTTCGTAGATGACCTGCTCGCGCTTGTTGTCGAACGATGTGTGCAGACCCGACAGCAACGCCTCTACCTTGTCGGCCGGGAGCCCCGCCGCCTTGCCGGCGCGCTCATGCGCGTTGGTCGGATAGATCGAATGCCATTTGCTGTTGATGATGCACACAGCAATCTCGCGCTCGCGCTCGCTGAGCGTGTAGCCGGTCCGGAAATATGCCCCGAGCGGCCCCGCCGCCTTCGCCAGCTTGGGATTGTGCACCCAAATCTTGGTCGGCCCGGGCAGGCGCCCGCGCGTTTCGATCAGAGAGCGGTAGCCTTCTTGCTGCTCCGGCGTCATCCGGTCGTAGGGGATCTCGGCATAGCGTCCAAAGGTCGGTATGTCGGGCATCGGGCGATTTCCTCTTTTCGAGTTGAGATACCGGCACACTCTGCCTCTGGTCAGCGCCGGTAGGCCAGCTTCATTCACACATGGGCGCCGTGAGCGTTCAGCACGCGACGGTTCCATCGAGCGCCCGGTTCACGATCATGCCGGTGTCCTCGCATCTCCGTAACAAAAGGCAGCCTCTACCAAGTCAAGCGAGTTGACCAGGGCTCGGCCTTCGTCGTTTGATCGGACCGCAACATGGGAGCGGTCGATGGCGCGGATGTTGGACGGCAAAGTCGCGGCGGTTACCGGGGCCGGCGGCGGCATCGGACGGGAAATCGCGATCGCCATGGCGCGCGCCGGTGCTAAGGTCATCATCAACGACATCGGCGCTTCGCTCGCCGGCGAAGGCCGCTCGGAGAGCCCGGCCGAAGAGACCAAGCAGCTGATCGAGGGGGCCGGCGGCGCCGCCGCGATCAGCACCGACTCGGTCGCCGAATGGAGTTCGGCGCAGAAGATCGTGCAGGCCGCCCTCGACCACTTCGGCGGGCTCGACGTCGTCGTCAACAATGCCGGGGTGTTGCGCGATCAGATCTTTCACCGCATGACACCCGAGGACTGGCTGACGGTGATCTCGGTCCATCTGAACGGCAGCTTCTTTGTCAGCCGGGCCGCCGCCGACCAGTACCGCAAGCAGGAGAGCGGCGCCTTTGTCCACATCACCAGCACCTCAGGGCTGATCGGCAATATGGGTCAGGCCAACTACGCCTCGGCAAAGCTCGGGATCACCGCCCTGTCGAAGGCGATCGCGATCGACATGAAGCGGTTCAACGTGCGTTCGAACTGTCTGTCGCCCTGGGCGTGGAGCCGGATGACCCAGTCGATCCCGGCGCGCACCGAAGAGGAAAGGGCGCGGGTCGCGAAAATCCAACAGATGACCCCCGACAAGAACGCGCCGATGGCGGTGTTTCTCGCCTCCGACGCGGCGCGCGACGTGACCGGCCAGGTCTTCGGGACGCGGATGAACGAGATCTACCTGTTCAGCTCGCCGCGGCCTGTCCGCAGTCTGCACAGCGCGGCGGGCTGGACCCCGGAGGCGATCGCCGAGCTGGCACTCCCGGCGCTCAAGCCCTCCTTCATGCCGCTCGATCGCTCCGGCGACCTGTTCAGCTGGGACCCGTTGTGAGAGGATCAGGACGGCATGCCTAAGGTCACCTACATCGAATATAACGGCACCGAGCATCCGGTCGAGGTGCCGGTCGGCCTCTCGGTGATGCGCGGTGCGGTCAACAACAACGTGCCCGGCATCGATGCCGATTGCGGCGGCGAGTGCGCTTGCGCTACTTGCCACGTCTATGTCGATCCGGCCTGGCTCGACAAGACCGGGACCCCGGTACCCGGGTCGCAGGAGGCCAGCATGCTGGGCTTTGCCGCCGAAGCCGAGCCCAATTCACGCCTGTCGTGCCAGATCGCGATGCGCGAAGGGCTCGATGGGCTAATCGTTCGCATGCCACAGGGTCAGCACTAATGGGAGCAGCTACGATGGCAACCCAACTTCAGGACGCCTATTCGATCCCGCTCGAGGCGATCGATGTCAGCGACCCGCAGCTCTATCAGGACGACACCTGGTATCCCTATTTCGAGCGGCTGCGCCGCGAGGCGCCGGTGCATTGGTGCCGGGAGAGCCGCTACGGCCCCTATTGGTCGCTGTCGAAATACAAGGACATCATGCAGGTCGAGGTGAACCACCAGACCTACTCGTCCGAGGTCGGCGGCATCGCGGTTGAAGACCAGCCGAAGGGGTTGGAGCGCGAGAGCTTTATCCGCATGGATCCGCCCAAGCATGACGAGCAGCGCAAGGTGGTCGGCCCGATCGTGGCGCCAGCGAACCTCGCCGAGATGGAAGCGACGATCCGCGAGCGGACGATCCGAGTGCTCGAGGGCCTACCGCGCAACGAGACATTCGACTGGGTCGAGCGGGTATCGATCGAATTGACGACGATGATGCTCGCGACCCTGTTCGACTTCCCCTGGGAGGAGCGGCGCAAGCTGACCTATTGGTCCGACGTCGCGATCTGCAATGTCCATGCCCCGGAATCGCCGGTGCATTCGGAACAGGAGAAGTTCGACGAAATAAAGAAAATGGCCGAGCGGATGGCCGAGCTCTACAACGAGCGCGCCAAGCAACCGCCGAAATTCGATCTCTTATCGATGCTCGCGCATGGCCGGGCGACGCAGGACATGCCGTTGCGCGAATTCATGGGCAATCTGACCTTGCTGATCGTCGGCGGCAACGACACGACGCGCAACTCGATGACCGGCGGCCTCCACGCGTTGAGCCAGCATCCGCGCGAATATCAAAAATTGCGCGACGATCCGGCGCTGGTGGCGAGCCTGGTACCCGAAATCATTCGTTACGTGACCCCGGTCATCCATATGCGGCGCACGGCGACGCAGGAGGCGGAGCTCGGCGGCCGGCACATCCGGGTCGGGGACAAGGTGGTCATGTGGTATGTCTCGGGCAACCGCGATCCCGACGCGATCGACGACCCCGACAATTTCATCATCGACCGGCCGCGGCCGCGCCAGCACCTGTCGTTCGGCTTCGGCATCCATCGCTGCGTTGGCAATCGCCTCGCCGAATTGCAATTGCGCATCCTTTGGGAAGAATTGCTGCCGCGCCATCCCGTCATCGAGGTTCTTGCGCCGCCGCGGCGCACCTACTCGAACTTCATCCACGGCATGCGCTCGATGCCGGTGCGCATCCCGATGCATTAGCGCTGGGTTCGCGCTCGCTGCGGCCCGACTACGACTTGGGAATTTTGAAGATCTGACCGGGATAAATTTTGTCGGGGTTGCGGATCTGGTCGGGATTGGCCGAATAGATGATCACATAGCGGGTGCCGGCACCATAGGCGCGCTGGGCAATTCGCCACAGATTGTTGCCGCGCTGGACGACGTAACTTTGACCCGGCGCCGGCTCTATCGCAGCTGCTTGCGTGAAGGGCAGAGCGACGCGTTGAGCGACCCCGCCGTTGGAGGCCAGCTGATCAAGGCGAAGCTCGAGTTGCCCGGGGGGAACCACACGGGACGAAGTCGCCGACCACGCGCCCGCAGCGTCGGCCGTGACGGTGGCGAGCGGCTCGTTGCCGAGATAGATTTCGACGGTCGTGCCCGGCGCGGCGCGGCCCGACAGCACGACCCGGCCTTCGGGATCGTATTCGGCGGTGTCCATCGACAGCGCGTTCGGTTTTCCGGGCGAGCCGCCCTCCGGGAGCTGCAGCACCCGCGCAGCGCGCCCGCCTTCACGCGGCAATACGACAGCAAGCGCCGTCTCGCCGGCGCGCCCGGCCGGCGCCGTCGGACTGATCGACAGTGCGACCGTTTCTTCCGACTTGACCGTCGCGCCGCCCTGTTGGTTTGAAGCTTCGGCGGAAAGCAGCCGGTTACCCGACCCGATCGGCTGCTCGGGGATCAGCACCCACTCTCCGCGCCGGTCGGCGGTGACTTCGCCGATCGCCTTTTCTCCGTCGCGCACGATAACCTTGGCCCCGGGCTCGGCACGCCCGGCGATGACCGCCGTTCCGGTGGGACCGACCTTGACCACATCGAAGCTCGGCGGGATGGGGGCAGGCGGCTGCGCGACACGGTCGGCCTCGGTCGGCCGGGCCATCGCGACCGTGGGCTCGCTCTGCGGAGCGGTAGCCTCCTGGGGCTTCGGCGGATCACTCCGATGCGTGCCATCGCTGCGAAAGACGACGGCGCCGGTAGCGACCAGCAGGAAGACCGTCGTGGCCGACCCGATCAAAACGCCGTACCGCACCGACCCTCGCGAGTTTCCTCAGATTGTCATGCGGCAACTCTATGCTTCGGTGTAGCACGTTGCAATCCTCACAGCCTCGGTGAGAGGTTGGTTGGCGATGAATCAAATTAGACGCCTGTGCGTATATTGCGGCTCGTCCGGCGCGGTCGAGGCTCGCTATCGAGAAGCGGCGAGCGAGCTTGGAGCGCATCTGGCCGCGGCCCGCATCGAGTTGGTCTACGGCGGCGGACGGGTCGGGTTGATGGGCTTGCTCGCGGATGCCGCGCTGACCGCAGGCGGGAAAGTGACCGGCATCATTCCCCGGCGTCTTCTCGAGGCCGAAGTGGCTCATCTCGGCGTTACCGAACTCGTCGTCGTCGACAGCATGCACGACCGTAAGCGGCTGATGGCCGAAAAGGCCGACGCTTTCGCGGTCTTGCCGGGCGGGATCGGAACACTCGACGAGCTATTCGAGATCGTCAGCTGGAAGCAGCTCGAGCTGCACGACAAGCCAATTCTGCTCGTCGATATCGGCGACTACTGGGCGCCCTTGCGCGCCCTCCTCGACCACATCGTCGTCAACGGCTTTGCGCGCCCGCAGACCCGCCGTTTACTGCACGTCGTCCCGAGCGTATCGGCCTTGATGGCGGCGCTCTTGGAGGAACCGGCAGGGTTGCAGAAAACCGACGTCGAGCCGCTCTGAAGGGCGGCTTGTCTCGCCCCCCGGAGGCCCTTATCCTTGCCTGTTCGGCCGCATCCGAGGGTGGAAATCGATGGCAAAGATCAAGGTAGCTCAGCCGATCGTCGAACTCGACGGCGACGAAATGGCCCGGATTATGTGGAGCTTCATCAAAAGCAAACTGATCCTCCCTTATCTCGACATCGACCTGAAGTACTACGACCTCGGCATCGAGAAGCGCGACGCTACCGACGACAGGATCACCGTCGAGGCCGCCGACGCGATCAAGCAATACCGTGTCGGGGTCAAATGCGCCGGCATCACCCCTGACCGCGGGCGGATGGATGAATTCAAGCTGAAGCGCATGTACCCTTCGCCGAACGGCACCCTGCGCAACCGGATCGGCGGCACAATCTTCCGCGAGCCGATCGTCTGCCAGAACGTGCCGCGCCTCGTGCCGAACTGGACGCAGCCAATCGTGATCGGCCGCCACGCCTTCGCCGACCAGTACGCCGCCACTGATTTTGTCGTCCCCGGTGCCGGCACCTTGTCGATGACCTTCACCCCGGCGGGAGGCGGCGAGCCGATCACCCGCAAGGTCTACGAATTCCCCGGCGGCGGGGTCGCGATGGGGATGTACAACCTCGACGAATCGATCCGCGGCTTTGCTCGGTCGAGCTTTAATTTCGCGTTGCAGCGCCGTTGGCCGCTCTATCTGTCGACCAAGGACACGATCCTCAAGCAATACGACGGCCGCTTCCGCGACTTGTTCCAGGAGATATACGACAACGAGTTCGCTGCCGAATTCAAAAAGCGCAATTTGACCTACGAGCACCGGCTGATCGACGACATGGTGGCGTTGGCGCTGAAGTGGAATGGCGGCTTCGTCTGGGCTTGCAAGAACTACGACGGCGACGTGCAGTCGGACACCTTGGCGCAGGGTTTTGGCTCGCTCGGCATGATGAGCTCGGTCTTGCTGACCCCTGATGCCAAGACGGTAGAGACCGAGGCCGCTCACGGGACGGTCACCCGTCACTATCGCCAGCATCAGCAGGGCAGGGAGACCTCGACCAACCCGATCGCCTCGATCTTCGCCTGGACGCGGGGGCTGCGCTATCGAGGCACCTTCGACAACACTCCGGATGTCGTCCGTTTCGCCGAGAACTTGGAGAGGATCTGCATCGACACCGTCGAAGGCGGCGACATGACGCGCGATTTGGCGATCCTTATCCGCGCCGATCACCCGTGGCTGACGACCAACCAGTTTCTCGACAAGCTCGACGCAAATCTGCAAAAGGCGATGGCTTCGTAACGGCACGGCAAAAAGGAGGCGGGCGATGCGGCTCAGTATCCTCGATGATTATCAGGGCGTTGCGCTCGACATGGCGGACTGGTCGCCGGTAAGAAGCCGCGCCGTCGAGATTGCGGTCGAACGGCATGCCTTCGCCGATGAGGACGCGGTGGTACGCGCGCTCGCCGATTCCGAGCTCGTCGCGGCGATGCGCGAGCGCACGGCGTTTCCGAAATCTATCGTCGATCGCCTGCCCAAGCTGAAACTGCTGATCACGACCGGCATGCGCAACGCCTCGTTCGACATGGCGGCGCTGAGGGACCGCGGCGTCACCGTGTGCGGTACCGGCGGTCCCGGGGGCGGCAACGAGGACACCGCCGAGCTCGCCTGGGGCCTGATCCTCGGCGCCGCTCGGCGCATCGCCGAGGATCATCAGTTTATGCGGCAAGGCGGATGGCAGACCCGGATCGGCCACCGCGTCGCCGGCAAGACGCTGGGCCTACTGGGTCTCGGGCGTCTCGGCAGCGCGGTCGCCCGGGTCGGGCTCGCCTTCGGCATGAGGGCGATCGCCTGGAGCCAGAACCTGACCGCGGAGAAGGCTGCGGCGCAAGGTGTCGAGCGGGTCGAGAAAGACGAGCTGTTCCGCCGCTCAGACATTCTCTCGGTGCATCTGGTGCTGAGCCCGCGCAGCCGCGGCATTGCCGGAGCCCGCGAGATCGGGCTGATGAAGCCGAGCGCGATCCTTGTCAACACCTCGCGTGGGCCGATCTGCGACACCGGGGCGATCATCGCGGCGCTGAAGGAGGGACGCCTCGCCTATGCCGGGTTCGACGTCTACGATAAGGAGCCTTTGCCGATCGACCACCAGCTGCGCACGGCGCCGAACGTGATCCTCACCCCGCATATCGGCTACGTCACCGAGGAGAACTATCGCAGTTCATACCCGCAGATCGTCGAGAACGTCGTGGCCTTCCTCGACGGCAAGCCGGTTCGCGTCATTTGAGCTTGTGACTCTCGTCTGAGCCGAGATGATCGACGGCGGCGTGGTGATTCGTCCCTCGCGGGACGGCGATGTCGCGGAAATCGCCGCGATATACGACTACCATGTCCTCCACGGGCTGGCTTCTTTCGAGGAGATACCGCCCGACCCCGACGAACTCGCTTCGCGCCGGCGCGATATCCTCGGTCGCGGCCTGCCTTATCTGGTCGCCGAACGGTCGGGGCATGTGCTCGGTTACTGCTATGCGGCCCCTTATCGGACGCGCTCGGCCTATCGGTTCACAGTTGAGGACTCGATCTACATCGATCAGGCGGAGGTCGGGCGCGGCCTCGGCAGAGCCCTCCTCGCGACCGTGCTGGATCGCTGCGCCGAGCTCGGCTACCGGCAGATGGTCGCGGTAATCGGCGGCAGCGACACATGGCCGTCGATTCGCCTGCACGCGGCGCTGGGCTTCACCCGGGTTGGCGTTTTGCCCGCGGTCGGCTTCAAATTTGGCAGCTGGGTGGACATCGTCCTGATGCAGCGTGCCCTCGGTCCCGGCGAGACGACGGCGCCCGCGGAAATACGCTCAATCAAATAGGAAGGAAGAACATGAGTGACCCGTCTGCTGATCCCCGGATCAAGGGATACCACGCCCACGTGTACTACTCTCCGCAGACGCGGGCGGTCGCCGAGCGTTTACGCGCAGCGATCGGCGAACGCTTCCAAACTCGGCTCGGAAGCTGGCACGACGAGCCGGTCGGCCCGCATCCGGTCTCGATGTATCAGGTGGCCTTCGCGGGTGAGGAGTTCCCCGCTCTTGTGCCGTGGCTAATGCTCAACCGCGAAGGGCTGGACGTCCTGGTCCACCCGCTTACCGACGACAGCGTCGCCGACCACACCCGGTTTGCGGCTTGGCTCGGTACACCACTGCCGTTGCGGCTCGATGTGTTGCGGCGGGGGCCGCGCCCCCAGTAAAGGAGCGGGCTCGTCGGGCCGGATCGGCGCGGTTCGGTCCCGCGGTGGCTCGTCAGCCGCGGCTGCCTGCACCACCGCAGCACTGCGGGCCGGGGGTCGCCCGCAATTTCTCCGACCCCTGTACAACCAAGGGAAACAGGGGTGAATCATCGCTGCCGCGCTGAAATTTGCCCGGGTTATCCGCGGTAAAGCCGTCCAGGTCAGACACTTACGAGCCGGTTACCGACGCGGACGAACAGGGGCGTATTTTCGCCGATCACGGGGCCCGAATCGCTCTATCAGGGGGATAGCAGGGGAGAGATCCGAGGCGTCGATTCAAAAAGGGCCAGTCCGACAACTCGTGCGGCTCGCGCGGGAAAACGTGGTGGCGTTATTGGTCGCCGCATTGATGAGCCGGTTTACGTCACCCGCGACGGATGGGTCATGACCTCCCAGGCGTTCATTGGACTTCACCTGCGTTCGGTGGAATTAGCCGGGTCGCGATTCGAGCGTCAATGAGCCGAAGCCGTCGCTGGGAGGGCCGTGACGCCGGGCAGTTCAGAGTCTTCCAGCCACTTCGAGGAAGGCGCCGCCCGCCGTGGAAACTCGATTTACCAGCGACGAATCGGGCCGCAATCGACATGAACGAAGTCCGAGCGCGGGTAGTAACCCACGCCGCCGCACCTGAGGCTCAGCGCCGCATCGCGGAGCTGGCTCAGATCGCGGCGCTCCGACCGGAGGTCGACGGCCATGCCCTTGATGTGATAGCTATATTTCGCCACGCCCTCATGAGTCTGGTACAGTCTCCTATTGGTGGTCGGCGAGCGATACCCGCAAACCACAAGGAAAGGATCGTGCGTGTCGAGCTGATCGCGCAACATCCCGAGCAGATCGAGAACGCCGGCATCCATCGGCCGGATCTCGTCGGAATGGTGGTCCCGCAGGATCCAGTTGACGTCCCTGACTGCCTCCCGAATGTAGTGACCGTCGGCCCAATAGACCGTCCGCAGCCATTCACCGGTATGGATGTTGTAGAGCGCGACCGATCGCGGAGCGAAAGAAACTGCCGGCACCGGAGCTACGAATCCTACAGCGGCGGCAGCAGCCGCCGCGCCGATGAGCCGGCGGCGGCTCAGCAAAGAAGAGGTCTGCAATGGCCAACTCCCCCAAATTCCCCTGGGACGGCCATAACAATTGTTAACGGGGGATGCAAGCCCCGATCGGCCAAAATCGACCCGCCTGATCGGTATTCTTAACTACATCTTTAATGTAGGTTGAACTGCTCTCTTTATAGATCACCCTTTCCGTTGGCCAACAACCGCATCCTGCGCAAGCGGCGGGTGCTGCGCACGCGTCAAGTGCTGCCAAATCTCGTCATCCCGTTCATATGGATCGGAACTGAACTGAATCGAACCATTCGATTCGGCGTAGGCCGTCTGATAGACGATGAAAATCGGAAGAGGGCTCGGCAAGGGCCGCGAATTGGTGTACCCGCGGGAAATTCCTTTGTCGATTGCCTCGGGGCTCTGTTCAAGCAGGAGTTGCGCGAGTACGCGCGGGTTTTCAACGCGCACGCACCCATGGCTCATCATGCGATCGCCTGATTGGAAGAGGGACTTGATCGGCGTATCGTGTAGATAAACGTCGTAGCGATCGGTCATCTCGAATTTGAGCCGTCCGAGTGCACTGTACGGACCGGCCTCCTGCTGGATAGACCCGCCGGCACGCCACCTCATGTGATGCTCGCCCAGATAGCCGGGATCGGCCGCCAGCCTCGGCAATATCTCCTTTTGCGCGATCGAGCGGGGAATGTTCCAGGGAGGATTGAACAGGATGTCACTTATCGTCGACTGAAACTCGGGTGTCTGCTTGTCGGTCTCCCCGACGACGACGCGCGTCGTAAATACCGGCCGGTCGTCGCGGAACAGCCTGAGCCGCGCGATCGCGGCATTCACCTCTACCCGATCCGGAGGCATATGCCGAGGCAACCAGCGCAGCCGCTCCAGATTGACCGCCAGCTGCCGCATCCGCCTTTCCGCGGCTGAACGGCTTTCGGTCACCCCGCGCTCGGGCTTCTTCCGGGCGTCCGAGCCCCGCATCGGGATACCGCCCTCGTAGACGGCGCGGTTTTCCGCATAGGCTCGGCGTAGCGCCAGGTATGCGGGCGAAGACGGGGCGAGGGCTTCGATCAGCTGCGCCGGATTTGGGCTGGTAATCGCGGCGTCGAGCACCTCGACGATGTCGACCGGCTCGGGCGTCAGATCCTCGTCATCGGCCCGGTCTTCGATCGGCATCGCGCCCCGCGAGAGCGCGTCGGCATAGGAGAGGAATGCATCGGAAAGCAGCAAATCGCGCTCGACCGGCGACAGCGTCGGGCCACGCTCGGTGATCACGGAGCTGTGGAATAGACCAGGGTCCAGCCCTTGATTGCCCGCGTGCTGGACCGTATTCCACAGATGGCTCGCTTCCGCCGTGCGACTGGTCCATACCGTCTGATAGCCGTGTGCGGTATAGAAACGTCGCAACAACTGCTCATGCATCCGTTCGCCCGCCACCGCCAACTTGCCCGGGACATCGAGACGCGCCTTGAGTTCGGGATCACCAAGGAAGGGGGTCACGTTCGGCGATCCAGCGTTGGGCTCGGGAACGGCGGGATCCGCCGTTGACGCGTCCTCGCCGGCAAGCGCGCACAATGAGCAGAGCCCAAGGCCGAAGACACCGAGCCCGATGGCCATCGTGCCCCCTACCAGCAACCGCCTCGCGCGGTCTCGACCTGCACGGGAAATGAGCACGTAACCTCGCTTTGCCGGGGGGGGACCGCCACGATGATCGTGGCGCGGCGGGATGGGAACACCTACGTTGCAGCTGCCGTCGCGGGGGGAAGGCTAGGCGTCGAGCCTCGCGGGTGCGCATCCAACTTGAAGGTGATTAGTTGAGATTGCCTTTGCAAGGGACAGGTCGTCGCGACGCGCGTAACGAGTGGGAAAGTTGCAGCGCGCAAGACCGTTCTAGAGCCGGCGCTTGGGTAAAGCGTGACTTCGGCTCGCCAGAGGCACCGATTTCACCGGGTCGACACAGCTACGGGAACGCATAAGGAGTGCCGCACTCGCCTGCTGGCTGTCCCGGGAGCAAAGAACGCACACCGCTTGGAGTGTTGCGCGAGGTCTTTGGCTTCGACAGCTTCCGCGGTGAGCAGCTCGCGATCATCAAGCACGCGACCACAGGCGGCGATGCTGTCGTGCTGATGCCGACCGGCGGCGGGAAATCGCTGTGCTATCAGGTGTCGGCGCTGCTCCGCCCCGGTTTAGGCGTCGTCGTCTCGCCGTTGATCGCGTTGATGAAGGACCAAGTGGACGCGCTGCGCCAAGCAGGGGTGCGCGCTGCCGCGTTGAACTCGCGGCTATCCCCCGGCGAGACGACGGAAATCGAACGCGCGGTTCGGGACGGCGCGCTCGACCTCGTTTACGTTTCGCCCGAGCGATTGGTGACGCCACGATGCCTCGAGCTTTTCTCCGGCTGCTGCCTCGCCCTCTTCGCCGTTGACGAGGCGCACTGCATCTCCCAATGGGGTCATGATTTCCGCCCCGAGTATCAGCAGCTCTCGATCCTGAAGGAGCGCTTTCCCGGGGTGCCGCTCTTGGCGCTGACCGCGACCGCGGACGGTCCGACACGTCGCGACATCGTCGCACAGCTTCGGCTCGCCGAGGCGCGGGTCTTCTCTGCCGGCTATGATCGCCCGAACCTTTTCTATCGAGTCGTCCCCAAGCTCAATCCGCTCGAACAACTCTGGCGATTTCTCTCTGAGGAACACCCCGCCGATGCCGGGATCGTTTATTGCTTTACCCGGCGCGCGGTTGAGGAGACTGCTGACTGGCTGAGGGCGCGTGGTCGCGACGCGCTCCCCTACCACGCCGGTCTCGAGGGCGCGGTGCGCGAGCGCAACCAGGAGCGGTTCTTGAAGGACGAAGGGGTGGTGGTGGTCGCGACCATCGCCTTCGGCATGGGGATCGATAAGCCCAACGTTCGTTTCGTTGCTCATCTCGACGCGCCGAAGAACCTCGAAGCTTATTATCAAGAGACCGGCCGAGCGGGGCGCGACGGGCTGGCGGCGGATGCCTGGATGACTTACGGCATCGCCGATGTGATGAGCTTGATGCGGCTGCTCGATGCAAGCGAGGCGACGGAACGCCAGCGTCGGATCGAGCGGCAGAAGATGGAGGCGCTGATCGGCTATTGCGAGGCGGTTTCCTGCCGCCGACAGGTTCTGCTCGGTTATTTCGGCGAAAGCGATCACCCGCCCTGCGGGAATTGCGACAATTGCCGCACACCGGTGCCGAGCTATGACGGAACCGTCGCCGCCCAAAAAGCGCTATCGGCGGTCTACCGCACGGGTCAGCGCTTCGGCGCGCACCATCTCGTCGACATCCTCGTCGGCAGCGCGACCGAGCGGGTTGTCAGGCTGAAACATGATCGACTCAAAACCTTTGGCGTCGGGACCGAGCTCGATCGCCGCGGTTGGCTTTCGGTCTTTCGCCAGCTGGTGGCGCAGGGCTTCGTCTTGCCGGATCTCGCCGGCCATGGCGGACTTGCGCTGGCACCTGCCGCGGCGGAGATCCTGCGCGGCACAAGAACGGTTCGCTTTCGTCTCGACCCGCGCGGCCCGACGCGGCAAGGCCGCAAGGCTGATCGCAAAATCGCGGAGGCCACGGAACTCGACCCCGGGGCGCGCGCCTTGTGGGAGGCGCTGCGGGCGTGGCGTCTCGAGGAAGCGCGCTGCCAGGAACTGCCACCCTACGTGATTTTTCACGATTCGACGCTGCTCGAGGCGGCACGTCGCCGTCCGACCTCGCTGACATCGCTTGCGGCCATCCCCGGCGTTGGCGCTAGCAAGCTCGAGCGTTACGGAAACGCCATTATCGGGATCGTGGCGCAGATGACCCTTGATCCGGAGGGTCTCTACGCAGAGCCTCCATCAAGAGTAGCCCACGGCGAGACGGAGGGGCCCGCTTAGGACATCACCGCGCATTCTCTGATCGCGCGATGCAGTATTGCAATCCGCGGTGATCCGTGTTGTTTTCGGAAATTGCTGTCTCACTTGGTGAGACGATGTTTTCTGGGTTGAGTCCTCGTCGTCGCGGCTCGATCGGGGCCGCCCTTGTCGTTCTTAGTCTCCTGTGGCGAATTGCCCCGGCGAGCGCGCAAGAAGCGCGTTTTTTCCGCATCGGAGCTGCCGCGACAGCGGGCAGCTTCTTCGAGGTCGGCGGGGTGCTCGCGAGCGCTATTTCCAAGCCGGCTGACTCGCTCCCCTGCGAAGAGGGCGGCAGCTGCGGCGTCCCGGGACTGGTCGCAGTGGCGCAGGCAACGCAGGGCTCGGTGGAGAATCTCCGCATGGTCGCCTCCGACCAGATCGAGTCCGGGATTGCCCAATCCGATGTCGTGAGCTGGGCCTTTGCCGGAACCGGCGTCTTCGCCGATGAAGGACCGATCAAGAAGTTGCGGGCCATCGCGAGTCTGTTCCCCGAGAGCCTCCACGTGGTCGTACGCGCCGACGGCCCGATTCAGACATTGGCCGATCTGAAAGGCAGGCGCATCTCGTTGGGCCAAACTGGATCCGGAACCCTCGTCGATGCCCGCATCGTGCTCGCTGCAAGCGGGCTCACTGAGCAGGATCTGTCGGTCGAATACCTGCGCTCCGGTACTGCTGCAGCGGACCTATCAGACGGTTCCCTCGAGGGTTTTTTCCTGATCGGCGGCGTGCCAATCCCGGCGGTTCGCGCACTCGCGGCGACCACGCCGATTCGTCTCATTCCGATCCCTGATGATGTGTTGTCGAAGATGCAAGAAAAATACGGCGCTTACGATCGATCTGTAATACCGGCCGATACCTATCCTGGGGTCGACACAGCAACATCGACCGTTGGGTTCCATGCCCTTTGGATAGTCTCTGCCGACGCCTCCGACGACTTGATTTTTGCTATTACCAAAGCCCTGTGGAACGAGGCAACCCAGCGCCTCCTGGATACACATGATCCGATCGGGAAGGATGTGCGGCTCGAACACGCATTCGACGGCCTGTCCGTCCCGCTGCATCCGGGGGCTGTACGGTTCTATCGCCAGGCGGGGCTTCCCGTTGAGGACGGCGGGCCACCCGGCAAACCCGATTGACGCGAAACCTTGCGAAAGCCTTTACCCCTTTTGCATCGCGACAAGGAGCAGCACAATGAGCGTGACTGAAGTGATTGGACCGAGGGAGACGGGATGAACTTAGGCGAACGTGTGCGCGATTATTTCTCGCCGCGACAGCGGGTGGAGACTTCGCCCGAGGTATCCGATGAGGTCAAGTGCACCACATGCTACATGTGTGCCTGCCGCTGCGGGATCAAAGTTCATCTCAAGGACGGCGGCATTCGTTACATCGAAGGCAACCGGGACCACCCGGTCAACCGCGGCGTGATCTGCGCCAAGGGCGCGTCCGGCATCATGCAGCAGCACTCCCCGGCGAAGCTGAGAAAGCCGCTCAGACGGGTTGGCGAACGCGGCTCTGGGGAGTTCCGCGAAATCGAATGGGAGGAGGCAATCGCCACTGCGGTCGAGTGGCTGTCGCCGATCCGCGACCGCGATCCAAAAAAACTTGCCTTCTTCACCGGCCGCGATCAGAGCCAGTCGCTGACCGGCTATTGGGCAGCGCAATTTGGGACTCCGAACTTCGCCGCGCATGGCGGGTTCTGCTCGGTCAATATGGCGGCAGCCGGGATGTACACTCTCGGCAGCAGCTTTTGGGAGTTCGGCGAACCTGACTGGGCACGCACTCGGTTCTTTATGATGTTCGGCGTTGCCGAGGATCATGATTCGAATCCGATCAAGATCGCGCTATCGGGCCTGCGCCGTCGCGGCGCAAAGTTCGTCTCGGTAAATCCGGTGCGCACCGGCTATTCGGCGATCGCCGACGAATGGGTCGGGATCAGACCGGGCACTGACGGGCTCTTTGTGCTCGCGTTGGTCCACGAATTGCTCAAAGACGATCGGGTCGATTTCGATTATCTGGTTCGTTACACCAATGCCCCCTGGCTGGTGATCCAAGCGCCGGGCGCGGCCGATGACGGGCTCTTTGCCCGCGGCGAGGCTGGCGAGCCGCTCGTGCTCGGGCCTTCGGGAGCGCTCGCGAGCGGTATCGCGGTGGGTGTCTCGGCTCGTCTTGTCGGCGAAGCCGCGTTGCCCGACGGCCGGCGCGCTGTCCCGGTCTTTCAGCTCGTGGCCGAGCGCTATCTCGACTCCCGCTATGCGCCCGAGGCGGTCGCGCAGACCTGCGGTATTCCGGCCGCGACGATCCGGCGACTGGCCGCCGATCTCGCCCGTGTCGCTTTCGACGAGCAGATCGAGCTCCCCGTGCCATGGACAGACTGGGCTGGACGTCGCCATGATTCGATGCGCGGCCGCCCGGTCTCCATACATGCGATGCGCGGGATCTCCGCCCATTCGAACGGGTTCCAGACCTGTCGCGCGCTGCATTTGCTACAGTTGCTTCTGGGAACAATCGATGTGCCCGGCGGGTGGCGCTACAAGTCGCCGCATCCGAAGCCGTGCCCGCCGGGGCCGAAACCCGCGGGCAAACCCGGGCAGATCGACCCCGGAAGACCGCTGCCCGGGGTGCCGCTTGGCTACCCGCTCTCCCCCGAGGATCTGATTATCGATGGCGAAGGTCGAGCCATCCGCATTGACAAGGCTTTCTCCTGGGATGCCCCGATCGCTGTGCATGGCATGATGCAGATGGTCATCGCCAATGCGTGGAAGGGCGACCCGTACCAAATCGACACCCTCTTCATGTATATGGCCAACATGGCCTGGAACTCGGCGATGAACACCGCTGAGACGATGCGAATGCTGACCGACAAGGACCCCTCGACCGGCGGCTACCGGATCCCGCGGATCATTTATTCAGATGCTTACTACTCGGAGATGGTCGCGTATGCCGACCTCATTCTTCCGGACACGACCTATCTCGAACGCTGGGATTGCATCTCGCTCCTCGATCGCCCGATCGGCGGGGTCGAAGGGCCGGCCGATGCTATCCGTCAACCGGTAGTGGCCCCGGACCGCGATGTCCGGCCGTTTCAGGACGTGCTGATCGAAATCGGCGCCCGGCTCGGGTTGCCTGGCTTTACCACGCCGGAAGGGGCACCGCGTTATCCGGGAGGCTATCCCGACTACATCGTCAATCACGAGCGCCGGCCGGGCGTCGGGCCGCTCGGCGGCTGGCGCGGTGCCGAGGGCGAACAGGCAGGCCATGGCGCACCCAACCCCCGTCAGCTCGAGCGCTATGTCGCGAACGGTTGTTTTTGGAAGCATGAGCTGCCCGAAAACCAGCGGTATTTCAAGCACGCAAACAAAGCCTATCTCGAAACCGCGGTTGCGATGGGATTCATCGATAGTGCCGACCCGATCATATTGCAGCTCTATGTCGAGCCGCTTCAGAGGTTCCGCCTCGCCGCCCGCGGGCACGGAAGGGTGGTGCCGCCCGAGACGCATCGTGAAAGGATCGCAACCTATTTTGATCCGCTGCCGTTCTGGTACGTGCCGTTCGAGGAAGCGCGGATCGATGGCGGGAGCTTTCCTCTGCACGCGCTAACTCAGCGGCCGATGCAGATGTACCATTCTTGGCACTCGCAGAATGCTTGGCTGCGGCAAATCCTCGGCAACAACCGGCTGTTCATCAACCGGGCGACCGGCCAGGCGCTCGGTCTCGCGGAGGAAGACTGGGTATGGCTATCGAGCCGTCAGGGCCGGATTCGTGTCCCGACCAAGCTGATGGACGGGGTCAATCCGGATACGGTGTGGACCTGGAATGCAATCGGCAAGCGTGCTGGCGCCTGGCACCTTGATCCGGCCGCGCCCGAGTTCCGGAAAGCATTCCTGCTCAACCATTTGATCTCGGAGCTTCTCCCACCGGATGGGGGCTATAACTTTGCCAATGCCGACCCCATTACCGGCCAGGCGGCCTGGTATGATTTGCGCGTGCAGATCGATCGAGTGGCGCCGGGCGAGGACCATACAGCGGTGCCCTCCTTTCCTCTACTCGAGAGCCCGGTATCGCTTCTCCGTGCGCCTGGGATACTGCGCTACAGAGCGCGTTCCCCGGCGTGAGAGACAATCGCGATGACCTCATTGGGGAACCGGCTCTGCTCCGGCGGGCGTGCTGGCTAAAACGGCGTCTGTCCCGTTGAGAGAGAGCACATCCTGAGCCACGCATGCATCCGGCACTTTCAATCGTGTTTTTCACTACCTCATCGGGTGCCGGCTTTGCCCTCTTGACTTTGCTCGGGCTCGGTGCACCGCTCGGCTTATTGCCGTCCAGTGCAAGTTTCGGCTTTGCGGGGCTTGCAGTCGCGGCGCTGTTCGCCGTCGGCGGGCTGGCATCGTCGGCCTTTCATCTCGGTCGGCCCGAGCGTGCTTGGCGCGCCTTCTCGCAATGGCGATCGTCCTGGCTGTCACGCGAAGGCATTCTCGCGGTGTTGACTTTGCTGCCGGCAGCAATCTTCGGCATCGGCTGGGTCTTCTTTGGCGCGACGCAGGGTCTGATTGGCCTATGCGGGGTACTCGCCGCCGGCCTTGCGGCAGCAACGATCTATTGCACAGGCATGATCTACGCATCGCTGAAACCAATCCATCAATGGCACAACCAATGGGTCGTGCCGACCTATTTGACGCTGGCGTTGATGAGCGGATGCCTGGTTCTCGACTTTCTGATCCGGCTGTGGTCGGCGCGCTACGGGGGTGTCGCGCTGCTGACCTCGGTCGTCGTTCTTGCCGCCTGGTGGACGAAAGAACGGTATTGGCGTCTGATCGACACTACCTCTGCGCGGAGCACCGTTGCGAGTGCGACCTCGCTCGGCAGCCGAGGCCGAGTGCGCATGCTTGAGGCGCCGCATACCGAGGAGAATTACCTCTTGAAGGAGATGGGGTTCCGCATCGCGCGCAAACACCGGAGGGAGCTGCGCCGTATCGCCCGGGTCGCCGGCTTCGCGGTTCCCGCGCTCGCGAGCTTCTGTGGCCTGTTGCTCGGGGGAGTGGCCGGCGGGATCGCGGCTGGGCTCGGCGTCGCAAGTGCGGCGCTCGGCCTCGTCGCCGAGCGCTGGCTCTTTTTCGCCGAAGCAAAACACACAGTGATCTTGTATTATGGCGCCGACGTGGTTTAATCGAACCGATGCGAAGGCGAACCGGATTTTGATTGACGGGAGCTGTGAGGAGGGCTTATAAGCGCGGCCCCTCTGAGGCGGGCGTGTCTTGTTTTGGGGGGTTGTTGATTGAGAGGGTGGAGAAGGTGGAAGGGATGCGCGGGCGGCGGCGTTGGGCCGTCCT
>Ga0209656_10000254_pt1 | contig 35891 bp, 32 predicted proteins | sample BogFormECP12_OM2_FD_188239 | JGI IMG/M metagenome (GOLD analysis project Ga0209656, IMG submission 188239) | Bog forest soil microbial communities from Calvert Island, British Columbia, Canada - ECP12_OM2 (SPAdes) (version 2) | ecosystem: Environmental > Aquatic > Freshwater > Wetlands > Bog ...
GGGTGGGGGTCAAAGTAGTGGGTCATGGCGGCTGACCTGCGCTGATTACCCCGGCTAGACATCTGCGTGTGTTTCTGGTATGCCAGCAGGGTGACTGATGAGCGAGATGATACTGGCGAGCTGACTGTCCGTCTTGTCCGCGACGATGAGGTGCCCTGGTACAACGCGCTGATGAAGGAGCATCACTCTTTGGGGGTGGCGGCGTCGGGCCGGGTGCTGCGCTACGTCGCGGAGGCCGGCGGGGTGCCGCTTGTGCTGGGGACATTCGGGTCGGCGGCGTGGCGGGTCCCGGTCCGCGATCGGCATGTGGGCTGGGATGACGGGCAGCGGGCGGCGCGGCTGGAGCGGGTGTGCGCGAACCAGCGGCTGTGCGTGCTGCCGGCCGCCGCCGCGGTGCGCCATGCCGGGTCGCGGGCGCTGGGCGCGATGCTGCGGGCGCTGCCCGGTGATTACCTGGCGGCGTCCGGGGTGCGGCTGATGGCGGCGGAGTCGTTCACCGACCCGGCCTCCCATGCCGGGACGGTGTACGCGGCCTGCAACTTCACGGCGATCGGGAGTACTGCCGGGTACGGCCGCAGCCGCGGCCGTGACTACTACGCCTATCACGGGCGGCCGAAGACCTGCTGGCTGTATGAGCTGGCCCCGGGCGGGATCGCGGCGCTGGCCGCCGGGTTCGACGCCCCGGTGCTGGCCGGGCGCCGGGCGCCGGACCTCAACCGGCTCCGGGTCAGCGGGGAGCGCGGGCTGCTGGAGTACCTGGCGCAGGTCACCGACCACCGCAAGCCGAAAGGCAGGCGGCATGACCTGGCCGCGATCCTGGTGGTGGTCGTGGTCGCCCGGCTGTGCGGCGCGAACTCGGTCTACGCCGCCGCCCAGTTCGCGGCGACGATGCCGCAAGAAGCGCTGCGCCGCTGCGGGATCCGGTACAACGCGCGGCTCGGCCGGCACGTGCCGCCCAGCCACAAGACGATCAAGCGCGCCGTCCGGGCCGTCGACGCTGCCGCGGCCGACGAGCAACTGTGCGCCTGGCTGCGGGCCGAGGCAGCCGCCGGGCGGCTGAACTGGCGGCACATCGCCATCGACGGCAAGACCGTCCGCGGCGCCGTCCGGCCCGACGGCACCCAGCCCCACCTGCTCGCCGCCTATGACGTCACCGCCGGCACCGTCCTGGGCCAGGCCAGCGTCGGCGCCAAGACCAACGAGATCACCTGCTTCGTCCCCCTCCTGCACGCCATCCTCGACAGCCCCCGCGCCAGCAGCCCAGGCCACGACGGCGACGGTGACGGCGACGGCGACGGCGACGATGCAGGAGCAGGAGCAGAGCTGGTCATCGTGACGGCCGACGCACTGCATACGCAGGCCGGGCACGTGGAGGCGATGAACAAGCTGCGGATCGGCTGGATCCTCGACCTGAAAGACAACCAGCCGGGCTTGTACGCCCTCGCCGACGCCCACCCGTGGCACGAGGAGCCGGTGCTGCACGCCACCGCCGAGACCGGCCACGGCCGACACGAGATCCGCACCATCCGCGTCACCAGCCAGGTCCCCGACGGCATCACCCGCCGGTTCCCCGGCACCGCCCAGATGATGCTCATCGAACGGTACCGGCACGACGTCCGCGGCAGCGGCGCAACCGCCGCCTGCCGCGCCGTCGGCGACGACCCGCGCATGCCCGGCTGCGCGGCCGGGGCGAAGATCTCCTGCGAGACCGTGCTCGCCCTCACCGCGCTGACCCCCGCCCAGGCCGGCCCGGAGTTCCTGCTCGCCCGCAACCGCGGCCACTGGGGCATCGAGAACGGCCTTCACCTGCGGCGCGACACCACATACGCCGAAGACGCCTCCCGGCTGCGGGCCGGCGACGCCCCCCGGCTGTTCGCCTCCATCGCCAGCACCGTCGTCAGCGTCCTGAACCACGCCGACCTGACCAACCACGCCGCAGCCCGCCGCGACCTCGCCTGGGACCGCACCGGCCTGCGAGCTCTCGGCCTCCTCGGCCTGTAATCCGGAAAAGACATCAAACCGTGACAGGCAGCAAAAAACCCTGCCCGCCTACTTTGACCCAAGCCCTGGGGGCTGACGCACTCCAGGCTCAGGTGAGCCTGCTTTGGGATGCGGCGAGGGAGGTCAGGGCATGTGAGCATTCAGATCTCCTACCGAGTCGACTGATTTCGAGGGCGTCAGCACCAGAATTCGGTGAGCTGCCCGGCGAGGGCTCTGCCTTGGTCGTAACCGCCTCGCGCGGCCTGCAGACGCGTCGACGGATCCAGCGCATTGACGTCGAATACGTCGCCGGAGCCGCGATCCGGGAAAACAGTCTCGACTCTGCTGCCATCTGCGCGCAGTTCGTCGACCTGGGTTGCAAGATCCATGCCCCAGTCCAGCGGCATCCGTGATCTGCCGCCGAATGGTGACAGCACCAGCACCCGCCCGTATCCGGCTGCCAGGTCGGCGTTCTCGCTGCGTCGGTAGCCGCCGTTGATGTATCGGTTGTCGCCGATGCGGTAGGGAGGGAAGGGGCCGAAGCCATTGGCAGTGCTGGCGGCGACGGCGTCTACCAGGTCGATTCCGCTGTAGCGGTCGAACACTACCGGTTCACCGGTACGGGCATCGACAGCCGTGATAAGCACCGGTCGTTGCGGCCAGTGGTGGCTGAGCAGCCGAGCGGCCACGGTAGCGCGCCACTGCGTCTGCGCAGAGCTGTCCGACGCCGTATCCATCTCGAGCGCCGCCGCACCCATTCTGCGGCGCATGTCGGCCGCATCCTCAGCGGCATCGATGATTCCGTTCGACCACTCCATGTAGTTCGCCCCCGACCAATTCGGAGCACGTCCACGGTCCGATCCGACCGCGCCAGTCCGTGATTGAGGCACCTCGGCGAGGATGGCGGCAAACAGTTCGGCCGGCCGGGTCCCGCTGGTGATCTGGGCCGCGACCGTCGATCCTGCCGAAGTCCCGATGATCAGATCGGCCTCGGTTGCATCGACCCCGGCATTGGACAGGCCGGCGATGAGGCCGATCTCCCACGCATTGCCTGCCGCTCCGGCACCGGCGAGGACCAAGGCTCGTTTGCCTGAGGCGCCCGCGGGTCTTGTGGCGTCAACCTGCTGGCTGGACCTCGGCCAGTTGCCGTGCCCTGGCGTTCCCTCCACGGCGATGCCATCGGAAGTCATCGAGCTGATGTGCGGAGTCGAAGAAGGTGTTGTGTTCATGGGAGTCGCCTTTCGCGGATGCCTGTCGGGCGCTCCCAGTTGCGACTACCTCAGTCGCGCGATCATGCCCTGCGGGGGAGCACCCATTACGGATACTGCGTTCATGGGTCTCACCTCCAGCCGATGGATCACGATCGCCTCGACGTTAGCACGCCGGCGACGCGTTGTGCAGCCGGCATCATGCCGGTTGCCGTGTCGCTGTCGAACGCGCCGCCGACCGCTACACCCTCATCTGTGATGGGCCGTATTTCGGGCTGATGGGCCCGCGTGGTGCCCGGGAAATGTCGTAGCAGGAGAGTAGAATCGAACTGCGGTCTGAGAGATATCAAAGCCGGGGCAGTCACCTTGACCGGGGACCAGGAGAACCGTCAGGAACAGCCACGGCAGCTGACCAGCCCGCACAGCCGGAGGGAGGCGAGCAGCCCAGTGGGTACCGTCCCGGTCTTCGCCAGTGCCGCCGAGGCCCTGCAGATGGTCCGGGCCGGGCTGGATTACCTCGCCGCCGCGGACGCGACCGCGATGGCGGCCGAGGAGCAGGCCCGGTCCCTGCGGGCCCTTGAGCAGGTCCATTCGGTGGCCACCGCGGCCCGCACCTGTATCCTGGGCGCGTTCACCGCCGGCCAGGGCTACACGGCGGATGCGGATTACAGCTCGCGGGCCTGGCTGATCCACCAGACCGGCGTCACCCGGGGCGCCGCGGTCGCCTACACCGCGTGGGTCCGGCGGTCGGAGGCGCACCCGCGGGTCGCGGAGGCGCTGGCGGCCGGGGAGATCCCGGAGTCGGTGGCGCGGACGTTGTGCCTGTGGACGGACAAGCTGCCGGAGCAGCGGCGGGAGGACGCGGACACGATCCTGGCCGGTGCCGCGGTCTGCGGGCTGGGACTGGCGGACCTGGCCGGGCTGTTCGCCGAGATCTACGAGCGGTCCCGGGCCGGGGAGCCCGATGAGGACAACGATGAGCCGTTCGGGGACCGGGCGCTGCGGCTGGTGACCACGCTGGGCGGCGCCGGGGTGCTGCACGGCGACCTGAGCCCGGAGTGTGCCGCCGCGGTGCAGGCGGTGCTGGCTGCCCTGTCGGCGCCCGCGGGCGCGGCGGACACCCGGACCCGGGAGCAGCGGTGCCATGATGCGCTGCTGGAGGCGATGCGCAGGCTGGCGGCGGCGGGCATGCTGCCGGAGCGGGCCGGGCAGCCGGTGAAGGCGTGGGTGCACATCGCGCTGGCCGAACTGCTGGCCATGGACGGCAGCACGACCCTGGTCAGGCAGTGGGCCGGGCAGATGCGGGCCGCGTGGGCCGCGCACCGCGCCGAGGCCGCCGAGGGCGGCGGAGATATCGGGGCGTGGCTGAACGGCGACGCCGCGAAGGCGGTGGCGTGCGACGCGGCCATGGCCCCGGTCGTCACCGGCGAGGTCAACCCCGGCGCCCTGGAGGACCTGGTCCGGCTGTGCGTCCAGCTCCACAAGCTCCGTCATGGCACCCCGGACAGCGACGGCACCGACGGCACCGGTGACACCGCCGGTGCCACCGCCGGTGCGCGCCCGCGGACACCAGCCGGGCGTGGGAGGCGATCGAGCAGGCCGTAATCGGCAAAGCCGTCGACCTCCACCTGCGAGTCGACGACGAATGGTCCTTCGTCGAGACGCTGCGCCATCTCGTCTTCGCTACCGACGCCTGGGCCGGCCGCACGATCCTCGACGAGCCGAAGGCCTTTCTCACCTGGGGCAGCTACCCAGACGCGGGTGCCGATGCGGATGATGCTGTGCCGGCCGACGTGGCCGACGTGGGTGTGCTCGGCGATGTCGGTGCTGAGGTGGTCGGTGTCGGTGTCGGCGCTGATGTGGTCGGCGCCGGCGTCGGGGCCTTGGACGTGGGCGAGGCCGAGGTCGGAGACGGAGTGGCGGACAAGCGATGGCTCGGGGACGCGGACGCCGACTGGGAGGCACGCGTGGATGCGGAGGCAGGCGCGCTCGCCGGCTGCGACGTGCCCTGGAACGATGACGCTGCGGCGCTCGCCGGGGAGGACGCGCTCCGGGAGGCAGCCGAGGAGGAGGACGCGGAGCCAGACACGCCGGGGGCGCCACGTCCGCCCGCCGTGGAGGCCGCTGAGGATGTCAGTCCGGCGGGGGACTGGCTCGGGGCGGGCGTGCTTCCCCCGGCGAAAGAGGTCACGGCGAAACCGGCTACGCCGGCCGCGATCATGCCGGCGATGATCCACACCAGCACCATCGGCCGCCACAAGCGGCGCTGCGGCCGGTTGCTCCCGCCTGGCGGAGGCTGACCGGGCGAGGCGCCTGTCGGGGGCTGACTGGGCGGGGGCTGATAGTACGCCCCCCGGCAGGATAGGTATCCCCGGCAGGCGGCATGCTCCCGGAGGTGGCGGTCTGCGGATCGCCTGCGGGGGCCAGCAGCAGGCTTTCCCCGCTGGGTACCTGCGCCGCGGCGCCGGCCGCCGTGGTCTGTGTCGCTGCCTCGCCGGCGATGCCGAGCGCCGCAACCGACCCGAGCGCCGCAGCGGGCGCGGCAGCCTTGCTGGCCACGCCACCTTGGCCGAACTAATGCCAGGTAATTCCGTTAGAGGCGGTCGCCTCATTAGGTTGAAAGGCCAGCATTTGGTCGTTACGGCGGCTGAGGGTCGAGGGTGAGCCGCCCTCGGTGTCCGTCGCAGGCTAGCCTGTGGTCTCATCGTGTCCGCGGCTATGGCCGCAAGCGCCTCAGGACCGACAGTGCGTAGACGAACAGGACGGCCACGGCCAGCCAGCAGGCCCCGACCACCTGACGGGCGTCGTATGCCATGCCGACTGCCATCGTCGCGACGATGACAACGGCCACTATCCACGAGACGGTCAGGCGCCTGACGGCCGGGCGCAGGTGCATGGTGATCCTGGGCGGGAGGGCTTTCATCTGACCTGGTTTCGGTATGTGGGCCCGTGTATAGCAGCAAGCTAGCACGAGTGTTCGAGAACTGGCTAGTATGTCAGGTTAGGGAGCATTACCGCGCTGGGAATCTTGGAGGCTTTGATTCCTGGGAGGATGCAGGGTCATGGCGGCACAGCGGAAGTACCGTGGCGGCAGGCCGACTGATATCGATCCCCGGCAATTAACGGCCAATCCCGCCTAACGCGCGACGCGGGTAACTCCCCGACCGGTTCCGCGGCCTCGTCCTCGGGTATGGGGGCAACCTCCAGGACCGTGTCGCGGCTGGGCCGGTTCTGGGAGATCCACGTGTCGATCCGCTCCCACCAGTCGTACAGCCACTGGACCTGGCCTTCGTGGTCGAGCTCACGCGGCACCGCGTCGACCGGCACCCGCCACCACCTGGCCCGGATGACCTGGTTGATGGGGAACTTCCCCCAGACGTCGCCGATGGTGATGATGTTGTCCAGGCCGGCGTGGGCGACGAAGATCACGTCGGCGTCGGGGCAGGCCGAGATGGCGGCCAGGGTCCCGCCGGGCCGGAGCGGGAGCAGGTTGGGCATGTCCCTGGCCCGCGCGGCCAGGTCCGGGCGGCCCTTTTGCTCCAGCCGGCGGATGCCGCGGCGCCAGCGGTGCGGGGTCCAGTTCCCGCCCTCGGGGAAGATGACCAGCGCGCCGTCCTGGTCCAGCCCGCGGGCCAGCCGCCTGATCTCCCGGGTGAAGATGTTCTCGCCGGTCTGGCGACCCTTGATGAACACGTTCGGCAGCCGGTTTCCCACGATGTCCACGCTGGGGTCCAGCTGCAGCGTGGCCTTCATCACCACTCGCGGCCGCCGCTGGTAGACGGTCAGCAGCTGGTGCACCAGCAGGAAGGAGTCCCCGGGCCCGGCGTGCCGGCTGAGCACGATCACCGGCCGGGTCAGCCGGGCGGCCGCCTCCGCCGCGGTGAATTGCGGCTCGTCGACCTCGACCCGCAGGCCGTAGGTCCGTTCGGCGCCGCGGTACATCAGGTCAAGGAACCAGCGCATGACCGCGTAGTGGCGGCTCTGGTAAGGCTCGGTGCGCAGCCGGCCGCCGAACCCGCTCACCACCCACAGTCCCGCCAGCATGACCATGGCCACCGTCTCGGCGACGAACCAGACCAGCACGAAGCCCACCAGCCGCAGGCTCCGCATGTGGCCGGCCCGCGCCCGCGCTACCAGCCCGAACACCAGGGCCAGCAGCGCCAGGAACGGCGAGAGCAGCAGGAACCCGACCGCGAGGATAATCACCAGCGGCGCCAGCACAAGACGGCGGATCAGCCTGGGTGGGAGCATGCGCCCCTCCCGTCATCGGAGGCCGGGGCCACTTCGGAGTCAGCGCCAGGTTAGTTCCTTTAACCCCGGATGCCGAGCTGCCTTGTCCGCGCACCGGGCTGGCGCAGGGGCCGTTGACGGCCCGGGCGGACAGAGTAGAGCGGACAGAGTAGAGCGGACAGAGTAGAGCGGACAGAGTAGAGCGGACAGAGTAGAGCGGACAGAGTAGAACTGCTTGTTAGGTGTCGGCTCTGCGGACATCGCGGCCACGCTGAGGAAGAGAGCGCGAAATGACACAACCAGGCAGGCCCGCAGTATTTGTTCATGGCCTATGGCTGCATGCCAGCTCGTGGGGCCCGTGGCTAGAACTGTTCCAGGAGGCGGGCTACGCACCGATAGCACCGGGCTGGCCAGGTGACTTGGACACGGTGGAGGAGAGCCGCCGGGACCCCGGCCAGGTGGCGGGCAAGGGCATCGACGATGTGGTCGACCACTACGCCCGGATCATCCGCGGGCTTGAGGCCCCTCCGGTCGTCATCGGCCACTCCTTCGGCGGCCTCATCGCGCAGCGGCTGCTCGGCCAGGACCTGGCCGCTGCCGCAGTGGCTATCGACGCCGCGCCCATCAAGGGCGTGCTCAAACTGCCCGTTTCCGCGCTGAAAGTCGCCTCGATCGCGCTGCGCAAGCCAGCCAACCGCAACCTGGCGATATCGCTCACCGCGGAACAGTTCCGGTACGGCTTCGGGAACGCGCTTCCCGGGCAGGAGTCAGCTGAGCTGTACGACCTCTGGGCAGTGCCCTCGCCGGGCAAGCCACTGTTCGAAGCCGCCCTGGCGAACTTCACCCCGCGGTCGCCAGCGAAGGTGAATACCGGAAATAAGACCCGCGGGCCGCTGCTGCTCACGGCGGGGGGCAACGATCACACCGTACCGGCGGCCATCACGACGTCGACCCGCAAGCTCTACCACAAGTCACCGGCCATCACCGACTTCATCGAGTTCCCCGATCGCGGCCACTCGCTGACGATCGACCACGGCTGGCGCGAGGTCGCGCAGGCAACGCTGGACTGGCTCAGCCAGCGGTCACCCTAACCGATACCTTGAGGTCTGAAGCGCTCCCGCGCGGGGCGTCCCGAGACTTGATCGTGAAGGTAGCTGAGGAATATGGGCGTGACCTGGCGTAAGTCCAGCTACAGCGGCCGGAACGGCGGCGGATGCGTCGAGGTCGGCGCGCCCGCCGAGGCCGGCCGCGTGCTGGTCCGGGACACCAAGGACCGCCAGGGGCCGGCGCTGGCCGTCAGCCCGCGGACGTGGCGTAATTTCGCCGAACGGGTCCGGGTTTCCGCGGCGGTGCCAGGTCCGAGCGCCGGTTAGGGGGAACCAGGTAACGGGCTGGCGGAAGAGCATATTGTCGCCCATGCTGTGGGCGGCATGGCTCGCGACCCGGACGGCCCTTTACCTGCACGCCACCGTCCCGGGCCGGGATGGCGACGTGGGCCTGTACCAGCGGTGGTACGCCTGCTGTTTCTCCCACGGGACGTTGCCGGTGGCCGACCCGAGGTGGCAGTATCCGCCGGGCGCGTCCCTGGTCTTCTGGCTGCCCGGCCGGCTGCCCGGCAGCTATGTGGAAGACTTCATGGTCCTGGCCATCGGCTGCGACTTGGCCATCACCCTCATGCTGTGGTCGTCGGCCCGGCGCGGCGGGTCCCTGGCCGGAGCCTGGTACTGGGTGTGCGGCGTGCCGCTGCTCGGCCCGGTCATCGTCGGCCGGTTCGATCTGGTCCCCGTCGCGCTTTCCGTCGCCGCCCTGTGCGTGACCCGCCGGGCCGGCGTTCGTGGCGCCCTGATCGGAGCCGCGGCGGCGGTCAAGGTATGGCCGGTCACGCTGCTGGCCGGGATGGCACCCGGCCAGCAGCGCCGCGGTATCGCCGCGGCCGCGGCCGTGCTGGCCGCGGTCTGCGCCATCGGCGCCAGCGGGACGGCGAGCTTCCTCGCGCATCAGAACGCCCGCGGCGTCGAGATCGAATCGGTCGCCGCGACGCCGTTCATGATCTGGCGGCAAGCTGGCTGGCCCGGGACGGTGGTGTACCGGTTCGGCGCGTACCAGCTCAGCGGGGGGCACGTCGCACTCGCGCAGGACGCGTCCACCCTGGGCCTTGTCCTCGCCGCGGCGGCGGTGATCGGCTGGCGGCTGATGATTGCCCGCGGGCGCGCCCGGTGGCGGCCGGAGTTCGCGGCTGACGCGCCGCTGGCCGCGACCTTGCTGTTCCTCGTCGTCAGCCCGGTGCTCAGCCCGCAGTACCTGCTCTGGGTCATCGGCCTCGCAGCGGCGTGCCTGGCCGCCGGGCAGACCACGCAGCGCCCGGTCGCGCTGGCCGTGCTGGCCGCGGCCGGGCTCACCCAGCTGATCTTCCCGATCGGGTGGTACCGCCTGGTCGACGGATCCGACCCGGTCACCGCCGTGCTGGTGGCACGCAACGTGCTCCTGGTCGTGGCCGCCGCGCTCTCCTGCTGGCGGATACTCAGCGCGTCGTCACCCGACCACGAAGACCCCGATCCGGTTCCGGCCACCCAGGGTGACAGCCCGGTCCTACGGTGAGAAGTGATCCCGTGGCCGTGTCGTGACCAGCCGCAGGCTTTAAGGGTGAGGCTCTCTCACACTAGAATTTGATGACGCAGCACGATCGGCGGCGTGAGGCCGTCGCAACTGGGCATGAGATGGCGTGGCGTGTGCTTTCATTCCGTCACCGATGCAAATGAAACCCGCGGCCGCAGCCATCGCCCTACTCTCGCCGTCAGCGAGCTGTCGCTGTGCCTGGCTCAATGCGTCGGCAGCCTTATGACCAGCTGCCAGATGCCGGTGGAAAGCGATCATCAACGGGGCGGTTTCCACATCAGGAATGGGCACCACGGACGCGATGAGCTGATGGGTGCCAAGCGACAGCAGGGTGGCGCTGAATCCAAGTAGTTCGTCACCGGTGCATACCACCGGCCGACCGCTGTCGCACGCCGCGAGTACCACCATCGGGGCCACTCGGTCCAGCCGTTCCAGGTCAAAGACGGTGAGTGGTCCGTCGGCGAGCCTCAGCGAAGAGAACAGGGGATTGTCCGCGCGGACACGCCCGTGTGCCGCCAGGTGTACCAGGTCCGCCCGGTGTAGGGCTGCCGTTACCGCTTGCACCGTCGCGGAGGAGCCGTGGAGGGCTGTAGTCCGGTGGATGGCAGCCACCGCCTCGGCCTCATCGCGGGCGCCTGGCAGGCCAGGGCCGGCGGCGATAGTGACTTGGTGTCGCTGTGGTGGCTTCCGGCAGTGGGCGGCGTACCACAATGCCGCTGACGGCGCCACCGTGACGGGGCGGCCCATGCATGACGGCAGGAGGGACCATGGCAGTGACTGAAGCGGGCCCGTCGGGATCACGACCAGTGGCCTGCCGTCGATCTGGCCCGCGAGCGGATCGAGCAGGGTGGTGTCCAGTTGCCCAGCGGCGTAGCGGAGCATGGTGACTGCTGCGGCTCTGCTCGCCTCGCTGACGTGGTGGCGGGCCAGCCTGCGCAGGGCCGATGCACTGTGATCTATGAGGTTTCCTAGCGGGTCAAGCGCGCCGACGTGCTGCAGCCGTGCCCGGCCGTCCGTCACCGTCACCACAAGCAACTCGCCATCAAGCTGGATGAACTCCACGAGCGCGGCTTCCCCCAACGCGGCGGCCAGGTCGGCCACCGAGACCGCCGGGGCAGGGTCCGCGACCCCGCTGTGGGGCTGCCGGCGGTAATGGTCACGGATCTGGCGTTCGAGCGCGGCCTGGCGGCCGACCAGGTCGGCGCTGTGACGGCCCGCGTGCCGCAGTTCCTCGATCTTGGCGACAGTCACCCGGAGGCGGCCCAGTGCCGCGGCGAGCTCTTGATCTTCTGGCGGGCGGGCCGGCCGTGACAGCAGATGACGGGCGCGGCCCTCTTCCGCCCACATCAGGACACGGCCGGCGTTCCCGCTGGTGATCGCGATACGCAGACCCAGGGCGGCCAGCTCGCTCCTGTGTCCTGCTGCGTAGGCCCGCAGGTCGGTCGCTGCGAGGGTGGCTCGGTACTCGTCCAGGACATGCAGCCCACTGCGAGCCGCGCCGACGGCACCGCGGGCGTTTCCGTTCGCCAGCCGTATCAGGGCCTCGGCGTACCACGCGCGGCTTCGCAACAAGGCTGGTCCCCGCCTGCGGCCCTGGCTGACCTGCCCCAGGAGCCGGCAGCCCTCGCTCTGCCTGCCGCGGCCGAGGGCAAGCTTGCCTGCGAGCAGCCGTGCCTCCAGTGCCGACCCGGCCCAGCCGGTGGCCGTCAGAGCATCCGCGGCCTGCTCGAACTGCCGCGCGGTGACCTGCGGCGGGCCGTTCTCGCTGAGCCGCGATGACAGCAGCACGAACCGGGCCAGCGTGGTCCAGTGCGGCCGCTGCTGGCGGGCGAATTCACTGATCGCGCGCTGCGCTTGGCTCACCGCGTAGGCGCTGTCGCCGTCGAGGGCGGCAGCCCGGGCGAGTATCAGCCGTGCCTCCGGGAGCGCGATCTGCTGACCCTCGCGCTCGATCTGCCGCACGGCTTGTTCACCGGTTTGCCGTGCCTCTGACACCAGGCGCACGGACAGGAGAAGTTCGCTGCGGTCGGCGAGAATGAACCCCAGCCGTGAGCCAAGGGCCCGGAACCGCTGCTCCGCCAGGTCGAGATGGCTGAGCGCGGCCGGCACGTCCCCGCGGAGGGTTTCTATCCAGCCGAGGTTCTGCCGCGCGAATCCAGCCGCAAGGCCCAGGTCGTGCTGATCGCAGAGGTCTTCGGCCTCCCGCAGGTCTCTCACCGCGGCCGTGAACTCGTTCTGGTAACCGTAGACGACCGCCCGGTTGGACAGCACCCGCTGGACCCATATGTAGTCTCCTGCCCGGCGAAGCGCCGGCAGGGCACGGCGGTAGCTGGCCAGTGCTTCCTCGGCCCGGCCGAGGAGCTGCAGGATTGCGCCGCGCTGCGCCTCGGCGCGTGCGCGCTCGACGCCGTCGAGGTCTAGCACCGCGGCGTTGATTTCCCGGAGCGCCTGCCGTGACCGCCCTCGCCCGTTCAGCACATAGGCCAGCGTCATCCGGGCCTCGGCCGCCAGGCTGGGCGACTGAGCACGGCGCCCCAGCGTAACCGCCGCGCGCAGATGCCGCGTCGCGGTGGCAGCGTTGTCCAGGTGCAAGGCGGCGAGCCCCAGAGCGCGTTCGGCGACGGCGGCCGCGGCGATGTCGTGAGCGGCCTTCGCCTGCGCGGCCACGTCGGCAGCGAGCTTTGCCGACTGGCCCGGGTCTGCCGCTGCCAGCCGGAGCGCCTCACGTGCCTTGTCGGCCAGGGTGGTGGTCATATACGGCGAGTAACCCATAGCTCGGGTGGGTTGTCGAGTGCATAAGGTCCCGAAAATACCGGCGCAGGATGTATCAGTTGCGCTCGCTGCTGCCTCCGGATGCTGAGCGGACATCGTCACGGCTATGACGAGAGGGCCAGACCCATGAAGCAGGGCGTGATCGAGACATATGAGGACAACCAGCTCGTAGTAGCGATACCTGATCTCGCGGCGGTGCGCGGCGCGCTGAGAGAGCGCGCGGTCGGCGTGGCGGATGAGCAGCGCGACAAACGGCTTGGCCTGGCGCTTCTCACGCTGCAGGACCTGGCCGCCGGCACGGCGAAGCTACGCTCGGGCGACGGCGGGCTAGTGGGACGGGCGGATCAGACGAGGCGGCCCGCGAGCCCGCCGGGAGGGAGCGAACCCTCCGACCTCGATCTCCTCATCGGCTGGTTGCGCGAGCACTTCCGGTCCGCCTACGCCGGCTGGGTTCCGACGATTGGGAAGAACCGGGTGATCGACCCCGTCCGGGGGTTCCCCTATGTAGACGGCGGCGGCGAGGGCGACCCTTACTTCGGCGGACGAGGCGATCCCAGGTCCAGTTCCGGCGCGAACGGCGGAACGAGCGCCGGGGCCCCCAGCCCCAGCGCAGCTCCGCCGGGGTGGCCGCGGCGCGCGGCCAGGCCCGGTCAGGGCGTGCGGGTCGGCGTGCTCGACACCCGGCTGTACCCGAATGAGTGGCTCGCCGGAGGATACGTCGCGGCGGCCCATGACCTGCTCCAGGCTCCCGCCGCCGGGAGTTCGCCACGGCCCGCATCGGCGGGGCACGCGACATTCATCGCCGGGCTGATCCTGCGCAGGGCACCAGGCGCCGAGCTCGTCATCCGCCCGGTGCTGAACGAGCAGGCGCTCGGAAGAACCTGGGACGTGGCGAGGGACCTGGTGGGATTCATGGGGTCCGGAGTAGATATCTTGAACCTGTCATTCGGCTGTTACACCGACGACGGGGAGCCGCCGCTGATTCTGGCCAGGGCGGTGAGCCTGGTCAGCGCCGAGATCCTGCTCGTGGCGGCCGCGGGAAATAACGGCGATATCGACGAGCTGCGAGCGAGAGGTGCGCTGGCAGACACTCCCGGGACCAAGGGCCTGACTTCGAAAACACCGGTGTGGCCTGCGGCCTTCGACGAGGTCATCGCGGTTGGCGCCACGGACGGGAACAACAAGCTGGCACCGTTCAGCCCGGACACACCATGGGTTGACATGACCGCGCCGGGGGTGGATGTCGAAAGCACCTATCTGACGGGCGAGGTCAAGCTGGTCTCTCCTCCCCCGGGGAGTCCGACGGCGACGTTCAGCAACGGGTTTGCCTACTGGGACGGGACGTCCTTTGCGGCCGCGGCGGTAAGCGGTGCCGTGGCGGCCAAGATGCTGCCCGGCCGGCGTGACGCCCGGCAGGCACTGGCGTGTATCTGGGAGTCACCCGAGGGCGGGATCCGCCCGTACACGAAACCTGGGTCGTGAGATCGGCTTGGTCCTCGCCGACCACCTTGGGGACGACACGATCGTGAGGCCGGATGAGCCGGTGCTGAGCAGTCTGGTGACCCGCGCCAGGAACGACGATAAGTGCGACTCTAGGTATCGCGGTGGGCGATATCGAGCCAGTCCGCCGCAGGTGCCTCGACGCGCTCCGCCATAGCCCCGCGCTGGCCGCACTGATCAGCGGTGAGACCAAGGCAACATGAGGAGCTGAGCTGACGCAGATGTCCCAGCAGTGGTGGAAGGACGACGCCCAGCTTCTCGCTGCCCTCGGTGAGGCGCTCCGATCCGAGCGCAGCGTGCCCGCGGAATTCATCGCGATGGGCAAGGCAGCTTTCGCGTGGCGCGGCATCGACGCCGAACTCGCCACTCTCACCTATGACTCCCTCGTCGAGGGTGCGGAGGCGGAATTGGCTGGCGTGCGCTCTGGGCCAGCGAGCCTGCGCTACCTGACGTTCACATCCGGGGAACTCACTCTTGAGATAGAGCTGACCGACGACGCCCTTCTCGGACAGCTCGTGCCCCCCGGCCCGGGCCGAATGGAGGTACGCACCGCAAATGGCGCCGTGGTAACGGCTGTCATCGATCAAGCCGGCGGCTTCACCATCCGCCCTGTCCCACGAGGCTCATTCCGCCTTTACTGCCACGCGACGAGCGGCGCGAGTTTCCTGACCAATTGGCTTACGCTCCAGGATCCCCCAGGCGATTAGAACACCACCCGACCGTGCCGATCGCGCACCCGACCGAGCGCACCCCGTGCATCGTCATGTGGCGCGCGCTGGCCCGTTCCGGCCACTGACTGATGCCCGTCCGGACGGTCATGATAGGGGTTAGGGATGACTGTTGGCAGCTCGAAAACGATGCAGGCGTGGGTGGTCAGCCAGCCAGGACCGATCGAGACCGGCCCGCTGAGGTACGTGGAGAAACCTGTGCCGGCCCCGGCTCCCGGCGAACTGCTGGTCCAGGTCCTAGCCTGCGCCGTCTGCCGCACTGACCTGCATGTCAGCGAGGGCGATCTGCCGGTGCACCGTGAGCACGTCACGCCCGGTCACATGGTCGTGGGCCCGGTGGCGGCCCTGGGCGACGGGGTTACCGGTTACGCCGTCGGGGACCGGGTCGGCGTGGCGTGGCTGCGGTACACTGACGGGACCTGCGTCTACTGCCGCCGCGGCAACGAGAATCTGTGCCCGAACTCGCTCTATACCGGCTGGGACACCGACGGCGGCTACGCAGAGTACACGACCGTGCCGGCGGCGTTCGCCTACCGGCTGCCCGCCGACGTCGCTGACGTCGAGCTGGCGCCGCTGCTGTGCGCCGGGATCATCGGCTACCGGGCGCTGCTGCGCGCATCGCTGCCGGCCCGCGGCAGGCTCGGATTGTACGGATTCGGCGACAGCGCCCACCTGGTCGCCCAGGTGGCGCTGGCGCAAGGTGCGACTGTCCATGCCCTGACCCGCGGCGAGGCGTCCCAGCGGCTGGCGCTGGAGCTAGGCGCCGCGTCGGCGGGGGGCGCGTATGACTCCCCTCCGGAACCCCTGGACAGCGCGATCCTGTTCGCGCCAGTCGGGGATCTCGTGCCAGTCGCGATGCGGGCACTGGACCGTGGGGGAGTCCTGGCCGTTGCCGGGATCCATCTGACCGACACACCGCCGCTGAACTATGAGCACGAGCTGTTCTATGAGAAGGAACTGCGCAGCGTCACCTCTAACACCCGTGACAACGGCCGGGAGTTCCTCGCACTCGCCCTCCGTCACCACGTCCGGGCCACCACCCATGTGTACCCAATGTCACGAGCCCAACAGGCGCTGCAGGACCTCAAGGCGGGCCTTTTCGACGGGGCGGCTGTTCTCGTCAACGACCGGGACACCGCGCAATGACCCAACCATGGTCATCCGGCGCGAGGGGCTAGCGCCCTGGCCGGCAGCGGGAGCCACGGGCTATCCGCGACATCACCCTGAGGTCCTGCCCGCGGGCCAGGGGTCCAGCAGGACAATTGACGGCGGGTTCGCTGCCGATGAGCTGCGGAGCTTCCTGCTGACCACGGCCGGAATCAGGGTCTTCCGTGGCGGCACATCGCTGTCCGGTGACCTACGGGCGCGGGGCATACCCTAACTCGATCTCGCAGCCATGGTAAGGCGGCTCTGGATCGCGGAGCGCGACCGCATTCATCGCGTACCAGGAGAGTCACCACCGTCCGTCCTGGATAGTGCGTTTGTTTTTCCCGGGTACGGCGTGATTGTTTCGACGGTGCCGTTGAGGCGGGCTCGTTCGGCGGCGAAAACGGCAAGGTGGCTGGTCAGCGATTCGCGCGGCCCGGAGAGGATCAGCTCGCGGTTCCCGGTGGCCACCGCGCCGGTGAACGCATCCATCAGCCCGGCGTCGCCGCCGCCGTGGCCGCCGGCGGCATTCATCGCGCCGGCCGGCGCGGGGGTGATCAGCCGCTCGGCCCGGGTGAGGAAGTCATAGACGCGGATGGCCCGGCCGTCACCGGTCAGCTCGGCGCGGGTGCCGAACAGCCGAGTGGCGCGGCCGGCGGCCTGGCTGAACGCGGTCATGGTGAAGGTGGCCGTGGTCGCACCGGGAAACTCCAGCGCGACGACCTGATGGTCGACGACGTCGTTGTCGCAGGCGTAGACGCACCGGCCGTACGGGCCGTCGTTTAGCGCCTGTTCCAGCGCGGCGGGCGTGAAGTCCTCGATGACCGCGCTCAGCGGCCAGCGACGCTCACCCTCCTCCAGCAGGCCCCGGTACAGCCGCGGCGCCGAGTACGGGCAGCCGGCTTCGACCGGGCAGGCCACGCACCGGTCTGCGGCGCCGGCCGGGCGGTTCGCCGCGGTGAAGTGCGTCAGGTGGCCGAAGCTGGCGACCCGCGCCGGCACCCGGCCCAGGATGTGCACCAGCCAGTCCAGGTCATGGCAGGACTTGGCCATCAGCATGGAGGCCGCCAAGTCGGCGCGCCGCCAGTTGCCGCGGACGTAGGAGTGGGCCTGATGCCAGAACCCGACCGGCTCCAGGTGCTGGACGCTCATGATGTCACCGAGCTGCCCGGAATCGACGATCTCCTTGACCGCGCGGGTGTACGGCATGTAACGCATCACGTGGCCGACGGCCAGCATGACCCCGGCTTTCTCCACCGCCGCCACGATCCGCCGGCACCCCGCCTCATCCGGCGCCATCGGCTTTTCCAGCAGGATGTGATACCCCAGCGCGGCGAACGCCTCAGCCGGCCCGGCGTGCATCCGATCCTGCGTGCAGATCAGCACCGCATCGGCCAGCCTGCCGCGGCCGGCCAGCTGCCTCCAGTCCACGGCCACGTTCCGGGCTGCGATGCCGTGCTCCGCGGCGAACTGGGCGCGGCGTACCTCGCGGGGCTCGGCGACCGCGACTACGGAGGCGCGGTCCGGGTGCCGCAGGGCCCACCGGGCATACCCGGTGCCGCGATCCCCTGCCCCGATGACAACCACAGAGACCGGTGCCATATGAGTGACCTTCCTCGTCAAAGCCGGCTCTTCGCCGGTGGCTGGGCCGCTTGCGTCCCATGCGAGGCCGTGAGAGCCAGAAATGAGAGCCAGCACGGCGACGTCGCCCGGCAAGGTTGCACAGCGCCCGCTGCCGGTGCCGATTCCGGGAGCAGACCGCACTGTCCAGGCCGGCCTGCGCGCACAACAGGCACCGGCCAGCCTGAAGCCATCATTATCCCACGGCTTGACGTTCAGCCGCGGGGAGAGTCGGCGCGACTGAAGTCTCCAGGGGATACGTCGGAACAGCCGTATCGCAGCCTGATTACGAAGCTGCCGTGCTTCTTCAAGAGCAGTTGCGGCCGAATGTATTTGCAAGATTCCCCAGGGAAGTATGCGACTGGATACCCGGGAAATGGACCCTGACTGCGGCGGTTAATCCGATTATCGAGCTAGCGCCTGCCCCACCTGACGCACCATTTTGGCTGCAGTGCCACTCGGAAACGAACCTTGTCCTGCTGGGCGGCCCAGTCTATAACGTGGTAGCGGATCACTATCTGAAGCACGAAGGCACGCATTTCACCTTCACGCGTGGAGCAGCCGGCGCCGGTTGGGATGTGCAGTCAGTGCGCGGCGGGAGACCAGGGGCCTCGGACATTATCAAGGGCCGGGCCGCGCGCCGAGAGCTGGCATGCATACAACGCATCGTCCGTAGGGACACGAAAGCAAGTATCACAATGTGCTCCGGAACCGGCGCTGGAGCCACACTAGCAGGCGCAGAATGGCTAAGCCGTGAATACCGGCAACTAGACCGGCGCTGCGGGCAATGGAGAGTACGGAGTATCGCTCGCATACGTTGACGTTACTGACCACCACAGCCGGTTTCCCGAAGGCATCAAGCCGAAAGTGCTTGACCAGGTATTCGATGGCGAGAGAGACCGCTGAGGAAATAGTGCTGCTTAATTTGCCGGCGAGGATGCCCATCGACATGACCCCAGTAGAGGGTGCAGCGAGTATGGTAGGCAGAAACGAGACAGAGGAGCCTATGAATTCCCGGCCAACCCCCATGGATGCCCTAGCAGAAAACCCGGCGGCTTCCGGGCTCATCCTGGACTTCGATGGTGTCCTGTCGCCCATCGTTGATGACCCAGCCGCAAGCGAACTGCCGGACCGAGTCGCGGCATCCCTCGTTCGGCTTGGCAGGACTCTAGGGCTGCTCGCCGTGATCTCAGGACGACCCGTCCTCACCTCCAGAAATCTAACGACGGTCGCTTACGCAGGCGACGATGTCGGAGATATTCCTGCGCTGCGCGCTGTTCGCGAAGCGGGCGGTTATGCCTTGGTGGTTGACCACGGCCGCGAGACGGACCCTCTCCTGCTCAAGCTTGCCGATCAGATCTACGCGGGCACTGACGGATTCGCGGCCTGGTTGGCGGAGCTGGCAAGAAAGCTTGACGTCTAGACAGCAAGGCGATCGCGATCTTACAGTAGTTGGAAGCACTTTTGGGCTAGCACGAAAATCGGATCCCGCCTATCACAGGCTCCCATCAGAAAAACGCCGCCGCTCTCTGCACCGCGCAAACGTTTATCCTCTGGTGCCAATGCTACCAGTTTGGCCGTCCTGGAGATGCACGCATAACTAAGGATAGCCACCGCCGCACCGAGTCGCGCCACCGGATCAGCCGACGCAGACGGTAGGCCTTGACTTGGCCTTGACTGGGCTGCCCGAGCCTCACCCACTTGTTCGGGCGGCGCCACTTGGATCCCTTGCCGTCGGGTCATTATCCTGCGTTGCGCGTGGTTACCAGGGGCACCTGATGGCCGAGCTTGAGGAGCTCGCCTTGGATCCTCTTGTACCCCGGAGGTGGTTCTCGGTGGCGAGTCGCTCGATGAGCGCGGCGATCTCAGCGCCGGCCGGCGGCCGTCCCGTCCGGCGCGGATAGGTCCACTTCCGGGTGACCAGGCGGCGGTGCCAGCGCAGCCGGGGGTTACGAGCCGGTACATCCGCAGCTTTGCTGGCAGGAGCCGGATGAGTGCGGCGAGGATTGCGCGGTCGGCCCAGTCGAGCCGAGGCCGGGATTGGCGCGGCGCAGCACGGCGACCTCGTGCCGCAGCACGAGCGGCTCGGCGTCTTTGGAGGGCGCCGAACGGCCGGGCAGCTCCAGCCAGCCGCAGAGCCTGACGAAGACGAGGTAGAGCAGGCGCAGGGACATGGATGATCATCATGCCCTACGGCTGGTCCTGGCCCATCGCTGCAGCTCACAGGCCAAGCAGACTTCTGGCACCCCACAGGCAGGGCAGCCCGGGAGCATCGCGGCCCCGTGAGTCCGATCTCGGGAACAGTCGTGCTTTATCGTTTGTTGTGCTAACTAACTAATGAGCTGGCTGCTGTGGGGATGAGAGCTTGAAGAGTAAGGCCGGAGCGTTCTGGGGAAAGACTTTTTCCTCGCTGAAAGTCCCGAATTACCGCCTGTACTTCACGGGCCAGTCGATATCTATGGTCGGCACCTGGATGCAGATGACGGCGCAGTCCTGGCTCGTGTTGACCCTTACCCACTCAAGTACCGACCTGGGCCTGACCGTCGCGCTGCAGGCTCTGCCGGTCCTGCTCCTCGGTCCTTATGGCGGCGTCATCGCCGACCGGGTGGACAAGCGGCGGCTCATGATCGCGCTGCAGATCGCCATGGGGTTCCAGGCCCTGATGCTCGGGCTGCTTGTCGTGTTCGGCTCGGCCCGCTTCTGGGAGATCTGCCTGCTGGCCGTCGTCCTCGGACTGAACAACGCCTTCGAGAACTCCGCGCGGCAGGCTTTCGTCAGGGAAATGGTCGGCGAAGACGAGCTGCGCAATGCCATCACGCTGAACTCGGTGACGGTGAACGCCGCCCGTGCTGTCGGGCCCGCCATCGGGGGCGTCCTCATCGCTACGGTCGGCATCGGGGTCTGCTTCCTGCTGAACGCGGCGAGCTTCGCGGCCGTCGTCACCTCCCTGCTGATCATGGACCGGCCCGCCCTGCGGCCGAGCCCGCCGTCCGGACGAGCCAGCGGGCAGTTGCGCGAGGGCCTGCGGTACGCGGCGCGCACTCCAACAATCGCCATCCCGCTCGCGATGATGGGCCTCGTCGGGCTGTTCGCTTATGAGTTCTCTGTCTCGCTTCCTGTTCTTGCCGAGCGGTCGTTCCACGGCGGCGCGGAAGCGTACGGCTTCATGACCGCGGCCATGGGGATCGGCGCTGTCATCGGTGGCCTGTTCACCGCCGCGCGGGGGCGGACCGGACTACGCCCGATGATCATCGCTTCGGTGGGCTTCGGGGCGGCCATCGGTGTCTGTGCCTTCGCACCATTCCTCGGCCTCGCCTACGCCGCGCTGCTGTTCGTGGGCTGGGCGAGCGTCTCCTTCATCGCGATCGGCAATTCCACCATCCAGCTCAGCGCCGAGCCGAGCATGCGCGGACGGGTAATCGCGCTCTGGCAGGTCGCCTTCCAGGGAACGACGCCGGTCGGCGGCCCTGCGATCGGCTGGATCATCGCCCTGACCGATCCGCGAATCGGCTTGGCGGTAGGCGGCGCGTCTTGCTTCGCAGCCGCGATTGGCGGCGTCGTTCTCGCCAAGCGTTACCGCCGGGCACGGCCACCGAGGGCGATGCAGCTTGAGAGCCCCGCTCCGGCTCGCCCGCTCCCGGCCGGGGCGTCGGTCAGCTGAATAAAGGTCGATGCGGTCCGTCCCGAGGCGCTGCAGCGAGCCCTCGACGGCCAGGCGGATGTTCGCGGGCGTACTGTCCAGGTGGCGGACCTTCTCGAGGTCTGCCAGGTCGATGTGCTGCGTGTCCGTCTCGCCGCGATGGCTGAGCTGGCCGAACTTCGTCGCGAGCACCACCTCGTCGCGGCGGCCGGTCAGCGCCCGCCCGACGAGCTCCTCGTTAAGGTAGGGGCCGTAGACCTCGGCGGTCTCGATCAGGGTCACGCCGAGGTCGAAGGCCCGGTGGATCGTCCGGATCGACTGCTCGTCATCCTCCCTCGCCCCGTGTAGTACGCCGACATCCCCATCGCCCCGAAGCCGATGCGCGCGACATCCAAACGGCCGAGCCTCGCCTGCTTCATCGCTTTCCTTCCGGCCTATGCGGCAACGAATCGTGTGAGGCTCCGCGACGCGACGATGGTCGAGAGTGCGGACGCTCCGGCGTCCGTCGCGCGCCAGTCGCGGTACGCCTGATCATGTTCAATGGACTCCCACTTCTCGATCAGCAGCAGATGGGCCTCGTCCTCAGTGTCCACAAGGACGTCGACTCCGAGGCAACCGGGGAACGCGCGGGTGGCGACCAGCACGCTCTCGACTGTCTCCTTGGCCTCGGCGACTGATTCCGGCTTGATCCTTAGATCCAGCAGTGCGGTGACGGTAGCCATGAAAACTCCTCACTGGTTAAACGATGTTCCTGGAGCGCGCTCCAGGGTTCATAGTTGCTGCGTGCCCAGCAACCTACATCCGAGAAACCCAACCCCTGTCCCTGCTGAGGGCCTGTCAATCGGCCAGGCCGCGGAGGTGTGCGGGCTGACCATCGACACCCGCCGCTATTGGGAGCGTGCGGGCCCGACCTTGTGGCCGACACCGCGCGCAGCGTCCGGCCAGCGCCGCTACCCCGAGCGGCTTCCTGGGCCTCGGCGATGTGCCAGCCCGCGACGTTGCAGTCCGCTGAAAACCGTCCTCAACGGCTTGATCAACGAATATGCACGCGCCGCCTAGCGCACTGAAGACCTGCAGGTCACCGGCCGAATCCTACTTTCGAGCGGGGACAGGATAGGGAACGGCGGGGGCACGTCTTGCTGACAGCACTGACATGAGGGACGCCAGTCAGGTCCAGGTATCACCACGCATCGCGTTCCCTCCTCTCATGCCGTCTGGCGCCCGGGCTTCCAGACCTAGGATCCTACACTGTGTCACCACATGATGGCATAAAGTAACTGACTCTGCCCGGGCGGCACGCCGGCCGCGCAGGCCCGGCGCCCTCGTCACGGCGTGGGCAGCGGGCTGTCCGGCGGCCTGGCGGCCGCCAGGTGGTGACAGCTGCCGCCACCGCAGTGCCAGCGCCACGGCAGCAACCGCCCCGGCCCCGCCCCACAGGGCGATGACCACCGCCGGCCGCGATGAAACCGGCTCCCTGGCCGACGACTATCCCCGTGCTGGCGATGCCGACGGCCTGGGCGCGCCGTTCGTCCGGCACCCTGGCAACAAACTCGGTGTTGGCCGCGATCTGGTAGATGCCGAACAGCGCCGACAGCGAGAAGATCACCAGCGAGACCGCAAGATCCGGGCGCAGGGCCGTCAGGACCAGCGCCGCGCACGTCAGCACGGCCAGCGGCCCCATCAGGCTGGCTCGGGCCCGCGGCCGGACGAACCGGGTGAACAACGGCGTGCCGATCATCGTGCCGAACGCCGTGGACGCCAGCACCAGGCCGGTCGCGGCGGGTCCGCCGCCGAGTCCGGCCGCGTACGGGGCGGCAATTCCCTCCGGGACGGTGTAGAAGACGGCCAGCCAGCCGAACAGCACCACGGTCCGCAGCCGCTGTTCGCCGAAGACCTGCCTACAGCCGTCCCGCGTCCGCGCCCACGGCGAGGCGGTTCCCGGCTTGGCCGCCGCTGGCCTGGCCCTGGTGCCGAACCCGATCAGCACGCCGGACAGCACGAACGTGACCGCGTCGACGGCCAGCGCGGGCCGGGCGCCGGTCACCTCGACGGCCGCGCCTGCTACGGCCACGCCGGCCATCTGGGCAGCGAGGAAGGTGGCCTGGGTGACCGACGCGCCCAGCGGGTAGAGCTCACCCGGCAAGATGCCCGGGGTGATGGCCGCGCGGCAGGAATCGAACGCGGGCGCGAACGCCGTAGTGGCGAACAGCAGCGCGGCCAGGCCCAGGACCGGCACGCCCGGTATCACCATCGCCGTCACCAGGACCGCGCGGGCCATGTCACAGGTGACCATCACCGCGCGGCGCGGGTAGCGGTCCGCCAAGCCGGCGAGGAACAGCCCGCCGATGATCCACGGCAGGTACCCGCTGGCGTAGGCCAGGGCGGTGAGCAGCGGCGACCGCGTCCGGTCATAGACCAGCAAGGTGAGAGCGACCAGGGCCAGGCGGTCACCCGCTACGGAAAGGATCTCGGCGAACCACACGGCCCGGAACTCGCGGACCGCGAACACATCGCGGAATGTGGCGCGCGGCGGAGCAGCGCCCTTCACGGTGACCCTCCCGGGGTTTTCGCAGGCCGGCTCATGCCCGTCAGCGTCAGCTTCGTCCTTCCTGAGCCCGGGGGAAGAAACGTCGCGAACCCGACGGATACGCCCCGCCCCGGGCGGGTTCAAGGCGGGGCGCCGGGTATTAAAGAGCCGGGTCAGGGAAATCGGTCACGTCCACGTGTCGCGCATCGCGAATTCCTCTCGGGTCGGGCCGGCCGGACATGGTGCGCTACTCAGCTCCAGTTGACGCGCATGATTCCTCCTCCTCAGAATCGCGCTGGATATGCGATAAAGGGGTGCCTCAGCTCCAGGCGGAAAGCATGGCGCGCCCCCAGGCGGTACGCACGGAGCGCACCCAGGTATTGCGCATTTCCCGGCTTCTCCTTTCTCGACAGGCTCCGGCGGGCGGTGCAATCAGGAACTGCCACAGCGACACCATCACGGTTCCCCGGAAGCACCGGCGTACCATCGGACCCGGGGTCTGAGGAGTTGCCGCATCACACCGGCGACCGCGGCCACGTTGAGGGCCCTCAGCTCAGGCGCCGCGGGAACCGCGGCCGTCACCCCCGGGCAGCCCGCCGCCAGCGCCGCGACCGCGCAGAGGGTTGCCGCTCCGCGCATCCGCCTGCAAGCCACCGGCAATCCCCTTCGGGCAGGTATGAGGTGATCTGCCAGTCACCATTCAGGTACAGGCCGGCGGCATTACGCAGCGCGTTCAGGCGAAGATAGACTTATCTGACTAGCCACCCGATAGTCCGCTCTAGATAGAGGCCATACGGAATGGCTAGACACCAAACACAGCCTCCACTTCTCGCACCACAGTGCCATGCGCCACCGGCAGCAGCCCGCTCTGCTTACCTGGCGCCTCCCAGCATGCCGGTCCAAGATCTACGCACGCAGCGAATGAACGTGCATCTGGCCTTGCATTCGCGTAATACGCCAGGATGCGCCGATATCCCCGCCCGGCCGGCCGGAGGGTTTCCCGTAGCCGCCACTGACAGGCACCGCCGGGACTTTTGCATTTGCCGGCCTGGTCATCTCATCTTCCGTCGTACCGCGCAGTTTCCCGGCCTGAGTCAGCAGCAGGTCAGCGGCCGGCAGCCGCGCAATGAGCTCCACCGGGTTCGCAACGTGTTCAGGCCGCGTTCGGGCTAGGCCGGCGGCCCGGCGTGGTTGCCGGGCGAGAGCCTCGGCGAGGCCGGACCGGCGAACCAGGCTGGGAACGGCGAGATGCGGGCACGAGGAAAGCCGCTGGTCAGGCGAGGCCGGCGTGGCGGGCAGCGCAGAGGTGCGCGAGGAACTGTCCGAGCTCCTCACCCGACCCGAAGACGCCGTCCGCGGCCATGTCCCCGGCAGGCTCCAGCGGCGGGATCTCCTGCCGCCCCGCCTGCTCCCCGGCCGGGCCCGGGCCGGTGCCCGGTGACTCTCTTCCCCTGAAGCTGCTCCGGAACAGTTCCTCGACCTCAGCGCGCCGGTACCGCGGCTTGCCGTCACAGTTGCGGACCTCGGTCAGCCGCCCGCGTCGCGCCAGCCGCACCACGGCCTGCGAGGTCACCCGGAACAAGAACGCCACCTGGCGGCGCGTCATCAGGTCCTCATCCGCATGGTCACCGCTCATCCCAGCAGCCCCCATTGCCCGGGTTCGGGAAATGGCCGCCGAGCCGGCCGTGCAGCCGGGCGTAGCCACCGGCTAGGTTCGGGTCCCGGGCGTGCCGGGCGCATGCTCCGGTCTCGGCGGAACGGCACTGGGCACATGGGCTGCAGGCGTGCCAGCGGCGAAAGGCCTCAGCGTCGCGGCAGGCTAGGTACGCGGTGCGAGCCTCTCCAGGAGCGAGCTCGATGACGGGGCGGGAGTGGCGGGCTCGCCGGCGCGGTCTCACTGGGCCGGCTCCGGCGTTCCCGGCAGCCGGAGAAGCGGGCAGGTCAGGTAGTGCGCGGGCAAGAGCGCACCACATCGCCTGCACGGCCGGTGTGGCTCATCAGGACCCGCGCCGGCGCCCTCGCGAGCCACGCCGGCGGGGCGGCCCGCCTCCCCGCCCGGTATGAGGGCGTCCTGCATGGCTGCTCCTGGGGAAAGGTCTGAGCAGGTAGTGAAATACCAATGCCGATTGCGTGACAAATGCTGCTGCAAGTTGTAGCCAGAGACATCCGTCAGCTGACCGATATCGGAACCGATGCCAGCCCGGGTGGGTACGGCGACGAAGTAACTTGTGTCGTGCCAGAATCCCGTATGCGGGTCTGACCTGCTGGTCTAGTGTCGGCGCTCGTGCTGATCGGCCTCGTCCACTTGTTCATGTCCGGGTTCCGAACGACCCGAGGAGCCTCGAAGAACTGGCTCGCAGCCACGTCCTGTTCCGAGCTGATCGACAATCATGGTCAGGCGCTGGTCGTAGAAGTCTGGGCGCAGCCTGCCGGCCTGGGAGAGTGTCGCCAGGCCATGAAGAGCGCTCCAGGCGACTTCGGTGAACGTTTCTAGGTCGCGGTCGCCAGCCAGCGGCGCCAGCGCCTCACGTAGCTCGGCAAAGCCCGCGTGCAACGGGGCAGGCGTGCCGGATTGCGCGAACGTCAGATCGACCGTCAGGGTGAACATGGCCTGGTAGAGGGCGGGGTTCGCTCGCGCAAACTCCATGTAAGCGCTGCCGACCGCTCGCGGCTCGGCGTCGGGCGAGCCGGCCGTCTTGCGGGCGTTGTGCAAGGTGGCGGACAGTTCGCCGAACCCCTCGAGGGCCACCGCGCTCACGATCGCGACTTTCCCCTCGAAGTGGCTATAGAGGACCGGCTGGCTGTATTCGATGCGATCGGCCAGTCGGCGGGTGGTTACGGATTCCCAGCCTTCCGCCTCAGCCAGCTCGCGAGCGGCGTTGACGATGACCTGGCGCCGCTGGGCTCGCTCGCGGTCCCGGCGTTCCTGACTGGTCACGCCCCAATCCTAGCACTGCTAGAAGAACTAGCATCTTGACTATCAACGCTAGAAATGCTAGCATTGATAGCATTCCCGGTCCTTACCGGAAGATCCCGAAGCGCCTCGATCCGGCTCGCCCTCGCGAGCACCAGTTGCGTGACGCCAGCAACCATCGGAGAGGCCCTGGTAACGGCCGGGCCTCGGTTTCCGGCAATCAAAAGGAGAACCACCATGACAGACAGCCAAACTGATGGACGCACGCTTGCAGCGCGTTACCTGAAGGGGTTGAACGACCACGATCCCGATGCCGTCGACGGCTTTGTAGCGGTCGACTACGTCAACCACAACCCGTTCGTGGAAGACGGACGAGAAGCCAACCGCGCCTTCTGGTCCAGTTTCTTCACGGCATTTCCAGACATCGAAGCGACAATGGACGATCTAGTGGTGGCCGGAGATCGCGTCGTTGGACGATTCACCTACCGAGGCACTCACGCTGGTCCCTTCTACGGAATGCCTCCGACCGGGAACCCGATCGAGATGCGTTCCATCGACATCTGGCGGACCGAGAACGGCGAGTTCGCGGAGCACTGGGACGAGCTCAACCTCCTCGACCTCTTCCAGCAGATCGGCATGATTCCCGCGTTCAACCTCGGAGATACCGAGAGCACGACGTGACAGCGCTCGGCCAGGTGCTCATCGCGACGTCCGTGCTTGCCTGCGGGATCATCTACGGCACAGACGTCTTCTCGGCGATCGTGCTGCGTCCTGCACTGGCCCTAGTGGACGACCGGACCCTTGTTTCCATCATGGGCCGAGTAAACGACTTCGGGGACCGGAGGCTGCGCGTGCCAGGCGTCACCGCCGGCAGATGGCATCCCGGGGGCCGGGCCACGCAAGCCAGGCTGCCGCACCGAACGGGCTGACTGACCGCCCTGGCCTCTGCCCGGAAGCTACCCGCGTGATGAACAGGTACCCGGGCCCGCACCAGCCCGGTGCGGCCTGCGTCTTCGCAGCTGGCTACCGCGTCCACGGGCGGAACTGATGGTGAGTTCCGCGTCGCGCCCTGACCTGCGGACCGAATACCGGAACCCCGACGACTGGACCAGAACGACTGTTATGCACGGTGTCAGCTATTAGTCGATCTTGACCCCTGACGATACATTGGGCGGATCTCGCACGTTAACCGCAACCAGGGAGCGTAACGCAGCGTGACAGCCAATCCCGTGCGTGAGCGACCTGCCGACTATGCGCGACTGTCGGTGCTGGTGCTTGGAACTGGGTTGGAACGAAGATCGACCAGGTCTGAGCGTTGTTCGGCTGCCTGCCGGCCTTGCTCGGCGGGCTTCCGATGCTGTGGCGCATGGGCCCCTGCCAGTGTTAGCAGCGCAGCATTCGGTCGGGGCGGTTTCAGGCAAGCGGGCGGGCGGGCACGATCTGATCAAGCCAGCGCTGGCCGATAACCGCGGTGAGCTCAAGCGCACCCGCGGGGTGATCTGGCACGTCTGCGTCGGCGTGGGAGCGGCGATCGGGGTGCAGTGGTCGCCGAAGCGATGGCGCGCCAGGCGTCCCAGAGGGGCGCGTCAGAATCTGAATTCGTCGCAGAAGGGAACCGTGGTGCAAGCCATCACCGTACGAGACCGTGCCGCCGGTGCCGCCGGGCTCACGCTGTCCGGCATCCCGCGGTGGCTGTGTTCATGCTTCAAGCCTGCCGCCGGCCGCGGCCGCCGTCGATTGGGATCAGCCCCGGTTCGCACCCTGATGTGCACCCCCGACGGCATCAGGGTCATCCCTGACCGCGGTCGCCGATCCCGGTATGGCTGATGTCCTGCCTAGCCCTTCGCCGAAGCGACCGGTCAGCCAGCGCGATGGGTGCGCCCGCGGCAGCGTCGCTGATTCAGCCGATCACACTATGTTGCCACCCGCCGGAAACCGACGGAGTTGACTCGCGGAGATACGCGCCAGACCGCCGAATACGCACGCGACCGCAGCGGTCTCGGCAGTGCGCATGCCCGCATGCCGATTATCCGGTTCTGCGCGCGCTGCTGCGGCGACGAAGGCGGGCGGTGAGTTCGGCGGCGCCGTCACCGGCCAGCTGCGGCAAGGCGGCAAGGCGCCCGGCGGATAGCAGGAGGATGGCGCTGATCGGGGCCTGGATCTGCAGGCCGTGGCCAGCGGCCCAGGCGGTGTCGGTGGCGGTGATCCGGAACTGCTGCATGGTGCGGCTGGCCGGGAATGGCGGCGGCCAGCGCATGGTCCAGATCCGGGTGACGGCGGCAGCTGCGGCCTCGGGTGGCATGGGGTGGCGGCGGCCGAGGGGGATGGCGATGTCCTGGGCGTGGACGAGGATGTCGATCAGCGTTTCCCGGTAGGTGACGCCGAAGTTGTGCCGCCGCGACCCGGTCATGGCGCGGATGGCGGCGATGATCTGCCCGGTTGACAGGGCTGCGGCGCGCTGGCAGGCGCACTCGCGGATGGCGCGGTCGGTGTCGCCCCGGTACCGGAGCATCATCGCGATCGCGGCGCGGGCGCCGAGTTGCTGCAGGGTCAGGTGCGCGGCCACGTCGCGGACGGTCCACCCGCCGCAGAGTGAGGGCTGCTGCCACTCGTGCCCGGACAGGTCATCGAGCAGGCCGGCCAGGCCCAGGCGCTGAGCGTCGATCACCTGCCAGGCCTGGCTGCGGTCCAGGAGGATGGGGCTGACCGGGTGGGCGGTCATGCTGGTGCCTCCGCGGGCTGGGGCCGGATCAGGGCGGTCACCAGCGCCGAGATCTGCGGGAGCGGGTTGAAGGCCGGGTCGGGGCTGGCGAGCTGGTGCAGGACGATGCCGGTCCAGTGGTTCATGATGATGGGCGCGTCGCGGCCGGGGTCAGCGGACCCGGCGATGCGTACCCAGTTGGTGAACCACGCGTTGACCCGCTTGCCGGTGGCGGTCAGCTGGTCCTGCAGCGGCGGGCAGTTCGCCGCCTCGACCAAGATCGCGTACCTGGCGAGGGCCAGCGTCCGGTCCGGGCCCGCGGCGTCCTGGGCGAACCTGGCCAGTGCCTGTGCTAGTTCTGCTGGCGTCGCCGGGTAGATTTCGACGGCGATCTGCTCCCAGTTGGCTCGCTCGCGGGCGGCGAACCGCTCGGCGACCGCATTCAGCAGCGCGTCCCGGGTGCGGAAGTGATTGGACGCCGACCCGCCCGGCAAGCCCGCCGCGACATCCACGGCGCGGTGAGTGAGCCCGTGGATACCTGACTGTCCGACCACGTCGATCGCGGCATCAAGCAGCGCGTCGCGGCGGTTAGCCATGACAGCGATACTACTATCATAGTGTACTTCACTACAATAGCTATTCTTTTAACTACGTTCATAGTGCGCCGGCTTGTAGCGCCGGTGAGGTCTGCCCAGGTACCTCGGCGCTCGCCAGCCCGGGCGCCGCGCGTTATTGCGCTGTCGCCTGGACGATTGAGAATGGTGTGCCGGTCTGGCGTATTCCGATGCCGGCGAAACCCGCGGCCGTCAGGAGCTCACGCCATTCGGTGTCGGTGCGCTCCTTGCCGCCCATCATGGCGAGCATGTTCAGGTCGGAGATCTTGGCCATGTGCGGGGCCTCGCCGGGCGGCACCACGAAGTCGAGCACCAGCAGCCGGGCGCCGCTGCCGCCGGCGGCGGCGACGTTGGCCAGGATGTGCCGGGCCTGGTCATCGGGCCAGTCGTGCAGGACGAGGGAGAGAAGGTAGGCGTCCCCGCCGGGCGGTACCGATGCGAGGAAGTCGCCGCCTGCGCATTCGGCCCGGTCCTCGACGCCGTGGCGAGCCAGTGTCCTGGGCCCGTCGGAGATGACGTGGGGAAGGTCGAACAGCACCCCGCGCAGCTGGGGATGTGCTGTCAGGATGGCGGCGAGCACGGTGCCGTCGGCTCCGCCGACGTCCACGATCATCTTGATGCCATCCAGCGGCAAGGACGCTATCGCAGCGGTCTTGAACCCGCCGGTCAGGTTGGCCATCGCGGCGGTGTACCGGCCGGCCTGCTCGGGGCGGTCCGACAGCCAGCTGAAGAACGGCTTGCCGTAGTAGTGTTCGGCGGCGGGCTCGCCGGTGCGGATGGTGTGGAGGAGGTCGCCGAACGGCGCGTAGTGCGTTTCCATGAACATGATGGCCACGTCGCGCATCGAGCCGGGCTGGCTGCTGGTCAGCGTCTGCCCGAGCGGGGCCAGGGCGAAGACGCCGGGCTCGGGTTCGGTGAACACGCCGACGCTGGCCAGCGTGCGGAGCAGCCGGTGCAGCGACGGCGCGTGCGCGCCGGTATGTTCGGCAAGGACATCCGCCGGTGCCGGGCCTGCCGCGAGCTGATCGGCGACCCCCAGCACCGCGGCGGCATACAGTGCCTGGGAGATCCGGAACCCGCCCAGGAGCAGGATCATCTGCGCGGGCGGCGGAGGTTCGTGAGCGTGCATGGCTGTCCCTTCGATGGTTGCCTTAATACCGAGTGGCTTCTGGCTGGCCGCGCCTGGTGCTGTTTACAGTGAGGGATTCGATTGGCGCATTGAACCAGTGGCCGACTGGGCACCTGATCATCGCGCATTCGATGGCCCGTCGGTTGATTCCATGGTGAACCGGGACCTTACCTCGGCAGGAAGGCCGCACCTCACGGCGCCTTCGTCGTCCAGGTAGGCCGGGCAGTCAAGGAACATGATCTGACTCTCGCAAGGTTGTCGCGGCCGTCGCCACTGGCCGGTAACCGGTGCGGCCCACTGGTGGCTTGGGTGCGCCGGGCACGGTCTCAGCCGCGGGATAGGTCATGAGGAGGGGCTGCTGCGGCGTTTACGGCATGGCCGTGGCTTGCGCAAGCGGCGGCAAGGCCGCTGGCAGAACCAGACGGTCTCGTATCCGCTATCGGTGGACGGGATGATCGTCGCAGCGTCGACGGCGCTGCTGGCCGGCTCGCGCAGTGGGTGTCGCCGGGATCGTCGTCGCCGGGATCACGGAACACTGGACATCCACCGGGGCAGGCTTCGGCCACCGACCGAGATGGCGATGGCCACCACGCACACCGCGAGGACGATCCACCACACGTGATCCGAGGACTGCCCGTCGGCACCGGGCGCCGGGAACGTGCGGACCCAGCGCGCGACCTGCGGCACGAGGCTGGGCGCCATCAGCACCAGCACGACGGCGGCGCCGGCCGTCGCGCCCGGTTCTCCGGTCCGCGTCCGGACCACGCACGCCGCGGCGAATCCGAGCAGCACGTTGCCGACCAGCGCAAGACCGGTCGCCGCCCAGGGCAGCGCCAGCCCGCGCATTGCCGCCGCCAGCATCACCAGCGCACCGGCGGCGAGCGGCGCCAGCAACGCCACGGCGCGGATCCTGGTGCGCCGGACGGGCCCGGTCGGCGTCACGTCGACGACCAGGCTGGCCGGCTCGTCGAGGGTGAACGCCGCGGCAGCGGCGAGTAGCGCGAAGCAGATCGGGAGCAGCACGGTGGCCGCCGCCGGGAACGCGCCACCGCAGCCGCCCACCACGACCGCCACGCCGCTGATGCCCACGACCGCCGGCCACGCCCCGGCCCGCAGCACCGGTCCGACCATCACGCGGTGACTGCGTGGGTGAACCCGCCGGTGCCGGCCAGCACGAGCATGATCACGGCCGCCACCGGCACGACGCTGAGGGTACCGATGATCCGGAAGCGCGCCCGCCCCTCGGCCCCGCGCAGGAGCGCCACCAGGACCGCGATCGCGCACAGGGCGAGCTGCCAGCCGGTGAAAAACCACGGCGACCCGCGCCAGGCCGTGACGTCGGCGGCGTTCCCGTGCAGCGTGAAGAACGCGAACGGCGCGAACAGCCGCAGCACCGCGACGGGCGTCGAGTCCGGATGCGACATGGACAGGATCGTCACCAGGCTCACCCAGCCGTAGAGGATCAGGAACAGCACGAACCCGGCGCCCGGGAACCGCACCCAGCAGCCCAGCGCGACACCAAGCAGCGGGCCGCCGAGCGACGGGACGACGATCTGCCCGACGAGGACGGCGACCTGCGCCGGCGGGCTGAACGCCCCGTACACCGAGTCGCCGACCGGGTGGAAATGCAGGAACGCGAACAGGGTCAGGCAGCCGCAGAGGAACGGGACGACCGCGACCGTGCAGAGCGCGGCGGTGCGCGCCGACAGCGCCGTCGGGGTGACGCCGACGACCGGCTCGCTGGCGCGCATCGACCGGGTCAGCCAGAACGTGGCCATCATGCCGAACCCGCCCAGGAAGATCGCCGGGTACGGGTTCACGGTGTCGATCTCGGTGACCGACGGGCTCCGGCCGGCCCACGTCGTCCACGCGGTCATCCCCACGACGAACAGGAAGACCGGGTTGACGACGAACCGGCGCATCTCCCGGGCGGCGAGCGCGACGAACGTGGTCCGGCCGGCGGCCGCCTCCGGACGGGCGGCCGCGAGCGTCGCGCTCACGACGCCACCTCCTCGGCCGGCTTGCTCTCCGGTGACCCGCCGCGCAGCAGCAGGTACGCGTCCTCAAGGGACGGTTCGACGTGTTCGACACCGTCACGCGCGTGGACGCCGACGTTGCGGTACCGGCCGGTGCCGGTCCGCCAGGAGACGCTCGCCGCCGGGTCCGGCTCGTCGGCCAGCCAGACCCGGCCGGCCGCCTGGCCGACCAGGTCGGTGACCGGACCGTCGTAGCGGACCCGGCCGCGGTCCAGCACGATCACGCGCTCGCACAGGGCCGCGACGTCCTCGGTCTGGTGGGTGGACAGCACCACGATCGACGTACGCGCAATCTCCGCGAGCACGGTCCGCAGGGTCACCCGCTGCTCCGGGTCTACGCCGGTGGTCGGCTCGTCCAGGATCAGCACCAGTGGCGAGCCGAGCAGCGCCTGGGCGAGCGCGACCCGCCGGCGCTGGCCGCCGGACATGGCCCGGATCCGCTTCGGGCCGAGGTCGGACAGCCCCACCAGGTCGAGCACGCGGCGCACTTCCGCGTGCCGCGCCGCCGGCTCGGTCCACTCCTTGAGCAGCGCGATGTAGTCCACGAACGCGAAGGCGGTGAAGCCACGCGGGAAGCCGACCTCTTGCGGCAGGTAGCCGAGCTGGCGGCGGATGCCGGTGCGTTCGGCCGGCACCTCCGGGTCCAGGCCCAGCACGCTCACCTGTCCCTGAGTGGGCGGCAATGCGGTGGCCAGCAGGCGCAGCAGCGTGGTCTTGCCGGCGCCGTTGGGGCCGAGCAGTCCGATCACGCCCGGTTTCAGATCCAGGTCGACGTCGGCCAGCGCCCGGGTGGCACCGAACCTGCGCCCGACGTCACGCAGGCTGATCGAAGCCGTCAACATCGCTACCTCCCCGGCCGAAGCTGGCGCAGCCAGCGCCGGCGTACCAGAAAAATCCCGAACGAACCCGCCGCCAGCGCCAGGAAGCCCGCCTGGGCCCGGGCCTGGAGCACCGCATCCGGCGAACCGGACCGCGCCGCCAGCAGCCAGACCACGCCGAGCCAGACGGAGCTGACCGCAATGGCCGAGCGCAGCGGGCTGACCCAGGTCGACGCGGCAAGGACCACCGCGACGAAGCCGACCGCCGGCAGCAGCCAGGCGAACGGCGCCTCCCCGGGTACGAACAGCCCGAGGAACAGCACCGCCGGCAACGCGAGCGCGAGAACCGCGATCGTGCGCAGCAAGATAAGCCGGAGCGCCGGATAGGGCGTGACGAGTTCCGGTTCGAGCGCCGGGTCCATCCACGGGTCGTAGCTGGACGCGACCACCAGGCAGGGCACGATCGGCGCCACGGCCAGGAATAGCCACATCCCGCGGGCGTGTCCGACCGCCGCCGCGAGCGCGGCGAACGCGAGGATCGCGGCCACGCCGACCAGCCACACGCCACGGAAGGCGCTGGCCACCGCGACCAGCCGCGCCTCGTGGGCGGGGAGCCCGGCGACGCGCAGCAGCCGCTCGAACACCGACGGCCGCGGCACTTCTACGGTGTCCCGCGTGCGGTCCCACACCGCGGCGAGGTCGACCACGTCGACCGCGGCGTTGACCCGCCCCCGGCACTGCTCGCAGGACAGCAGGTGCTGCTCGACCGAGGTCCCTTCGGCCAGCGAATCGGCCCGTTCGACGTAGCGCCGCAGTATGTCGTCGTCGAGATGCCAGCCGGTCATGACGATCCCTCCGCTAGGACGGCCCGCAGGTGCGCCTTGGCCCGGTAGAGCCTTGTCTTCACGCTGCTCACCGGTACGTGCAACAACTGCGCCGCTTCCCTGGCGGACAGGCCGTCCAGCACGACGGCCTGGATGACGGCGCGCATCTCCGGCGACAGCCGGGCCAGCGCCTGGCCGATGTCGCCGTACTCGACCGACAGCAGCACCTGGTCTTCCGCGGCCGGTACGGCTTCGGCTTTCTCGAACACGGCAGCGACGCTGCTGCGGGTCCGCAGGCGGCTCACCAGCCGTCGGATCGCGATCCCCCACAGCCACGCCGCGATGTCGCCGTCGCCGCGGAAGCCCTGCGGTCTCTGCCAGACGGCGACGAAGGTGTCCTGAATCGCATCCGCCACCAGGTCGCGGTCGTTGCACCGCCGGGCGAGCCGGATCGCGAGCCAGCCGGCGTGGCGTTCGTAGAGCGTGCGGAAGGCGCCCATGTCGCGTTCGGCGACGGCGAGAAGCAGCATCTCGTCGCCCGGGCGGCTGTCCATGTCCTAACTGTCGCCTCCCCGGGCCGGAAAAGTTTCACCCCGGGCGGGAATTTTCCCGGGCCTTCCGCGGCCTAGCGCCCCAGCTCCGCGCGCAGCGCCTTGAGCTCGGTGTCCTTAGCCTCAATCACCCGCCGCAGCGGGCGTTCGCCGCGCGGAGAGCGGCGACCTCATCCGGATTAGACGGGACATCAGGCACGAACCATGGATGATCATTGTCGGCGGAGCGTAATCGACACGACACCAGCGTAAGAGGAAGTTTGTCAAGCGGCGCGGAGAGATTTTTCTGGTTGCTCGTGGTGATGGTCGTGGCCTGGGGTTCTTGCTACGGGTGATG
>Ga0209656_10000255_pt1 | contig 35737 bp, 35 predicted proteins | sample BogFormECP12_OM2_FD_188239 | JGI IMG/M metagenome (GOLD analysis project Ga0209656, IMG submission 188239) | Bog forest soil microbial communities from Calvert Island, British Columbia, Canada - ECP12_OM2 (SPAdes) (version 2) | ecosystem: Environmental > Aquatic > Freshwater > Wetlands > Bog ...
GCCTAGCAGCCTGTCGGAGTTAAGCACAAACCACGAACAAATCGGAGATTTCTTTCGATACTTCGCGGTTCTGCACAACAAGAGAATCCGCCGGTGGCCGTTGGCGACATATTCATCCGCAAAACTGCTAACTCCGACAGGCTGCTAGGGGGTGTCGTGATCGGGGTGCTGGCGCGACCGCACCGTCTCCGGCGCGGGGCGCGTCAGCCGCTCCGGCCAGTGTTCTACCCCGAGTCGCATCACCCAGGGCAGCCGCGATTCCACGCCGAGATGGGCGGTGGGCGTCAGGGCGGCCGCGTTGTCGAAGGCCCCCAGCGACAGGTCCCAGTCGCCGGTCTCGTCCGACACCCAGCCGAGCGGCGTGCCGCAGGCGGCGCAGAAGGCCCGGCGCGCGATCGCCGAGCTGCGCCAGTAGGCGGGCTCGCCTCGGGTCCATTGCACCGCCGCCGGCGCCGCCGTGACGTAGGCGAAGAATGGGCCGGCCATCGCCTTCTGGCACATCCGACAGTGGCACAGCTCGACCTTGGCGGGCTGGCCATGCACGCGGAAGCGGACCGCGCCGCACTGGCAGCCGCCGGACCAGACCTGCGCCTCGGCGGCTGGTAATTCGGTTCCCATAGACGTCTCCTGCTCTATATTGGCGGGAAGAAACTTCCCAGGGCGTTCCCGCTATGCCGCTGAGCGTTGACGAGATCATAGACCGGTTGGGCGGCCAGGAGGCCACCGCGCGGCTGGCCGGCGTCGGTACCGAGGCGGTGCGCAAGTGGCGGCAGGCGGGCGCGATCCCCTCGCGGCACTGGCCGGGGATGATCGCCGGCGGACGCGTGGGGTTCGCCGACTTCTCCGCGACCGGCGAGTCGGAGCGCGGCGACGGGCCCCCTGAGGGGGCCACGGCGGCGCTGGTGCTGGCCGATGGCGCGGTGTTCTGGGGCCGCGGGTTCGGCGCCCATACCGGATCGCCCGCGCCGGTCGGCGAGGTCTGCTTCAACACCGGCATGACCGGCTACCAGGAGACGCTGACCGACCCGAGCTACGCCGGCCAGATCATCACCTTCACCTTCCCGCATATCGGCAACGTCGGCACCAACCCGACCGACATCGAGGCGGCGACCGTCGCTGCCCGCGGGCTGGTGGTGAAGCAGGACGTCACCGAGCCGTCGAGCTGGCGCGCGACCGGCCATCTGCATGCGTGGCTGCGCGCGCAGGGCATCGCCGGAATCGCCGGGGTGGACACCCGCGCGCTGACCGTGCGGCTGCGCGACGGCGGCGCGCCGACCGGCGTGCTGGCGTATCCGGAGGACCGGCGGTTCGACATGTCCGCCCTCGTCGCGCAGGCGAAGGCGTGGCCGGGGCTGGAAGGCATGGACCTGGCGCGAACCGTGTCGTGCACGCAGAGCTACACCTGGGACGAGACGGTCTGGGCCTGGCCGGCGGGCACGGGACGGCTGACGGAGCCGCGGCGCCACGTCGTTGCCGTCGATTACGGGGCCAAGCGCAACATCCTGCGGTCGCTCGCCTCGGCCGGCTGCCGGGTGACGGTAGTGCCGGCGACCGCGACGGCCGACGACATCCTGCGCCACGACCCGGACGGCGTGTTCCTGTCGAACGGCCCGGGCGATCCGGCGGCGACCGGCGAGTACGCGGTGCCGGCGATCCGCGGCGTGCTGGAGGCGGGCAAGCCGCTGTTCGGCATCTGCCTCGGTCATCAACTGCTGGCGCTGGCGCTGGGGGCACGGACCTACAAGATGGCGCGCGGGCATCGGGGCGCGAACCAACCGGTGAAGGAGCTGGCGACCGCGCGCGTGGAGATCACCAGCCAGAACCACGGCTTCGCGGTGGACGAAACGACGCTGCCGGCGGGCGTGCGGGTGACGCATGTGTCGCTGTTCGACGGGTCCAACGAGGGCATCGCGGTCGACGGCCGCCCGGTGTTCAGCGTGCAGTATCACCCCGAGGCGAGTCCCGGCCCGAGCGACAGCCGGCATCTGTTCGGGCGGTTCACCGCGATGTTGGGCTGAGTTTCCAAAGTTATGCGTAAAGCACGGCATAACTCCGGAAACTTCGCATAAATGGACCCCAACCGGAATCCCTGTGCGCCTGGCGCCGGATCGCAGCCGCCGGAACTGGCTGGCCGTGACTTCGAGCTGGAGACAGCTCGGGTCGCGCTGGCGCGCACCAGAGGCGGGCGCTTCGCCAAGAGCATGATCGCTGTCGGCCTGCGCGGGGTGGGAAAGACGGTACTCCTACGGCGAATCGCGGACATTGCACGCGAGACGGGCTATCGCGTCGTGTTCATCGAGGCACCAGAGGGCAAGCGTCTCCCCGACCTTCTTGTTCCGAAGCTTCGTCAGGTGCTCCTCGACCTGGACCGGCTCGGCGCTGTGAGTGCGGCGGTCAAGCGCGCCCTTCGCGTCTTCAAGAGTTTCACGTCTGCCGTGAAGCTCTCCTATGACGGCGTCGACCTCGGGTTGAGCATCGCACCTGAAACCGGGGTTGCCGATACGGGACAGCTCGAAATTGATCTGCCCGACTTGCTGACTGCGGTCGGTTCCGCCGCGAAGTCGCGCGACGTCCCGATCGCGATCCTGATCGACGAGATGCAGTATCTGACAGAACCTGAGCTCGGTGCGCTCATCATGAGCGTGCATCAGGTTGTCCAGGAGGCGTTGCCGATCGTGCTGTTCGGCGCCGGGCTGCCGCAGATCGTTGGCTTGGCCGCAGATTCGAAGACATATGCCGAGCGGCTCTTTGGCTTTCCGGCGATCGATGCGCTTAGCCGACCCGACGCGGAGAAGGCGCTTGTGGCGCCGGCGACGAACGAATCAGTCACCTGGGACACCGCGGCGGTCGAGGCCGTGATCGACGTAACCCGGGCATATCCCTACTTCCTCCAGACTTGGGGATATCAGGCGTGGAACGTTGCTGCGGATAACATCATCACGAATGCGGATGTCGATGCGGCGACGGTCAATGCGCTCCGTGACCTGGACCAGAACTTCTTTCGTGCACGTTTCGACCGCCTGACGCCTGGCGAGAAACGCTACATGCGGGCGATGGCGGATCTTGGCCCCGGTCCGCATCGCTCTGGCGACATAGCGGCTCGACTCGGCGTCAAGGTCTTCTCGGCCGGCCGGCGCCGGCAGGACCTGATCGGGAAAGGCATGATCTACAGCCCGCATTACGGCGATACGGCGTTTACGGTGCCGCTCTTTGACGAGTTCCTCCGCCGCACGATGCCGACCTTCGATAGAGATGCAACAACGGACTGAGCATGCCCAAGCGCACCGACATCAAAAGCATCCTCATCATTGGCGCCGGCCCGATCGTCATCGGGCAGGCGTGCGAGTTCGACTACTCCGGCGCGCAGGCGTGCAAGGCGCTGCGCGAGGAGGGCTACCGCGTCGTCCTCGTCAACTCCAACCCGGCGACGATCATGACCGATCCGGGGCTGGCCGACGCGACGTACGTCGAGCCGATCACGCCGGAAATCGTCGAGAAAATCATCGCGCGCGAAAAACCCGACGCGCTGCTGCCGACGATGGGCGGGCAGACGGCCCTCAACACCGCGATGAAGCTCGAAGCGAACGGCGCGCTCGCGCGGCACGGCGTCGAGATGATCGGCGCCCGCGCCGAGGTGATCGAACGCGCCGAGGACCGGCTGAAGTTCCGCGACGCGATGGCGGCGATCGGCATCGAAAGCCCGCGCAGCGCCATCGCGCACAGCATGGATGAGGCGAAGGCCGCGCTCGCGACGACCGGCCTGCCCGCCGTCATCCGGCCGTCGTTCACGCTCGGCGGCACCGGCGGCGGCATCGCGTTCAATCGCGAGGAGTTCGAGCAGATCGTCGCCGGAGGGCTCGATGCGTCGCCCACCAACGAGGTGCTGATCGAAGAAAGCGTGCTCGGCTGGAAGGAGTTCGAGATGGAGGTGGTCCGCGACCGCGCGGACAACTGCATCATCGTCTGCTCCATCGAGAACGTCGATCCGATGGGCATCCACACCGGCGACAGCGTCACCGTCGCACCCGCGCTGACGCTGACCGACAAGGAATACCAGCGGATGCGCAACGCCTCGATCGCGTGCCTGCGGGCGATCGGCGTGGACACCGGCGGATCGAACGTGCAGTTCGCGGTCAACCCGGCCGACGGGCGCATGGTCATCATCGAGATGAACCCGCGCGTGTCGCGCTCCTCCGCACTCGCATCGAAAGCCACGGGGTTCCCGATCGCCAAGGTCGCGGCGAAGCTCGCCGTCGGCTACACGCTCGACGAACTCGCCAACGACATCACGCGCGTGACGCCCGCCAGCTTCGAGCCGACCATCGACTACGTGGTGGTGAAGATCCCGCGCTTCACCTTCGAGAAATTCCCCGGCACGCCCGCGCTGCTGACCACCAGCATGAAGTCGGTGGGCGAGGCGATGGCGATCGGCCGCAGCTTCGCCGAAGCGCTGCAGAAGGGCCTGCGCAGCATGGAGACGGGGCAGTCCGGCCTCGATCCCGTCGAGCCGCCGGGCGACGGCGAGGCGGATGCGTTCCGCGCGGTGCTGTCCGAACCCCGACCGGACCGCCTGCTGATGGCGGCACAGGCGCTGCGGGCGGGGCTGAACGTGGAGGACATCTGCGCCACCAGCCGCTTCGATCCGTGGTTCGTGCGCGAGCTTGCGCGCATCGTCGAGGCCGAGCGCGACATCGAGGCGAACGGACTGCCGGCCGAGCCGGCCGCGCTGCGCCGGATCAAGGCGCTCGGCTTCTCCGACAAGCGGCTGGCGGACCTCACCGGCAAGCGCGAGCCCGAGATCGCCGCGTTGCGCGAGCGCCTGGGTGTCACGCCGGTGTACAAGCGCATCGACACCTGTGCGGCCGAGTTCGCCTCCGCCACGTCGTACATGTATTCGACGTACGAGGGCGGCTTCGGCACGCCGGTGTGCGAGGCCGATCCCACCGACCGGCAGAAGGTCGTCATCCTCGGCGGCGGCCCGAACCGCATCGGCCAGGGCATCGAGTTCGACTACTGCTGCGTCCACGCTGCCTACGCGCTGCGCGAGGCCGGGTTCGAGACCATCATGGTCAACTGCAACCCGGAGACGGTCAGCACCGACTACGACACCTCCGACCGGCTGTTCTTCGAGCCGCTCACCGCCGAGGACGTCATCGCGGTGATCCGGCGGGAACAGAGCCGCGGCACCGTGCTCGGCTGCATCGTGCAATACGGCGGACAGACGCCGCTCAAGCTCAGCCAGTCGCTGTCGAAGGCGGGCATCCCGATCCTCGGCACCAGTGCGGACGCGATCGACGTCGCGGAGGACCGCGAGCGGTTCCAGGTGCTGCTCGCCCGCCTCGGCCTGCACCAGCCGGAGAACGGCACGGCACGCAGCGTCGAGGAAGCCGAGACCATCGCGGATCGCATCGGCTATCCGGTGATGATCCGGCCGAGCTATGTGCTCGGCGGGCGCGCGATGGAGATCGTCTACGACCGCAACGGCCTGCACCGCTACATGCGCGAGGCGGTGCGCGTATCCGGCGACAGCCCGGTGCTGGTCGACCGCTACCTCAGCGACGCGATCGAAGTGGACGTGGACTGCATCTGCGACGGCGAGAACGTGTACGTCGCGGGCGTGATGGAGCATATCGAGGAGGCCGGCATCCACTCGGGCGACAGCGCCTGCGCGCTGCCGCCCTACACGCTGGCGCCCGCGATGGTGACGGAGCTGAAGGCGCAGACCGAGGCGCTGGCACGAGCGCTCGGCGTCGTCGGGCTGATGAACGTGCAGTACGCCATCCGCGACGGCGTGCCGTACGTGCTGGAGGTGAACCCGCGCGCGAGCCGCACGGTGCCGTTCGTCGCCAAGGCCACGGGCGTCCCGGTGGCCAAGATCGGCGCCCGGGTGATGGCCGGCGCCAAGCTGACGGAGTTTAGCCTCGACCCGCAGGCGGTGGCGGCGCACGTCGCCGTGAAGGAGGCGGTGTTCCCGTTCGCCCGCTTCCCCAACGTGGACACGATCCTGGGGCCGGAGATGCGCTCGACCGGCGAGGTGATCGGGCTGGACACCAGCTTCGAGCGGGCCTTCGCCAAATCCCAGCTGGGCGCCGGCATACGGCTGCCGGACAAGGGCACGGTGTTCCTGTCGATCCGCGACGGCGACAAGGCCGGGCTGCCGGCGCTGGCGCGGCGGCTGGCCGACATGGGCTTCCGGATCATGGCCACCAAGGGCACGGCGGCGAAAATCCGCGAGGCCGGGGTGGAGGTCGTGGTGATCAACAAGGTGCTGGAAGGCCGCCCGCACTGCGTGGACGCGATCCGCTCCGGCGAGATCCAGCTGGTGGTGAACACCGCCTCGGGCCAGCAGTCGGTGACCGACAGCTTCGCCATCCGCCGCAGCGCGCTGACCCACGGCGTGCCGCACTACACGACGATGGCCGGTGCCCGGGCCGCGGTCCACGCGATCGCCGCCCTGCGGTCGGGATCACTGGACGTCAAGCCGCTCCAGGGGTATTTTCGCGGTTCGTTCTGAATTCCGTCGCGGCGGGAGGCCCCAGAGAACGGGGGCAACCCGGGCCGCGGCGGTCGCGTTTCGGCCCCTTCGTATCGATCTCGCCGGGGATCCCGGCGTCTGGACTTGAGGACCTGACGAGCGTGCAGAAGTTTCCGATGACCGGCCCCGGCCTGCAGCGCCTGGAAGACGAGTTGCGGCACCTGAAGGCGGAGGAGCGGCCGTCCATCATCCGCCAGATCGCCGAGGCGCGCACCCACGGCGACCTCTCGGAGAACGCCGAATACCACGCCGCGCGCGAGCGGCAGTCGTTCATCGAGGGCCGCATCGCGGAGCTGGAGGAGATCGTCTCCTCGGCCGAGGTGATCGACCCGTCGATGCTGTCGGGCGACCACGTGAAGTTCGGCGCCCACGTCAAGCTGGTCGACGAGGAGACGGAGAAGGAAGCCGAGTACCAGATCGTCGGCGTGCACGAGGCCGACATCAAAAGCGGCCGGCTGTCGATCTCCTCGCCGCTGGCCAAGGCGCTGATCGGCAAGAAGGTCGGCGACACCATCGCCGTTCCCGCGCCGGGCGGCGACCGCAGCTACGAGATCCTGGGCATCCGGTTCGGCGGGAACTGAGCCCGAACGCATGATCGCGTTTGACGACATCCGGGCGGCGCAGGCGCGCATCTCGGGCCATGTCTTGCGAACGCCGACCATCTATTCGGACGCGGTGTCGCGGGCGACCGGCGCGCAGGTCTGGCTGAAGCTCGACAATCTGCAGGCCACCGGGGCTTTCAAGGAACGCGGGGCGGCGAACCGGCTCGCGCTGCTGACGAGCGAGGAACGGCGCGCGGGCGTGATCGCCATGTCGGCCGGCAACCACGCGCAGGCCGTCGCGCGCATGGCGCACCTGTACGGGATCAGCGCGGTGATCGTCATGCCGGTGCACACGCCGGCGACCAAGGTGGTGCGCACGGCCGCCTGGGGCGCCGAGGTGGTGCTGCACGGCGAGACGCTGGCCGAGTCCGCCGCACACGCGCACGCGCTGGCGACGGCGCAGGGGCGCGTGTTCGTGCATCCCTACGACGATCCCGCGGTGATGGCGGGCCAGGGCACGATGGCCCTGGAGCTGATCGAGGACGCGCCGGTCGCACTCGACGCGCTGATCGTCGCGACCGGCGGCGGCGGCGCGCTCGCCGGCTGCGCGGTGGCCGCGGCGGGGCTGGCGCCCGGCATCGCGGTTTACGGCGTGGAGGTCGAGACGTACGGCGCGTTCGCGCAGGTGCTGGCGGGGCAGCCGATCGAGGTCGGCGGGCCGACCATCGCCGAGGGTATCGCGGTGCGCGACATCGGCCAGGCGCCGCTGGCGGTGATCCGCGAACTGGTGCGCAAGGTCGTGCTGGTGCCGGAGCAGACGATCGAGGAAGCCATCGGGCTGCTGGCAGAGGGCGCGAAGGTGGTCGCCGAGGGGGCGGGCGCGGCCGGCGTGGCGGCGCTGCTCGCGCATCCAGGGACGTTCCGCGGCAAGCGGGTGGGCATTCCGGTGTGCGGCGGCAACATCGACGCGCGCATCCTGTCGAACGTGCTGCTGCGCAACCTGCTGCGCGACGGGCGGCTGCTGCGGCTGCACATGCAGATCCCCGACCGGCCGGGCGTGCTGGCCGACATCGCCGGCAAGATCGGCGCCGAGGGCGGCAACATCATCGAAGTGTCGCACCAGCGTCTGTTCGCCGCCGCGTCGGTGCAGGCGGCGGAGCTGGAGGTGATGGTCGAGGCGCGCGACCGTATGCACGCCGACGCGATCGTGCAAAACCTGTCGGGGTCCTACGTCGTCCGCGTAATCTAACGCGCCACGCTGCCGCGTCGTGTTTCTACGCCGCACCTGATGGCGCTGGAAACCGTGCGCCCTTGAGCGATAATGCGCCGGCCAGATCGCGATGCGCGCAGTCACCGCAAAGATGTGCGCAGTCACCTGAAAAAACGGACCGCACTGGCTGGACCGGGAGGGTCACGTGACAAGAAAATCCGTCGCTGCCATCGCCGTCATATTGCTTCTGCAGATCAGCTTGTTTCACACGCCGACATGGGCGCAACAAGCTACGAGTACCGCCACGTTGCCGCACATCATCGTCCTCACCACCGGGGGAACGATTGCGGGCCAGGCGTCGAACCGCTCGGCGATCGGGTATCAGGCCGGCAAGCTCAGCGGCGCCGATCTGGTGGCCGCGGTGCCCGGTCTCGATCATCTGGCCACCGTGTCCGTCGAACAGATTTCGTCGATCGGTTCGCAGGACATGAACGACAAGGTCTGGTTCGACCTCGCCAAGCGGATCAAAGAGATTTTCGGCAAGAGCGAAGCCGACGGCGTCGTGATCACCCACGGCACCGATACAATGGAAGAGACCGCTTTCTTCCTAAGCCTTGTGCTGAGCCCCGATAAGCCGGTGGTGCTGGTCGGATCGATGCGGCCCTCCACGGCGGTCAGTGCGGACGGACCTGGGAACCTGTACGAAGCGGTCGAGGTCGCGGCGTCACCGCGCGCACGCGGGCACGGCGTCCTGGTCGTGCTCAACGACACGATCCACGGTGCGCGTCTGGTCACCAAGACCAACACCACGTCGGTGCAGACGTTCACCTCACCGGACGGCGGACCAGTGGGCTACGTGGACCCGGCAAGCATTCGCTTCGCCATGCCCGTCGTCGCCGCGGCGCGGCCGCCCTATGCGCTGCCCGCCGCCCCGCCGCTTCCGCGCGTCGACATCATCTACGCCCACGCGAACATGGACGCCGCACTGATCGACGACGCGGTCAAAGGCGGTGCCAAAGGGCTGGTGCTGGCGGGCGTGGGTGACGGGAACGGATCGCAAGCGGCAATCGACGCGCTGGCGAACGCCGTGAAGCAGGGGGTCATCGTTGTCCGGGCGAGCAGGACCGGCTCCGGCTTCGTCAACCGCAACGTAGAGGTCGACGACGACAAGCTCGGGTTCGCGGTCGCCCTCGACCTCAATCCGCAGAAGGCTCGCGTGCTCTGCCAGCTTCTGATCGCGAACGGAGTGACCAGCCCGCACGATGTTCAGGATGCGTTTGCCGGAACGTGGTGACGGATCGCAGAACCCGTCAGTTCGGCCCTGGCGGCAGCGCAACGTGGAACGGGGTCACACCGAAGACGGCCGGCAGCGCTGCCGGCCGTCGGCAAGCGTCCGTCTCGCTTGATCCGACCTGACACCTGACTTCAGGGGCATCGACGCGGCCCTGCGGAAAAGGGCTCCCCGTCCTGTGCCCGAAGCTTCCGGGCCGTCGTTTCCGGGGGACGGGTGCGGTCGGACCGGCAGCGGCCCTTCCGCCGGCACACCGCGTGCCTATGATCGACGGCGAGGGACAGGCAAGGCGGGCACCATGACCGACCAACATCTGACGCCGTCGGCCACGCGGGTGCTGGAGCTGCTCGGCCAGCACCGCATCCTGCGCCACCTTCAGCCGTCGGAGCTGCAGGCGCTGGTGCGCGGCGCGCTGGTCCAGAAGTATCTCGACCGCGATCCAATCTTCGCCCAGGGCGACGAGGGCCAGTCGGTCGTCGCCGTGGTCGAGGGCTTCGTGAAGCTGTCGTCCTCGACCTCGGCCGGGCGCGAGGTGGTGCTGGAGATCGCCGGCCCAGGCAGCGTGTTCGGCGAACTGGCGGTGATCAACGGCTGGCCGCGCTCGGCGGACGCGCAGGCGCTGTCGACCGTCCGGCTGCTGGCCATCGAGGGCAAGTCGTTCATGCGCGCGCTGGAGCGGGCGCCGGCCGCGCTGGTCGAGCTGACCAAGCTGCTCAGCGAGCGGCTGCAACGCGCGACCGAGCAGATCACCGACGCGGTGGACATGCCCGCCGCGGCGCGGCTTGCGAAGGCGCTGACCCAGCTCGCCGGGCTGCATTCGCACGCCGGTCCGGACGGGCTGCATATCGACCTGAACCTGTCCCAGCGCGAACTCGGCGGCATGACCGGGCTGACGCGCGAGAGCATCAACAAGCACCTCGCGACATGGCGGGATTCCGGCTGGGTGAAGCTGTCGGACGGCGGGATCGTGCTGGTCAATCCGCGCGGGCTGCGGGACCTGTTCGCCGTGGACGTCCCGGCCTGACGGTCGGCTGAGCGCCGGCCGGGTCGGGCGGCGCCTGCGGGGCGCCGGGCGGAGGGTCGCGATTTTCGTCGCCCTGCGGCTCAGCCGGCAGCTGGTCGAGGCTGCCGGCCGGCAGGGGCGCCCGCATCCCGGGCATGCCGGCGCCGGCCGCGCGGGCGTCCTCGTCGTAGAGCCGGGCGCCTCGGCGGCCTGCTCCTGCTGCGGATCGGACGGCTTGCCCTCGGTCATGCAGCCCACAACAGCGGGGCGTGGGCGTGGTCCCCCGGCCACTTGGCGGCACGCAGGCGCAAAGCCCGGCAATTTTGGCGTTGCGGACGTGGTGTTCAGACACTATGTTGCGGTGCACCATGAACGCGTCATTTGCTCGTGTCCGTGACGAGCTGGCCGCGCAGAAGCGCGAGCGGACACTGAACGCGGCCCAGCTGCTGTTCTACGAACGGGGTTTCACCGGCACCACGCTGGACGACGTGGCGCACGCTATGGGTGTGACCAAGCCGTTCATCTACACGCAGTTCCGGGGCAAGTCCGACCTGCTGGCGGCAATCTGCGTGCCGGCCATGCAGGCCTGCGTGGACGCGGCCGAGCAGGCCGTCGCGCAAGCCGGTGACCCGGCCAAGCGGCTGCATGCACTGGTGTCGTCGTTCTGCGAGGTCGTGCTGGAGCACCAGCCGGGCATTGCGGTGTTTTTCCGCGAGGCCAAGCACCTCGATCCGGAGTCGGCGACGGCGATCAAGTCGCTGCGCGAGCGGTTTGACGCGGTGCTGTCGCAGGTGATCGAGGAAGGCAACGCGGCGGGCACCTTCCGCGTGCCGGACGTGCGGCTGGCCGCGCTGGCGATCGGCGGCATGGGCAGCTGGATGTACGAGTGGCACCGGTCCGAAGGACGCCTGCCGATCGAGGAGCTCGCGGCCCGGATGGCCGACCTCGCGCTGCGGATGGTCGGCGCCTAACCCGCCACTACGTGGCCGTGGGCTCGCGGACCATGCTCGGCTTCTTCGGGTCGTAGGTCCATCCGGGGATCAGGTAGCGCATCGCCATCGCGTCATCGCGCGCGCCATCGCCCAGCGTCTTGTACAGCGCGTGGGCCTGCATCACCTGCTCCATGTCGATGTCGATCCCGAGGCCCGGCCGCTTCGGCACCTCGACCGCGCCGCCGACGATCTGCGGTGGCTCCTTGGTCAGGCGCTCGCGCCCCTCCTGCCAGATCCAGTGCGTGTCGATCGCGGTGATGTCGCCGGGCGCGGCGGCCGCGCAGTGCGTGAACATCGCCAGCGACACGTCGAAGTGGTTGTTCGAATGCGAGCCCCAGGTCAGCCCCCACTCGTCGCATAGCTGCGCCACGCGGACCGAGCCCTGCATGGTCCAGAAGTGCGGGTCGGCGAGCGGGATGTCCACCGCCTGCAGCAGGATCGAGTGCCCCATCTGGCGCCAGTCCGTGGCGATCATGTTCGTCGCCGTCGGCATGCCGGTCGCGCGGCGGAACTCGGCCATGATCTCGCGGCCCGAATAGCCGGCCTCCGGGCCGCACGGGTCCTCGGCGTAGGCCAGCACGTCCGACCTGCCGCGGCACAACTCGATCGCCTCCGACAGCGACCACGCGCCGTTGGGATCGAGCGTCACGCGCGCATCGGGGTAGCGCCGCTTGATGGCGGCGACGGCTTCCATCTCGGCCTCGCCGCGCATCACCCCGCCCTTCAGCTTGAAGTCGCGGAAGCCGTAGCGGTCGACCGCGGCCTCGGCGAGCCGCACGACCGCGTCGGGCGTCAGCGCCGGCTCGTTGCGCAGCCGCAGCCAGACGTCCGTTGCCTGCGGATCGGTGTGGTACGGCAGATCGGTGCGCGTGCGGTCACCGACGTAGAACAGATAGGCCAGCATCCTGACCGACTCGCGCTGCTGGCCGGCACCGAGCAGCGCGCACACCGGCACGCCGAGGAACTGCCCCAGCAGATCGAGCAACGCGGCTTCGACCGCGGTGATGACGTTGTCCGTGCGCAGGTTGATCTCGTGCGGCTGCTTCAGGATCGCGGCCTCGGCCGCGGAGGTCACCTGATGGACGGTGTCCTGGTGCGCGGCGTGGGCCGCGCCGGTCAGCATGCGCCGGATGCCGCCGAGCGTGGCGTTGTAGTCGCCCAGCCGGCTGCCGACGACGAGCGGGCGGGCGCGTTCCAGCGTGCGGCGGATCGCCTCGCTGCCGGGAACCTCGCCCACGCCGGTGCGGCCGGCGCTGTCCTTCAGCACCACAAGGTTGCGCGTGAAAAAAGGACCATGGGCGCCGGCGAGGTTGAGCAGCATGCTGTCGTGCCCGGCGACCGGGATGACCTGCATGTCCACGACGGACGGCGTTCCGGTCTCAATCTGCGTGTTCATGTCGCGTCCCTCCTGCCCCGGGATTACGCGCCGGCGCGACCGGCCGCTCCGTCTGAAACCGAGCCGCCGTCACACGAGCGTAGGCAAACTCGGCGCCGGAACCATGCTCGCCGGCCGGGCAGCGTGACAAGCTCGGCCGCCCCTTGCACGCGTCATCCGACGCGTCTCGCGCCCCGACGGGCGACCCGCTAGGCTGCGCCGAAAAGCAGGAGGAAACGTCATGGCCTTCGACCTGCTGCGCGACCCGACGGCGAGCGAGGTCGAACAGGCCACCATGCGGCACGTCGCGCGCCGGCTGCTTCCGCTGCTCATCGCGTGCTACTTCGTCGCCTACCTCGATCGGGTCAACGTCGGGTTCGCGTCGCTGAGCATGAACCGCGACCTGAACCTCACCGCCTCGGTGTTCGGGTTCGGCGCGGGCCTGTTCTTCGTCAGCTACTTCATCTTCGAACTGCCGAGCAACCTGATCCTGAACAAGGTGGGCGCGCGGCGCTGGATCGCGCGCATCCTCATCACCTGGGGAATCGTATCCGGTCTCACCGCCGCCGTGCAGGGGCGAAACTCGTTTTACGGCATCCGCTTCCTGCTCGGCGCCGCCGAGGCAGGCTTCTATCCGGGCATCATCCTCTACATCACGTGGTGGTTCCCAAACGCCTATCGCTCGCGCATCATCGGCCTGTTCCAGACGGCGATCCCGATTTCGGTGATCGTCGGCTCGATCATCTCGGGGTGGCTCCTGTCGTTCGAGGGCATGCTCGGCCTCGCCGGCTGGCAATGGCTGTTCATCATCGAGGCCATCCCCGCCGTCGTGCTCGGCGTCGTCGTCGCGCGCTGGCTGACCGATCGGCCGGAGACGGCGCGATGGCTCTCACCGGAACAACGCAGCTGGCTGTCCGAGCGGCTGGCGAAGGAACGCGCAGAATGCGAGGCGAAGCGCCACTTCAATCTGGCCGAGGCGCTGAGCAGCGGGCGCGTGCTCGCGCTGACGCTGGTGTATTTCGGCAACGCCTTCGCCAGCTACGGGCTGACCATCTTCCTGCCGCAGATCGTGCATCGCTTCGGCATCGGCTACGTCGCGACCGGCTTCGTCTCCGCCATCCCCTATGTCTTCGGCGCGATCGCCATGGTCGTGTGGGGACTGCATGCCGATCGCCACAACGAGCGGCGGCTTCACTGCGCGGCGGCGTGCTTCCTGTCGTTCGTGGGCCTCGCGTCGTGCATCTTCCTGAACAACCCGGTCGCGATGATGGTCGCGATCGTGCTGGCACAGATGGGCCAGTCGGCGATCGCGCCGACGTTCTGGCCGCTGCCGAGCACGATGCTGACCGGCACCGCCGCGGCGGGCGGCATTGCGATGATCAACTCGGTGGGAAATCTGGGCGGCTTTCTCGGTCCGTACGCGATGGGGCTGGCGCGCGACGCCACCGGCAGCTTCGGTGTCGGGCTGCTGATCATCGCGTCGGGCATGCTGATGGCCGGAATCGTGCTGCTGCTGCTCGGGCGCGAACGTCCGGTGGAGCACGCGCCCGGCATGGCGAGGACCGGATAGGGCTCGTTCGCCTGCGCCCTCGGCGGCTCCCGGCCGGTCAGACCAGGTGATGGACCTCCGCCAGCCCATAGACCGGCGTGGATGCGGACGGCGGCGGCGAGCGACAACGCGAAAGCCACGGCCGTTCCCGGCCGTGGCTCTGCTGACGTCACGACAGGATGCGAGCGGGAGCGTCCGGTCGCGAACGCCCCGCCCGTAGTCTCACATCTGGCCGTATTTGCCGCTGTGCCAGATGTAGAGGACGTAGTCGGAGGCCTTGATGTCGCCCTTCTTGTCGAACTCGATCGGGCCGAGCACGGTCTGCCACGGGCCGCCCTTCTTGAGCTCCTCGGCGACCTTCTTCGGATCGGTCGTGCCGGCCTTCTTCGCCGCCTCGGCCCAGATCTGGATCGCCGCGTAGGTGTAGAGGACGTAGCCCTCGGGATCGATGTTCTTGGCCTTGAACTCCTTCACCACGGCCTGCGCGCTGGCGCGCTGGCGCGGGTCGGAGGGGAAGGTCATCATCGTGCCCTCGCCCGCCGGTCCGGCGATCTGCCAGAACTCGTCGGTGACCAGCGCGTCGCCGCTGACGAGCGTGGCGGTCATCCCCTGCTCCTTGGCCTGGCGGATGATCAGCCCGGCCTCGGTGTGGTAGCCGCCGACATAGATCACCTGGATGCCGGCCTGCTTCAGGCGCGAGACCAGCGCCGAGTAGTCGTGCTCGCCCGGCGTGTAGTGCTCGTCCATCGCCTCCTTCACGCCGAGCTTGTTCAGCTCCTTGCGGGTCTCGTCGGCGAGGCCTTTGCCGTACGCGGAGTTGTCGTCGAGGATGGCGATCTTGTCGTTCTTGAAGTGGGTGGCGAGGAACTTGCCGGCGACCTGGCCCTGCTGGTCGTCACGGCCGCAGACGCGGAACGTGTTCCAGCTGCCCTCGTCGGTGAACTTCGGGTTCGTCGACGCCGGCGTGATCTGCAGGATGTTCTCGTCGCCATACACCTTGCTGGCCGGGATCGAGCTGCCCGAACAGTAGTGGCCGGCGACGAACACGACGCCCTGGCTCGCGAACTGGTTGGCCACCGACACGGCCTGACGCGGGTCGCACGCGTCGTCGCCGACGGTCAGCTGGAGCTGCTTGCCCAGCACGCCGCCCTTGGCGTTGATGTCGGCCACCGCCTGCTCCGCGCCTTCGCGCATCTGCGTGCCGAACGCGGCGTATTGCCCGGTCATCGGACCGGCGGTGGCGATCTTGATCTGCGCCTGCGCGGCCGCGCCAAAGCCGGCCAGCAGACCGAGCGCGGCAGCGCCGGCAACCAGTGTTCTTCTGAGCATCCCTGGACCCTATGCTATTGACCGCCCGCTCGACGCCGGCGGGCCGGGCGGGACGATAACGGGTTCGTGGGTGGCCGCAAGCAGCCGCCCCGGACGGTTGCCAGCCGGTCTGCTACCGTGGGTAGGGCGCGAGCCCGGGTGACGCCACCGATGATTGCAGCAAGATTTGCCACGTTGGGCCGGCGGGCCAACGGCTAGGATGGCGGCCGATGACAGCGACCAGACTCCACGACAGCGCGGCCGTTTCGGTGGTCGATTACCGGTGCGAGGCCGGACCGGATGACCGGCCGTTCGTCGAGACGCACGACCGGTTCTCGGTCGCCTATGTGCGGCGCGGAAGCTTCGGCTGCCGCGCGCTGGGCCGCTGCTGCGAGCTGGTCGCGGGGTCGGTGCTGATCGGCCATCCCGGCGACGAGTACATGTGCACGCACGAGCATCACGCCGGCGGGGACGAGTGCCTGTCGGTGCAGCTGTCGGACGTGACGGCCGATGCGATCGGCGGCACGGCGCGCGTGTGGCGCTGCGTGGCGCTGCCGCCGTTGCCGGAACTGGTGGTCGCGGGCGAAGTCGCGCAGGCGGCTGTCGCGCAGCGCAGCGATGTGGGCCTGGACGAGGCGGCGCTGATGTTCGCCGCGCGCTTCGTGCGGGCGACGGCGCCGGCGGAGCGGTCGCGGAACGAGGCGAGCGCGCGCGAACGCCGCCGCGCGGTCGAGGCGGCGCTGTGGATCGAGGCGCACGCCGACGAGTCGGTCGACCTCGAACGACTCGCGCAGCTGAGCGGCCTGAGTGCGTTCCACTTCCTGCGCCAGTTCGCCCGCGCGCTCGGCGTGACGCCGCACCAGTACCTGGTGCGCACGCGCGTGCGGCGCGCGGCGCGGCTGCTGGCGCAGAGCGACCGCGCCGTCACCGACATCGCGTACGACACCGGGTTCGGCGACCTGTCGAACTTCGTTCGCACGTTCCGCCGCGCGGCCGGCGCCTCGCCGCGCGCCTTCCGCGAGGCTGCGCGCAGCAGGCGCAAGATCGTCCAAGCGAGGACGCCGGGCGGGGCCGCAGTCTGACCGCCGTCACATGACGGAGGGACGGATGTTCGACCACATCGGACTGAAAGTGCGCGACCTGAAGACGAGCGTCGCGTTCTATCGCGCCGCACTCGCGCCGCTCGGACACGAGCTTGCGTCCGACGACGGCGAGTGCGCGGGGCTCGGGCCGGCGGGCGCGCCGGCGCTGTGGCTGTACGCAGCGAAGAACATGCTGGGACCGGGCACGCATGTCGCGTTCCGCGCGGCGGACCGCGCGGCGGTGGATCGCTTCCATGCGGCGGGACTGCGCGCGGGCGGACGCGACAACGGCAAGCCGGGGCTGCGCCGCGACTATGCGCCGACCTACTACGCGGCGTTCCTGATCGACCCTGACGGCAACAACATCGAAGCGGTGTGCATGCGTTGACGCGACGTGCGCGAGCCGGCGTCCGGCCGCCGCGCGCTGCGTCGGCCGGCCGTCGGCCGCATTGATCTGGATCAACCCCGGACCGCTTGTCACGCAGTTGTGGCACGAAAAGCCTGATCTGGATCAAAGCGGCCCTTTTCCGTGTGCGGTGGATTGAGCGGCGAAGCTGAACGGTTGTCGCTCAATGAAGTCGCCGCACGACGCCTGTCGCCTCGTGATGGTGCGAGGAGGCAAGGTGAAGAAGATACTCGGTTCGGGTCTGGTGGCAGCCGCGATGATCGCCGCCGGCGGCGCCGCCGCGCAGACCGTCAACATCGACGACGCGATGCAGACGGCGCAGAACGCGCCCACCGCACCGCCGCCCGGGCCGCCGCCCGCGTCGATGTCGCCGTTCGACGCGACCGCGCCGGTCGGCAAGGCGGCGGGCACGGTGATGGTGCGCGTGCGCGTCATCGGCGTGATCCCCGGGAACTGGAGCAGCACGATCAGCGCGATCGGCGGCCACGTCACCACGACGAACCAGGTGGCGCCCGAGATCGACGTTTCGTACTTCTTCACCGACAACATCGCCGCCGAACTGATCGCGGCGTCCACCAGACACCAGATCCAGGCGGTGGACACGGCGCTGGGCGATGTCGATGTCGGCAGCACCTGGGTGCTGCCGCCGACGCTGACGCTGCAGTACCACTTCGCGCCGCACGAAAGGTTCAGCCCGTATATCGGCGCCGGCCTGAACGCGACGTTCTTCTACGCGGAAAACGGGGCGAAGCCGATCGTGCAGAGCCTGAGCCTGAGCAACAACATCGGCGGCGCGGTCCAGGTGGGCTTCGACTACAACTTCACCGGCCACTGGTTCCTCAACCTCGACTTCAAGCAGCTCATCGTGCACACGACGGCGTCGCTCAACCACGGCGCGATCAAGGCGCAAGACTGGCTGAGCCCGGCCGTGCTCGGCGGAGGCATCGGCTACCGGTTCTGAGCCGGGGCGAGGGGCAGCCGCGCGCTGCCCCTCGATGTCCGGGTCTCCGCAGAGTCTCCGTTCGGCCGGGCAGTTAGGACAGATACGCTGGCGCATGCCGGCGCAGGCGCACCGCGCAGCTTGACCTGGGTCAAGGTGTGTCCGTCACGAAGCGCGTATCCAGGCGCCTTTCTCGCGACGTGACGATCGGCCAGCCTCATGAACCTGAAGTCAGCATCGAGTCCCGGAACGCGCGCGCTCGCCAAGACGAGGCGCGCCGGTTCCAGCCCTGGGTGCATGGAATCGCGACATCTGACCCGGTATCGCGTGTTGTTTCTCAACACCGCGGACTGGGTGTGCGGCGCGGCGAACATCGCGTGCGCGAGCGACGCGGATGCGCTGGCCGAGGCCGAGCGGCTGCTGAAGTGGCACCCCGCCGCCGAGGTCTGGCAGGCCGATCGCGTGGTGGGCAGCGTCGGCGGCCGCAAGGACGGGCACCGCCCGCCTGCGAGCGAACGGCCGTAGGGCGGCGCGCCGGGCGGCCGTTGCATTCGGCATCGCGCCGCGTGCGTGATGGCGCTACAGACACTCTCTTCGTCGACGGTTCGGCGCAGCGTGTCAGGGTTGCGCGCGCGTGCGTCGACGACAACCGATGGGGAGCGCCGATGCAGGTGAGCGAGTTGGCGGCGGAGGCGCGGACTTTGCCGCCGGTGCGCAAGCACCTGTCGCTGCGCGCGCTGGCGAAGACCACGCGCAACCAGCTGGCCGGCATGCCCCGCGAGGTGTTCCGCGACAAGCTGGTGCACACGCAGGCGTTGGGCCGGCACCGCTACTACGTGATGGATCCCGACCTGATCCAGGAGGTGCTGGTGCGGCGGTCCGGCATCATGCGCCGGACCGGGGAGATGCGCCGCTCGCTGGTGCCGCTGCTGGGCGAAGGCCTGCTGACGGCGGAGGAAGGCGACTGGCGCTGGCAGCGGCGCGCGCTGGCGCCGGGGTTCCAGCACAACCGGCTGCAGGCGATGCTGCCGACGATGATCGCGGCGGCGGAACGCACGCGGGACCGCTGGCTGGCGAGCGCGGGCAGCCGCCTGCGGATGACGCACGAGATGATGCACACCACGTTCGACATCATCGTCGAGACGATGCTGTCGGGCGAGGCGGCGGTGGACGTGGCGCGCTTCGAGCGCAGCATCTTCGACTACGCGCGGCCGCTGGGCTGGGTGCTGGTGCTGGCGCTGACCGGCGCGCCGTCGTGGATGCCTTTTCCGGGGCGGCGGCGGCAGCGCGACGCCGTGCGGTATCTGCGCGCGACCGCCGCCGGCATTCTGGCGGAGCGGCGGCGCGCGTCGTCGCAGCGCGACGACCTGGTGGCGCTGCTGCTGTCGGCGGTCGATACGCAGGACGGGCGGACGATGACCGACGAGGAGATCGTCGACAACCTGCTGACCTTCGTCATCGCCGGGCACGAGACGACGTCGCTCGGGCTGACCTGGACGCTGCATTTGCTGACGCGCCATCCCGAGGTGATGGCGAAGCTGGTGGCGGAGATCGATGCGGTGACCGGCGGCGCGGCGTTGCGCGCGGAGCATGTTGCGCAGCTGACCTATACCCGCGCGGTATTTTCCGAGGCGATGCGGCTGTATCCGCCGGCGCCGATGATCTCGCGGCAGGTGGCCGAGGAGTTCGAGCTGGGCGGCTACCGGATCGAGGCCGGATCGAATCTGGTGGTGCCGATCTTCGCCGTACACCGGCACAAGCTGTTGTGGGACGAGCCCAAGCGGTTCGACCCGGAACGGTTCGGTGCCGAGGCGGCGGCCGCGCGGTCGCGATACGCGTACATGCCGTTCGGCGCCGGCCCAAGGGTGTGCATCGGCAACAGTTTCGCGATGCTCGAGGGTGTGGCGGTGCTGGGCGTGCTGCTGGGCCGGCTGCGGCTGCGCGACGTGTCGGCGGTCCTGCCCACGCCGGTGATGAAGGTGACGCTGCGGCCGTGGCCGGACCTGGAGATGATCGCGGAGGATCGCGCGAAAGGGGCGTGACTCCGCTGCGCGTCGCTTGGGTGTGCGTCATCGCGCGCCGTGGGACGTGAAGCGGCGCGCGATGGCGTGGCGCTGCGCCGCGCCGGGGTCGTCGGGGGCGGCGTGCGGCGTCATCGCGGCCGGCGTGGCCGGGTGCGGCGGCTCGCCGGGCGGGTGAGCGGCGCCGGACGCGGCGGTTTCGTCGGCAACCACGGCGGGGTGACCGTGCGGCTGCGGGGCGGCGAGGTTCGCGGCCTGGTTGGCGGGCGCGTGGGGGGCGGTCTCGCGCAGGCCCGTCTCGCGGTGGCCGGTCTCGCGACGGTCGGCGCCGGTGGTCGCGGCGTCTTGCCGTGCGGTTCCGGTCGCGCATGTCGGGCTGGCCGGCGCAGGCACGCGAGGCGGGCTATCGGCATCGAGGCTTGCGACAGCGTTCGCGCCGGGTTCGGCGCATCGCGGCGGCTCGACATGGCGGTGCCGGATCGCGCCGACGGCGCCTGCGCGCCGCCGCGTGCGGGCGGGGGCCGTGGCGGCGGGCGGCGCGGCGGCGTCGGGGTTTGCTGCGCCTGGGTCCGGGGCGCGCCGCTTCGGCGCGGTTGCCCGCGCGCGTGCCGAGGCGGCGCGGTCGATGTCGCGCAGGCGGACGCAGCGGCGCTGGATCAGCGTGCGCAGGTAACGCGCATGGGCGCGCAGCAGGTCGGCCTCGGCCTGCTGGCGGTCCTGGATGTGCCAGGGCGGCCCGCGGCGCGGGCGATGGTCGTAGAGCAGGCGCAGCATGCGCCAGTTCGGCGGCGGCGACGGCGTGCGCCACGCGCGCAGACGGGCGCGGAGTTCGGATTGCTCCTCGGCGTAGCGGCGGCGCTCGGCGCAGAGCCGGACGGCGCCGCGGCGGGCGAGCCGGTAGAGCGAGCATTCGGCCTTCCAGTCGCCGCCGACGGCCTCGGCATAGAGCGTGCGGGCCTTGGCGCATGCGGGACAGGGCGGCGCGCTGCGGCCGGTGCGCGTGTGCGGCTCTTCGCACCAGGAGGCGAGGTCGCGCCGGGCGAGCGACGGGCGGAACAGGATGCGGGGCGGCGGGCGGTGCGCGCAGAACGCGTCCTGCACGCCCGCCGTCTGGACGCGAGGTGTTCGGGGTGCGGGTCGGTATAGACTTGGTGCCGTCATGGTCCGAAGGCGGACCATGACGATGAAACGGAGGGGTCGCGCATGGCTGAACTCGAACCTGTCGCCGAGAACATCTGGGCGGTGTCGGCTCCGTTCGACTTCCTGGGAGCGATCCACCTGGGAACGCGGATGACGGTGGTGCGGCTGTCGGACGGCAGCGTGCTGCTGCACTCGCCGGTGCCGATCTCGGACGCGCTGGCGGCGGAGATCGCCGCGATCGGACCGGTGCGGCACATCGTGTGCCCGAACCGGTTCCACCACACCTATGCCGGGCAGGCGCTGGCCCGGTTTCCGGGCGCGCTGCTGCACGGCCCGCGGTCGTTGTGGAAGAAACGGAAGGACCTGACGTTCGCCGCGGAGCTGACGGAGACGCCGCATCCCGACTGGGCGGGCGATCTGGAGTTGCTGACGATCAAGGGCTGCGCGCTCGACGAGACGGTGTTCTATCACCCGGCGACGCGGACCCTGATCGCGAGCGACCTGGTGGAGAATTTTCACGGCTCGTCGCACAGGCCGACGGACTGGTACCTGAAGGCGCAAGGGTTGCACGGCCGCATCGGCTGGCGCCGGCTGATGCGGTTCGTGTACCGGGACCGCAAGGCGGCGCGGGCGAGCCTGGACCGGCTGCTGCAGTGGCCGTTCGAGCGGGTGGTGGTGGCACATGGCGACATCATCCGGCAGGACGCACGGGAGGCGGTGCGGGACGGGATGGCGTGGGTTTGAGGTGGGACGAGCCGCAGGGCCGGCCGCGCTACACGCTCGATGAACTTCCGGCGCAGTGCGACGCGTCCGCCGAGCTGTCAGGAGTGGATCGGGAATGGCTCCAGGCCAGGCCGGTCGGCGCCGAGCTTCCGTCGTGGCCTGGAGACGAGGACAAGGCTTTGGAGGGAGTGCCTGATGGCAGCGAAAAGGAAGACGCGACCTAGTCGGCTTACCCGCGCCTTGCTGCAGACCGCCGACGACGTGCGTCGGTCCGGCCTGATGGATGCGGGCGCGCACGCCAAGATCACGATGCGCCATCTTGGCGAGGCGGCAGCCACCGCGCCCGAGAAGATGACCGGCGACGAAGTCCGTGCCGTGCGTGAGCGCGCGCATCTGGGCCAGAAAGACGATGACTGATCCCGTCTGCCCGAAGACAAGAGCGCCGATGCATCGCGACACGCGGCCGATGACGCTGACCTATAGCGGCCGGAGCATCACGGTCGACATGCCGGGTTGGTATTGCGATGCGTCCGACGAGAGCATCCATACCGGCGCCGACATGAACGTGTCCGACCGCGCGCTCAACCGGCTGAAGGCGCAGGCCGAGGGGTTGCTCCGACGGGGGGATGAGCGGTGATCATAGACGCCTGGGCGCAGCACCCGACGCTGCGGCATATGCAGGATCCCATGTTCGACAGCCTGCGCCGGTGGACCGGCGAGGCTGGTCCAACCGAGCAGCCGCCGGTGGCCGAGACGTTGGCGGCGATGGACGCCGGCGGGGTGGACCGCGCGTTGGTGAGCGCGTGGGTGGCGCCGCGCAACGTGATGATCTCCAACGACGAGGTGGCCGGATTTGTCGCCGAGAGCGGCGGGCGGTTCGTGGGTGTCGGGTCGGTGGACATCAGCCGCCCGATGCAGGCGGTCCGCGAGGTGCGACGCTGCGTGGAAGACCTGGGCTTCAAGGCCATTCGCGTGCTGCCGTGGCTGTGGGAGGCGCCGCCGACGGACCGGCGTTTCTATCCGGTCTATGTCGCGTGCTGCGAGGCGGGCGTGCCGTTCTGCACGCAGATCGGTCACACCGGGCCGCTGATGGATAGCGAGGTGGGGCGTCCGATCTACCTCGATCGGGTCGCACTGGATTTCCCGGAGTTGACGATCGTGGGCGGTCATATCGGCTATCCGTGGACCGAGGAGGCGGTCGCGGTCGCGACGAAGCATCCGCGCGTCTACATCGATACGTCGGCGTACACGGTCAGGCGCTATCCGCCCGAGCTGATCCGCTTCATGAAAGGCCATGGACGAGGCAAGGTCATGTTCGGGACGAACTACCCGATGATCACGCCCGCCAAGGCTCTCGAGGGGCTGGACTCGCTGGAGCTCAGCGACGAGACGAAGACGGCGTTCCTCGGCGGGACTGCGGCCAGGGTCTTTGCGCTGTCGTGATGTGTAGCGCGGGCGTATGACGTCGGACGTCGGATTCGGCACGACGGCGGAATGCGCTTCGCTTTTTCGCCCTTGTATGACCGCGGGGTCCGGCGGGGATAGGCTTTCTGCCGGATGGCACGGGAGGCGGTGCGGGACGGGATGGCTTGGGTTTGAGGCGGGGCGGGTAGGCGGAGTCTGCAACAGGGGCGACACGGGATGGCGGACTACGCGCTCCGCGCTCTTCGGCCCTCGCTACCCGGCGTGAGAAATGCCCGCTACCTTCATCGAATGGACATCCAGAGCCGCAACAACCAATCGTGGGCCTCTACCGTGCACGCGCCGGAGGGTCGCGCTGCGATCTTGCAGTTTTCGCAGTGGATGGCACGCAAGCGTGTCTTGGCGGGGCTGACACGCAGGCTGCTGGTTGGCCAACGTGCCGACGTCCGGTCGATGATCGAGCAGTCCCTGCACACACATGGAGTGCCCGCGTCGGTCGCGGACGCCACGATCGGTTGGCTGAGCCGTCCCCGCGTGATCGTCGGCTTGGCCCGGCGACGGGCGCTCGCCGGCGCGGATGCGGTACAGGTCTTGATCGCGCCGGTCCTCGAAAAAGCCCTTCCTCCTGTTGCTGCTGTCGCTGCGCCGTCCGCAAATCCCGCGCCGCCCGCGCCGTCGCTGAACACCAGCAAATTCCGGGTCGACACCTGCGAGCATCTCCTGTTGCCGGGAGTGCCCGCCGACTATCTCGACACGCCCGTCTGGCATCCTGAGTTCGCGGCCCTGCTCGCCGAGCCATCGGTCATGTTGCAGCTCCGGCGCGACCGCATACCGCTGCCCACGACCTACGCCCGCGAAGGGTATTGCGGCGACCGGCATCTCGAGTACTGGCTCTACGGGTTGGACGACATGCGGAAGCTGGTGGCCGCGACCGGGCTCGACCGATTCGAGTCGCCTCGCATTCTTGATTTCGGCGGCGCTTCGGCCCGCGTGATACGACATTTTGTTGGCTGGAAGCCCGGCGCCGACCTCTATTTGAGCGACCTCAACCCGCAGCACATCCTGCTCGCCAGGCGCATGTTCGACGGTGCGGTGACGGCGTTCCGCAACAGTGGGCCGCCGCATTTGCCGTTCGCGGACGATTTCCTCGACTGCGTCGTGGCTTTCGACGTGTTCTCCAGCATCGATGCCGACGACACGGCCTGGCTGTTGGAGCTGCGGCGGGTGGTCAAGCCCGGCGGCTGTCTGTGGATCACCATTCATGATCAGGCGACCTGGGACATCCTGCCGCGGACCATGTTGGCGCACCTGCTCTCGGACTACCCGGAGTTCGCGCAGTATTACGCTGCCAACCCGCAGCTGACCGGCCGTTTGGTCTATACGTTCAGCGACGCAACGTACAACAATTGCCAGGTGTTCCACGGGTCCGACTACATCGACCGTTTCTGGGCACCCTTGTTTACCAGTTGCACGACTGTGCCGCTCGCACACGACTACATGTCTGCCCTGATCCTGCGGGTTTGAGCCCGCGCGTCACTGCCGGCTATCCAGAAGATAGGCGAGTATTGGCTTGGCGGGCGACCGAGCCGGTTCCCTGAAGTGATGTGGTGGACGGGTGCGCCGAGCAGGGCGGGACAGCGCATTCCGCCGTCCTTACGCCTGCTTCGCCGCCAGCACCTCGTCCAGTTCCGGCAGCAGCACGATGCCATCCTGGTCGCTGCCTGATGAGTGGACCACGATCCAGGTGCACGCGGCACCGCTCTCGTTGAACGGGGCGTGCGGGACGTCGGCGGGGATGCAGGTGTGCTCGCCCGCGCGCACGTCCAGGCGGCGCTCCAGCAACGGTGGGAAAGCGCAGCGCATCCCGCCGTCTGAACTGACGTTCGCTCGGAGATGGCGGAATACGCGCTGCGCGCTCTTCCGCCGAGCGAACACCCGCTTCAACGAAGCATGATCACCCTTCGCCCAGTCGTTCGGCGAGCCGGCTCGGATCTTCGAACAGGCGTGCCGTGGTCGCCCCGAAGATGATGCCGGCGATGTGAGCCATATACGCCACCCCACCCGACTCCGCGTCCGCAATGACGCCCAGGTTGACGAGCTGGATGAGAAACCAAAGCCCGATTAGCAGTGCCGCCGGTATGAACGTGACGCGGACCCAGAAGCCGATCATCAAGACCGTCCGGATCTGATCGCGCGGGTAGGTCACCAGAAAGGCACCCATGACAGCCGCGATCGCGCCGCTGGCGCCGAGTGCGGGAACCGTCGATCCCGGATCGGCTGCGACCTGCGCGAGCATCGATACGATTCCGCCGGCAAGATAAAATCCCGCATACCGCGCAGGGTTCATCGTGTCTTCTATCTCCGGGCCGAACGCCCAGAGGAAGACCATGTTGCCGATGATGTGCGACCAGCTCGCGTGCAAGAACAGCGCCGTCACGATCGTGACCACGTGGCGGCCGGCAACGATATCCGCCGGGACGACCGACCATCGGACGACGAAGTCGTCGCCGCCCGCCAGCTCGAACATGAACGCCAGGACGTTCAGCGCGATGATGAGCGCGGTAACGATGGGAAAGTGCGACGGGCGTCGCGATTCATCGCCGAGCGGAATCATGTCTGCATTCTCTTCGGCGCGCAGCCGCCGATCCTCGCAGTCGTCGCGCGGCAGCGGTCAGCGGATGCTCAGTCACTCGATGCAGGCGTCACTTGGCGCCGGCATGGCGCCAGGCCCCCGCGCGACATCGGCAGCGGATCAGCGACCCGACGCCGCCATCGCATCGGTCACCGCCCGGGTCAGATTGCGCCCGACAATCGCCGTCATGACGATGGCCCACCCCGACGTGATCAGGTTGATGCCGACGAGAAGACCCAGCGTCCAGACGGCGGTCATCGGCCAACCCAGAATGATGATCACCGCCAGCACCAGATCCGCGATGCCGCTGCCGAGCAACCAGCCCCATTGGCTGCCCATCACGTCGCGATAGGCGATCGACGTCACGGTCTGGAAAATGCCCTCGGCAATGAAGAACGCGGTCAGCACGAGCGTGAGCGCCAGCGTGCCGGCGGTCGGGTTCCAGATCAGCATGACGCCGACCGCAACCGAGAGAGCCGATCCGACGAGGCTCCAGAGAAACGCCGGGACATTGTGCGACGAGAACATGACGACGAGCCCGACGACGCCGCTGATCAGGAACAGCCAACCGACGAAGATGTCGATCGCGACGGACGCCACGACCGGCGCGAAGACGGCCAGGACGCCGAGGATGATCATGACCACACCTTGGACCATGCACAGCCGTCAGTGTGCGCTCAACGCGTCCCTGACGGCGCGTTGCATGCTGTCGGGACCCGAATCGACCAACATCGAATTTCTCCTGCCGCATCCGTTACCGGGGAGGGCCTCGCCGGCACCACCGAGGGCGGTTCCCGCGGCGGGCACGATTCCCGCCTCCGCCACAGGCAGCAACAGGACCAGCGCCACCAGGGTGCCACACAGAGTGGTGTGGCTGCTCCATCGCTGCAGGACAGCAATGGTGCGCGTTTGCTCGTATTTGACGTTGATCTGCATCAACGCAGTGGGTTGCGGCGGCCGGAACTGCCGGAGCTTTTTCGCCCACGGGGCAGGCCGAGCGAAACCGGGTTAATACGCCTTGTTCGCCGCCAGCACCTCATCCAGTTCCGGCAGAAGCACGATGCCGTCCTGGTCGCTGCCGGATGAGTGGACCACGATCCAGGTGCACGGCGCACCGCTCTCGTTGAAGGGGGCGTGCGGCACGTCCGCGGGGATGTAGGTCTGCTCGCCCGCGCGCACGTCAAGGCGGCGTTCCAGCCGGTCGCCGTAATAGACGGTGCAGGCGCCGTCGAGCAGGTAGGCGATCGTCTCGATGCCGCGGTGGTAGTGCGTCTTCGCACGCGCGCCCGGCGGCATCGGCAGGATGTTCATGCAGATGCGCTCGGCGCCGACCGTCTCGGCCGAGGCGCCGGCACGGTAGGTGAAGCCCTGTGCGCCGACATAGGTGTGGGTCTGGGTGAGCAGACGCACGCGGTCGCTGGGGGAGTCGGGCATGGTGCTCTCGCTGCTCCGTTGGTTGCGGTTACGTCATGCCGGGCGAAGGCCCGGCATCCACGCCTTCGCGACGGTGAAGCAAGAAAGGCGTGGATGGTCCGCCTTCGCGGACCATGACGGAAGTGGAACGGACACGACGAGCCTAGCCAACCAACGTGATGACGCGCGGGCCGACATCGGCCTAATGCCCGCCCTCCAGATACGCAGCCCGGATCTCCGGCCGCGCCAGCAACTCCTGGCCCGGGCCCGTCATGGTGATCTCGCCGTTGACCAGAACGTAGCCGCGATGCGCCAGGCGCAGCGCCTGATAGGCGTTCTGCTCGACCAGCAGCACCGTCAGCCCGGTCTCGCGGTTCAGCTTGCGGATCGCATCGAAGATCTGCTGCACCAGCAGCGGCGCCAAACCCAGCGACGGCTCGTCGAGCAGCAGCAGCCGCGGCTTGCTCATCAGCGCGCGGCCGATCGCCAGCATCTGCTGCTCGCCGCCCGACAACGTGCCGCCGCGCTGGCCGATGCGCTCCTTCAGGCGAGGAAACAACGCGAACACCTGCTCGAGCTGCGCGTCGAACCCGTCGCCCTTCTGCGCCGCACTGCCCATCTGCAGGTTCTCGAACACCGACATGCGCGGGAAGATGCGCCGGCCCTCCGGCGCCTGGGCGATCCGCAGGCGCATGATCTCGTGCGTCGGCAGGCGGGTGATCTCGCGGCCGTCGTAGAAGATCGTGCCGTCGCGCGCGCGCGGGTTGCCGCACACCGTCATCATCAGCGTCGACTTGCCCGCGCCGTTGGCGCCGATCAGGGTGACGATCTCGCCCTCCTCGACCGTCAGCGACACGCCCTTCAGCGCCTGGATCGCGCCGTAATAGGCGGTGACCTCCGTCAGTTCGAGCAGCGCCATTACTCGGCCGCCTCCGCCGGTTCTTCGCCCTCGTCGCCCTCGCCGAGATAGGCGGCGATGACGGCGGAATCGTTGCGGATCTGCTCGGGCGTGCCGTCGGCGATCTTCTTGCCGTGGTCGAGCACCACGATGTGGTCGGAGATGCGCATCACCACGCCCATGTCGTGCTCGATCAGCAGGATCGAGCAGCCGCCGGCGCGGATGTCGAGCAGCAGGTGGTTCAGCTCCTCGCTCTCGCGCGGATTGAGCCCGGCGGCGGGCTCGTCGAGGCAGAGCATCACCGGCTCGATGCACATCGCGCGGGCGATCTCCAGCCGCCGCTGCGCGCCGTAGGGCAAGGCGCCGGCCGGATCGTCCGCGCGTGAAATCAGGCCGATGCGGTCGAGCCACGCGCGCGCCGTCGCGACGGCGGCGCGCTCGGCGCGGGGATAGCCGGACAGGCCGAGCACCGCGCCGATGCCGAGGCCGGTGTGGCGCATCAGCGCGTTGTGCTGCGCGACCAGCAGGTTCTCCAGCACCGTCATGCCGGCGAACAGGCGGATGTTCTGGAAGGTGCGCGCGACCTTGGCCCGCGCCGCGATGCGGTGGCCGGGCAGGCGTTCAAGCGAAAACTGCGCGCCCTCGGCGTGGGTGAGCACGAGCGCGCCGGAGGTCGGCCTGTAGAAGCCGGTGATGCAGTTGAACACCGTCGTCTTGCCCGCGCCGTTCGGGCCGATGACGGCGGTGATGTCGCCGCGGTTGGCGATGAAGCTCAGCGTGTCGACGGCGCGCAGGCCGCCGAAGCGCATGGTCAGGTCGCGGACCGCGAGCAGCGGAGCGGGAGTTTCCGCGTCCATCAGCTTCCCCTCAGCCACGCCCTTGCGCCACGAGTTCGGCGGCGATTTCGCGGCTCTCCCCGAGGGCCACGGTGGGCGTGCGGCCGGAGACGAGGCCGCGCGGCCGCAGCACCATCATGATCACCAGGGCGAGGCCGAAGATCAGCATGCGGAACAGCGGCAGCTCGTTGGCGATCGCCTGGAAGGTCTCGTTCTGCGAGACCTCGCCGAGAACGGCGAGGCCGTAGCGCAGCATCTCCAGCCCGCCGATCATCACCAGCGCCGCAAGCGCGGTGCCGAGCTGGCTGCCCATGCCGCCGAGCACGACGATCGACAGCACGATCGCGCTCTCGATGAAGGTGAAGCTCTCGGGGCTGATGAAGGCCTGGCGGGTGGCGAAGAAGGCGCCGGCGAAGCCGCCGAACATCGCGCCGATGGCGAACGCGGTGAGCTTGGTGACGGTGATGTTGATGCCGAGCGAGCGGCAGGCGATCTCGTCCTCGCGCAGCGCCTCCCACGCGCGGCCGAGCGGCAGGCGGCGCAGGCGCAGCGTGACCCAGTTGGTCAGCAGCGCGAGGCCGAAGATCAGGTAATACAGGAACACGACGCGATAGGTCGGCGACGGCTCCAGCCCGAAGAAGCCGGCGAAGGTGCCGGGGCCGTCGCCGCCGACGAAGCTCAGGCCGAACAGCGTCGGGCGCGGGATGTTGGAAATACCGTTGGGTCCGTTCGTCAGGCTGACCCAGTTGGTGATGACGATGCGGATGATCTCGCCGAACGCGAGCGTGACGATCGCGAGGTAGTCGCCGCGCAGGCGCAGCACCGGGAAGCCGAGCATGATGCCCCAGCACGCGGCGAGCATCCCGGAGAGCGGCAGGCAGGTCCAGAAGCCGAGCTGGAACGTGAAGCCGACGCTCTCGATCACCAAGCCGAAGACCTCGATCGTGAAGCCGGGTATGTGGATCGGGGTGGTCGACAGCAGCGCGTACGAATAGGCGCCGACGGCGTAGAACGCGACGTAGCCGAGGTCGAGCAGCCCGGCGAGGCCGACGACGATGTTCAGCCCCCAGCCGAGCATCACGTAGGTCATCACCAGCACGCCGAGATCGAGATAGAAGCGGTCGCCGGTGAACGGCAGCAGCACGGCGAAGGCCAGCAGCACGGGGGCGACATAGACGCCGGCGCGGGTCAGCGCTTCGGCGAAGCGGCGCTTTTCGCGGTACGCCTCGCGTCGGTCGCGCTCGCGAAGGGTCACCATCAGCAGGCGGCCGAAGAACACCAGCGCCACCAGCACGCCGGCGGCGATCGGCTTGAACTCCAGATAGAGGCCGTGCTCGCCTTCCGACGTGTGCAGCCCGACCATCACGCCGAAGATGCCGAGGGCGACGAGGGCGGACAGGCCGGCGTCGCGCAGCGCGCCCGTCGAACGCGCGGCCATCAGACCTTCTCCACGTCGACGCGGCCGAGGATGCCGGTGGGCAGGAAGATCAGCGTGATCGCCAGGATCGAGAAGGCGGCGACGTCCTTGTACTGCACCGAGAAATAGGCCGACCAGAACACCTCGATCAGGCCGATCAGCAGGCCGCCGAGCACCGCACCCGGCAGCGAGCCGATGCCGCCGAGCACGGCGGCGGTGAACGCTTTCACGCCGGCGACGAAGCCGATGTAGAAGTCGATCACGCCGTAATAGAGCAGGAACATCAGCCCGGCGACGGCGGCCAGTGCCGCGCCGATGACGAAGGTCAGGCTGATCGTCTGGTCGGTATCGATACCGAGCAGGCCCGCCATCTTGAGGTCCTGCTCGCACGCGCGCATCGAGCGGCCGAGCGGCGTGCGGGTGACCAGCCAGGTGAAGATCGCCAGCACCGTCAGCGTGGTGATGACGATGGCGATCTGCATCCACGACAGCTGCACGGTGAAGTCGCCTTCCTGCATCACCACCATGCCGCCGGGGATCAGCGGCGCCATCGGCTTGACGCGCGCGCCCTGGGTGACCTGCACGAAGTTCTGCAGCACGATCGACATGCCGATCGCCGAGATCAGCGGCGCCAGGCGGAACGAGCCGCGCAGCGGCCGGTAGGCGACGCGCTCGATCGTCCAGCCGTACAGCGCGGCGATGGCGGCGGCGAACAGCAGGGTGATGGCGAGCGCGAGCGGGACGTAGGTGATGCCCATCGCGCCGAGCCCGAGCAGCGCGATCAGGGAGAGGAACGAGCCTACCATGAACACGTCGCCATGGGCGAAGTTGATCATGCCGATGATGCCGTAGACCATCGTGTAGCCGACGGCGATCAGCCCGTAGATCATGCCCAGGGTGATGCCGTTGATCAGTTGCTGCAGCGCGTAGGCCAAAGGCGCCTCTCGGTCCGGTGTCGGCTCGGAGAGCCATCGGGCTCAGAAAGCCATTGGGCGCGGCTTTGCGCAAGGCGCATGCCAGAGACGCGGGGGACGTGCAGGCCGGACAAAGAAAAAGCCCCGGCGCTGTGGCGCCGGGGCCGGATCGGGGAAGGCTCCTTGGGATCGGCTTGGGGGATCGGCTTGCGGGATCAGCCCTCGCCGCTGTTCTCGTTCTTGCCGTCGGGGCTGACGACGACGAACTCGGCGTGGCCGTCGCGCAGGATGCGCAGCGCCACCGGATGGTTGCCCTCGCGCGCGCGTCCGATCGCGGCGATCGCGTCGCGCGGATTGCTCACCGGCTTCTCGCCGACGCCCAGCACCACGTCGCCCTGCTGCAGCCCGGCGGCTTCGGCGGCCGAGCCGGACTCGACGCCGGCGATCAGCGCACCATGCGTGCCCGACGGCAGGTTGAGCTGCTCGCGCTCCTGCGGCGTCAGCGGCGCGAGGGCGAGGCCGATATGCGGGCCGCCCTCGTCGCTGCCGCCGCTGCCTTCGGCGCTCGCCGTCTGCTCGCTCGGCCGCGTGCCGAGCTTGACGTCGATCGTCTGCGTCTGGCCGTTGCGCAGCACGCCGAGCTGGGCGTCCTCGCCCGGCTTGAGCGCGGTGATGCAGGTGACGAGGTCGCCCGGCGAGTGCACGGCGTCGCCGTTGACCGACTGGATGATGTCGCCCGGCTGCACGCCGGCCTTCGCGGCGGGGCCGTCGGCGCTGACATCGGCGACCAGCGCGCCGAGCTTGGCGGGCGGCTGGCTGTGGTCGTTGAGCTGCATCGCCTGCACGATCGCCGGCGTGACCGGCTGCGCGGTGACGCCGAGGTAGCCGCGCACGACGTGGCCGCCGTGTTCGAGCTGGGCGACGATGGTATGCACGAGGTTGGACGGGATCGCGAAGCCGATGCCGATCGAGCCGCCAGTCGGCGAGAGGATGGCAGTGTTGATGCCGATGACGCGGCCGTTCTGCGTCAGCAGCGGACCGCCGGAGTTGCCGCGGTTGATGGGCGCGTCGACCTGGATGTAGTTGCGGTCGATACCACCATCGCCGATGTCGCGCCCGCGGGCGGAGACGATGCCGGCGGTGACGGTGCCGGACAGGCCGTACGGGTTGCCGACCGCCAGCACCCACTCGCCGACCTTCACGTCGTCGGAGTTGCCGAGCTGCAGGTAGGGCAGCGGATGCCCGGCATCGACCTTCAGCACGGCGATGTCGGTGTCCGCATCGCGGCCGACGACCTTGGCCGTCAGCACGGTGCCGTCGTTGAGCGTGACCTTCACCGAGCGCGCGCGCTCGACGACGTGGTTGTTGGTCACGATGGTGCCGTCGGCGTTGACGATGAAGCCGGAGCCGCGCGCTTCGGCGTGGCCCTGGTGATGGCCGCCCTGGCCCTGGCCGCCATGGCCCGGGGTGCCGAACTGGAAGCCGAAGGGCATGCCGGGGATCTGCGGCATCTGCTGCTGGTCGCCGTCCTGCTCGTCGTCGGCGGCGGCCTGCGGGCTGAGTTCGGTGGTGATCGACACCACCGCGGGCTGCACCTGGGCGACGAGGCGGGTGAAGTCGGGCAGAAGCTGCGGCAGCGGGGTGGGCGTGATGGCGCCCTGCTGGTTGGCCGGCGGCTGTTCCTGCGCATAGAGACGGTCGCCCGCGGCGTAGCCGCCGAGCGCCGTGCCGGCGAGCAAGACGGCGACGAGGGCGCCGCGCAGAGCCGGGCGGCGGGGTGAAGTCTGAGTCATGCAGTCCTCCGAAGGGTCCGCCGGCGGCGATTCGGCAGCGGTCGTGGTGATAAGTGAGCGCGGCGGGGTGTCCGCTGCTTCTCCGCCGCTTGAAACTTGCGTCATGCACGGGGTGCAGGCGGGTGCGGCGGGGTTTGCGTGGCGGCGCGGCGGGGATGTGGCGCGGCGCTTGCCAAGCTGAGGGGGGCTTGCTAGCTGCCCCGTTGCCGTACGGCGACCGGTCCGGCGGGTGCATAGCTCAGTTGGTAGAGCAGCTGACTCTTAATCAGCGGGTCCAAGGTTCGAGTCCTTGTGCACCCACCAGCATTTTCAGCGTTGAACGAGAGACCGAAAATAGGTTGGGGCTTCAATGGGGCTTCATCGAACGATCGACAGCCCACGAACGCGGCCGTAAGTGAGTGCCATCCATGCCCCCAGTGGGCGCGCCTTCATCGTTCGGCGAAGGTGGTGTGAGCGGGCGCAACGACGGCGTAATGGCAGGGCTACCGCAAGCCGCCGCGGGCTTTGGGCACAACAGCCGTATGGACCGCAGCATCCAGAGCCGAGCACGAGTGAGCCGCCTTAGCGACCGCATTTGCGAGATCTCGCCATTCGAGGCAGAGCCCCTCAATCAACGGGAAGTCGTTCGTGCGCCAGCGAAAGCTTGTGGGCCGGAGATCGGTTACCGTTATGTCGATTGTGGCGTCGCACTTTGGACAAGTGACGCGCATGGAAGGTCGCTCCCTGACTGGGTGTGGCAACCGCAGGGTAGCGACGGAGGGGCCGGGGAGTCATTCCCGGCCCCGTCTGTTTCGGTCTGTGCCCGCCGCACGGTGCTGATCCATGAGCCGGGAGGGGTTGCGGACGCAGCCGAAGTCGATGCGCGTGCGGCTGGCGGTGACGTGCTGCGCGAGGAAGGCGGCTCGCTGGCCGCCCGGGGCATCGCGGTGCGGTGCTGGCCCTGAAGGGTATCAGGCTGCCCGATCCGACCACGATGCGGCGCATGCGGCACCGCCTCCGGATCGCCTTTGTCCGGCTTCACAAGTGCAGGGTGACGGTGCGGATCGGCGAGGGGAAAGAGGCCAGAAGAACTCTTAAGCAGCCTGCGGTTGGCGCGCCGGAACCTCTGCCTCAATGATCAGACGGCCCGCTGACGGGGGCGCCGGGGGGATATCCTCGCCATCTTCAATCAGCATTTCTAAAGCGGTCATCAGCAGCTCCTTAGCCTTTGCGACCGCTTCTTCTGGTGTCTCGCCCCAAGTCGCGCCCGGCAATCCTTCAAAAAAGAGCGTATAGCCGCGCGGCTCTGGCTCTACTGTCACGGGGTATGCGTAGTGCATCGTCATACCTCCAAATCGCTACTCGTCAGTTCTAGGTCCTTTCTCGTGATCTTGTGGAACGTGCCGGGCGCCAGATCGCCCCCATGCATGGGGATCACCGTGCGTTTACCGTTCAACCAGACCTTTAAGTGGGATCCCTTCCCCTGCTCTTCACGAATCGGCCAGCCTCGCCTTGTCGCCAGCCGCCTGAGGCGCCCGAGCAAATCACTGGCCGTCATTAAAGGCAGATTGACGGCGGCAGAACCGTCGCACAAGAGACTTAATGTAATACGACTGCTAGTTGTGGCTTTCGCCACTCACATTTGGCTGCGCTGCCAATTCCCCGAGAAGTCCAAGCTAAGCCGCGCCCCAAGCGCCAGCCCGACCACGGGTAGCGGCGTACCGCGACTGGCGCAGTGCTGCTGACGACTGCGAGTCAGCGACGGCGTGCCGTGTTTGGCCATAGTGTCGCCGCGTGTCCGACGAACCCATCGCACCGTTCTTCCTGATCGTCACCGACCACGACCGGGGCGTGTTCGCGGTCGAAGGGCCGATGACGGACGACCGGACCTGGCTGTCCGCCGCGCGCGCCGCCCGCGATCAGGGGCGCCGCATCACCTGCGGCCCGCCCGGGGCAGATCGCGTCGCGCTGGCAGCCGAATATGGCAGCACGCACAAACTAACCGGCGTCCCGCCCGGCAGCATCATACGGCCGCGCTCGTGATCTCGCGGGCCGCCGCCAGTGATGCCGCCTCCCCGCGTTGCCGTGGCACGCCCTGAACCACGTCGGCCGGCCATACGACCGTCTCGCTTCGGCGTTCGGGCCTCCGTGTCGTCTGGATCTCCACGTCGCCATTGCGCCCGGCGCGGAGCGCGTCGACGACCCACAGGGGAATCGGGTGAAAGATTTACGCGGCGACGATGCCGGCGAGAAAGTCATCGTCCCAGGCCGCGACCTTGCGGCGTAGGCGCAGGGAGTCCTTTCCCGGAGCTCTTC
>Ga0209656_10000257_pt1 | contig 35488 bp, 34 predicted proteins | sample BogFormECP12_OM2_FD_188239 | JGI IMG/M metagenome (GOLD analysis project Ga0209656, IMG submission 188239) | Bog forest soil microbial communities from Calvert Island, British Columbia, Canada - ECP12_OM2 (SPAdes) (version 2) | ecosystem: Environmental > Aquatic > Freshwater > Wetlands > Bog ...
GCGAAGGCGGCATCTACGTCGACGGCGTGCGAATGTCCACGGTTTTCATCCATGACGGCAGGGCGATCACCCTCGGCGATCCGCAGCACGGCGCTCGGCTGGTATTTCAGCTCGGCGCACCGCCGCCACCGCCACCGCGGCCACCCTGGGGTGGACCGCGCCCGGAAATACGGCCCCCACCCCGGCCGCCGCATATGCGGCCTCCACCGCCGCCGCCGCCCGAGATGCGACCCGCGCCGCCGCCCCCCGTTGTGCATCGCGGACCCGGCCAACCGGGACGGCCGCCCCCCGCTCCGCCCCCACCCCGGTCGGAACATCCGAAACGGCCGCCCGCTCCGCCCCCGCCTGCCCGGCCAACACCGCCGGGGCCGCACCGCGTCGATCCGCCGACGCGATTGGACCAGCCGGTGCCGCCCACCGCCCAGTTTCACCCGCCCGCGCCGCCCCTCGCGGCCTGGCCAACCCCACCGCCGCCACCCGGACCGCCGCCGGCCTCCTGGGCCCCGCCACCGCCGCCACCCGGAACGCCCTGGGCCCCGCCACCGCTGCAAGCTCAGCCGGGACCGGCGTTAGCCCCACCCCCTGCCCCGCGCAGGCGGAAGGCTTTCGTCGAGGCGCTGACCGGCGCGATGCAGAAACTGCGGCCGCAGCGCCCGGAACCCCGGCCGCACGAGGCCGCGCCGACCACTGCGCTGCCCCAGCCGGATGTGCCGGTGGAACCGGATGCGCCGGAGACCAAGGCAATTGAAGCCCCGCCGCCGTCACCCCCTCTCAAGGCCGGTCGCCTGGAGGCGCGTCAGGTGCGACTCACCGTCGATGGCGAGCAGGTGCTGGCCGAACTTTCCTTCACCGCTGAGCCTGGGACGCTCAGCACCGTCATCGGCCCGTCGGAGGTGAGCACGTCGGCTCTGCTCGACGTGCTGGGCGGAACGATGCAACCGAGCGTCGGCACAGTTCATTTCGACAGCCACGACGTCACGGACGCTCACCTGCGGCGACACATCGGAGTCGTGCCGCGCTTCGACCTGCTGCATCCTGCGCTCACTATCGAGCAGGCGTTAGGCTATGCCGCTGAATTGCGCTTACCGCCAAGCACTTCCGCTGATAACCGCCGTCAGAGGGTGGACTGGGCGCTCGGCGAGATGAAACTGAGCCTGCTGCGCACTATCCAGGTACGCAAGCTCACGGCCGAACAGCGCAAGCGCGCATCGATGGCGATGGAACTGCTCACCAATCCGTCCCTGCTTGTCCTCGACGAACCGACCACCGGACTCGACGCGGCGGCGGAACGCGAGATGACGGCGACACTGCGGCGACTCGCCAACGAGGGGCGCGTGGTCGTGGTGGCGAGCACCTCGCCAACCGACATCGACATCTGCGACCAGGTGGTGCTGCTCACCCGGACCGGCACCCCGGCGTTCGCCGGACCGCCCACGCAGATCGGCGCCGAGTTGGGCACGACCGACTGGGCGGAGATCCTCGAGCGGGTCAACACGGATCCCTATGGGGCACATGACGCGTATCTTGCCCAACAGCACGACGCGCTGCCGGAAGCGGAACCGCCGCACGGTCCGGTTGAACCGGCTGGGCGCCTGCACTTGTGGCGCCAATTCGCGATCGCGGTCTGTCGGCAGGGCTGGCTCATGGTTGGCGATCAGCGGTATTTCATCTTCCTGACCATGCTGCCGGTGCTGTTCGGCGCGATCGTGTTGTTGGTGCCGGGCAAGGCCGGCCTAGGCCCGGCGGACCCGTACGGAAACAGTCCCGACGAAGCCGTCGAGATCCTCGCCGTGCTCGTCATCGGCGCCGTCGTCGTGGGCACCGCGATGGGCATCCGCGACCTCGTCGGCGAACGGCGCATCTTCCGCCGCGAACAAGCCAACGGTTTGTCCGCGTCGGCATTCCTGGCCGGCAAGGTCGTCGTCTACAGCCTGATCGCCGTCGTTGCGACCGCCATCATGACCACCGCCGCGGTTGTGGGCAAAGGCGCGCCCACGCATGGCGCAGTCCTGCTCGGCCATGGCAAGTTCCAAGCCACCTTGGAACTATTCGTGGTGCTGGCCATCACCACCATCGTCTCGGCGATGGTCGCGCTGGCCCTCTCAGCGCTGGCCAGCCACTCCGAGCAGATCCTCTTGATTGCCGCGCTGATCGTGCTGATCTCGGTGGTGTTCGCCGGCGCGATGTTCCCGATCGACGGCCGGTTGGGCCTCGAGCAGATCTCGTGGTTTGTGCCGTCCCGCTGGGGTTTCGCCGCCTCGGCATCCACGGTCGACGTGCACGCAGTCAATGTGCTGGCGGTCGCCGACGATTCGTGGAAACACTCGACGGGCCGGTGGGTGGCCGACATGGCGGCACTGGTCGGCTTGGGCGTGGTGGCTACCGTGGCGCTGCGCTGGGGGCTCAGGCGGCCGGCGCGGCGCCGGTGATCGCTTCAAAACCGTTGTCAGACATAGCGTCTCACCCGTTGGCAATACGCCGCGTACGCTTCGCCATACTGTCGCCGCATGAACTCCTCCTCACGCAAAACTTGACGGTGGAAGAGCCAGGTGCCGGCGAACAGGTAGACCAGCGGAACCCAGTTCGGGAACACCAGGAATTGGCCGACGAGAACCAGAAACAGCGCGACGTAAATCGGGTTACGGCTCCAAGCGAACACCCCGGTGGTCACCAGCTCGTCGTGACGGTCGACGTCGATGCCAACCCGAAAACTTCTGCCGAACGAAATTAAGCTCGCCAGCATGACAAGTAAGCCGGCACAACACAATCCGACGCCGATCCAGGCCACAGCGGCGGACTGGAAAAACCTCACCCCGCCAAGCAACGGCCAATCGAACGCCGCGGCAAAGATGGTGTAGATATACAACAGCGCAACCGGCGGGATGAAGAAATCCGTCTTGTCGGTGCCGCCGAAATGCATTGCGTGCGTTCGCGCTCTGCTCAGCAGCACGACTCTGGTCAACACCATGCCGACCAGGAGGATAATCGTCGCAGCGGCTAAATATCCCGGCAAGGCACTGTTATCCGATCCCTCCGTCGACCTCATGCCAAAGCGCTTCGTAACACATGGCTGCCACGCTGTGCGGGGCGAACGCCGTCACCGGCGCCCGTTGTTCGGCCATCTGCTCGATGATCGACAGGGCTGGGATCGCCGTGTTCAAGATTCCCGCTCGTTCGGTCGGTAACTGTTCCACGAGGTCTCGGTGCAGCCGCTTGCGCCCGTCCACCATCGAGAAGAACGCACACACCCGCGGTTGGCGGCCGTCGAAATTGTTGACGAAGTCAGACAATTGATCGAACGTCCGCACCGACAGCGTGGCCGGAATCATCGGCACCAGGAGCGTGTCGACCGCATGCATGACGTTCTCCGACAACAGCGAAATGCTCGGTGGGCAGTCGAGGAACACCACGTCGTATTCGTCATCGAGCGGTCGCAGCAGCTGATGAATCCGGCGAGTCGGCCGCTTCATGTCGTCAAGCTGTAAATCCATATTGCGGTAGCGGAAATCGGCCGGCAGCAAGTCAAGCCCGTCGAAATCGGTGGCCTTGATGGCATCGTCGAGCGTTCGCGTGCCTTCCACCAGCGCTCGGCTGCCGCCCTTGACTTTGGGCCGTACCCGGAACAGGTACGTGGCCGCACCCTGCGGGTCGAGATCCCACAGCAGCACGTTGTATCCGCCTCGTGCGGCGAGATGCGCGAGGTTAACCGCGGCCGATGTCTTGCCGACGCCGCCCTTGATGTTGTACGTGGCGTAGATCTTCATCAGCGCACCAGCGCCTTCACTCGGGCACGATTCTCTTTGGCCAGGAACGGCTGCAGCCGGCCCACCAGTTCCCCTCGCGCGTTGAGCTGATGTGCGTCGAGTTGCGCGGCCAGTTCTCCCATCGCGAGCACGGTCGCCGGCGGTGCGGCGCCCTGTTCCATCATCACCGCGGCGAATTCCCGGACCGCCTCACGCTGGACTTCGCCATCCTGGAAGTCGCCGAGCACGTCCTGCAACGCCTTGAGCTCCTTGATCAGCGGACGATACGGCGCGTCGGCGCACACTGGCCGGAATACCTCGAGCAGATAGCGCAATTCCTTGCAGCGCTTACGAAGTTCGTGCACCTGCTCGCTCGGCGATTCGGCCGTAAGCCGTTTGCCGCGCCGGACGACCTGCCGGAACGCCCGCTCGATGCGCTGTCGGGCCAGCGCCGCGACCGCCGGGCCGCCGTCGCCGTCGGCGGCCACCTGCGCCAGCTCGGCGCGCCAGTCGCTCATCACTTGCTCGAAGCGCCGCGACCTCAGCCCGCGCACCAAGCGGCGGCGTTCCGCGGTGCGATGCCGAACCAGGAAAGACCGGAACGGGTCGAGGTCGCGTGGATCGGCCGAAGCGAGTCTGGCGGCCATGGTGTCGAGCTCGAGCAGATAGACGTCCAGATCACGCACCGGCGTGGTCAGATCACCGAGCCACTTGAATTCCGGCTTGAACCGCTCGGCCAAATTTGCGGGAAGCACATCACCGGTGAGCTTGAGAATCGAACGGGTACGCCGCACCGCCACCCGAAGGTCGTGCAGGAATTCGGTGTCGATCGCCGCGATCGTGCCGGCCACGTTGTCATCGATGGCGGCCGCAAACTGCGCGAGCACGTTCGCAACCGCCACCGGTGCGGGCGTTTCCGGACGCATTGGCGCCGTCAGGTTGTGCTCATGGTCGCTGGGACTACGAGTGGCAAGCGCCAGCGCGTCGTCGTAGGGCGTCGTTGTCGACGCCTTGAACCCATCGACGCGGCCCATGAGCCGGGCAATCCGGTCACCGTCTTCCTCGTAGCCGCGCAGCGGCTGGACCTGTAAACGGCTGATGCCGTCGTCGCCGCTTTCGGTGAGGAGACGGGCAACCGTTTTTTCGTCGGCGTTGAGCACCCGGCTTTCCCGCACCGCACGCTTTACGGTGACGACCGACAGCAATGCCCGCGGCGCAACAATCGGAGCCAGCGCGTCGCGTAGCCGCCCGGCCGGCAGGTCGTGCATCAGGGCCGGCCACTTCTTCGCGCGGGGTCCCTGCAACCGGCTGCCATCCGGAAACTGCATGACCAGTGGACCGTCGTCGAGGTATTCAAGGGATATCCCCGCCGCGTGCAGCCGCCAGTCGAAGGTGTCCAGCCAGGTGTGCGAAACAGCCTTTTCCGGTCCCGCGGTTATGGCGAATTTCGGCTGCAGAGCAGCCGCAACCGCCTCAATCTCAACCGCGCCCTGCTTGGTGAAGGCGCGGGAAAACGTGCCCATGGCGTACCTTCCCTTGGCCGCATGGTCGCGACCGATCGACAGATGATAGCCACCTTGGGTTAACGGAATGTTCATCTGGTTGCCCGGCCATCAAAAGTGTTGGCTGACCTCGCGGAGCTTACCCCGGCACTCCGAGCGTCGGGTTACCGTCGGGTATGACCACCACTGCGGAACATCTGCGCAACACACTGGACGGACGTTGGCGCGACGTGAAGAACCAGATGCGGGAGCGGTTGACCGACGAGATCTTCCGTCCGCACTACACACCGAACACGGTGATCGCCCGCACCAAGGTGGCTGAGCAGATGAAGATCATGGCCGCCGCCGGCGCGGCCGAGGACGGCTTCCGCAAGGAGCACGGCGGGAACGGCAACGTCGGCGCGGCGATCACGATGATCGAGATGCTCGCGATGTCGGATCTGTCCCTGATGGTCAAAGCGGGCGTGCAGTGGGGTTTGTTCGGCGGCGCCGTCGAGAATCTCGGCACCGAACGCCATCACGAGGCGTATGTGAAAAAGATCATCAACCTCGAGCTGCGCGGCTGTTTCGCGATGACCGAAACCGGACACGGCAGCGACGTCCAGGCCCTGGAAACCACCGCTGTCTACGACGCGGCCACCCAGGAGTTCGTGATCCACTCCGCCACTCCGACCGCGCGCAAGGACTATATCGGCGGTGCCGCCGAATCCGCCACCATCGCAGCGGTATTCGCCCAACTCATCACCACCGAGGATGGCGAAGAGGTCAACCACGGCGTGCACTGTTTCCTGGTACCGATCCGCGACGCGGACGGAAACGACCTGCCCGGTGTGACCACGTCTGACTGTCAGTACAAGGGTGGTCTGCCGGGCGTCGACAACGGCCGCATCGTTTTCGACCACGTTCGCGTTCCACGGGTGAACCTGCTGAACAAATACGGAGACGTCGCGGAGGACGGCACCTACAGCTCACCGATAGAAAACCCCAACCGCCGGTTCTTCACCATGATCGGCACCCTGATCCGCGGGCGGGTCTGCGTGGGTGGCAGCGCAGGCAACGCGGCACGGGTGGCGCTGGACATCGCCACCCGATATGCGTTGCAGCGCAGGCAATTCAGCGCACCAGACGACGAGGGTGAAGTGCTGATCATGGACTACCTGGTGCACCAGCGCCGGCTCTTCCCGCTGATCGCGCGATCGTATGCGTTGCAATTCGCGCAGAACGAGTTGGTGTCCAAGACCCACGATCTGCAGACCTCGGACGCACCCGACGCCGAGGAGCAGCGCGAGCTGGAGTCGCGGGCGGCCGGGCTGAAGGCAGCCAATACCTGGCATGCGTCCACGGCTATTCAGGAAGCCCGGGAAGCCTGCGGCGGCGCCGGGTACATGGCCGACAACCGATTGATCGCACTGCGCGCCGACACCGACGTGTTCACCACCTTCGAAGGTGACAACCATGTGCTGACCCAACTGGTGGCCAAGGAGCTGCTGACCGCCTATGCCGACGACGTCAAGAGCATGAGCCCGGTGGAATGGGTGCGGTTCGCGGCCAACTTCGCCGGTGAGCGGGTGCTGAAACGCACTGCGGCAGAGACGATTATGCAGACCATCGTCGACGCCCGGCAGGACAACGAAGAAGAAGGCAGCCTGTTCAACCGCGGCACCCAGGTCAAGATGTTCGAGGACCGCGAGGAATACATGATCGCCTCGGTGGCGCGCCGGTTGCAGGGCAAATCCAAAGAGATGTCGGCATTCGATGCGTTCAACGCCGTGCAGGATCACGTGTTGCACGCCGCGCAGGCGCATATCGACCGGGTGGTGCTGGAGGCGTTCGTTGCCGGGATCGACGCGTGTGAAGACGATGAGGCGGGCGAGGTGCTCAACCTGGTCTGTGATCTGTACGCGTTGTCGGTGATTGAGGATGACAAGGCGTGGTGGGTCGAGCACCGGTTCCTGTCCACCGAGCGCGCCAAAGCGGTCACTCGCGCTATCAACGACCGGTGCCGGTTATTGCGGCCTTACGCGCAAACACTGGTCGACGGTTTCGGGATCCCCGAACCGCAGCGATACGCCGAGATGCTGCATCCCGAGAAGCTGCCGGGCTGACCTACCGGCGACGTTAGATCAGCGCAAAGAAAAGGCTTCCAGGATCAGTTGAGCCATGAAAAGGTCACTCGGATGAATCAGCGACGAGCTGGAGTACGGCATCGCCGCTTACGCTTGGCTGCTCAGGGGCGTCTACGCGCCGCCGGCGTACGCACCCGACCTGGACGGGTAGCCCAAGTCACGCCGGCGGGGGCACATAGTTGCCCGCCGAATTGCGCAACTGCCAGAGCTGGGCAGGGCAGAAGATGTTTACCACGTTCGACGCGAGGTAGTTGGCCGCGTACTCGTCGTTGGGCCGCACGTCATTTTGCACGTCACCCATGACCTGGGCGTAGCTGGCCCTGCTGGTATCAGCCCAAGCGTTTCCGGCAATCGTTTAACTCTGGGTGAGCCGAACACGGCCCGCTGGCAGGCAGTTCGCCAGGATCAGCCGACGTTGGTTCCGCCCTCGGCGATCCGCCGCACGGCCCGCAGGAAGACGTCGATCTCCTCGAAGGTGTTGTAGAACGCGAACGACGGGCGAACGGTCGCTTCGAGCCCCAGGCGTCGCAGCGCCGGTTGGGCGCAGTGATGGCCCGCCCGCACCGCGATGCCTTCGGCGTTGAGCGCCTTGCCCACCTCGAGCGGCTCGTGCCCTGCGAGCACGAACGACAAGACGCTGGCTTTCTCGGTTGCCGTGCCGACAAGGCGGACACCGGGAATGTCGGCGAGCCGCGGCGTCGCGTACTCGAGCAAAGCATGCTCATAGGCCGCGATCCGGTTGATATCCAACCGCTCCACGTAGCGCAGCGCCTCGGCAAGCCCGACCGCGTCCGCGATGTTGCCGGTACCGGCCTCAAACTTCGTCGGCGGCCCTTGATACAGCGAACGTTCCGTCGTGACGTCGGCGATCATGTGGCCACCGCCCTGCCACGGCGGCGTCTCGGTGAGCGCTTCCTCGGTGCCATAGAGCACGCCGATTCCGGTGGGGCCGTAGATCTTGTGTCCGGAGAAGACGAAGAAATCCGCGCCGAGTTCGGCGACGTTGACCGGCATGTGCTGGATCGACTGGGCGCCGTCGATCAACACCCGCGCGCCGTAGCGGTGACCCAACTCGACGATCTTGTCGACCGGGACCACCGTGCCCAGCGCATTGGAGACCTGGCTGGCGGCTACCAACTTGGTCCGCGGGCCAAGCAGTTCCTCGAACTCCGAAAGCAACAGGTTGCCCGCGTCGTCGATCGGAGCCCACTTCAGGATCGCCCCTGTTTTCTGTGAGATCAGTTGCCAGGGAACGATATTGGCGTGGTGTTCCAAGTGGGTGATGACGATCTCATCGCCGGGTTGCAGGTGCTTGCCGCCCCAAGCGTGCGCCACCAAGTTGATCGCCTCGGTGGTGCCACGCAAGAACACGATGTCGTCGGCCGTTGGCGCACCGATGAATTCGGCTACGGTGTCGCGGGCCTCCTCGTAGGCGTCGGTGGCCCGGGCCGCCAATTCGTGCGCGGCGCGATGGATGTTGGAGTTCTCGTGGGCGTAGAAATGCGACAGCCGATCGATCACGACTTGCGGCTTCTGGGTGGTCGCCGCGTTGTCGAACCAAATCAGCGGCTTGCCGTTGACGGTCTCCTTGAGGATCGGGAAGTCGGCCCGCACGGCGTTGACGTCGAACACCTCATGCTCGTCGGGCAACGAAGGCACCGGGTCGGCAGCAGTCAGAAAGTGATAGTTATGATCGTCGCCGCCCGGCGCGTCCGGAGCGGCCAACCCGGTGGGAACCGTGTCAGACCAGCCGAGATCGGGAACCGACGGTGCCCCGGGGAGCCACTCGACACTCGAATAAGGCAAAGAGCCACGCGGTGCCACCGGAACGGTCGGCGCCGTTCCGGCCAGCACGCCGGGCACCGTCGGGACGATGCCCTCGGTCGGCACCGCGAAGGCGCTTAGGTCAGCGATGCCCGGCGGCAGATAAGGATCGGCGACGCTTCCGATGGTCTCGGCGGCCGACGGCGCGGCGGTCGTGTCGGGCACGTTGCCGCGCGGCGCGACCGGCACGATCTGCGGCGGAGGTTCGGGTTCGGGAGACGTCGGAGCCGGGACATAGATGTCCCCCGCGCCCACCAGCGGTACGGGCGTGGGATACAGGTCCGCGGCGCCGGCCGCGGTCTGTCCGGCCGACGCGGCGGCAGTCGTGTCCGGTGCGTTGCCTCGCGGGGCGACCGGCACCGACTGCGGCGGGCTATCGAACCCCGGCCGGATGCTGACCGCATACAGCTGGCTGGCCAGCGCAGCGAGTTCCGCAGCGCTGATGGGCAGGTCGCTTTCGCCGTCTACCGCTCGGTGCTCACTTCTTGTAGGCATGGAATTGGTCCACGGCAACGTCGTCGAGCACGGCCAGCGCATCGTCAGTCAGTACTGCCAACGATGTGTAAAGGGTGACCAGATACCTCGCGATCGCCGATTCGTTGATGCCGGTGAACCGAACCGAGAGCCCCGGCGCCTGCTCGCCGACCAGGCCAGGTTGGAACAGCCCGACCACGCCCTGGCGCTCTTCGCCGGTGCGCACCAGGATGAACTTCGTCTTGCCCTTCTCCACCGGCACCTTGTCCGACGGGATGATCGGGATCCCGCGCCAGGTGATGAATTGGGCGCCGAACAGGCTCACGACGACGGGCGGCACGCCGCGGAAGGTGGCCTCACGGCCGAACGCGGCGACACCCAGCGGGTGCGTAAGAAAGAAGCTGGGTGTTTTCCAGACCTTGGTGATCAGAGCGTCAAGGTCGTCGGGCGTCGGGGCGCCGCCGAGCGTTTGGATGGTCTGCTCGGGAGTCGCCTGGGCAAGCAGCCCGTACTCGGGGCTGTTGACCAGTTCGGATTCTTGGCGCTCTTTGATCGTCTCGATGGTCAGGCGCAGCTGCTGTGCGACTTGGTCGTGCGGGCTGGAGTAGAGGTCAGACACCCGGGTGTGGATGTCCAGCAGGGTCGAGATCGTCCGCAGCGTGTACTCGCGAGGGCTGGTCTCGTAGTCGACGTACGTCTCCGGCAGCGGCTCTTCGGTGCCGCCCCCGCCCTCTTCGGCATGAATCGCGACCCGCTCGGGGTTGACCACCCGGTTGACCCGGTAAATGCCGGCTTCCACCGGCACCCAGCTGAGCAGATGAAGCAACCACCGCGGGGTGATCGTCGAGAGTTGCGGAACAGTCTTTGTCGCGCTGGCGAGCTGCCGGGCAGCGAGATCGCCGAGTGCCTGGGACTCATTCTGAGCAGACGTCATCGTGGTCCTTCCGTGCTTAGCCGAATTCTGCAGCGGTGACCGGTCAGATCCATCGTCGCCCATCATGAGCGCGACCGCCCGCCGAGCCTAGGCAAGTGTAGGACTAGGCCAAAAGGTTTACAGCCGGGCTGAGTCAAACATGCCCAGAGCAGCGATGCCCTATAGTGGGGCTATGCAACACCCCGCACAGCTGCGCTTTGTCCCGTCGCGCTGCCTCGTCGTGCAATTTTGTTGCTGTTGTTGTTGTTGATTTCCTGACGCCCCCTGACGCTGTAGAAATCCTCGCGCTGCCCGTCAACGGGTGATCCCACCGGTGTGCCCGGCGGAATCACATCGCGCGTCACTCGAAAGCCCTTCAGGAAGATCAACCACCCATGACTGTCTTGCCGATAACCGACCGTGCCGCGGCACAGGTGGCCAGCCGCCCACGCGTCGTCGCCCGGCCGGCCGCCGAGCTCACCCACCTGACCCGCTACCGGGGCGGAACCTACTCCCACACCGTGGACAGGGCCGTCTTCACCGACGGCAGCTGGGCGCGCACGGATCTGATTAGGCTCAACCCGAACGTCCCTGCCTACTCGCTGGATTTCACCGGCATCGCGCCGCACCACCCGTCGCGCTACCAGCTGGGAAGCTGGTCGGATCTCCCCCACCTGCTGACGTCCGGCCACGAAGCCGAGGTCGATTGGATCCTGCGGCATTCCTTCCCGATGCGCTCCACCGGCGAGTTGAGCCGACAGTTGCGCGAGGCCGGTTACCCGGTCGGAGCGGCCAACATCAGCGAACACGAGGCGATCGCCGCGACCCAGGCCGCGATCTGGTATCTCACCAACGGGCTCGCGCTGGACACCCGACCGCTCAACGTTCCCATCGCCGTGCATCGGGCAGCCGGGCCGGTGATCACCTTCGAATTCGACGGCGAACCTCAGCTGGGCGGCTATTCGGTGTGGACGACGTCGGGCAGCGCGGTCGAGTTGAGGCTGCAAAAATCGGCCAATGGCGTTGTGTGGCAAGATATTTCCGGATCGCTGCTCACAACCGACGCCGGCGAGGGCCACTACCGGCGCACACTGGGCGAGGGCAGCACGCTGTCAACCAGCAGCCACGGCCGTGGCGGACGCGGCTACCGCTACTACCGACTGATCGCAACGTCGGAGAGCGGTGCACCAAGGATCGAGCACGTCGGCTTCTGGCTGACCGGCACGCGGCACTTCCGCAACGCCGACAAAGTCGTGCATCTCTACAACTATCTGCTCGCCGGCGCACGCGCGGCGCTGAATGAAGCAAGCGAACCGATACTGGTCGATTCCCACGCCGCCGCTGAGTCCGACCTGATCGGACCCTTCCAAGTCCGAATCCCGCTCATGCTCAGCGCCACGGACGGTCACACACTGGTCGACGCCGACGGGTTTTCTATCAGCGGGAAGGTCGAGCCGGGGACGACCTTTTACCTACGTCGGGCGCCGGGCACGTCGGCTGCGACACTGACCGCGACGACGACGCAGAATCTGCCCGGAAGAGTTCTGACCGGGGTGGCGTTACAGGAAGCGTCGCACCGGTTTACCCCCGTTGCGCTAGCCATCCCCACCGAGATGGCCATAGAGTTCGACATTAGCTGGGAAGCCCACGAACCCTGGTCCGACGTCGTTGGAGACGGATGTAAGTGAGTATCGCCGAGGACGTCACGCAACTGATCGGGCGCACGCCCCTGGTCCGGCTGAACCGAGTCACCGACGGCGCAGGCGCCGATGTCGTCGCGAAGCTGGAATCGTTCAACCCGGCGAACAGCGTGAAGGACCGCCTTGGCGTGGCCCTGATCGACGCGGCCGAGGAAGCGGGCCTGATCAAGCCGGACACCATCATCCTCGAGCCGACCAGTGGCAACACCGGCATCGCGCTGGCGATGGTGGCCGCGGCACGCGGGTATCGGATCGTGCTGACCATGCCCGAGACGATGAGCGTCGAACGGCGGAAGCTGTTGCGGGCTCTGGGCGCCGAACTCGTCCTCACGCCGGGCCCCGAGGGCATGCCGGGCGCGATCGCCAAGGCCGAGGAACTGGCCAAAACGGACCAGCGGTACTTCGTGCCGCAACAGTTCGAGAACCCGGCCAACCCGGCGATCCACCGCAAAACCACCGCCGAGGAGGTCTGGCGGGACACCGACGGCAAGATCGATATCTTCGTGTCCGGGGTCGGGACCGGCGGCACCATCACCGGTGTCGCCCAGGTCATCAAGGAACGCAAGCCCTCGGCGCAGTTCGTGGCCGTCGAGCCGGCGGCGTCACCGGTGCTGTCCGGCGGCCAGAAGGGCCCCCACCCGATCCAGGGCATCGGCGCCGGGTTCATCCCGCCGGTGCTGGATATGGATCTGGTCGACGAGGTCATCACCGTCGGCAACGACGACTCAATCAACCTGGCCCGGCGCCTGGCCCGCGAAGAGGGACTGCTGGTCGGCATCTCCTCGGGTGCGGCCGCGGTGGCGGCGATCCAGGTGGCTCACCGCCCGGAGAACGCGGGCAAACTCATCGTCGTTGTGCTACCCGACTTCGGCGAGCGGTACCTGAGCACCCCGCTCTTCGCCGACGTCACCGACTAGCCATGCTCGCGGCGATACGGCGTGACATAGCGGCGGCAAGGCAGCGAGATCCGGCCGCCCCGACCACGCTCGAGGTGATCTTCGCCTACCCGGGCGTGCACGCAATCTGGGGCCACCGGATCAGCCACTGGTTGTGGAAGCGCGGCGCCCGGGTGGCCGCGCGGACGCTCGCGGAACTCACCCGCATCCTGACCGGCGTCGACATCCACCCGGGGGCGACCCTCGGGGCCGGCCTCTTCATCGACCACGCAACCGGCGTCGTGATCGGGGAAACGGCCGAAGTGGGCGAGGACGTGATGATCTACCACGGTGTCACGCTCGGCGGTAGCGGCAGGGATACCGGCAAACGGCACCCGACGATCGGTGACCGGGTGGTCATCGGCGCCGGAGCAAAGGTTCTCGGCGCGATCAAGATCGGCGACGACAGCCGGATCGGCGCCAACGCCGTCGTGGTCAAGGAAGTGCCGTCCACCGCTGTGGTCGTCGGAGTGCCCGGGCAGATCATCAGCCGCATCAGGCCGGGCGAGGACGACTCGATGATGCCCGATCTGGTGGGCGTAAGCCTGCAGTCGTTGCTGACCCGAGTCGCCAAACTGGAGGCCCAGAATGACGGCAACGGCCAAACGGGCCGCGTGATCCGGCCGCCGGAAGCCGGAGTGTGGCACGGCGAGGACTTCTCCATCTGAGCCGGCTTGGTTAGGCGGTCTTCTCTGCTACCGGCGTCGGCACCACAATCTGGTCTCTAGCTGCGACGGCACGCACTCCGAGCCCCGCGCAGCAATCCACGTTCAAGGGGTTCGACAAGACAACTGCGCCGATGTCGACGATGATGTACGGATGCGACTGCCTCTCATGCTTGCCACCGTCGCGGCCACCCTCGGCCTGGCCCTCGCCGTACCGGCGCTGGCCGACCCGGGTGACCCCCCTCCCGGCCCCGTCCCCGACAATCCTGCTGCTGATGCAGCTTTTCTGGACTCGCTCAACAAAGCGGGCATGACCTATCGCAACGGTGCGGACGCCGTCGCCGCCGGCAGAATGGCCTGCAACATGATGATCTCGGGGCGATCGGAAAAGGACGTCGTCGATGAGTTGTCCATGCGCAACCCCGGACTGAACAGCGGCGGTGCCATGAAGTTCGCCGCGCTTGCATCGAGCACTTACTGCCCGGACTACCTGAGCAAGTCGAGCGTGCACACCACCCAGCCGCTTATCCCGGGGCTTGGTGGCCGTTAGGGCCGGTAAGAAACGCCTGCTCCCCCGCCTGGACTCGAACCAGCCGAATCTGTTTGCTAGCCTGGAGCTGTGACCAGGTAAAAATAGGCTCTGAGCTGCATCGACACCTTCTCCGGGATGTAAATCTCGTATAACCTCGTAGTAGCTCGTGATAACCCATCTGGCACGAGATCTGGCACGAGGAGCACACCATGAAGCGTCGGGGTTTCGGCAACATCCGCAAGCTAGCGTCCGGACGGTACCAGGCCCGCTAGACCACCACGACCGGCGTAACCATCACCGCGCCCCACACCTTCCCCACCAAGACGGCGGCCGAGATGTGGTTGGTCGACCGGCGCCGCGGCATCGACGCGCAACTTGTCCGGCCGGTCAAGATCACGTTCGAGGACTACTCCAAGACGTGGCTTGCGACCCGGCAGACAGCCGGTCGACCGCTGAAGGCCCGGACCCGTGATCATTACCAGTCGATCCTCGACCGTGAGCTGATTCCGCGGTTTGGGACGTCGCAGCTGTCCGCGATTACGTCGGCCGACGTCCGGGCCTGGTATGCGGGCGCCCTAGTCGGCAAACCCACCATGAAAGCGCTACCAAGATCAGATCACAAACATGACTGAATTCATGCGGGAAGCAGACGTGTTACCGCCGTTCTTTGTGCTTGCACTCGAGTCCCGCATGAGGATGCAGACGATAATTGACAAGCTGAATACCGCTGCGCTCGTTACGATTCCACCAGACAAACCGTGTCCTGCCGCCACCCCGCAGCCACCGATTGACGCTGTTTGCATCCTCGGGAAAGGCTTGGCGCTGTATCAGCGTCGAAGCGTGGGACCGATATTCCACATTCTTACGACCGGCACCGCCTATCAAGGCTGGTTTGGCCTGGGGACGACGACACTCCGCTGGCGAAACTAATGGCGTGGCTGCACACGACCAATCGCGGGATCGTTCGCCCTGGTCTCGAGGATTATTTTCTTTCTCGATCTTGCGCACCTCGTCATCGGTGGCTGTCTCGCATTCCCAAAGGATCTCTTTGCGCAGGGTTAGCTCGAAGCAGCCGGGTTCGAGTTCGAGGTCCGCGACGATCTGCGCGTAGGCGCTGGGGCTACCCATGTATAGCGCCGAACCCGTCAAGTCCATGCCGACGTAAATCTTTCCGTTGGGGTAGGTGATCTTGTAGACCTGCTTACGTCGGGGCATATCGCCAGACCATAGACCTGCCGAACCCACCAGCACCGGACCACAGCGCGACACGACCACTTGAACAACCGAAGCCGTCGGTCCCGCTACTTAGGATCGAATTCCTTGAACCCAGGCTGTACTTCAGATAAGAACATGTGAAGACGCAGACTATGCGCCTGGCAAGAGGCAAAGGGAAGTGCAGCGGTGAACGGATCTAAGATGCTCGCGAAAGTTGCCATCGTCGGCATGTTTCTTGGCGCGGCCAGCGCGGCGAGTCTCCAAGCCGCCCAGGCCGACGCGGACGACCCGCTATCTGGCAGCGATACGGCGATCATCCTCGGCGGAACCTTCGAGTCGACCCCGTCGACCTCATTCGCGCAGGCCGCCGAGGATCTGTATCTGCACCCGCTGGGTTTCGACGATGGCGCGATGGACTCGACGGTCTGCGACATGGTCGGGACCGACCCGTGCGCCGCGCCGCTGCAGGTACTGACGACGCCCGAACTGCTCCAGCAAAGCAATCTCACCGACGCCGACGACGTCACCCTCGCCGTGGAGAACGAATTCACCGCGAACCCAGGCGCTTTCACCGCCGAGGACCCGCTGACGATCTTCGGATACTCCCAAAGCGCCACCGCCGAGTCGATCGCCATGACCCAACTCGCAGCAGACGGCATCCCCAGCGCCGATCTGCACTTCGTGTTCATCGGCGACCCCTCCCTCCCGGGCGGAATTGAGGCGAACACTACCGTGACGCCCGATGATCTGTACCCGGCGACGATCTACACGCTCGACGGCGACGGGGTCGCCGACTACCAACAGGACTTCACAGCCGGAGGTCAACTGGATGCGCTGTACAACCTGTTCACCACGCACGCGGAATATTTGGGTTTGACACCGACGGAAATCGCCAACGCGACCACGTCGACCGACGGCGACCTCACCCTTGTCGACATCTCCGACAACATCAACAGCTTCGACGCGCTTATTGGTGCACTCGATAACGGGATCGGCAGCAGCGGACTGTTCGAGAGCCTATTCGAGTCCCTGCAACTGTTTTTGACCAATACGTTCTGACCTGAGTCCTGAGTGAGCGCACCGGGCAGCGGTCGCACGCAAGGGGCCGCGTGACGGCCAGGTATGTCACTCAACAGCGCTTAGGCAGCGAAGAACATTTGCCGGGCGGCTTTCGTTGCTGCGAAAACCCCCAACCCGTAGCCAGCCATTTCGGCCGTTTGGCCAGGTGCGCCACCATCCCGGGGGCGGAGGGTCCTCCCGGTACCCCCTGACCCACTGAGCTGTTAGTGATGGTGACCGGTCGGAGGGTCGCGCGCGGCGTAGCTGATGCTGCTGCACGGTCAGCAATTCCACTCGTATGCCTTGCAATGAATATCTATTGCCTCGATCATTAAGTGGCAGCATCAGCAGTCCGGGACCCGATGAAGCAAGTGCTATTCGGGACCAGGTGAAGGGAGCGATCAATGACTCGGCCAAGATCATCCGGCGCCCGCACCAGCATCGCAAAGATCGCGGCCGCAGCAGTACTTATCGCTATACCCACGGCCACGGTGAGCGTCCCGGCGTATGCGGCGCCCGCGGACACACCGAGTGTGCTTCCGGCGCCGCCGCCAGCGGATCCACCCACCGATGCACCACAGCCGCCACCGCCTCCGCCGCCACCACCGGCCCCCCAGCAGTCGGTGTACACGGACGACTGGTGGGGGCCGGGCAATAACGTTGCAGGCAATTGGTGAGCTGATCGCGCTCGGTGGCGGTTAGAGAATTATGAACCTCCGCTGGCGTTGATCTGGACAACGCAGTCGGGCTGCGTGAATCCGAACGCCGCGCGCATCACTCCGCGGACCTGGGTCGAGTCAGAGCTAAACGCGCTGTACGGGTTCGCCATGACCGACAGGTCTTGCCGCAGAACGGTAAACGACTTGTCGGCCGCGATGGCCCAGACCGTCCCGTCTGGAATCGTCGGAAGTGCGTCGGTGCTCTCGGGCCCGCTGTACAGCGGCACCCCGAAGATTCGGCGAATGACCGGGTTGGTGACATCGCCGGGCGTCTGAGCCAGGATCGGCTCATTGGACACGACTGTTGCGGTCGGCTCGAATCGCTTGATCTGCGACAACTGCTCAACGGTCGTAAAGCTGGCCGCGAAACCTGTTACAACAGAACCGTATTGCTCAACCTGACTGATGGCCTGGAGAGCCCAGTCGAAGTTGTAGAAATCGCCGATCACGTTGATCACTTGATAGTCAATCGACCCTAGACCAGCCGGTCCGTTCGTGGTCGAAGTCGAAAAGAACGCGGAGTCCAACGCACGAGCGAACGACCGGACCAGACCGTCCCCGACGACACCAGCCGCTTCCGCGTTGGCCGCACTATCCGCGATCAACTCGTTGCTCACCGTGGTCAATGCCTTGAGTCCGTAAGGCGTCACGACGAGTTCGCCATAAGCTGGATACCTTGGGCGGGGTCATCCGTCTTTGACGGTTCTTCCGACTCCCATTTACCGTCTGGGTTCGGACCGCAGTGCTACCAGATTACAGCCAAATCCGTTCAATTCCGCGCCAGCGCAGTACCCGACCAGCACCGCTGCTGTTACAGCGCGTTATGCGGAGAATCCGTCGTGCTCACTGCGGGAGTCGCCGAGTTCGGCTATGCGCCCGGCGTCACCACGTCAACGATCTGCGGGATCATCTTGCCCGTAATCCGGTCCCACGAGATCTTGATATTGGTCACGCGCCCGGCGCGAACGCGAAGCGACGCCTTCCGCATCGAGGACCTGAACGAGACCTCCCCGTCGGCGTCGATGTCGAACGAGATGCAGTCGCCCTTCTTTACCGTGCCGAGTGAGGCACCGTTCCAGAACACCTGCACCTTCGGGTTGACCGCGAACTGCTGCGTGTAGCCGTAGACGACGACGTTCGAGTCGCGCAGGATCGGCACCCCGCAGCCGGGGCAGGTCGGGGCCTTGCTGGACACTTGCTTCCCGCACTCGGGGCACGCGATGAGAGCCACGCCGTCATGGTAGAGGGACGTGCACGCCGATCCCGCATATCCGATGCAAAGCATTGCCGGTCGCGCCTATTTGCTGGAGCATCTGGCACATATCTGGCACGCGCTCGGAGAATATGCCTCTGACCTGCGTTGATTGTTGCTCCCCCGCCTGGACTCGAACCAGGAACCCTTCGGTTAACAGCCGAATGCTCTGCCAATTGAGCTACGGAGGACTGCCCTCTTCCGCGCTTGTGGTTGGCGCGGATCGAGGGATGACTCTAGCGTACTGGCGTGCTGACGCCCAACCAGATTGAAGCCCCGCCGAGGGGGGTTCCCCCACGCAGATAGGGCAGGATGGACTCATCGCACCAACGTCTGGAGGACCGCTTTGATCCGGTATGTCGTCGTGCTGGGACTGGGCTACGTGTTGGGCGCGAAGGCCGGCCGGCGCCGCTACGAGCAGATCGTCGGCACCTACCGCGCGCTCACCAGCAGTCCCGCCGCCAAGTCGGTGATCGAGGGGGGCCGGCGCAAGATCGCGAATCGGGTCTCGCCCGACAGCCGGATGGTGACGTTGACCGAGATCGACAACGAGACCAGCGTCGTCGAGCCGCAAAGCCCGAGAAGTCAGCCCTGACCGCGGGCCGCTCAGGCGGTCAGATCGTCACCGCTGGCCTGCTGCAGCAGGCTGCGCCGATAGGCCTCCATCGCGACCAGGTCGCCGAACAGCGCGTGGTACTCGTCACCCTGTTCCACCGGTGACATCCGCTGCAGCTTCGACTTGACTTCCGCGATCTGCCGACCGACCCAGACCTCTTGCAGGCGGGCCAGCACGCCGACGATGTAGCGCGGCAGCTTGTCGTCGTCGTTGACCCGGATGGCCTCGACCCCCAACTCGCTGATCAGCCCGGCGGCCGCCGGCGACGGAGCCTTCTGGCGCACCGCGTCGAGCCACTCGGCCCCGCCGATGCCCGTCCCGGTGCCGCCGGCCGCCTCGATGGCCCTGCACACCGCGGCGTAGCCGGGATGGGTGAAACTTTCCACGGTCAGCGTGTCGAACACCGGCCCGGCCAGCGCGGGGTACTGCAACGCCGACTTGAGCGCCTCGCGCTGCGGCCACAGCGTGGGGTCGTGGGGGTCGGGACGAAGGGCGGCGAAATCGGCCGCGCCGCCCTCGGCCCGGGCTGCGGCGGCACGACGGGGCTTGGCACGACTCTGGCCCGTGGGAGCTTTGGCCTCCTCACGCACGCGGCCGACGACCTGGGCCACATCCGACCAGCCCACCCAGCCCGTTAGCTGGCGCGCGTACTCGTCGCGCAGCGTTGGGTCTTTGATCTGGGCGACGATCGGCACACAACGCTGCAGCGCGGCCACCCGGCCCTCGGCGCTGTCCAAGTCGACCTCACTGAGCGCCGCGCGAATCGCGAACTCGAACAACGGAGTTCGCCGCGCCACCAGATCCCGAAGAGCGCCCTCGCCGGACGCCAGCCGTAGATCGCAGGGGTCCATGCCATCGGCGGCGACCGCAACAAAGGACTGGCCGGCCAGATGCTGCTCGCCGCCGAAGGCCTTGAGCGCCGCGGCGCGGCCTGCCTCGTCGCCGTCGAACACGTAGATCAGTTCACCGCGAAAGAAGTTGTCGTCCATCATCAATCGGCGCAGCATCGCCAGGTGCTCGTCACCGAACGCGGTGCCGCATGATGCGACCGCCGTCGTCACCCCGGCCAAGTGCATCGCCATCACGTCGGTGTAGCCCTCAACGACGACGGCCTGATGCCCCTTGGCGATGTCGCGCTTGGCCAGGTCGATACCGAACAGCGCCGAAGACTTCTTGTACAGCAACGTCTCCGGCGTGTTGACGTACTTGGCCTCCATCGGATCGTCGTCGAACAGCCGCCGTGCCCCGAACCCGATCACCTCTCCGGCCGATGAGCGGATCGGCCACAGCAACCTGCGATGAAAGCGGTCGATCGGGCCGCGGCGACCTTCCCGCGACAGGCCTGCGGCCTCGAGCTCCTTGAACTCAAAACCCTTGCGCACCAGATGCTTTGTCAGCGAGTCCCAGCCCGACGGCGCGAATCCGCAGCCAAAGTGGCGCGCCGCGTCGGCATCGAAATTCCGCTCGCTCAAGTATTTGCGGGCCGGCAGCGCCTCCGGCGATTCGAGCGCCGCCGTGTAGAACCCCAACGCTGCGGCGTTGGCGGCGATCAGCCGGCTGCGACTGCCCCGGTCGCGCTGCACGCTGGTGGCCGCGCCGGTGTAGGTGATCGTGTACCCGACCCGGTCGGCCAGCACTTCGACGGCCTCGACGAAGCTGATGTGTTCGATCTTCTGGACGAACGCGTAGACGTCGCCGCCCTCGCCGCAGCCAAAGCAGTGGAAGTGACCGTGATTGGGCCGCACGTGAAACGACGGCGACTTTTCGTCGTGAAATGGGCAGAGGCCCTTGAGTGAGTCCGCGCCGGCGCGACGCAGCTGGACGTAGTCGCCGACGACCTCCTCGATGCGAACTCGTTCGCGGATGGCGGCGATATCGCGATCAGGGATACGGCCGGGCATCGGCTCAGTGTAGAGCGCTCTCCCGTCGACGACGCCCGGTTAACCGGTGCCGATCACGCCGCAGGCGATGCGCTTCTCGGCGTCGGGGCCAGACTCCACGCCGTGCACCATGAGGGCTGTCTTGCTGCCCGCCAACAGGTCGTCCCTGGTGAACGCGTCGGTCGTGGTCACCAAGTAGGCGGCGCCGTCCTTGCGCACGTCCAAGGTCGAGAGGTCACCGCTAGGCGGTTCTCCGGTGTGGCCCGGTGCTTGGTAGTGCATACCGGCCGACATGAAGTCGCCGGGCGCGCCGCCCATCGGGTCGACCGAGTTGGGCTCGCATTTGCCGATCTCGTGGATGTGCATGCCGTGCAATCCCGGCGCCAGGATGCCGTTGGTGGTCGTCGTCACCGTGACAGTGGCATAGCCGTTGGCGAATTCGAAGGTGGCGGTCGCCACCGACCGGCCGTCGGCGGTGTGCAGCTCGGCGCTGAGTGTTTGGGCGCCGGCCGGAGTGCTCGTGGTGGATGACGAGGTCGTCGACTGCTGATGAGAGCTGCAGGCGCTGAGTGCGACGACCGCGGACAACGTGGCGACAACAACTTTGGTGTGCTTGGACATAAACCCCACCCTAGTGCGGCGGTTCAGGGCTCAGCGGTCTCGATACGTTCCAGACGCCCCTCGGTGAAGGAGGCGATCTGGTCGACGACGACCCGCATTCTCTCACCGTCGTCGGCGGCGGTGTTAAACGCCGGCACGAATATCGGGTCGAGTGTTCTGGGCGCCGCCGCCAGTAGCCAGTGCGCCACTCGGTGGATGCGTTCCCGCTGTGCGCGCTGACGCTCCTGATGACGCGGATCGGACATGATGAACTGCAACGCCAGCGTCTTGAGCACCGCAACCTCGGCGCGTACCACCTCGGGGACCTGCAAGTCGGTTTGATAGCGGGCGAGCCGCCCGGGGCGCACATCCGCGCGGGTGGCCGCGATCGCCGCCGAGGCGAACCGGCCCACCAGTTCACTGGTCAGCTGCTTGAGTGCGACCGAAGCCGCCAGCGTGGCGTCATACTTGCCGACCGCGGCGACCACCGGCAGCCCGGCCAGCCGATGCGCGGCCGCGAACAGGTCGTCGGCACGCACCCGGGCGAAGTCGCGTTCGCCCAGCTTGGCCAGCGCGGCGGCTTCGTCGTCGTCGGCGAGCACCCGCAAGTCGATCCGACCGGAAACGACACCATCCTCGACGTCGTGCACCGAATAGGCGACGTCGTCGGCCCAGTCCATCACTTGCGCTTCCAGGCAGGGTCGATCCGCGGGCGCGTGTTCGCGCACCCATGCGGCGGCGTTGCGGTCGAAGTCGTAAAAGCCGAACTTGCGTCGATCCCGACCCCGCGTCCAGGGATATTTGGTGACGGCATCCAGCCCCGCCCGGGTCAGGTTCAGACCAACGCTATGTCCTTGCGGATCGAGGACTTTGGGCTCCAAGCTGGTCAGGATTCGGAAGTTCTGCGCATTACCCTCAAAGCCGCCGTGCGCCGCCGCGAACTCATCAAGCGCCTGCTCGCCGTTGTGCCCGTAGGGCGGATGCCCGAGGTCGTGAGCCAAACCGGCCATGTCGACCAAATCGGGATCGCAGCCGAGCCCGATCGCCATCCCGCGCCCGATCTGGGCGACCTCCAGCGAATGGGTCAGTCGAGTGCGCGGAGTGTCCCCTTCCCGCGGCCCGACGACTTGTGTCTTGTCAGCAAGGCGACGCAGCGCCGCGCTGTGCAGCACCCTGGCGCGATCCCGGGCGAAGTCGCTGCGGTGTTGGCCCTCGGTGCCCGGCAAGCCCGCGGTCTTCGGCGCTTCGAAAACCACCCGCTGGCGGTCGAAATCGTCATAGGGGTCTTGTTGAATCATCGCCGAACAGTCTGCCAGCCCCTCCCGATAGCGCAGCTGAGCGGATTAGATTATCGGACATGAGCACAGTCCGCTCGTTCGCCATGTTCATGGCCATCCTGATCACCGCACTCCTCGTGGCACCGTCCGCCGCCGCGCAGCCGCCCTTCCGGCTGACCGACTCGATCACCGACGAGGCCGGGGCGTTGGACGGCCCGGGCCGCATCGCGGTCGCGAACGCCGCCAGCAAGCTCTACGACGACCGCCACATCCAGCTGTGGGTGGTTTTCGTCGAGAACTTCTCCGGACAGCCGGCCGTGAGCTGGGCGCAGAACACCCGCTCCGCCAGCGACCTGGGCGACTTCGATGCGCTGATAGCCGTGGCCACCGTCGACCGTTCCTATGCATTCCTGGTGCCCAACCGGGTCCAGACGATCAGCCCAAGCCAGGTTGACGATCTGCGACGAAACCAGATCGAGCCCGCGTTGCGCCGCGGCGACTGGAGCGGTGCGGTGGTCGCGGCTGCCAACGGGCTCGACCGAGGACACCGATCAATGGACCGGAACGCGCTGCTGATCGCGGCGGCCATCATCGCGCTCGTGGTGGTGGGTTTGCTTGTGGCCGAGGGTTATCGACGCCGCCGGCGGCACGCGGCTGAGCTGGCTGCCGCGCGCCGGGTCGACGCCACCGACCCGGATGCGCTGGCGGCGCTGTCGCTGGGCGCGCTCAACGATCTGTCGCGGTGGAAGGTCGTCGACGTCGACAACGCGGTCCGCACCAGCTCCAACGAGCTGGCGCTGACCATCGAGGAGTTCGGAGAACAGCGCACCGAGCCGTTCACCCGCGCCGTCAGCAACGCCAAAGCCGCTCTGGCACAAGCCTTCACCGTGCGCCAACGACTCGATGACGCGATACCCGAGACACGAGCGCAGCGGCGTGAGCTGTTGACTGAGGTGATCGTCTCGGCGGCGAAGGCCGATCGTGAGCTGGAGTCGCAGCGGGAGGCATTCGAAGCGATGCGCGACCTGGTGGTCAACGCACCATCGCGGCTCGACGGCCTGACCCAGCAGATGGTCGAGCTGACCGCACGCGTCGCCCCGGCCGAACAGCGAATGGCGGAGCTGCACAACGAATTCGACCCTGATGCGCTGACTTCGGTGGCCAGCAACGTCGCGGCGGCCAAAGACCGGTTGGCATTCGCCGACCACAACCTCACCCGCGCGCGGGATCTGGCCGCGAAGCCGGTCAGCGGCGAGCAAAGCGGCCTGGTCGACGCCGTGCAGGCGGCCGAGTCGGCGCTGGGACAAGCGCGCGCATTGCTCGATGCGGTGGACAGCGCCGCCAACGACATTCACCACGCGGTCGCCATGCTGCCCTCGCTGATCGCCGACGTCCAGACCGGTATCGGGCACGCCGACGGGCAACTGCAAGGCGCGCTGAAAACCAAAGCGGCGCACACCCGCGAATTGGCCAGCGCCCGGGATGCGGCGAGTAAAGCCCTCGACGCTGCGCGCGCGACCGGCTCGGCCGATCCGCTCGGCGCGTTCACCCAACTGACCAAGGCCGACGCCGACTTGAACCGGCTACTCGCCACTGTTGCCGAAGAGCAGGCAACCGCCGAGCGCCTTAAGCGTACTTTCGAGCAAGCGCTGTTCACGGCGCAGTCGCGGATCCACGCCGTGTCCGATTTCATCGATACCCGCCGCGGCAGCATCGGGCCCGAGGCGCGGACCCGGCTCGCCGAGGCGAGCCGGGTGCTGCAAGCCGCACTTGACGAACGGGACACCGACATCAACGAAGCGATCACCCGTGTCAATACCGCGGCGACACTGGCCGACCAGGCTCAGTCACTTGCCAACGACGATGTTCGATCTACCCAAATCGCCTACACCGGACGCTACGGCGGCAACAACATGGGCGCGATGATGGGCGGGATCATCATCGGCGACATGCTTGGCGGATCGATGGGCGGAGGTTTCGGCGGCGGTTGGGGTGACGGCTGGGGCCCGACCTCGTTTGGCGGTTCGTCGGGCTCCGACGGCGGCTTCATGGGCGGCGGCGGACGGTTCTGAGCGCCCGCAGCGGCGCCCGACAAGGGCAAGGCGCGGCAGCTCACCACGCCCTAGTGTGCTGCCGCGCCAAGTCTGACGAGCCGGTCATTTCGTCCGGCTGGCTAGATAATATTGGCCACGTGGGCAATAGTCGATAACGTTGGCGAAAATTTTTCGCACAGTTGCTTCCCGTTGCTTTCGGCGACGCTCAACAGGCCGGGAGGCACGATGCTAGATAACCGGTTACCGCGCCACCCGCTCGGCGGCCAGATCGCGAGCCCTGGGGCTCAGATCGGCGTGCCGCGACAGGGGCAGCACAGCGGCGGTTGCCGGACAAGCCGAACTTGTACTCGATATTAACGGTGCGGTCCTTCGGGTGCTCCCACAACGACAGGTCGTCGGCGTCGATAACCAAATCGATGTACCACTGCAGCCGAGTATCGATCCAATATTGGTGCCAATTCCGGCGCGGCCGCGGGCTCGATGAAGAACTCCATTCACCTGTTCGAATTCGCCAGCACGGAAGACGAATTTACCCTGTCCAGATAATCGGCGACTGCGTCGAAGCCCATCCGATCCTGCGTCATCTCATCACGCTGGCGCATGTGACGGCGCGGTCATATGCGTCGAAATTCACTGCCACTTCGGCCCGTCTCACGGGCTGCCGGCCCAGCCGAACTGGCCCGGCAGCCACGGTGAGGTCTCCGCGTCAGTTCAGGTGTGCACCTCAGAAGAGGCTGGTGAGGTCCGAGTACAGTGAAGACAAATCACCCAAGAGGGTAGACCAGCCGCCCCCGTCCCAGAAGGAAAGCTCCAGCAAGCTGGCCCCGTTATCCGGAATCGGAGGCGGGGGCGAGACCGTAATGGACAATTCGTTTGTAGTGGGCAATCCAAAGAAGAAGTGATCGACATCGTTGTCGGACACATAATCATCGAGCCCGGTGACAGTGTTGTATTGAGCAATGGTATTACCGATGAATGTTTGAAAAACGTTGTCGTCATAAAAACCAGTTGCTATTGTACCCGGAACGGTGCCGTCGGTGGTGACAATTGTGGGCGTGAAATCGAAATGCGGCGTGCCGCTGCTGTCCAAGTAAAAATCACTCGTGAACTGGTATTCCGTATAAGTGGTACCACCGGCGTTGGCGATATAGAAGTCGTTCACATCGCTACCGCCATAAAGGCCGCCAGGGTAGCTAGTGATGGGATCGAAGGGGAGGGGGCGTGGGGTCGGGGACGGCGTTGGCGGTCGCCGCAAGGCCGGCGGCGGCCAGAGTGGCGGCGGCGACACCAAGGCCGGCCACCATTGCACGACGAACGATCGCGTGACTCATGGGAGACCTCCAATGCTTGACATTTATCGTGTGAGAAAGTTGAGCAGAAACCAAGGAAAGCGTCAACGAAGCCTTATAGTTTCTCAGAAATTTTTACCGCGTGTTGAATAACGTGGCCGTCGGCCGCGCCGCATCCCGCGTTCAGCAGGCCCGCAGGCGCGATCCCAGATAATCGGTGACCGCGTCGATGGCCACCCGCTCCTGCGTCATGGCGTCACGCTCCCGGATGGTCACCGCGTGGTCCTCCAGCGAGTCGAAATCCACCGTCACGCAATACGGGGTGCCGATCTCATCCTGGCGGCGGTAACGCCGCCCGATCGCGCCGGCGTCGTCGAACTCGACGTTCCAGCACTTGCGCAACTCGGCGGCCAGATCGCGAGCCTTGGGGCTCAGGTCTGCATGCCGCGACAACGGCAGCACAGCGGCTTTGACTGGCGCCAGCCGGGGATCCAGCCGCAACACCGTCCGCTTGTCCATCCCGCCCTTTGCGTTGGGCGCCTCGTCCTCGTGGTAGGCGTCGATCAAAAACGCCATGAACGACCGCGTCAGCCCGGCCGCCGGTTCGATCACGTAGGGCACATAACGGGTGTCGGTGCCCTGATCGTAAAAAGACAGGTCGACCCCGGAATGCTTTGCGTGCGTGGATAAGTCGAAGTCGGTTCGGTTGGCCACCCCCTCGAGTTCGCCCCACGGGTTGCCGGCGAAGCCGAACTTATACTCGATGTCGACGGTGCGATCGGAGTAATGCGACAACTTTTCCTTGGGGTGCTCGTAGAGCCGCAGGTTGTCCGGATCGATGCCGAGGTCGACGTACCAGGCCAGCCGGGTGTCGATCCAATACTGGTGCCACTCCGAGGCGGTCGCGGGCTCGACGAAGAACTCCATCTCCATCTGCTCGAACTCGCGGGTGCGGAAGATGAAATTGCCCGGGGTGATCTCGTTGCGGAAACTCTTGCCGATCTGGCCGATACCGAACGGCGGCTTGCGGCGTGCGGTGGTCACCACGTTGGCGAAGTTAACGAAGATCCCCTGCGCGGTCTCCGGCCGCAGATAGTGCAGGCCCTCCTCGGTCTCGATCGGACCGAGATAGGTCTTGAGCATCATGTTGAACTCGCGCGGCTCGGTCCACCGGCCGGGCTCACCGGTTTCCGGATCCCGGATATCGGCCAGACCATTGGGCGGCGGGTGACCGTGCTTGGCTTCGTAGGCTTCGATGAGATGGTCGGCGCGGTAGCGCTTGTGCGTGATCAGCGACTCGACCAGCGGGTCGTGAAACACATCGACGTGCCCGGAGGCAACCCACACCTCGCGGGGCAGGATGATCGACGAGTCGAGACCGACGACGTCGTCGCGCCCGGTGACCACCGCGCGCCACCACTGCCGTTTGATGTTCTCCTTGAGCTCCACCCCCAACGGCCCGTAGTCCCATGCCGATTTGGTGCCGCCGTAGATCTCACCGGCGGGGTAGACCAGGCCGCGCCGCTTGGCGAGGTTGACGACGGTGTCGATGACGGACGCCACGAGGTGATGACTCCTGTGTTTCGATGCGGGACGATCACGCCGGCCCTGAGCCGGTGAGCATCCGTCATCGTAACGATCCACCCCGGGCTCTTTGACATGCGTGATCATGCATGTGACAGTGGAGGTCATGTCCCCCGCCGCATCAACCGAGAGCCACGACGACATCGGCTCCGGTTTGGATGAACGCCATGAGCACGGCGTTTCGGACTTCACCCAGCTGCCGGCGCCGCCGCCGCGGGAAATCCTGGAAGCCGCCGGTGAGCTGCTACGGGCGCTGGCCGCGCCGGTGCGGATCGCCATTGTGCTGCAGTTGCGCGAGTCCCAGCGCTGCGTCCACGAACTGGTCGACGCGCTGGGCGTGCCGCAGCCGCTGGTCAGCCAGCACCTCAAGATCCTCAAGGCCGCGAGCGTGGTCACCGGCGAGCGGTCGGGCCGCGAGGTGCTCTACCGGCTGGCCGATCACCACTTGGCGCACATCGTGATCGACGCCGTCGCGCACGCCGGCGAGGACAAACCATGACCGCGCGCCGCCGACGATGCGGAGCGAAGCGATGCGGAGGAGCGGCGCAATGACCGCGCGCGCCGGCGAGCGGTCGACCCGGCAGCGCGCGGCGATCGCGTCGCTGCTGGACACACTCGACGACTTCCGGTCGGCCCAAGAACTGCACGACGAGCTGCGGCGGCGCGGCGAGAACATCGGCCTGACCACCGTGTACCGGACACTGCAGTCGATGTCCGCTGCGGGCATGCTCGACACGCTGCGCAACGACACCGGTGAATCGGTCTACCGGCGGTGCTCGGAACACCATCACCACCACCTGGTGTGCCGCGGCTGCGGCTCGACCGTCGAGGTGGGCGACCACGAGGTCGAGGTGTGGGCCGCCGAAGTGGCGGCTAAACACGGCTTCTCCGATGTCGGCCACACCATCGAGATCTTCGGCACCTGCTCGGAGTGCCGCGGCCGGACCTAGCCCGTCAGCACCCGGCGGATCTCGGCGCCCTTGTCGAGCACCATCAGGATCAGCGTGCGCAGCGCGTCGTCGCTCAGGCCACCGCCCGGAAAGTTGTAGCGCAGCATCACGTCTGCGGTTTTGGTTGAGTTGCGTTTGACGGTGGGATCGCCGGCCTTCTCGACCAGCGCCACCGACCCCAGCAGAGTACTGCGCCCCTGCTCGGCGACGCTGTCACGAATCTTCTTGGTCAACAACAGATCCCACGCCAAGATCTGGGTCAGTGACACCAGGTCGAGATCCGCGGTGATGGTCACGACCCGCAACGACGCGATGGTGCCGTCGTGCCGCACGGTCAGCGCGCCGTCGGATTCCTCCTGCAGCGGTAGCACCTCGGAAAGCACCATCAGCAATCGCTCCTGCAACGAAGGCATCTAGGCCGTCCCGAATCGTCGATTACGTGATGCGTACTCCTCGCAGGCCGCCCACAGATCGCGGCGGTCGTAATCGGGCCAAAGCTTGTCCTGGAAGATATATTCGGCGTACGCCGCTTGCCACAGCATGAAATTGCTGGTCCGCTGCTCACCCGAGGTCCGCAGCAACAGGTCCACGTCGGGAATGTCGGGGCGGTGCAGGTGGCGGGCGACGGTCGCCTCGGTGACCCGTTCCGGGTCCAGCCTGCCCGCCGCGGCCTCGCGCGCGATATCCCTTGCTGCCTCGGCAATTTCAGTACGGCCGCCATAGTTGACGCAGTAGTTCACCGTGATGACGTCGTTGCGCATCGTCATTTCCTCTGCGATCGCCAACTCGTTGATGACGCTTCGCCAGAGGCGTGGCCGCGAGCCGACCCAGCGTATCTTCACGCCCATCTCGTTCAGGGTTATCCGCCGCCGTCGCACCACGTCGCGGTTGAATCCCATCAGGAAACGGACTTCGTCGGCCGACCGCTTCCAGTTCTCCGTGGAGAAGGCATAGAGGCTGAGCCATTTGATGCCCATTTCGATTGCGCCGCAGACGATGTCGATAACGACAGCCTCGCCCATCTTGTGGCCTTCGACGCGGGCCAGTCCGCGCTGGGTCGCCCAGCGGCCGTTGCCGTCCATCACGATCGCGACGTGGTTGGGCAGCTGGGCCGCGGGGATCCGCGGAGCGGCGGCCTTCGAAACGTGTTGTGGGGGGCGGCGCGGGCCGCCGTCGGGTGACGGCGGAAGCGCGGGAAAGACCACCGGCCAGGTGGACGTGTCGGGGAAGGTCGGATAATCGTCCGGGGCAGGCGGCAGCTGTGGGAAGTGGGTGGCCTTCCGCGTGCGCTCAGCCTTCCGCTCTGCGCGGCTCACCCGGCTCGTCCCCATGGGCCACATCCTGCCTGACCAGAGCTATGCGGCGGTCGGCCAGGCTCGAATAGACGCTGAACGCCGAGTCAACCCGGCCTGTCCGCTCGATCAGCGGCAACGTTCGCAGCTGTCGCTCCAAATGCCATTGCAGGTGGGCGGCCACCAATCCGCTGACGTGGCTGCGGGCCGAGTGTGGTGTGGCCTCCGCGGCCTCCCAGTCGCCGTCGCGCAGCGCCGACATCAGATCCAGCACACCCAGCGGCGGTGTCGTCGCACCGGCGGGGCGACAGTACCCGCAGACGCTGCCGCCGGCGCCGATGTGAAATGCCCGGTGCGGGCCCGGGGTGGCGCAGCGGGCACACTCGGTCAGCGCGGGAGCCCACCCGGCGATGCTCATGGCCCGCAGCAGATAAGCGTCCAGCACCAACTCGCGGGGTCGGCGACCGTCGGCCACCGCCCGCAATGCGCTCACCGTGAGTCGGTGCAATTCCGGGGCCGGTGCCCGCTCCTCACCGGCGAGGCGCTCGGCGGTTTCCAGCATCGCGCACGCGCAGGTGTATCGGCCGTAGTCGCTGACAATGTCGGTGGCAAACGCGTCAAGCGAGACGACCTGCGTGACGATGTCCAGGTTGCGGCCCGGGTGCAATTGCACGTCGATATGCGCGAACGGCTCCAGCCGTGCGCCGAACTTGCTGCGGGTGCGGCGCACGCCCTTGGCCACCGCGCGGACCAGCCCGTGGTCGCGGGTGAGCATGGTGACGATCCGGTCGGCTTCGCCGAGCTTGTGCTGGCGCAGCACCACCGCACGGTCTCGGTACAGCCGCATGGATACCAGTTTGTCACCGCTCTGCGACTCCCACCTCATGCACGCGCCGATAAGGTCGACACCAATGAAGGACGCCGCTAACCCCCGTTTTCCGACCCTGACCGACCAGCTCTACCAGCTGGCCAGCGGTGAGGTGACTTCCGACGAGCTGGTCCGCCGCTCGCTGCACGCCATCGACCTGAGCCAATCGACGCTGAACGCATTCCGCGTGGTGCTCACCGAGACGGCGCTGGCCGACGCGGCCGCGGCCGACATGCGGCGCGCCGACGGAGACCTGGCACCGCTGCTGGGTGTCCCGATCGCGGTGAAAGACGACGTCGATATCGCCGGAGTACCAACCGCCTTCGGCACGTCGGGGCACGTTCGGCCCGCCACCCAGGACGCCGAAGTGGTGCGCCGGCTCAAGGCGGCCGGCGCGGTGATCGTCGGCAAGACCAACGCCTGCGAATTGGGCCAATGGCCGTTCACCAGCGGACCCGGATTCGGCCACACCCGCAACCCGTGGTCGCGCAAACACACCCCGGGAGGGTCGTCGGGCGGCAGTGCGGCCGCGGTGGCCGCCGGTCTGGTCACCGCGGCGATCGGCTCCGACGGGGCGGGCAGTGTGCGCATCCCGGCGGCCTGGACTCACTTGGTAGGCATCAAGCCGCAACGTGGCCGCATCTCGACGTGGCCGTTGCGGGAGGCGTTCAACGGCATCACGGTCAACGGCGTGCTGGCCCGTACGGTCGCCGATGCCGCGCTGGTGCTCGATGCGGCGTCCGGCAACGTCGACGGCGATCTGCACAAGCCGCGACCGGTGACGGTGTCCGAGCACGTCGGCATCGCTCCCGGGCCGTTGCGGATCGCGCTGTCAACCGGGTTCCCGTTCACCGCGTTTCCGGCCCGCTTGCATCCGGAGATCAGGGCGGCGCTCCAGGCGGTGGGCGATCAGCTTCGGCTGCTCGGCCACAGTGTGGTGTCCGGCAGTCCCGATTACGGGCTGCGGTTGTCGTGGAACTTCTTGTCGCGCTCCACTTCTGGACTGCTCGACTGGGCCGACCGGTTGGGTGACGGCGTGGAGTGGGATCCACGCACATTGTCGAATATGCGGATGGGACGGCTGCTTTCGCAATCGATACTGCGTGCCGCGCGGGCGCACGAAGCGGCCGATCAGCGCCGGGTGGGCTCGATTTTCCGCATCGTGGACGTCGTGGTGGCGCCGACGACCGCGCAGCCGCCTCCGCCGGCACACGCGTTCGACAGGTTGGGCGGCCTGGGCACCGACCGGGCGATGATCGCCGCGTGCCCGGTGTGCTGGCCGTGGAATGTGTTGGGGTGGCCGTCGATCAACGTCCCGGCCGGCTTCACCTCGGAAGGCTTGCCGATCGGTGTGCAGCTGATGGGGCCGGCCAACAGCGAGCCGTTGCTGGTCTCGTTGGCCGCGGAACTGGAGGCACTGGGCGGCTGGGCGGCCAAGCAGCCGAAGGTGTGGTGGAACACCGGCACCGACACGCGAGCAGACGCAAAAGCCCCCGACACGTCGGGGCGTTAGGGGCTTTTGCGTCTGCTGGTCAGGCTCAAAAGCCAAGCCGGCCAAGCTGCTTGGGGTCGCGCTGCCAATTCTTGGCCACCTTGACCCGCAGGTCGAGGTAGACGTTGGTACCAAGCAGCTTCTCGATCTGACCACGTGCCGCGGTGCCCACTTCGCGCAGTCGCGCGCCGCCCTTGCCGATCACGATGCCCTTTTGGCTGTCGCGCTCGACGTAGAGAACGGCGTGCACGTCGATCAGGTCGTCGCGCCCCTCGCGGGGAGCGACCTCGTCGATAACCACTGCCAGCGAATGCGGCAGCTCCTCGTGCACGCCCTCCAGGGCGGCTTCCCGGATGAACTCGGCCATCAGCACCTCTTCGGGTTCATCGGTCAGCTCACCGTCGGGGTAGTACGCCGGCCCGGGCGGCAACGCGGCGGCCAGCACGTCGATCAGCACATCGATTAGTTCGCCGGTGACCGCCGAGACAGGGACGATCTCAGCGGAGTCGCCGGCTAGCTCGTGCACCGCGACGAGCTGCGCGGCCAACTTGTCCTTCGTCACCTTGTCGATTTTGGTGACGACGGCGACCAATGTCGTTGTGGGCGCGACGGAACGGATCTGCTCAACAATCCAGCGGTCCCCCGGGCCGATCGCCTCGTCGGCCGGTATGCACAAACCGATGGCGTCGACTTCGGCGTAGGTGTCGCGGACCAAGTCGTTGAGCCGCTTGCCCAGCAGTGTCCGCGGCCGGTGCAGCCCCGGAGTGTCGACCAGGATGATCTGGAAGTCCTCCCGATGCACAATGCCGCGAATCGTGTGCCGGGTGGTCTGCGGGCGGCTGGACGTGATCGCCACTTTCGAGCCGACCAGCGCGTTGGTCAGCGTCGACTTCCCGGTATTCGGCCGCCCGACGAGACAGACGAAACCGGAACGGAATTCGGTCACCGCGGGACGTTGCCTGCGAGTGGCTCAGCCGTCATGGTTTACCTCCTGGCCATCGGGGTCGTCGCGACTGAGCAACACGGTGCCGATCCGGACCCGTCCGCGATGGTCAGGGCCGCCCTCGGCATGCAACCGCAGCCCATGTGATACCACCTCGGCGCCGGGCAGCGGGACCCGGCCCAGCTCCAGGGCCAGCAGACCGCCGACCGTGTCGACGTCGAGGTGCTCATCGAATTCCACGCCGTACAATTCGCCGACGTCTTCGATCGGCAGTCGCGCCGAAACCCGGAACCGGTTGTCGCCCAGATCTTCTACGGGCGCAACCTCGGCTGCGTCGTACTCGTCGGCGATCTCACCGACGATCTCTTCTAACACATCCTCGATCGTCACCAGCCCGGCTATCGCGCCGTACTCGTCGACCAGCAGCGCCATATGGTTGCGGTCGCGCTGCATTTCGCGCAGCAGCGCGTCCAGCGGCTTGGAGTCCGGGACGAACACCGCCGGGCGCATGACCTGCGCGACGGTGGTGGCCTGGCCCCCGTTACTCGCATAATATTTATGCTGCACAACGTCTTTCAGGAATACGACGCCAAGGACATCGTCGACGTTCTCGCCGATCACCGGAATGCGGGAATGCCCGCTGCGCACCGCAAGCGACACCGCGTGGTCGGCCGATTCGTCGCTTTCGATCCAGATCATCTCGGTGCGCGGCACCATCACCTCGCGGGCCGGTGTATCACCGAGTTCGAACACCGACTGGATCATCCGCCGCTCGTCGGCGGCGACCACGCCGCGCTGCTGTGCCAGGTCGACGACTTCGCGTAACTCGATCTCGGATGCGAACGGTCCGTTGCGGAAGCCCCGGCCTGGCGTCAGCATATTGCCCAGCACCACCAGCAGCCGGCTGAGCGGGGCCAGCAAGACCGAAATGACTTGCAGCGGTAGCGCTGCCACCAACGAGATGGAGTAGGCGTTCTGGCGGCCGAGGGTGCGCGGACCGACACCGATGACGACGAAACTGATCACCACCATGGCCACGGCAGCGGCGAAGAGCCCCCATTCGCGGCTGACATGCCGGTGGAAATAGACCGCCAACAGCACGGTCGCGCTGATCTCACAGATGATGCGAAGCAGCACCACCAGATTGATGTAGCGGGGCCGGTCGGTCATCACCTTCGCCAGCCGCACCGCGCCAGGCCGGTCGTCACGAACCAGTTCGTGGACCCGCGCCATTGATACCGTGCTGATCGCCGCATCGACCGCTGCGAACAAACCGCCCAGACCGATCAGCACGATCGCGCCGAGTAGCGGGCCGGCCCCGTTCAATTGTCGAAGTACCTTGATTTATCCAGCAATCGCTGGTCTCTCTCGCTCTGGCGATCGTGGTGGTAGGCGTCGACTTGGTCGGCGACCCACCCTTCGAGAAGGCGGCGTTGCAGAGCGAACATCTCTTTTTCTTCGTCCGCCTCGGCGTGGTCGTAACCGAGCAGGTGCAGCACGCCGTGGATCGTCAGCAGCGCCAACTCGTGGCCCAGCGAATGTCCGGCGGCCGCAGCCTGCTCAGCGGCGAATTCGGGGCACAAAACAATGTCGCCGAGCATCGCCGGCCCCGGCTCGGGGGCATCGGGACGGCCGCCCGGCTCGAGCTCGTCCATCGGGAAGCTCATCACGTCGGTCGGTCCGGGCAAATCCATCCAGCGCATGTGCAGATCGGCCATCGCCGCGGTGTCCAACAGCACCATCGACAGCTCGGCCGCCGGGTTGATGTCCATTTGGGCGATGACGAACCGTGCGACGCTGATCAATTCGGATTCGGAGACGTCGATTCCCGATTCGTTGGCGACCTCGATACTCATGGGGGCCGCTGTCACCGACGGCTGCGGGCACTCGAGGCCCGCCGCGCTGCCCGGTTCATGCTAAGACCGGGCTCCTCGTATCGTGCATAGGCGTCCACGATTTCCGACACCAGCCGATGCCGGACGAC
>Ga0209656_10000259_pt1 | contig 35367 bp, 25 predicted proteins | sample BogFormECP12_OM2_FD_188239 | JGI IMG/M metagenome (GOLD analysis project Ga0209656, IMG submission 188239) | Bog forest soil microbial communities from Calvert Island, British Columbia, Canada - ECP12_OM2 (SPAdes) (version 2) | ecosystem: Environmental > Aquatic > Freshwater > Wetlands > Bog ...
GCACTCCGAAATAGGCCAGCGGACGCCAGTTGCGCCCCTGCTTTTCCGCACGCTCGCCCGAGGCCTCGCGGCGCGCGTAGTAACTCGTGATCCAGAGATACTGCGCCGAATGCATCACGGCCAGCACTCCCGAACTGTACCGGTTCTGCGGAATCTCCAGACCTTTGACCAATGAAATCGCCGCCGGCAACAAGAACCACAAGAACTGCGAAGAGAACAACGTAAGAGACGGAATCAGCTTCCGCCATCCCGTCGTGCTCGCCAGCCTCGAGAGTCCAAACGCCGACAGCGCAACGAACGCTACCATCAGCAGGATCTGTTCCCAGCGGCTCACGATCGCCGGAATTCCCAGCGACAGAAACAGCGGATCGGTCGAAGGCCCGGTGTGGAAACCGAGAAACAGAATCAGATAGGAAGCCACGAAAGCCCCATATAACGCCTGGCGCGCACGCTTGTCGGGATCTGCTCCGGCGCGACGCGCGAACATCATGAACAGCCCGTAGTTCTGTCCGCTGTAGTGCCACGGGCTCCACGTCAGGTAGATGGTGAAGATCCACGGCAGAAGCCGCACCCAGAAGTGCGACAGTAGCAGCGTTAGCAGCATCAGAGCCGTGATGTGAACGGTGAAGATCCGGTACTTCTGGAAGTCTTCGCTGCGATGGTAGGCGCGGTAAATCGTCGCCATGTAGTGCGGATAGTTAAAAAACAGCGCCAGCACGTAAAACGCAACCGACCACATCCGCGCACTCGAAGCCGCCGAAAAATACGACAGCAGCAGCAGCGGCGCCGACCACGCTCCACAGCCCACGATCAAGTCGAGCGCCGGATTGTAGATCCAGACCGCAGCCTGTTCCTTCGGATTGTTTCGAGACTTTCCCATGCTGTGTGACTTGAGCAAATTATAGGTGGGCGATGCGCCAAGAGGCTTAACTCGCGAGATGCAGCAGGGGTAACGAAGGTAACGAGCAGAAATTCGCTATTCGAATTTCCAGCGGGTGGACTTGCTCTGGAAATACTTCTCCCACAGCCCGAACACAACCTGCGGGCGCACCGCAAACACTGGCTCTTTCATCGACAGAATGTCGTCTTTCATCGACGACATGTCGAACTTGTATTTCTTCTCATAGGCTGGAAGAAATCTGCGCCGCGCCGCAACGTCGGCGATTTCCGCCCCGCCCTCGACGATCACCGCTTCCTGCGCGTGTTCTGTGCATACGACACAATTCTTATTTCGCGCCAGGTTGCGCGCTTTGCGCGACTTGCTCCCGGTGCTGAACAGGAAACGCCCATCCTGCCACAGGCCCCAGACGACCATGCTATGCGGAGAGCGATCCGGTTTCACGGTCGTGATCCAGTAGTTATGCGATTTCTTCAGCCGCTGCTCAGCCCACGACCACGGCAGCAGGCCCTTGGCACCCTTTGGGAAGCCGTAACCGGGAGCATGCGGGCGGCTGGGTTTGGGCTTGCGTCTCGCCTTTTTCTTCATAACTCTCGCCTAACCTATAGCCGATCGCGTAGCAACCGGAAAATCTAGATCTTTCTGTCGTCTTTGATCGAATTGCCGTTGGGGAAATAGTTCACCAGGAATTCAGTGGAGCAGTCTGGCAGAACAGGCCCGCACAGGCCATAGTTTAAAGGGTGGACGAGACCGCCATCTGTATTCAGGGCTTTCAGGACTCTTGAATGAATTACACAGGCAAAGCGTGGAGCAAGGGAGCGGATTTGTGATACCAGACTGACAACATCGGCCGCTGCGACTCTAACTTTCCCGCTCCTAGTTTCAACGACATCCACGAGATCCACTACACCGAAGGACGCTCCTCTGTAGTTGATCTCCGTAGTTCCAAAAACCTTTTCATCCGCGCACGCCTTAGGAATCTCGTGCGTGATGATCCCACTCACTCCCAGGAGCTTAAAGAATCGCGATTGTTTCCCTGAGAAGTAGTGTTTGTTCGAGTTTGACTGCTCCGGCGGGTTCAGGGCTACGAAGAGCACATCGAGGTCTTTGCGCACATAACGTTTGAGTCTGGCTTCTGTCACTGTCAATTTCCAAAATGCAAAAAGACTGTCTCCTCACAGATTCTTCTTCGTCCATTGGTCGATCCGGTCGAGCGCCTGCTGCAGGTTCTCCAGCGAATTGGCGACGCTGAAGCGCAGGTAGCCTTCACCGAATTCGCCGAAGGCCGTGCCTGAAAGCGCTGCCACTCCCGCCTGCTCCAGCAGTGCGTCGGCCAGCGGCTTCGACTTCCATCCCGTTTTCGTGATGTTGGGAAACACATAGAACGCGCCTTTCGGCATGCGGCAAGAGAAGCCTTTGATCTTATTCAGTCCCGCCACGAAAACGTCGCGGCGGCGCTGGAATTCGTCGCGCATGTGATCGACGGAAGCTTGATCGCCACGGATGGCTTCGATCCCCGCCACCTGCGTGAAACTCGCCGTGCAGGAATTCGAGTTGGTCATTAGGCGCGTCATATGCGCGGCCAGGTCCGGCCGCATTACGCCGTAGCCCATCCGCCATCCCGTCATGGCGTAAGTTTTCGAAAAGCCGTCGAGCAGGATAGTGCGCTCCTGCATTCCCGGCACCGACATGATCGAGAAGTGCTGGCCTCCGTCGAACAGCAGGCGGCTGTAGATTTCGTCCGACAGGATCATGATGTTGCGGTCGCCGATCAACTTCGCAATCTGCTCGATGTCGCGCCGCTCCAGAACTCCGCCGGTAGGATTCTGCGGCGAATTCAAAATAATCAGCCGCGTGCGGTCATTGATAAGGGCGGCCAGTTCGTTGACGTCGAGCGAAAAGTCTCGTTCCTCGCGCAGTTGGATGGGCACGGCGCGCCCACCGACGTAGTGGATCATCGACTCGTAAATCGGGAACCCGGGATTGGGATAGATGACTTCATCTCCTTCATCAATCAACGACAGGATCGTGAAGAAAATAATCGGCTTGCCGCCGGGAACCACGACCACTTCGTCGCTCGTAACTTTCACGCTGCGGGTGCGGCTGACATATTCGGCTAACGCCTGGCGCAACTCGGGCAATCCGGCCGACGGACCGTAGTGCGTCCAGCCTTTGCGCAGGGCGTCAATGCCCGCTTCCACTACGTTCGCGGGGGTATCGAAATCCGGCTCGCCGATCTCCAGATGAATGATGCTCTTCCCCTGGCGCTCCAGGGCGCGGGCTTTGTTCAGAACTTCGAAAGCAGTCTCAGTGCCCAGCCGCGACATCCGGCGGGCAAGATGCAATTCGTGTTGAGTGGTTTGTGGCATGATGACAAAACTCCTGAGCAGGCCAAACCGCACATTATACGCCCGCCGGCGAAGACAAAAACCGCCAAGGACACGAAGGGTACACGAAGGAAAAAAGTCTACAAGTAAGAGCCTTTCGTGGTACTTCGCGCCCTTCGTGGTTGATGGTTTCCTCAAGTATCAGACTGGCTGCGGATCACGGAGTAAACTGTAATCCGAAAACAGAGGAACTCATGAATTCTTATCTCGACGAACTCTACGCCCACCAGGAGTGGGCCGATGCTGAGCATTGGCGGGCGTTTGAAGCGCATCCCGCGGCTCTGGCCGACAAGGCGATCCGCGAGCGGCTGCTGCATATTCATCAGGTGCAGTATGCATTTTTGTGGATCACCGGACCGCGCACAACGGAGTTCGCCTTCAAGAAGCTGGAAGACTCTCGCAGCATGGCGGACCTGAAGGAATACGCGCGCCGTTATCACACGGCTGTCGGGGAGTTCCTGAAGGGATTAGATGCGGTCAAGCTTGAGGAGCTCGTCGAGGCTCCGTGGTTCAATCCGCCGGTGAAGCTCAGCCGGCGCCACGCGCTGACGCAGGCGGCGATGCACAGCCACTACCATCGCGGACAGAACGCGACGCGCCTGCGGGAATTGGGCGGAGTACCGCCGATGACGGATTTCATCGTCTGGCTGGGAAAAACTCGACCAGCAGCGGAGTGGGAATAGAAGAACCGATTCAGGCGTCGCTCGGATGGACAGCCCTTCGACTTGGCTCTGGGCGGGGTAAGATGGCTGCCTCCACATAAGCATCAAGGAGAAAAGCGGTATGGAAGGACTCGATCAGTTCAAACAGGTACAAAAAGAAAGCTGGAAGCACTTCGCTCCGCTGGAAGCGGTGACGACGCCGGCCGCGGCGCGCCTGGTGCAGTTTGCCAATGTCGCCACGGGTATGCGCGTACTGGACGTCGGCTGCGGAACCGGAGTCGTGGCCGTCACCGCTGCGCGGCTTGGAGCGCAACTGAAAGCCGCCGATCTGACTCCTCAACTTCTGGAGCGCGCTCGCGAGAATGCTCGGCTGGCTGAGGTGGTCGTCGAATTCTTCGAGGCCGACGTGGAAGACTTGCCGTTTAATAGCGGAGAGTTTGACGTGGTGCTCAGCCAGTTTGGGCACATGTTCGCTCTCCGACCCGAGGTCGCGGCCCGCGAGATGCTTCGTGTTCTACGCCCGGGCGGCACCGTTGCCTTTTCTACGTGGCCTCCGGAAGTGCTGGTGGGGCGAACCAACGCAATCGCGGCTCGATACATGCCTCCTCCGCCGCCGGGTGTTTCGTCACCGATATTATGGGGTGACACCAGCGTTGTGCAGCAGCGTCTCGGAGACGCTGTGGAAGATCTCTTTTTTGATCACGGGTACTTGCTAGTATCTGCACTCAGTCCGCAGCATTTCCGATTGAACATAGAGCGATCCGCCGGACCGACTATCAGGCTTGTGGAAACGCTGTCGGCGACGGATCCAGGGCGGCTGCGTGAATTTCGACGGGAATTCGATGCGGTCGTAACGCAATACTATCGCGACAACCTGGTTCGACAGGATTATCTGATGACGAGAGCGCGGAAACGATGGGCGTCTCGCATTCGAAGTCCGATCAGATTACTCCGAGACGCTGTGCTCTTCGTTCTGCGAGCGCAGGACGCGGTCAACGGAATAGGGCGCGCGGCGGCTGGGTTCGTGGTAGTGCCGGACCTGCATCTCGCCGAGCAGGCCGATTGCGAGCAGATTCAACCCGCCGAGCAGCAAGCCGAGAGCGGCCATCATCAGCGGGCCGTGCGTGGCCATCACCGGCACGTGGCGCAGGAATTTCTCTACGCCGAGCCAGAGCACGATCGCGGTGCCGCCGAAAATGCTCATCATCCCGAAGCCGCCGAAAAAATGCAGCGGGCGCGACAAATAGCGCAGCAGAAAGCGGATGGTCAGCAGGTCGAAGAACACGCGGAAGGTGCGCGTAATGCCGTAGTGCGACACCCCGCGCTCGCGGTTCACATTGCGGATAGGCACTTCGCAGATGGTCGCCCCATGCCAGGAGGCCAGCGCCGGAATGAAGCGGTGCAGTTCGCCATAGAGCGGTACCTGCTCCAGAATGTCGCGGCGGTAGGCTTTGAACGTGGTCCCGAAGTCGTGGATGTCGACGCCGCTGATCTTGGCCATCATCCAGTTGGCGATGCGCGACGGGATGCGGCGCATCCAGAAATTGTCGACGCGCACTTTGCGCCATCCGCTGACAATGTCGTAACCGGCCGCAATCTTTTCCAGAAACAGCGGGATGTCGTTGGGATCGTGCTGCAAATCGCCATCCATGGCGATGATGTACTCGCCGCGGGCATGGTCGAAACCGGCCGCCAGTCCAGCGGTCTGGCCGAAGTTGCGGCGCAGCTTGACCACCGTTACGCGGCTGTCCACAGCTGCGATCTCGCGCAGCATGGCGAATGTGTGATCGCTCGAACCATCGTCCACCAGCACGATTTCGAAGCTTTCGCCGTGCGCTTCCATGACCGCTTTCAGGCGGTCGTAGAGGTCGGTGACGTTCTCTTGCTCATTGTGCAGCGGGACGACGATAGAGTACTTGGGCACAGTCTTTCTATTATAGACCGAAAAGCAGTTCTCAGTTCCCGGTTCTCAGTTCTCAGTTGGGTACGTTGGTTCAGCCGGCGAACACGCCTAGTCGACGGCTCAAAAGGAGCGCCCCTTGGCGATATCCAGGCCGTGACGGCAATCACAGTACAAGCAGACGGTTCCGCCTACCATGAAATAGACGACGCACATGCCAAGAAAGCTCAGGGTAGGAATTCTGGGGTACGGCCGGATGGGGCGAGAGTTCGTGGCCGCCATGCAGGAAAACGGGCTTTGGGATGTCGCCGCCGTCTACGACATCTGCGGCGCCACCCGCCGCCTAGCTCAGCAACAAGTGCCCAACGCAGCGATCTACGACGATCCCAAGGCCATCTTCAGCGACACATCGATCGATGCGGTGGGATTGTTTACCCTGGCGGATGCGCGCCCCCAGCAGATTCGCGAGGCTCTGGCGGCCCGGAAACATGTGCTGGCGGAAAAACCGATCGGCCCCGACGTGGCCACCGAATGGCAACTGGTGCGGGAGATTGAAGCCAGTGGGCGTTTAGTAGCGGTCAACTTGTTCAATCGGAACGCCTGGTACCACAAGGACATTCAGCGATTTATTGCGGAGGGGGAGATTGGCGACCTGGCCGTGATCCGGGTCTGCCATATGACGCCGGGCCACATGCCTCTGGAAGGGCACGATCCCGAAGGCCCGCCGTTCCACGACTGCGGGATGCATTACGTGGACGTAGCCCGCTGGTACGCCAAGAGCGAATACCAAACCTGGCATGCCCAGGGGATTCGCGCCTGGGGGTACAAAGATCCGTGGTGGGTGCAGGCGCACGGCACATTCGCCAACGGCGTGGTGTTCGACATTACCCAGGGATTTATCTACGGGCACCTGGCGAAAGAGCAACCGCACAATTGCTACGTCGATGCGATCGGCACCAAGGGCGTCGCCCGCATGCGGCATGACTTTGCGGAAGCGACGGTGGAACTGTTTGGCGTCCACAAAACGCTGCGCAAGACGGCGCCCTTCAACGATAAGAAGCTCGACGTAATGGTCGATATCTTCGCGCGATCCATACTCGCTGGAAAAAACCTTGGGTTCCCGGAAGCCCGGGACAGCGTCATCGCCTCCGAAGTAAGCTGGGCAATGCTCAACGACGCCATCTCACACGTCCCACCCGTGCGCGGCACGCCCGACGAAATGCGGCAAATTCTGGAGCACCGCCGCAGCCTGGTGAACGGCTTTGGGCTTCCGGTCAAGAGGCAGGCACGGCCGGAGAGCGAACTGGTACCCGGCTAACGATTCGTTCTCCATCCTCCCGGATGCCTTCAGAAAGCGCGTTAGCCCTGCTCTTTGAGCTTCAGCCTCGACTTGTTATCTTCCATGAACGCCTTGATCTCGTTGGCGGCGCCCAGCAGGCGGTTCCATTGCTCGTAGTAGAGCGTGACGGGGAAACGGCCCAGGCCGTAGACGCTGACGCCGCCTTTTTCTCCGACTTTGAAGATCAAGTCGCCGCTGCGTTTCTTGGTTTCGACTTCTTTTTCGAGCTGAGACAGCTTCGCTTTCAGTTCTTCGTAGGTTGGTTCAGACATTCTTCCCTCGCGATTGAAATAAGTACGCTGCCGGCTATCGACCTGCCGGCGTTATGAATTCCCCGTCTATAGTAACGTGTCCGACATTGCCTTGCGGCAGATAACCGTTATAAGCTTAGTCAGTCTAATTCCACAGCCAGAGAGTCTGATTGGGGAATCGCCCCTGGCGGTAGTTCTGACGTAGTCGTCTTTGGTAGACAATGCGCGTTTGGGTGAGATGGTCGGCTTGGCTCGCCCTGTCCCTGATGTTGTGGACAGTGGCGGCGGAGTCTACCCACAATCACCCCAACCAGACAGAATCCGCTTCCTGCTCGATCTGCCTGGTGGCGCACAGCGCCAGCCCCACCGCAAGTACTGTCCAGGCCGCACCAGTACTTGCCGCAATCGGTCTGCTGCGTGAAGAAGACGTCACTGCGAAGGCCCGGTTCGATTTCTCGGACCTGGGAATTCGCGGTCCTCCTGCCCCGTAGGGATTCCCAAAAGACCGAATGATCCGGCTCGAGGTTTAGTCGAGGCCGGGCCGTTTCCCTATTCATTTTCACTTCATCCAGGAGGGCATATGCCTACTTTTCATACCAGGCGCTTAGTCGCATTGGCGGCGATCGCGCTATCTCTTGCGATTTCCGTAGCAGTCGCGCAGTCCGCTGGAAACTCCGGCTCAATCAACGGCAGCGTGGTCGATCCCACGGGTGCGGTCGTGCCCAACGCCAAGGTCGAAATCCGCAACCCGGTGACCGGCTTTGATCGCTCGACTACCACGGACGCGTCCGGGAAATTTTCCTTCACCAACATTCCCTTCAACAATTACCACCTGAGGATCAAGGCCGCGGGCTTCGCTGACTACGCGCAGGATGTGGAGCCTCGCTCGGCTGTTCCGATCAATGTTGCGATCAAGTTGCAAGTCTCGGGATTAACGACGACCGTGACGGTGGAGGCGGGCGGAGACCTGGTCGAAAACGACTCCACCGCCCACACCGATGTGGACAAAGGAGCGTTCGACCGGCTACCGCTGGAGAGCGCGTCATCCTCCCTGAGTTCCGCGATCACCCTCTACACTCCGGGAATCGCGGCCGATTCCAATGGCCTGTTCCACAGCCTTGGCGACCACGCAGAGAACTCGTTCTCTATCGATGGCCAGCCCATCACCGACCAGCAGAGCAAGGTCTTCTCCAACCAGATTCCCCTCGATTCCATCCAGTCCATGGAGGTCATTCCGGGAGCGCCGCCGGCCGAATACGGTGGCAAGACGAGCTTGATCGTCAACGTCACCACCCAGTCGGGCCAAGGCCAAACTACTCCGCATGGCACGGTGACGGCTGCCTATGGCTCATTTGGCACGGCCAATACCGGCTTCACGCTCGGCTATGGCGGCCAAAACTGGGGCAACTTCATCTCTTTGAGCGGGCTGAACAGCGGCCGCTTCCTCGATCCGCCGGAATTTGCCGTAATGCACGACAAGGGGAACGAAGAGAACTTGTTCGACCGGGTCGACTATCAACTCTCGACCGCCAACTCGCTGCACGTGAACTTCGGCTACACCCGTTCCTGGTTTCAAAACCCCAATTCGTTCGACCAGCAATTTCATAACGTCAATGGGGTTCCGCTCGATGACCCGGTGACCGGCAACCCTCTGGGAGGGACCGATCAGGTTTCGCAGATCAAGACCTTTAACATTGCGCCGACTTGGACGCGCTTGCTCAACTCGACCACGGTGTTTACTTTGGGCGCCTTCGTACGGCGCGACCAGTACAACTATTACCCCAGCGCTAACGCCTTTAACGATCTCGCTCCCGACCTGCAGGGCGAAACCGTCAGCCAGAACCGGAAGTTGACGAATGCAGGCCTTCGGTCCTATGTGTCGTACGTCAAAGGAATCCACAACCTGAAGGTTGGAGGTACGTACACGCAAACGTTCCTGGACGAGGTCGACGGAATCGGCATCGTCGATCCCACGTTGGTTCCGGGCGTCGCTCCTTCTTGTCTGTCGGGAACTGGTCAGCCCATTCCAGGCACTCCCTGCGCGGTTCTGGCGCCTTACGATTTGACGGGCGGAGGCGGACTGTACGGCAGAGGAGGCCTCTTCTCTTTCAACGGCCACACGGACGTGAAAGAGCTCGCGTTCTACGCCCAAGATACGATCACCAAGGGAAATTGGGCGTTCAACCTGGGAATGCGTGGCGATTTCTACAACGCCCTGGCGCGCGACCGGCAGGCCGAACCTCGTGTGGGCGTGGCTTACAACATCAAGGCGACCAACACTGTGCTGCGCGTTTCTTACGCTCGCACCATGGAGAGTCCCTTCAACGAGAACCTGGTGATTGCCAGCACCGGCTGCAGCATCCCGTTTCTTGCTGTGCTGGTACCGCCGCCGGGCGTCCCCTGCGTCACAGGACCGATTACTCCGGGCTACCGCAACGAATTCCACGCGGGCTTGCAACAGGCGTTCGGACACTACCTGGTGCTGAGCGGGGACTACATTTGGAAGTACACGCACAACGGTTACGACTTCGGGACCGTGGGCAGCACTCCGATTACATTCCCGATTGAATGGCACAACGCGAAGATTCCGGGATTTGCCCTGCGCGTCAGCGTGCCGAATTATCGGGGATTCTCCGCGCAGGTGGTGATGTCGAGCGTGGCCGCTCGCTTCTTCCTGCCGCAGGTTGCAGGGTTGCCGATTATCCCTCCGGCGACCGGCGTTTTCCGCATCGACCACGACGAGAAATACAACCAGACGACACACATTCAGTACCAGCCGTGGAAAACCGGCCCGTGGTTCGGCTTCAACTGGAGATATGACAGCGGGCTGGTCGCGGGCGCGACCCCGTGTCTGGCGCCAACCGCAACCTGCTCGCTTTCGACCTCCACTCTCGATGGAGGGGCGAACCCAAACATTCCCAGCGGCTACATCGCACTGGTCAATGCCATCTCGGGTGCGCCTTTGACTGCCGATCAGGAGTTCCAGGCCGGATTCACCTGCAACGGCATGCGTGCCACTCCGACGCAGGCTCTGCCCAGCTCCTGCCTGGCGACGCAGTTTGGATCGACGCTCATAAAAATACCTGGACCCAACACGGAGAATGACGACCACAATCCGCAGCGCATCGCACCGAGGAGTCTGTTTGACCTTGCGCTCGGACACGACAACCTCTTCCGGGGCGACAAGTACAAGGTCAGCGGTCAGATCACGGTTGTCAATCTGGCGAATCGGTACGCTCTCTATAACTTTCTTTCCACCTTTAGTGGGACGCATTATGTGACGCCGCGGTCCATCACGGCGCAACTGGCGTTTCACTTCTAGCGTCGCGTTTCATCCGGACGAACAGGCGGTCTTGCGGCCGCCTGTTTTTTTGCGCTTAACTTAAGGTTTTGAGTTTGTAAATGAATGTAAAATCTGCGGCCCGACCGGAGCGAGGAACTGGGATTGGTAGAATGACTATAAATGCCTCAATCGCGATTTAGTTTCATCAGAATAAAGCGCTCATCGCACTTCGCCGTCCTGGCGCTCGCAATCTGCGCGGCCAGTATTGGCAGGGCGCAATCCGTTGGCAATTCCTCATCGCTCGAAGGGACGGTGCTGGACGCGACCGGCGCGGTGGTGTTTGGAGCAACCGTAAAGATTCATAACCCCGTCAGCGGCCTGGACCGTAGTGTGCAGACCAATACCACCGGCGGATTCAGTTTCCCCAACATTCCATTCAATCCCTACCACCTTACGGTCACAGCCAAGGGTTTCGCGCCCTATGTGCAGGATGTCCAACTTCGTTCCGTCGTGCCGGTGAATCTTTCCATCACGCTGCAGGCCGTGGTTGAGACTCAAACCGTCACGGTGCATGATACGGCCGGCGATCTGGTCGAGACCGACTCCACCTACCATACCGACTTGGACAAGAGCCTGCTCGACCGGCTCCCCATGCCCGAAAGCGGCGGCGTCAGCGCTGCGGTTGAGGCCGCTACGCCTGGCGTTTCCGCCGACTCCAACAACCAGATGCACGGCCTCGGCGATCATGCCGAGAACACCATCTCGGTCGACAACCAGGTCAACTCCGACCAGTCGAGCAAGACTTTTTCCAACCAGATCCCCTCCAACTCGATTCAATCGATGGAGGTGATCGCGGGCGCGCCTCCGGCGGAGTTCGGTGGGAAGACCAGCCTGGTAGTAAAGGTAAGCACGCGCTCCGGCCAGGGCGTAACCACGCCGACCGGATCGTTCACGACTTCTTACGGCGCGTTTGGCACCTCGGACGCGGCCTTCGATCTCGCCTATGGCGGACAAAACTGGGGAAATTTTATTGCCATCAGCGGCACCAACGGCGGCCGCGTGCTCGATGCACCTGAATTCTCCGTCATGCACGACAAAGGGAACGAGGAGAATGTTTTCGACCGCATCGACTACCAGATCGCCAGCGGCAACACGGTTCACCTGAATCTGGCCTGGACGCGCTCCTGGTTCCAGACGCCCAATACTTATGACAACCTGAACATCGGCGCCGTCGATCCTCTGGGCAACCCCGTTCCCGCGGCCGACCAGCGTTCGCAGATTAAAACCTTCAACGTGGCGCCCACGTGGACGCGCCTGCTCAGCCCGACCCTGGTCTTCACCTTCGGCGGCTTCGTGCGCCGCGACGATTACAACTACTACCCGAGCAACGATCCTTTCGCCGATCTCGGTCCGCTCAATCTTCAGCGCGAAACCATCGGGCAGGATCGCACGCTGACCAACACCGGCATTCGCTCGGACCTGGCCTACGCCCACGGAATTCACAACGTCAAGCTGGGCGTGACCTACGAGCAGACATTCCTCAGAGAGAATGACAGCCTGGGCATCGTGGATCCCTCGTTTAATGCGCCTTGCGTGAACGCCAGTGGAATGGGAGTAGCCGCTCCGGGGGCGACCGATCCGTCTCAGTGTCTGTCGCCGCTCTATCCCAACGTAATCGAATCGGGCAGTCCTGCACAGGGCGTGACACCCTTGAATCCCTACCCGGTTTTCAACCCCGTACTGCTTCCCCACGACCTCACCCGCGGCGGCAGCCTGTACGCTTTCAACGGCCATACCGATGTCAAGGAGTTGGCACTCTATCTCCAGGACACGATCAGCGTAAAGAACTGGTCGTTCAGCCTCGGCCTGCGCGGAGACTTGTACAACGGCCTCAGCGTTGCACGAGAGGTGGAACCCCGCATCGGCATTGCCTACAACATCAAGCCCAGCAGCACTGTACTTCGCCTCTCGTATGCGCGGACTCTGGAGACTCCCTTCAACGAGAATCTGATTCTCTCGAGCACCGGATGCGAGAACTCTGTTTTGTCGCCACTTCTTTCCTGCACAGGTTTGTCGAGCGGAGCGTTAAATCCGGGCTTTCGCAACGAGTTCCACGTCGGATTGCAGCAGGCTTTCGGACGCTTCGTGGTGTTTGATGGCGAATACATCTGGAAGTACACGCACAACGGATACGACTTCAGTGTGCTGGGCAATACTCCGATCACCTTCCCCATCGAATGGCACAACTCGAAGATTCCCGGCTTTGCGGCCAGCCTGCGCGTGCCGACGATTCACGGATTCTCCGCAACGACGGTGTTTTCGAGCGTCGCGGCGCGCTTCTTCCAGCCACAGGTCGGCGGAGCCGGCGCGACTGTGGCAAACGCCACAGGCCTTCCCTTCCGCATCGATCACGACGAGAAATTCAACCAGTCCACGAATCTGCAGTATCAGGTTTTGAAACGTGGGCCGTGGTTCGGTTTGAACTGGCGCTATGACAGCGGTCAGGTCGCCGGCGCGGCCCCGTGTTATGGCATGAACCCGGGCAACGACTGTCCTGCCTCGACCACAATTGCTGGCGAACCCGCGGTCATGTTGGTCGGCAACGGCGCGCCCCTAACCGCCGATGAGGAATATGAAGCCGGCTTCTACTGCGGATCGCAGCACGCCACGCCAACCCAAGCCCTGCCCAGCCCCTGTCTGGTATCGCAGTTCGGGTCCAGCCTGATCAAAGTACCGGCGCCGAATTCCCAGAATGACGATCACCATCCGGCGCGCATCGCCTCGCGCAATCTCTTCGATGCCTCCGTCGGCATCGACAACGCCTTCCACGGCGACAAGCGAAAATGGGATCTGCGCGTGACCGTCGTAAACCTGATGAACAAAGTGGCTCTGTACAATTTCCTTTCCACTTTCAGCGGGACGCACTATGTGACGCCCCGGGCCATCACTGGCCAGTTGGCGTTCCACTTCTAGCGTGGCGTTGCATTGCATCCGGGCGGAACAGGCGGCTCTTGCGAGCCGCCTGTTTTTTCGCTTTACCAGGCTTCGATCTCGTAGCTGTGCAGCGTAAGGAATGGCGCGCCAGCCCGAATTAACGGGCGCCGGGAATTAGCACGCGATGTTCGACACAGGGCGAACGCGGAATTAGTATTTCCCGCGAAACACCACCCGATCGATGTCAGGCCAGAACTCTTTTATCACGTTGAACAAGCCGTCCAAGCCCACCTGCGTTCCCCAACGTTGATAGGTTTTCACCCAGGGGTTGAATTCTGCCGGGTAATACGTATTACTGATGCCTGCGGCCGCTCCGGCTCCCACGATCTCCGATAAATTGAAAGTGCTCTTCCCCGAGTTGGTCCTGGTGATGAACAGCCGGCTTACCGAATAACCGGTCCGTTTAAAGAATCCGCCTTTGCCCATGGTGTAGTATCTCGGGTCTTCTTTCGTCGCCACTGGGACGATCGCTTCCGCCATGTAGTTCTCGATGCCGCCGTCGACAAAGGAGTGCCAGTAGTATTTACCGAAGCCCTCAGCGCCTTGTCCGAAAGTCGGCTGCGACTTGCTGGCCATGTTAATTCCGGCGAGCGCTCCCACGAAAATGAAATTGGAGTAATCGAACGTATCCTGGGTTGCCAGCCAGAGGTCACCCTTGAAACTCAGCGGGGGCAAATAAGTGTTGGCGCTCACCGCGCGGTAATTGGGGACGACCCACAGGATTCTCTTGGGCTGTTTGCCGTATTCTTCATTGGGGTTACTTGGAGTTGAAGGGTTGACCTTGGGCGTCGGCGCGTTGGGCAGGGAGGACTTTCCATCCTTGGTTGTGGCTGTTGGCGGTGGGTCCTGATCTTGGGAAACATCGTCAGGCGCAAGATCGGTCGGCGCAACCATGGTGGTCACCGAAACACCGTCCAGATCCGACGGCACCGTTTCTTGTCGCGATGGTTCTCGCGCGCTCGCTGATTCCTGAGCTTGAACCGACGACGACGCCAAAATCCCGGCCAGCCCGGCCACCATGCAAAATAATTGAATCGCTCTCAAATCTCCCCCCTACATTCGTATTTTTTCTCGGAACCTATCGGCTGCGCATTTCAAACAATTCCTGACGGTCAACTAAGGTTGGATTGCTTGAATCGGCGTTTGGATGCATACATCGGCAGGAAACGGGTAAATGTGGAAGCTGGATTGGAAGGGTTAGTCGGCTGCTTTCTGCTGCTGTTTCTGCAGCTGTTTCTGCAGGTGGCGTTCGTGTCTCCTCTGCAAATAGTGGTGAATATCCGGCCAAAACTCCTTCAACTCATTCCCGAGGGCGTCGAGGCCCATCTGCGTTCCCCAGTCGTTGATATTCCCTGAAAAGTTCCGATCCTCGGGAGGATAATATGCATTGGAAATAGCGATCGCCGTGGCGTTGCCGGCAAACTCGGGAATGTTGAACATGTGCCCCCCGGAGTCTTTTTTGGCGACGAAAATACGGTCGATGGCATAGGCAAAGCGGTGCGCGAACGAACCCCTGCCCAAGCGAAAATAGCGCGGATCGATTTTTAGGATCGTGGGGTAAACGCCGCCCACCATGATGTTCCCATCCACTTGATCGGCGAAGGCCGATCCGTACCGCTTCGAGTATCCCTTGAATCCCTGTCCGAAGCCCGGATCGGAATCTTCCGCCTGGTGAATGGCCGCCACAATACCGACGATCGTGAATTCATAGGGGTCAAAAGAGCCTTTCGCCGAGATGGCGAACTTCTCCTTCCAGGAGATCGGCTTCGCTTGCGACTCGCCATCCACCGTCAAGTAGTTCGGCATCACGTAAAACATCCGGTCTTCTTTCTTCTTCGGATCTTCATCCTTTTTCTTTTTTAGATCTTCCTGGACGGGGCTGCTTGGATCCTGAGAATTACTCTGGGCAGACGGTTGGTCTCCCGGTTTATCCTGTTTCGAAGAACTGTCCGCGGGCGCTTGGGTGGATGGGGCAGGGTCCGGTGTTTGGGTCTGCTGGGCGCTCTGACCTGCGCAAAAAGCCGCAAGGGATAAGATCGATACGGTCAGTAGGCCTACACACGCTGAGTAGCTCAGTTTCAAATTGATGAAGGCTCCAGATCCAGCTGATTGGGGTCCAGCTGATTAAGATGTCGCCGAGGCGATGTTGGTGGTCTACGTTGGCAGTCCGTTTTTCCGCAAACAGACTCCGCTATCCTGCGAGCATGCCACCTTGGCAATGCTTAGATTCAACGAGTTGTCAGCCGGATTCTGCTATCAGCTTCCCCGCTTGCCCCAGGATGACTTCCACGCCCGGATCTTGTTCCATGCGAGAGAACTTCTCACACCACTTTACCAGTAAGCTGCAACTGGGGGCGAGCAGTGGTCCAATCGAAAGTTACCAGCTCGCGCAGGTCCGCCGAATCTTTGTCACCCGCTTCCGACCCTGGCCACGCGCTGTTCAACTATTCTGAGATTTTTTGTGCCTGTCCGCGGCTGACCGCACCTTTGTGATTGCAATCACAGCAGGCTCGCCATCATCTCCCTAATATCTCCCCAGTCGTCGAGCTGTGCAGAAATCCCGGCACGGCGTTGGACCGCTCGATGGGGAGATGCGCATGAAATGGTTGGCGGTGGTCGCAACGGCTTTTCTGGCTGGCGGACTCTATGCTGGCGGCCGAACGCACGGGGCCAGCGCAACCATGCCGAGCGGAAATACGCCCAGCGCAAATACTCCCAGCGCAAATACTCCCAGCGCAACAACGGTCAGCCCCATCACGGTCGACTACCCGTCGGAAGGATCCTTGTTTCCGCCCGATATTATTGCTCCGACCTTCCAGTGGCGCGATGCCGAAAACGCTGCCACGGTGTGGCGGATTGACGTTACCTTCGCTGACCGCTCGCACGGCATCCAGTTGTGGTCGCAGGGCGAGAAGATGAAGCTCGGCGAACTCGACACCAGCCTGTCCGGCTACGTGCCTCCAACTCTTACGCCGGAGCAGCAAGCCGCGCACACCTGGCAGCCGGATGCCAAGACCTGGGCCGAAATCAAGAAACACTCGGTCAAGGGACCGGCCACCGTCACGATTGCCGGGTATCGCAGTGAAAACGCGGCCGAACCGGTGTCGCGCGGCCAAATCAACCTGCAAACCTCCAAAGACCCGGTCGGTGCCCCGATTTTCTACCGCGACGTTCCTCTCATCCCCACCCCTCCAGAACAGGGCGAGCGCGGCGTGATCAAGCCGCTGCCGGATTCCGTCCTGCCCAAAATCAAGTGGCGGCTGCGCTATGTTTCCGGAACAGAGAATAAAGTTGTGATGACCGGCCTGCCGACTTGCGCCAACTGCCATTCCATTGCGCGCGACGGAAAGACGCTGGGCATCGACGTCGACGGCCCGCAGAACGACAAGGGACTCTACGGGCTGATTCCCATCCACAAAGTGAGTTCGATCAGCAACGATTACGTCATCCACTGGAGTGCCTTCAGCGACAAGCTGGCGCAGAAGCGCTTCGGCTTCATGTCGCAGGTTTCGCCGGATGGAAAGTACGTCATCACCTCGATCGACGTGCCGGGCGGACACGGAACGCGCGTGGTCGACCGGCTTTACAACGGTTTTTTCAGCGACTACGGTTTCGGTCAGGTGTTCTTTCCCACGCGGGGCGTGCTGGCCTGGTACAGCAAGGAAACTGGCAAATTACAGGCCCTGCCCGGAGCGGACGACCCCAATTACGTGCAGACCAGCGCCTTCTGGAGTCCCGACGGCAAGTATCTTGTCTATTCTCGCGGCGTCGCGAAGGATCCTTACGAGACGGGACATCCCCGCGCGCTCTACGCCAACGATCCCAACGAGACGCAAATGCAATACGACCTCTATCGCATCCCGTTCAACGAGGGTAAAGGCGGCAAGGCAGAACGCGTCGTCGGCGCCTCGGAAAACGGGATGAGCAACAACTTCCCCAAGGTCTCTCCCGACGGTAAATGGATCGTGTTCGTGCGCAACAAAAACGGCCTGCTGATGCGTCCCGACAGCCATTTGTACATCGTGCCGTTCGAAGGTGGAAAGGAACGGCTGCTCAACTGCAATCTGAAAGTCATGAACTCGTGGCACAGCTGGTCGCCCAACGGACGCTGGCTTGTCTTCTCGTCAAAGACTCCCGCTCTCTACACCCAGATGTATCTCACTCACATCGATGAGAACGGAAACGATACTCCCGCGATTCTGATCGAGCACGCCACCGAGTCCAACCGCGCCGTGAACATTCCCGAGTTCATGAACATCGCTCCCGGCGGACTGGAAAAAATTGATGCTCCTGCCACCGAGTTCTACCGCCTCTTCGACGTCGCGGTGCAACTGGCCGATAAGAAACAGTATGATGCCGCAGTTCCCGCCTGGCAGCAGGCGCTGGCATTGGCCCCGGACGATCCGCGCGGGCACAACAACTTCGGAATCGCGCTGGCAGCGACGGGAAGGTTCGACGAAGCCATCGTGGAATACCGGAAATCGCTGGAACTCAATCCCTCGAGCTCGCAAACCCACAACAACCTGGGAAGCGCGCTGGCGGAGAGGGGAAGGATCGACGAAGCGATTCCTGAATTCGAGAAAGCCGTTGAACTGAACCCCGACAACGCCGCCGCACACGTCAACCTGGGCGATGCCCTGGCCACCAAGATTGGCCGCCTGGATGAGGCGATTCAACAACTGAATAAGGGCATTGAACTGCAGCCTGACTCGGCAAGCGCACAGAACGGCCTCGGCGTCGCGCTGGCGCGGGCCGGAAGGCTCGACGATGCCGTGCTGCACATGGAGAGAGCGGTCACTCTCGCGCCGCAAGCCGTCGACTATCGCTATAACTTCGGGCGCGTTCTGGCCGCCAAGGGTGCGCTTCCGGAAGCGGTAGTGCAATTCGAGGAAGCGGCCAAGCTTTCCGGAATGCAGGAGCCCGCGATTCTGGAAATGCTCGCAGCCACTTACTCCGACACCGGACGCTACTCCGAGGCCGTGAGTACCGCGCGCCGCGCCCTGGAACTGGCGACCCAGCAACAGAACGACGTATTAGTGGCTAGGCTGAAGGCCAGCCTGGCGCGCTATGAGGGACTGGCACAAAGCGGGCACGTGCCCGCGCCAACACCCTAGGGCCAAGATGGTTACATCGTCCGCTTGGGCTCGAATCGACGGGCGGTCACCAGCTCGGGATGCAGGCGGCGGAACGTCTCCGTCACGTGGCAATTCCAGCAGACCGGCCGGTACGTGGCGAAGACATCCGGAAGCTGCTCCGGGCGAAATTCCCTCCACTCAGCAGTCCGGGAATCCGGCCCTAAGAGCGCGGGCGCGTGATCGAGATGATGCAGCGGTCCGATCGGCTTGTGGCAAAACGCGCAGCTCTTGCCTTCGTACCACTGCGAAACGATATTCCAGACCAGGCAGTTCTCCGGACCGATCTCGATCTGCTGCAGGCATTCCTGGCCGCAGTTCTTGCGTTCGGGCCAGCGCGAACATTCTTTCAGGCGAAGCGTCGGCTCGGAGAGGAAGGCTCCCATGGCGGCCTCTCCGGCGGCAACGTCGACGGCCGCAGCCTTATGCGTCTCCGGGCAGGTGATCAGGCGCTTTCCCCGATAGTCGAAATACGCGCGAATTCCGGGGATGGCGCGAAAAACGAATAGTCCCAGCGCCAGCACGAGCAAGACCAGCGTAACCAACATTGTGACCGTCATAGATCACCTCCGGTAGAGCAGCCGTCAGCTTTCAGCAAAGCCCGAGTCGGCAGACTCTGGGCACTTACAGCATGAGTCCGGAAGCCCGGTTACGCGGTGCCCTGCGTCACCGGAAAATGTGATCACGATCACAACCTCAAGTTCCCTGACGGCATTGGGCGGAACCGATGATGACGTCGCCGAAACTGCGCGCTTACCGAGTCAAATGCGTCGAGCGCAACTGCATCTTCACCGCCACCGACAGGCGGCGGATGCCCTCGCGGATCTGCTCGGGTTGAGAGTGCGAGAAATTCAGGCGCATGTGGCGGCCGCCCTCATGGCCGTTGTCGGCGTAAAAGCTGTCGCCCGGGACAAACGCAACATTCTCGGCCAACGCTGCGCGGAACAGCGCCTGGGAGTCCGTGCCTTCGGGCATGGTCACCCAAAGAAACAAACCGCCCTTGGGATGAGTCCAGGTCACTTCGGGCGGGAAATATTCATGCAAAGCCTGCAGCATGGCGTCGCGGCGTTCGCGATACACCTGGCGAATCAGCTTGACGTGCAGATCGAGAAAGCCGTCGCGCGCGACTTCGTACGCAACGTACTGATTGAAAGTGGACGTGTGCAGATCCGCGGCCTGCTTCAGTTGCACCAGCTTGCTGATCACGTCTTCCGGGGCGACGATCCACGCCAGGCGAATGCCGGGCGCCAGCGTTTTCGAGAACGTGCTCAGGTAAATGACGTTGCCGATGGTGAAGCCGTTATCGCGCCGCAGATTTTCGCGGTCGAGCACCACCAGCGGAGGAATATGTTCGCCTTCGTACCGCAGTTTTCCGTATGGATCATCCTCCACGATGGGGATGCCATACTTGTCCGCCAGCACGATCAACTGATGGCGGCGGCCTTCCGACAACGTGACACCGGCCGGGTTCTGAAAGTTCGGCAGGACATACATGAACTTAACCCCGGAGCGGATGCAGGGCTCAAGTTGTTCGGTCAACAGTCCATCGTCATCGACGGGGACGGAAACATATTGCGCCCCGTAGACATTGAAAGCCTGCAATGCTCCCAGGTACGTCGGAGCCTCGATCAGAACACGGTCGCCGCGATTGATGAGCAGCTTGCCGATCAGGTCGAGCGCCTGCTGCGAACCGGAAGTGATCAGAACATTCTCGGCAGTGGCGACAATGCCGTAGCGCGCGAGGTTGCGCGCGATCATCTCCCGCAGCGGTTCGTAACCTTCGGTGGCCCCGTATTGCAGAGCCTGGGCGCCGTGTTCGGTGAGGACTTTGTGGCAGGCTTCTTCGAAACGCTTCACCGGGAAAACGTCGGGGGCCGGCAATCCACCGCCAAAGGAGATGATTTCGGGCTTCTGCGTGACTGTCAGAAGTTCACGGATGGCTGAGCTCTTGATTCCGAGCGTACGCTGCGCGTACCGCGACTTCCAAAGAGTGGACATGCGGTAGTAGGCTCCTCGCCGAGCAAGCTTCCAGGTTCAGGTTTCAAAGTTTCGAAGGTTTCAAGGAAAGACCCTGTTCGCTTCGAAACATTTGAAACCTTGAAACTTTGAAACCTTGCACTTCTTAGTCTTCGCCAACCAGTTCCGGCTCAGCCGAAACGTGAACGTGAGGATGCGCGTAGGTGTCGTTCTCCTGCGCATCGACCACGGCGATCGCCGAAACATTCACGACCACTTCGACAGTCGCCGAACGTTGCAGTACGTGCACCGGACGGCTCATACCCATCAGAATCGGGCCGATGAGCTCCCCCCCGCCAATCTTCGATACCAGCTTGGTGGCAATGTTGGCCGAGGCCAGGTCGGGGAAAATGAGCACATTCGCGCCACCCTTCAGCGAGCTGAAAGGATACTGTTCTTCGATGATCTCCGGCGAAAGCGCTTCGTCGGCCATAATCTCTCCGTCGACGATCAGCGTGGGATCGGCAAACTTAATCAGCTCGACGGCCTTGCGCACCTTGGTGCAAATAGGATGATCGACGCCGCCGAAACTGGAGAAGCACAGCATCGCCACCCGTGGAATGAGATTGAAACGGCGCGCCATGTGGGCGGTGCAGAGCGCGATCTCCACCAGGTCTTCGGCCGTGGGCTCGATGTTCACGCTGGCATCGGCCAGGAAGAAGACTTCGCCTTTGCGCGTGATCACGGCATAGCAGCCGGAGACCCGGTGCAGCCCCTCGCGCATGCGTACAATCTGCAGCGCCGGACGAATGGTATCAGGGAAATGCTGCGTCACGCCCGAGACAAGAGCGTCGGCATCCCCCATGTGGACCATCATCGAGCCGAAGACGTTGCGGTTGTTGATAAGCGTCTCGGCCTCCGCCAGCGTAACTCCGCGCCGCTGCCGCAGGCGGAACAGCTCAAGAACGTAGTTCTGGCGATGCTCCGACGTGGCCGGATCGACAATCTTCATGCCTTCGAGATCCACCCCGAATTCCCGGGCTCGGGTCTGAATTTTGGCGGGATCACCGAGAAGAATCGGATGCCCGATTTTCTCTTCGACCAACACGCGGCAGGCGCGCAGGATCTTCTCGTTGTCGCCCTCGGGAAACACTACCTGCTTAGGATTCGCCTGCGCCTTGTGAATCATGGTGCGCGAAACTTCGTAGGCCTTGCCTAACCGGCGTTCGAGTTGAGCGCGGTAGGTGTTGAGATCAACCGGCTCCTGCGCGACCCCGCTGCGCATGGCGGCTTCTGCCACGGCGGAAGCTTCCCACATCAGCACGCGCGGATCGAAGGGCTTAGGGATCAGATACTCGCGGCCAAACTGCAAGCGGGGCACGCCGTAGGCGCGGCAAACGGAATCGGGAACGTCTTCCTTGGCGAGATTGGCCAGTGCGTGCGTGGCCGCCAGCTTCATTTCTTCGTTGATGGCGGTGGCGCGCACGTCGAGCGCCCCGCGGAAAATAAATGGGAAGCCGAGAACGTTGTTGACCTGGTTGGGATAGTCGGAACGCCCAGTCGCGATAATTACGTCGGGACGAGCGGCCTTGGCTTCTTCGTACGTAATCTCGGGGTCGGGATTCGCCATGGCGAACACGATGGGATCAGCCGCCATCGAACGCACCATGTCCTGATCGATCGCGCCTTTTGCCGAGAGTCCGGCGAAAACGTCGGCTCCGGCCAGGGCCTCGGCCAGCGTGCGCAGCGGCGTGTCCTGTGCGAACCGCTCTTTGTATTTATTCATGCCAACCTTGCGGCCTTTGTAGACCACGCCCTTGGTGTCGCAGAGGATGACGTTCTCGCGCTGCACGCCCAGCCGGACGTAGTGCTCGGCGCAGGCAATGCCGGCCGCGCCGGCGCCGTTGAACACGACGCGCACTTTGCTTATGTCTTTGCCAACCACTTCCAGAGCATTCAACAAGGCCGCGCCAGAAATAATCGCGGTCCCATGTTGGTCGTCGTGGAAGACGGGAATCTTCATCGTCCTGCGCAGTTCTTCCTCAATCTGAAAGCATTCGGGAGCCTTGATATCTTCAAGGTTGATGCCGCCGAACGTGGGCTCGAGCAACTGGCAGAGCTTGATAATCTCTTCAGGATTTTTACTGTTGACTTCGATGTCGAAAACGTCGACATCGGCAAAGCGCTTGAACAGCACGGCCTTGCCTTCCATTACCGGCTTGCCGGCAAGGGCACCGATATCGCCCAAGCCAAGCACCGCGGTTCCATTGCTCAGAACTGCAACCAGATTGCCGCGGCCCGTGTATTTGTAGGCGTCCTGCGGATTCTTCTGGATTTCCAGGCAAGGCACGGCCACGCCCGGCGTGTAGGCCAGACTGAGGTCGCGCTGCGTGCGGCAGGGCTTGGTGGGTGTGACTTCAATTTTTCCCGGACGCGGCCCGTTGTGATAATCGAGGGCCTGCTGCTTGCTGATCAACATGATTTCCTCCATACCGTCCGCGGGCACGGGTCGCTGCTACCGGCGATAGGCCACACTCTCGCGTATATGTCCGATGGTAGCACCAGGCTGTGATTTAAATCACATTCTGTCGTGAGTGTAGAGCCGACACCGCAGGATCGAAAACCGGACGTGCTTCGCGGATTATGAGACCACGACTTACTATGCAGAGCCGTAAATCGCCACTCTCTTCTTTTCTGTTCGCTTCTCTTTAGCTTTTCTGCGCTTCTCTGCTTCTCTTTGCTCTTCTTTGTGCGCCGGGCTGGCGGCGCGAATCTCTTACTCTTTCGGGCTTCTCCGCCACATGGGCACGCACGGATTCCAGTTGTGCACGTCCTTCTGGAAGTCACGGCCTGCCTGAGTGGCGCCGACGCTCGACAGTTCCTCCACCGGAGACTTGAGCAGTTCCGTGATGTACTGCTCGACCTGCTCGCGCAGGCGGGGATTCTTCAACGCCTCCCGCAGATCGGTCTTTTCAATGTGGGTGAATCCGCCGCACAGCGGACATTTGACCACGTCGTCGTTCACCATTGCCGGCCTCGCTTGTCGGGAGTAATGCGAAGAACCGGTGCCCGGGGCACGTTCTCTCCGCAGTTCTATTAAACGACAGAGGCTGTTCTTGGGCAGTGACAAGGGTCGCTCGGGATTGTGACGGGAGTCACAGATTAGAATGGGGTGGCAGGATCTAGGGTCAATGAGTCTAATGGGAATGTTACGACAGTCAGGCGGGGATGCCTGATTGCTTGTTGTTTCACGGAGCATCAGGGAGCTATTCTTCGCTTATGCGAAAACACATCTCGGTGCTAATCCTGCTGGCGTACGTGTGCGTCGGACATTGCCAGACAGCGCGGGAATCGTCAAACGACGGCGCTGCTGCGCAAGCCCCTCCGACTTCAGAAACGTACAACGACACCCTACGCTCGATCAAGAAGTGGGTTGAATCGGAAGAGGACGACGACCTAGCTCGACTGGTAAAGATCGGTGATGTCAGAACCCCTGATTTGGTGGCAGCCTGTCACAGCTCCGAGGACGAAATTGCGCGAGCAGCTTTCCTTGCTCTTCAGTTGCTGGGAAAGTCCGAATGCGAAACCTGCGCGGAATCGGCATCGCAGAGGCGTGGCGATGTTGCCCTGGTGTGCTTAGCGAATATCAGCGAGCCAGATTTCGAGCGCATCGAGCTGTGGCTGGCTAAGAAGCGCACCGGGGCCGGATATGATTGCGGTGAGGATTATGAACCGCTCACGCCGATGGATGACTCCGTTGTCTATGCACTGATTCTCGACGGTTCATCTCGTTCGCGGTCCGTCTTAGACAATATGCTTGGATTAGAAAGGGCCTGTGTGACCGAAACGACCATCATCGGCGAAATCTTGGAACAAGCACCGTCGCTCATCGTAGCTGCGAAACAGGTTGGACACAACCTGAGGACTCAACCAGACGAACTAGAAAACTCCATTCGCGCTTCTGCATTCTTCTTGCCTCAGGAATACCGCAAAGACAGCAAAGTGGAGGTAATTGCCCAGAACAGAACACGGAACTGTATCCTGCTCGAAGTGTCGTATGTCTGTGGTCGCCTTTGCGGGAGTGGGTACTACGTCGTGCTCCGCAAGGACGGAACGGACTGGCACTATGCTCTTATCAGGATGGCATGGATTTCTTAGCAGGTCCCGATCAGAGAATCTCAACTGTCGCGTTCAGGCCTTATCACTCTTTGACCCGCACGGCATGCCATCGCCACCTGCAAAAGTCAGTGACCCCGCGCACTCAATTCCGTGATCGGAACCGCCTTTACTGAAAAAGCAAACCGCCGTCATTTACGCGGCTTCCCCTTCCCTGCTAACATCATTTGTTTACCACTCAACCGGCAACCAAATCTGAGTACGCCTTCATAAACTTTACGGAGGAAACATGGCAATTAAAGTTGGCATCAACGGTTTCGGACGCATTGGCCGCAACGTGCTGCGCGCTTCGCTGAAAGACCCCAACCTGGACTTCGTCGCGGTTAATGACCTGACGGACCCGAAAACTCTGGCTCATCTTCTGAAGTACGACTCGGTTCTGGGCAACCTGCCGAATCAAGTCTCCGCCGGGCCGGACAGCATTACGGTCGACGGCAAGACCATCAAAGTCTTCAAAGAAAAAGACCCGGCCGCGCTGCCTTGGGAGTCCGTGGGCGCGCAGGTGGTCATCGAGTCGACCGGCCGCTTCACCGATGCCAACGACGCCAAGAAGCACCTGCGCGGGCCGGTGAAAAAAGTCATCATCTCGGCCCCGGCGAAGAACGAAGACATCACGGTGGTGCTGGGCGTGAATCACGAGAAGTATGACGGTCACAAGCACAACATCATTTCGAACGCGTCCTGCACTACGAACTGCCTGGCGCCGGTGGCCAAGGTCATCAATGACGAGTTCAAGATCGTCAGCGGCACCATGACGACCATTCACTCCTACACCAATGACCAAGTGATTCTCGACTTCCCGCACAAGGATCTGCGGCGTGCTCGCGCGGCCGCGCTGAATATGATTCCGACGACGACCGGGGCGGCCAAGGCGCTGAAGCTGGTGATTCCGGAACTCGGCGGCAAGATTGACGGATTCTCCATGCGCGTGCCCACGCCCAACGTTTCGGTGGTTGACCTGGTGGTGTGGGTCGAGAAGAAGACGACCAAGGAAGAAGTGAATGCGGCGCTGAAGAAGGCGACCGAGTCGGGGCCGTTGAAGGGCTATCTTTCCTACGAAGATCAAGAGTTGGTGTCGTCGGACTTCAAAGGCAACTCCTTCTCTTCCATCGTAGATGCGCCCATGACCCTGGTGGTCGGCGGCAATTGCGTCAAGGTGATCTCCTGGTACGACAATGAGTGGGGATACTCCTGCCGTGTGCGCGACCTGATCAACTATATGGCCAGCAAAGGCCTGTAGGTTTCGCGTAGCGCCGGCATCTTGCCGGCTGTCTCGCGAGGGCGTCTCGCCCTCGCAGTGCGGCGGGGACGCCGCCACGACAGCCGCCGGGACGGCGGCGCTACTTCTAAACACTGCAAGAACAAGGACGGCCAGCCATGTCCAAGCTTTCTATTCGCGATCTTCCGCTCAACGGCAACCGAATTTTCATGCGCGTTGATTTCAACGTGCCGCTGGAAGACGGGCGCGTCATGGACGACACCCGCATCCGCGAAACCCTGCCCACCATCGAGTACGCTCTGCGCCACGGCGCTCGGCTGATTCTGGCCTCGCACCTCGGCCGGCCTAAGGGCAAGCCCAATCCCAAGATGAGCCTCAAGCCGGTGGCCGAGCGGTTGCGCATGCTGCTCGACAAGGAACTCGCCCGCGGCGAAAACGTCGGCTTCTGTCCCGAGTGCGTTGGGCCTGAGGCCGAAGAAGTCGCAACCCAACTGGAGATGGGCCAGACGCTCCTGCTCGAAAACTTGCGCTTCCACGCCGAAGAAGAAGCCAACGACGAGAAGTTCTCCAAGCAATTGGCGGCTCTCGCCGAGTACTACGTCAACGATGCATTCGGCACCGCGCACCGCGCGCACGGCTCGACCGTCGGGATCACCAAGTTCGTAAAGCAGTCCGCCGCCGGATTGCTCATGGAAAAGGAACTGAAATACCTGGGCAAGGCGCTGGAGCATCCCGAGGAACCGTTCGTCGCGATTCTGGGAGGCGCCAAGGTCAGCGACAAAATCGGCGTGATTCAGAATTTGATGGATAAGGTGAATTCGCTGATCATCGGCGGCGGCATGGCCTACACCTTCCTCAAGGCGCAGGGGCAGGAAATCGGCAAGTCGCTGCTCGAAGCCGACAAAGTCGATCTCGCTAAACAGTTGCTAGCCGAAGCGAAAAAGCGGAATCTGAAATTCCTGTTGCCCATCGATCACGTGGTCGCGCTTAAGCCCGAGCCTAGCGCCTTGATAACGCAGATTGGCGAGGGCCAGCCCATCCCGGCCGACAAGATGGCTCTCGACATCGGGCCGAAAACGATTGAACTTTTCTCCGAAGAAATCTCGACCGCGCGCACGATCGTGTGGAACGGTCCCATGGGCGTTTTCGAGGTACCAGGATTCTCCCGCGGAACGTTCAAGATCGCCCATGCGGTCGCCGACAATGGTGGCGCCATTTCGATAGTGGGCGGCGGCGATTCGGTCGCGGCCGTGCATGCCGCCAACGTTGCCGACAAGATCACGCACATTTCCACTGGAGGTGGCGCGTCGCTGGAATTCCTGGAAGGAAAGAAACTGCCGGGAGTCGAAGCGCTGACGGACAAGAAATAGAAATCAAGACAAAAGTGACCCACTCCTCCATTTCGAATGGAAAAGGCTGACCGATGCGAAAAAAAGTAATGGCGGCAAACTGGAAGATGAACAAGAACCCCGACGAGACGCGCGATTATTTTCGCGACTTCCTGCCGATGGTCGCGGGCCATGACCGCGACGAGATCGTGGTCTGCCCGCCCTACACGGATGTGGATGCGGCAATCAAGGCGGCCGCGGGATCGAACGTCGCCATTGGCGTGCAGAATGTTCACTGGAAGGCTGACGGAGCTTACACGGGAGAAATTTCCGCGCCCATGCTGTTGTCTCTGGGAGTCACCCACGTCATCGTCGGCCACTCCGAGCGTCGCCAGTATTTTGGCGAGACCGACGACACGGTGAACCTGCGCCTGAAAGCGGCGCTGGAAGCTGGACTCACGCCAATCTGCTGCGTGGGCGAAGTGCTGGAAGAGCGCGAGGCGGGGCTCACCGACGATGTTCTACGTCGCCAGTGCGTGCGGGCGTTCCACGCGATTTCCACCAAGAAGGCGGCCAAGCTGATCGTCGCCTATGAGCCGGTGTGGGCGATCGGCACCGGCAAGACCGCGACGCCGGAACTCGCGGCCGCGGCCCATGCCGTGATCCGCCGCGAGGCCAGCGAAGTTTTCGGCGCGGAGTTTGCCGCGCAGTTGCGCATTCTCTACGGCGGCTCGGTCAAGCCGGACAACGTTTCCTCGCTCATGGCGCAAGAAGAAATTGATGGCGGGCTGATTGGTGGAGCGTCGCTCGATCCCAAGTCGTTCGCCGCGCTGGTGAAGTACTGAACCATTGAGCAAGGGAGTCCCGTCAGGGACGAAATATTGCGTCTATTTTCGTCCGATCGCCATGATGTGCGCACTTGCGCCCAGCACGGAAGGCTCGCGCTCAACTTTCCGCACCACGGCCAACAGGCGCTCGCGCTGCAGCGGATCGTTCCACAAGCGCTCGAAGTCGCGGGCCAGCCAGCCCGGGCCTTCGATGGCCACTATCCCCACTACCTGAAATGCTGTGGCCAGAAGGTCTCGCGATAATTCGCCGGGCCGATGAAAAAAAGCGTCGGTGAAATAGAGCGGATTGCCGGTGGAGTTGCGGTGTTGGCCTTCTTCCAGATCGCGAGCCAAGATTGGAGCGAACGCCGGGTCATCGAAGAATCCGCCCGACAGCGAATCGAGCAGCGACGCAAAGCGGCTGATGCCCGCGCCCCACACCAACCCTCCCGGGCGAAGCACGCGGTGAGCCTCCTTCAGACAGGCGAGCCGGTCTTCCCTTTCGACCAGATGGTAGAGCGGGCCCAGGAGCAGCTGCGTCCGCCGTGGCGTCGCCGTGGGGCAAATGGCGCGCATCTCCAACTTGCGCACTCGCCAGCGGATGCTGCGGCTGGCGGGACGATGCCGCCCGCGCCAGCTCCACATGCTTGGGCACGGGATCAATCAGGTGCACTTGATAGCCGCGAGCGGCGAGCCAGCAGGCATAGGCTCCAGCGCCCCCGCCGGCGTCGACCACCGTAGCCGGAGCGGGCGGCAGATGCCGGAGAATCAGTTCCTGCGTACGTGCCTGCTCAATTTGAAACCAGCCAGTGCGCAGGCGAGAAGATTCGTCCCCGGCGCCGTAGTAATCAACAACCGCATCCAGGGAATTCTTGTTCATAGCGATAACGTCTGTCGCTATTCTATGCGAACGTCACCGCTGGCTGATCGAGCACGGGTTCTGCGGCGTGGGCTGCGTCACGCGCTATCGAAGCGACGGCCTGCGGCAGGATTTTGAGGAACCGATCGACTTCTTGCTCGGTGTTGAACCTTCCCAGGCTCACGCGAACCAACCCCCGGGCGCGCTCGGCATCGTACCCCATAGCGAGCAGCACAGGGGAGGGTTCGCCGGAATGATTGGCGCTGCAAGCGCTTCCCGCCGAGACGGCGACCCCGGCCGCATCGAGAGCGGCGAGAAGTTCGCCGACTTCCCGCTCCTGACCGCGAAGTCCGAAACTCAGGTGACCGGGTAAACGGTGGACGGGATGCCCGAAGAGATAAGACTGCGGCAGCGCATGCGTCAGTTCCCGGGCGATGCGCTCGCGGAACTGCGCCAGGCGCGTCGCTTCTTCGGCTAGTTCTTCGCGTGCAATCTCAGCAGCCCCGCCAAAGCCGACAATTCCTGCGACGTTTTCTGTGGCCGACCGCAGGCCGCGTTCCTGTCCGCCTCCGAAGACGATGGGCGACAAGCGCGTGCCTTTGCGCACGTAGAGTGCGCCCACACCTTTCGGCCCGTGCAGCTTGTGCGCCGACAGCGACAGCAGATCGACGCGCAGGCGATTCACGTCGAGCGGAATCTTGCCCGCGGCCTGCACCGCGTCAGTGTGAAACAGCACCCCGTGTAGTTTGGTGAGGTGAGCGAGTTCCTCGATAGGCTGCAGCGTTCCTACCACGTTATTCGCCGCCATGATCGAAACCAGAGTCACGTTCGACTGCAGAGCGCGCAACAGGCCCGCCGGTCCGACCAGGCCGTCGGCGTCGACGGGGAGATGCGTGACCCTTGTTCCCGACGCGGCCAGGAAGCGGCAGGTCTCAAGGATCGCGGCATGCTCAATCGAGGTGGTTACGACATGGCCGGGCTTGCTACTCGCCCGGACAGCGCCGATGAGCGCCAGGTTGTCGGCCTCGGTGCCGCTGGCGGTGAAGATGATTTCATCGGTCTCGGCGCCGATCAGCGAGGCCACTTGCGCGCGAGCAGTCTCCACCGCCGCACGGGCCGAACGGCCTTCGTAATGCTGGCTTGAGGGATTCCCAAACGTGCCCCCAAGAAATGGACCCATCGCCGTGAGCACCCGGGGATCAAGTGGCGTGGTAGCAGAATGATCAAAATAAATTCGCGGATTCATAAAAAACTCCAGCTGGCTGCGCTGGGCCCTGCGCGCCCTAAAAACACGAATGCCTCATCCGGGATGTGGGGACGAGGCAATTGCTGACCGAGATCTCATGTCCCCCGCAAACCGGGCGGGAATTGACACCATATGATCAGGCTGGTTCCTGATCCGGTTGTCGTGGCGTCTGCGGGCCCGTTACCCTCAGCCACTCTGCATGAGACTGCGGCTTCATTCCGGCACGAATGCCGGAACTCATTAACGATAGGATGGTCCGTGCGGCGGTGTCAAGGAATAAACCTTGCACGTCCGCGCGGGCCTGCTTTGCTATAATTGGTTGCTGCCTGGCAGTTAAGTTCAGCGCCGTGCGGAAGTGGTGGAACTGGCAGACACACCATCTTGAGGGGGTGGCGCCGAAAGGCGTGGGGGTTCAAATCCCCCCTTCCGCACCAATTTTAATGCTGTAGATTGAATAGGTTACAGGCAGCTACCTGGTTTCGTACAATCATCGTACAATGCTTCCGGCGGTTTGATTGTTCTCACCGACAGAGGCGGGTTATCTGCCGGGCAATTGTAATCTGCTCCGCCGACATCCTGGTCTCGCCGCCGAAGGGATGCCACAATGGGAACTCCAGGCGGCGCTCTCCGATCCCTTCCTGCGTGGTTTTGCGCGGTCGGGCCTCCCTTGGTCAGCGGTCGTCTGGCGGGCGGCTTTAAAGTCGCACTTCGTTGCAATTGGCAATCCTGCCACAACGAAAGACAAGCAGCATTCGCTTCATAACGCCCCCTCAGAACTGCTTTACAGCCTAGCATCATGTCTATCGGGCCTCCTCGGCCACTTACTTAGTCGGGTGGTGGGTGATAGTAGACCACGACCAAAACAAAGATAAGACCAACGAATGCCGCAATCACCAGCGAAAGCAGAATGCCGTGAAGGGTTGTGAAAGATGATTGTTTCTTCTTCCTTTTCTTTATTTTTATGAAAGTGGTCATAGAAAACTGTGCTTTGAGGTTCACGGTCTCAAGCGAGGTCGTGCAGAAATGATTCAAGCGCTTCCAAGGATGGACGACCTTCTCTCAGATTCCGCTCGTCTGGTACTGCAAGACAGCCAGTGACAGCCGATAGTCGTAGCCGGCCTGCGCATTACTGATTTGGGCTTGCGTCAGCTGTAGCTGTGCCTGGCTCAGTTCCACGATCGAACCCAAACCCAGGTTGTATCGCGACTGAGCAAGGCTGAGGGCAAGGTTGGCCTGGTCGAGAAGCTGTTGAGTCACTGCGAGCCGGTCATAAGCGGTCGTTGCATCCAACCAACTAGTGCGGACATCGCGGGAAATCCGATCACGGAGGTCCCGCAGCTTCTCCTGAGCTGCCTGGGCACGAAGCGAAGCTTCCCGTGACCTCGCGGGGTAGAGGAAGCCATTGAAAACTGGAATATTCACGTTCACGCCTACCGCTCCATACCAGCTGGAAATAATGGGATTGCGTACCGGAGTATCGCCCACGACTCCAAGCGCGCGGATGTCGGGAAACAGTAAGTCTCGTTCGGCGGTTTGAAATTTCTTGGCGGACTCGGACTGGAGCTCGAGTGCCAGGATTTCCGGCCGCATGGAAAAAGCGGTAGTGATCAGATCCTCTATGTTGCCGGGAGGCGGAACATTAGGAGAGGCGTCCTCGACAAGCTGGAAATTTTGCAGGTTGGAGAATCCGAGCACTGCGGAAAGGCCAGCCAGAGCCGCGTTTTCGTTGTTCTGCGCATCCAGGAGGAGCAGTTTGGCCTGCGCCAGATTCACATTGGCAAAGCTGAGGTCCAGTTGAGACTTGAGCTTACTCTGGAATAGAGCGTCCACCTGGCTTGAAACGGTTTGGCGCTCTTTCACTGTTTGCTGTGCTACGGTCAAGACGGCGTGAGCCTGAAGGGAGTTGTAGAAGGCTTGGTCAACCGCGAGCAGGATCTGCTCCTTCGTAGCCATTGCGTTCTGGTTCTCCGCTTTCGCCGCAAGGTTGGCACTCGAAACCAGGTTCGTGGTGCGTCCGAAATCGGTGATGAGTTGGGTCACCGCGGCACCAGCAGCAGCGCGCGGGTAGAGGGTCGGATTGTTCAGCGCGCCGGCCGTGAGGCGCGAACCGGGATTGGAATCGACCGCTGTCAAGTCAATCGACGCGGTCGGCCACAGATTTGATCGAACCTCCCGCGTGACCTGGATTAACGCTAATGCGGTCAGGCGTGCAACTGAGATCTGAGGGTTATTCTTCAGTGCAAGTGCCTGCGCGTCCTTCAATGACAGCGCAGTGGGCGTGCCAGCGGGATGTTGGGGCGCGGTGGCTTGCTGCCCCATAGGAGTTGCACCGGCGCCAGTCGATTGGGACTGGGTCTGTGGTGCCGGAGCGGATGGCAGATTCGACGCGTTGCCCGAAATGAGCGTCACCTGCGCGAAGCCGCACGCCGGCAGAGTTAAAAAGAGACACATGGATCGGAGGCTGTTCATATTTCGAAAATCCCTTAGCGAACTACGCTCACTTACCGATGCTGCCCAACTCATGCTTCCAACGTCGGAGACTGGCTGGCCTCATTCTTCTCTCCGCGCTTGCCGTAAACGAGCAGATATGCCGCGGGCACGATGAAGATGGTCAACACCACCGAAGAGGTCAAACCGCCAATGATCGCCTTCGCCATGGGCGCATACTGTTCCGCGCCCGTCCCCAACTTTAGCGCCATCGGAATCATCCCGATGATGGTAGCCAGCGAGGTCATCAAAATCGGCCGCAGACGCACGCGGCATGCCGTAATGACCGCATCCGCCGGCGCCAATCCCTGCTTTTCCAGATTGTGTGCAAAATCAACAATCAGAATGCTGTTCGAGTCCGCAATCCCCACCAGCATCAGCACTCCCATCAGCGACATCACATTCAGCGTGCTCCCAGTTAGCGGCAGAATGATTAGCACTCCCACAAATCCCATGGGAATCGCCAGCATGATAAGGAACGGATCGATAAACGACTTGAACTGAGCGGTCAGAATTAAGAACAGCAAAAGGAAGGAAATCAGGAACCCGAAGGCAAAGCTCTTGAATGACGCTTCCATACCCTGCACCATGCCGCGAAGATTCACGCGCACATTGTCGGGGATGCTCGTCTTGTTCTTTGCGAGGATTTCGCGAATCGCGCTGGTCACGCGTTGCAGGTCTTCTCCCTTGGGAGTCACATAGATATCGATCGCCCGCTGAATCTGATAGTGGTCGACCTCGGTTGGCGTCTGCACTTGTTTCACGCTGACCACGTTGTTGAGAACGGTGGTTGGCCGGCCACCTCCAGCGCAGGACCAGCCGGGCTGCGCTTTACCCAGCGCCGGATGCCCGCTGGGACCACAGTTCATATCCGCACTTGCATTCGGATTGCGTAGCGGAATCTGTCCAAGGTCCGCCATGTTATGAATCGCCGCTTGCCCCTTTTCGAAATACTGTACCGTCAGGTAATAGTCGTTGCCGCTCTTGCGATCGACCCAGTAGTTCGGAGCGATCATGTAGTTCGAATTGAGCGCGGTGATGACGTTGTCCACTACGTCCTTTTGGGTCAGTCCCAACTCGCCGGCATGCACGCGGTCGACATCCAGTCGGAGCGCGGGGTAGTTCATGTCCTGCGGAATATAGACTTGGCCGACACCCTGGACCTGACGAATCTCTTCCGCCAGATTCTGGGCGATGCCATTGATCTGCTCCAGGTTCGAACTGCTCACCTGCACGTCGATTGGGGCTGGCATGCCCGAGTTCAAAATGGCGTCGACCATCGACCCACTGGAAAAGAATGTACGAATCTCAGGAAACTGGCTGGCCATTCTTTGCTGCACGCGGTCCATATATTCGAAACTGCTCAGTCGGTGCGACTCGCTTAATTGCACCTGAACCGTCGCGGTGTACGGACCAGAATTGGTCGTGTACAGAGAAGAAAAGTCGGGAACTACGCCAATATTGGAAACGATCCTCCGCAGATCCTTGCCTTCTATCGTGCTCCGGATCAGGTCTTCCACTTTCGCGACGTATTGATCTGTCACTTCGATGCGGGTCCCGGTAGGAACTTTCAGGTTGATGGTGAACTGCCCGGCATCGGTCTTCGGGAAAAAGGCAAGCCCCAGCAGCGGATAGATGCCAAGACTCGCGATGAAGACGCCACTCAGAATGGCAACCGTAAGCCCGGGGCGCTGCAGTGCCCTTCTCACCCAGTACTCGTAGTAATCCAGCACCCTGTTGAACATCCGATTGAAGCGCTCGTTGAACTTGTCCATTCTGGAGGGATTCTTGAGGGTAGCGTCGTATTCCTTGTTATCGTGAACTTCGCCGTGCGGCTTGGCCTTTAGAAAGCGCGAGCAGAACAAGGGAATGACCGTCATCGCCACCACATACGAGGCCAGCAGCGAGAGACAGAACGCCAGCGCCAACGCGGTAAACAAAAATTTGGCTACGCCATAGAGGAACACAACCGGGAAGAAATCGACCACATCCACCAGCGTGGCCGCCAGCACCGCCAGACTCACTTCCGAGCCGCCAACCTCCGCGGCGATCATGGGCGAGGCTCCCATCTCCAGATGGCGGTAAATGTTTTCCAACGAGATCACGGAATTATCGATCACCCGCGAGAAGGCAAGCGCCATTCCCGCCAGGATCATCGTATTGATCGTGCCGCCCATCAAGGCCAGCACCACAAATGCAGCCAGCGCCGACAACGGAATGGAGAGCAGCACCGCCGAGGTTGCGCGGAAACTGCCCAGGAAAGTCAGGATCATCAGGCTGGTAAGAATCAAGCCCAGAGCTCCCTCGTGCAGCACCGTATCCCTCGCTTCTTTCACATACACAGACTGGTCAAACACGATGCTGGTGACCATCTGCTTGGGAATGTCGTACAGATGCTTGATGAGTTCGCGAACTCCATCCAC
>Ga0209656_10000260_pt1 | contig 35356 bp, 32 predicted proteins | sample BogFormECP12_OM2_FD_188239 | JGI IMG/M metagenome (GOLD analysis project Ga0209656, IMG submission 188239) | Bog forest soil microbial communities from Calvert Island, British Columbia, Canada - ECP12_OM2 (SPAdes) (version 2) | ecosystem: Environmental > Aquatic > Freshwater > Wetlands > Bog ...
CGGGTCTTACCTCGTAGAAGATGTGCTTGGCTGCCTCCGGGGGATCCATCTTCATCGCGAAGGCCGGATACATGGCGTCGGTGTTCAGGTCGTCGCCGAACACCCAGACTTTGCCGGTGATGGACAGCGTCATCGGGCCACACTCCTCGCGTCGGTGATGTAGCCGGTGATCGCCGATGCGGCGACCGTTGCCGGTGAGGCCATGAAGATCTGCGCCTCCGGGCTGCCCATGCGTCCGGTGAAGTTGCGGGTGCTCGACGTCAGGCACACTTCGCCGGGGCCTACCACGCCCATGTGGTACCCGAAGCAGGCGCCGCAGGTGGAGTTGGTGATCACCGCCCCGGCGTCGGCGATGTCCTGCAGGTAGCCCAGCCGCATCGCCTCGCGGTAGACGGCTTGTGACGCCGGCGTCACGAGCAGCCGAACGCCGGCGGCAACCGTCTTGCCGCGCAACACATCCGCTGCGATTTCGAGGTCCTCGAGTTGACCGTTCGCGCACGAACCGATAAAGGCCTGATCGATTTTCTGCTTGCCCAACTGAGATACCGGTAGGCCGTTGCGGCTCACGGTGCCCGGCCGGGCCACATAGGGTTCCAGTGCGGCCAGGTCCACCCGCCGCACCTCGCGGTACGTCGCATCGGGATCCGGTGCCGCAGCGTCGTATCCGGTGACGCCGCGCTCATCGAGGAACGACGTCAGCACCTCGTCGGGCTCGAACGTGCTGAAGTCGGCCGACACCTCGGCACCCTGGGTGGCGATGGTTCGACGGTCGTGCATCGGGATACTCGCTAGCCCGGGGCCGCCGTATTCCAGATTCAGGTTCGCGGCGTCGCCGTACTCGTTCGCGATGTGCAAGAAGATGTCCTTGCCGCTGACCGTGTCGGGTTTGGCGCCCTTGAGCTGGTAGCGGATCGTTGGCGCCACCTGAAACCACGTGCTGCCCGTACACATGATCGAGTACACCTCGGCGGGGCCCAGCCCGCGGGCGGCGGTGTTGTAGGCGCCGGCCGCGCAGGTGTGAGAGTCGGTGCAGGCCAGTATTTCTCCGGGCCGAGCCAGCCCGTTCTCGGCGATGACCTGGTGGCAGATACCGTGCCTGCCGACGTCGTAGAAGCGCTCAATGCCGAACTTGGCGGCGAACTTTCGGGCATGCGGGCCGCCGGCGGCGTCTTTGATGGTCGGCGCGGGTACGGCGTGGTCCATGACGATCGCCAGCTTGTCGGGGTCGTGGATGCGAAGCGGCTCGAGCCACATCGTCGCGAACTGCAGATCGATCAGCACCGTCATGTCGACGTCGACGACGACGGTCTCGCCCACGGACAACGCGTCCACACCGGCCTTGCGGGCGAAGATCTTCTCGATGATGGTCATACTCATGAGTGAGCCTCCATGCGTGCGTATTTGGCGTCGAGTTGCAGCCACTCCGCCATCCCGACCAGGTTGAAGAAGTCGGCGGGCCGGGTCGGCAAGTAGTCGGCGATATTGCCGCCGGTCAGCTCGCACAAGTCCTCCAGCATGCCGAGCACCGCACGGGCGAGGGGGTTGCTCGGGTGAATAGCGATGGCGTAGCCCAGTTCTTGCAGTCGAGTCGCGGACTCCAGTGGTGTCATACCGCCGAGCACCAGGTTGATCAGCAGCGGGGCCTCGACCTCGCGGGCGATGCGTTCGATCTCCTCGACGCTCTGCGGCGCCTCGACGAAGATGACGTCCGCACCCGCCTGGGCGTACCGCTTTGCCCGCTCGATCGCGGCCTCCAATCCGAGCGGGGCCCGCGCGTCGGTCCGCGCGACCACGAGCAGGTTGTCGTCTTCGCGAGTGTCGAGTGCGGCGGCCAAAGTCTGTTCGAACTCGGCGGCGCCGATCACGTGCTTGTCGGTCAGGTGCCCGCAGCGTTTTGGGAATGCCTGGTCTTCCAATTGGATTGCGGCGACGCCGGCCTGCTCGTAGAGACGGACGGTGCGCACCACGTTCATCGCTGCGCCGTAGCCGGTGTCGGCGTCGGCGATCAGCGGGACGTCGCCGAGCACGCCGACGAGCATCCGGGCACGCTCGGCCATTTCGGTGGCGGTGACCAGTCCGATATCGGGCAGGCCGAACCCGGAAGCGGCCACCCCGGCACCGGTCATGTACGCCGCCGCCTGACCGGTGCGCTGCGCCAGATGTGCTGTTATCCCGTCGAAAACGCCTGGGGCGACGATGAGTTCGTCGCCATCGAGCAGTGCACGCAATTTTTGTCGGGCCGATGTGGTGGTCATCTGTCGTCCTTCAGTCGAGTGTGCCGGCGACGGGCGGGGCCAGTAGATCGACGAGGACACCGACGTCATCGAGGTCCTCGAGGCCGATCACCGCACGCTCGATCGCGTCCGCGCGGTCGCGGCTGGTGACCCGGTCGGCCAGGGCGTGGAATTTGGTGATCAGCTCCTCGTTGGTGACCGGGTCCCACGGCGCACCATGGGGCGCGACGACGCGGGTGTGATGCACGTTGCCGTCGCGGGTGGTCACCGAGAGGTCGGTGCGGAATCGCTCGGTAAGGGGGCCGTCGGCCAGCGACTCGTCCAGGTGCACGTCGGTGTTGTCGATCAGCGACCAGATGTCGTCTGCGTCCAGGCGCGCAGGGGTGAATTGCTCGGGCAGCGCGTTACCGTCGAGCAACGCGGCGGCGGTCGCGTAGCCGATGTTCATTTGAGCGCCGATCGCGGTCAGCGGCCGCTCGGGCTTCCACCAACCGTGCTTGTACACCGTCTCGCCGACGGTGATGTCGATCTTGGAGATGTCCTCGGGGACAAGCGAAGGGCGCAGCTGCCGGGCCGCGTCGACGGCTCCGTGCAGGCCACCCATGACGGCGTAGGACTTGACCATGATGATGCTGGTCTCCCAGCGCTCACCCAGTTGCTCGGTCAGCAATGACGCGTCGGGATCGTGGCCTTCGCCGAAAACGCTGAGGAATCCGCCATATTCGCGCTCGAAGACTCGTTTGATGCCGGTGTAGTTCGCCGCGGCCAGCCCGGCGGCGTAAAAGCCGTTGCGGGCGGCGAACCCGTGGTGCATGCGCTTGCTCATCGCCTCGTACTGCGCGGCCATCAGCCCCGCCGACTGGGTGCCCGCCAGGCCCAGTGCATCTTCCAACTGTGCGGGGGAGAGCCCGCGCATCTTGCCGGATGCCATTGCCGCGGAGTGCGTGCCGAAGACCGGTCCCGAGTGCCAGCCGCGGTCGAGCATCTGCGTCCCGTGCAGCGCGTAGCCGACGCGGGGGCCGACCTCGAAACCGGTGATTGCTCCTAGCAGAAAGTCCACGCCGGTCGTGGCTCCCGGCAGCGCGGCCGCCGTGGACAGCAGTGCGGGGATGACCAGTGAGCAGCTGTGCACCGGCGCGATCGGGTGGAAGTCGTCGAGCTCGAAGCCCTGGATGAAGGTGCCGTTGAGCACCGCCGCTGCCGGTCCGCTGGTGGACAGCCCGGTGCCGATCACCACGACGTCGCCCTTGTTCTCTAGATCCAGGACGGCGCCGGTCGCGACCCGCGACCAGGGCAGTTGCGAACCGATCAGGGCGCAACCGATGCCGTCGAGCAACAGGTGTTTGGCCCTTTCGACGACGTCGCGTGGCACGTCGTCAAGTGTCACGTCGGCGACCCAGGTGGCGAGCCGGCCGGTCGGTCCGTTCGGATCGGTGGTGGCGGCCTGCTGTTCCGCGGTCATCGTCAGCCTCCATCTGCTGTTGTATGCTTGTTATATACTTATAACAAATGATAACGAGATCGGCAAGGGAGTGTGCGAACATTGATGCTCATGCAGGAGACCAGCGGTGTCGTCGGACCGGTGAACACCGGTGCCGGGGTGCCGCTGCACCGGCAGCTGTTCTTGGTGCTGCACGACGAGATCGCCCGGGGTGCGCTGGCACCCGGCGCCGCGCTGCCGACCGAACAAGCGCTGTGCGACGAGTTCGGCGTGTCCCGCATTACGGTGCGTCGGGCGTTGGCCGACCTGGCCGAGCAGGGCTACATCGAACGCCGGCAAGGCGTGGGATCGTTCGTCCGTCAACGCGACCGATCCGATGAGGTGCCGGCGGGCGGCTCGTACATGGACGGTCTCCGGCAGGCGCAATTCCAGACGTCCGTCGATGTCGTCGAGCATGACCTCCGAATGCCGCCGTCCTCGATCGGCGACGCGCTCGGGGTGACCGCGGAGATGCTGCACATTCTGCGGGTGCGCCGCGAGCGCAGGACTCGCGAACCGTTGATGGTCACCGAAGCCTGGCTGCCCACCGATCTCGGCGACACGTTGAGCGCCTCGGCGCTACGGCGCACACCCCTTTACGAGTTGCTTGCCGGCGCCGGTGTCGTCATCGATCGGATGCAGCACGAGATCACGGCGGAGATCGCGGGTCCACGCAACGCGCGTCTGCTGAACACGGCCATCGGTTCGGCGCTGCTTCGGGTCAACCGCCTTGCGTTTGTGACGGAGTTACCGCATCACTACGTCTCGATCCTGCTGTCGCCCAACCGCAGTCGTGTGCTGATGAGCCAGACCGCCGCCGAACTCCAAACAGGCGAAGGCCTGGCGATCGCGCACGACGTGCGGCGCGGCTCGCGCTAACGCAGCAGCCCGACGCCCGGGATAAATCGGCCGACACTGGCCGTGTAGCTGCGGTAGGCCGCACCGTGTCTGCCCAGCAGATAAGGTTCCTCGACTCGTCGTACCTGCAGCTCGAGCGCGGTGACCGCGAGGGCCAACCCGGCGATCGTCACGAAATTCTGTGTCAGCAGCGCGATTCCGAGGTCGAATGTGAGCATCGCCGTGTAGATGGGGTTGCGCACCCACCCGAACATTCCGGTGTGCACCAACGCGGTGGTTTCGTTCTCGTCCACGCCGACCCGCCAGGAGTCGCCCATGTCGAGCTGCGCCCACACCGTCAGCGCGATCCCCAGCAGCGCCAACGCGATTCCCGTGATCTGAATCCAGTCAGCGTTCAGCACGGGCAGGGGAGTGATGACACCCGACAACTGGAGCGCCGGGCCGACCACCGCGACGACTAGGGCTACGACGAAGCCAACCCCGGCCACCCATTCCACTGAGCCGATCCTGCCGCTGATGCCGCGAAACCCGGTCGATCCCGTTCGCCGATGTTGAAGCCAAGCGCGCCAGACAAATCCGAGCAGACCGAACACCGTGAGCAGTGCCAGCGCGACCACGGCCGCAGAAACCGGCGACATCGTCACAGCCGTCCGTCGACGCGCAGGTCGGGGTGCACCCAGTCGGGGGACCGGCGCTCCCTGAATGCGACGAATCCCTCGACGGCTTCGGCACTCTCGATGCTGGCCTCCATCCCGATGCGGTCGTAGAGGCCGAGGTAGTTGTCCAGGCTGGACTTGACCACCCGTCGCGCGCCCGGGGCGGTCCGGCAACATTGCGCCAGCACCTCTTTGGCGGCGGTGATCAGCTCGTCGTGCGTCACCATGCGCGCGACCATGCCCCACTCCACGGCTTCCGACGCGGTAAGTGTCCGCCCGGTCAGCATCAGGTCGCGGGTGCGGATCGGGCCTACAACGCGCGCCAGCATCTGGCTGTAATAGGTGTCGGCGATCCCGCGGTACAGCTCGGGAACCCGGAAGGTCGCCCGCTCGCTGACGACCGCGACGTCGCTGCACATCGCGATCTGCAGCCCGCCGCCCTGGCACAGGCCGTTGACCGCGGAGACCACCGGCTTGGCCGATTTCCGCAGCGTGTCGAACGGCGTCACATCCATCGACAACGCTGAACCCCATTGCATCCAGTTGTCAGCCCCGCCGCCGCCCAGGTCGCCGCCCGGGGCGAACACGTCACCGGTTCCGGTGATGAGCAGGCCCGCCAGATCCGCGTCGGCGTTGACCCGCGCGACCGCGTAGCGGATGCCAAAGTACATCGCCGGTGTCATGGCGTTGCGGGCTTCCGGGCGGTCCAGTGTCACGATCGCGAACGGACCCTCGCGCCGAAACGTCAAGTAAGGCGTTCCCAGCCAGTCACCGTCGGGCGGGCGTGGACTGCCATTGTCTTGGGGGTCTGCTGGGGTTTGTGGCATTGCGTCTCTCCTTTGATCAGTCCGGCAGAGTCGCCTCGTCGATGGCGTCGGAATACGGTGCGCAGTCACCGGCACCGGGCACCAGCGTCGCCAACGCGCCGGCGGCGCAGGCCCGGCGCAGGGCGTACTCGCGACCGGTTGTCCATCCGGCGGCGAGCACCCCGGCGAATACGTCGCCGGCGCCGGACGTGTCGACTACCTCCACGGCCGGCGCCGGGATGGTTAACTCCTCGCCGCCGCCGGCATAGCTGGCGCCGCGGGCGCCGCAGGTAATCACCCGGTGCGGGACCGGCCAAACCCAGTGCGCGGCTTCGGCTTCGTTGACCACCACCACATCCGTCAGCTTGGCCAGTTCGGCCAGCTCGCCCGAGTCTCCGCCGGATGGTGAGGCGTTGACGATCACGGTCGCTCCGGTCGAATGGGCCTCGCGCGCAGCGGCTGTCGCCGTCGTAACCGGAATCTCCAACTGCAGCAACAGCACATCGCAGTCGGCGATGCGCCCGCGTAGCCCGGCGGAGTCCAGCGTCAGACGGCCGTTGGCGCCCGGCGCGACGACGATAAGGTTCTCGCCGGCGGAGTCGACCACGACGGCGGCGGTTCCGCTGGGACCGGGCGAGGTGACGAGTCCGTCGGTGCCCACCCCGTTCGCAATCAGATGCTCGCGCAGCGCCGCCGCCCACGAGTCGTCACCCACCGCGCCGACGAACTGCACCTGCGCTCCGGCACGCGCCGCGGCGACCGCTTGGTTGGCGCCTTTGCCACCGGGTGTGGACCGGACCGCCGCCGCCAGCACCGTCTCGCCCGGGTGCGGCAGGGCGTCGACGTCGAACCCGATGTCCATATTCACGCTGCCCACCACGCATACGGGTGTCATCCCGCCGACGGTATGGAGTCGCGCCGGGTTTCACAACGGCACGTTGATAACGGTTTTCGGCAAATCCAAATTCAGTACACCGTTCGCGTTACGCTGCTGCGTGATCTGGGCTTTTAACGCCCGTCGCCGCCCTGCGACGATGCGGGCCGGTACGGCCCGGTCAGGAGCAGGGCCATCAGACATCGAGAGGAAGCCGATTGACGCTGCGGCGCTCAACCGATGCGGGACCGCAAGACCAAACGGTCGCGGCCGGCAAGGTCAGGCGATTCCCACGGCCGCTGTCCCGGTTCAGCATTCAGTCCAAGATCATGGTGATGCTGTTGATTTCCAGCCTCACATCCTTGGCGGTGATCTGCGTCGTCGAATACATATCCGGTCGTCGCGCCCTGCTGCCTGCCGCCTCTGAACGAATGATCGAGTTGCGCGAGGGACAGAAGCGGGCAATGGAGATGCTGTTCGCGGACCTGACGAATTCGCTGGTTGTGTACAGCAGGGGTTCGACTGCGATCGAGGCGGTGCAGGCGTTCACCGCCGGCTTCGACCAACTGGCCGACGCGCCGATCGACCCGGCGCAACAGCAGTCGCTGGTGACGTTCTACAACGACAAATTGATCAAACCGATCCAAAAGGCAACTGGCGATAATCTGAGTCTCGATGCGGTGCTGCCCGAGAGCAACGCGCAAAGGTATCTTCAAATCCACTACACCGTCCCGTCGTTTGGAGTGTCGGCTCCGCCCGACGATGAGGGTGACGGCAGCGCATGGTCGGCCGCGAATGCGCGTTTCAACAACTATTTTCACGAGGTCGCGACTCGCTTCGAATACCGGGATGCCATGCTGCTCGACACTCGGGGCAACCTGGTCTACAGCGTGAACAAAGGTCCCGTGCTGGGCACCAATATCCTGACCGGTCCGTTTCGCGAGTCCAACTTGCGCAAGGCCTACGAAAAGGCAATGGCCGCCGACTCGGTGGACTTTGTGTGGATCACCGACTTCGAGCCGTTTCAGGCTGCACTCGGGGCGCCCATCGCGTGGCTGGTGTCGCCGATCGTTGCGGCGGGCAAGACAGCGGGGGTGTTGGCCCTGCCGTTACCGATCTCCAAAGTCAACCGGATCATGACCGCCGACAAGCACTGGAAAGCCGCCGGCATGGGGGACAGCGCGGAGACGTATTTGGCCGGTCCGGACGACCTGATGCGTTCTGATTCGCGGTTGTTCCTGGAGGACCCCGAGAAATATCAGCGCGAGGCGGTGGCGGCAGGGACACCGCCCGACATCGTCGAGAAAGCGATCAGGTGGCATGGCACGACGCTGGTCCAGCCCGTGGCGACGGCGGCCGTTCGCGCCGCCCAACGCGGGCAGACCGGAACCGTGGTCGACACCGGCTACCTGGGAGACCGGGAACTGGCGGCTTACGCCCCGCTGCATGTGCCGAATTCGGACCTGCGTTGGTCGATCGTGGCGACCAGGGCCAGCGCCGAAGCCTTCGACCGAATCGGCTCATTCACCCGAACATTGGTATTGACCACCGCGGCGTTGGTTTTCGTCATCTGTGTGGTGGCAATGCTGATTGCCCGGTTATTCGTGGGGCCGCTCCGGCGCCTGCAAGCCGGCGCGCAGAAGATCAGCGCGGGAGATTACGACGTCACGATGCCGGTGACAACGCGCGACGAGATCGGCGATCTCACTGTCGCCTTCAACGAGATGAGCCGGAATCTGCAGATCAAAGAAGATCTGCTTACCGAGCAGCGCAAGGAAAACGACCGTCTGCTATTGTCATTGATGCCCGAGCCGGTCGTACAGCGTTACCGCGAAGGCGAACAGACCATCGCGCAAGAACACCAGGACGTCGCTGTCATATTCGCCGACATCGTTGGCCTCGACGAGCTCTCCAATCGGCTGTCCGGTAACGAACTGGTGGGGATTGTCGACGAGTTGGTGCGGGAAGTCGATTCGGCAGCGGAAACCCTTGGCGTTGAGCCCATTCGCACCGTGCATAACGGCTTCCTGGCCAGCTGCGGATTGAATGTTCCACGGCTGGACAGCGTGCCCCGCACCATCGACTTCGCGGTGGAGATGCAACGGATCATCGAGCGATTCAATAGCCGGACGGGTCACCACCTCGGCATTCGGGCTGGCGTGAACACCGGCAACGTGATCAGTGGACTTGTCGGCCGGACCAGCGTCATCTACGACATGTGGGGAGCCGCGGTCAATTTGGCCCACCAGATGCGTAGTGGTGCAACGGAGTCGGGCGTCTACGTCACCTCGGAGGTGTACGACCTGATGCGTGACATTCGGCACTTCACGCCGGCCGGCAGCATCACGGTCGACGGCTCGGAGCAGCCGATCTGGCGGTTGTCGGAGCGCAAGTGAAATTCCTTGACGCAGGCTGGTTTTACTGGGCCGTCGGGCTGACCGTCGGACTGCCCCTGACGCTGATCGGCCTCACCGAATTGCACCACGCGCTTGAGCGCCGGCAGAGCGCTCTGGCTCGACCGGTCAACCTGCTGCGCACCTATGTAGTGCCGCTGACAGCGCTATTGATGCTTTTGACCGAGGTGGCGCAGGTTCCGGCACGCCTCGACTCGGTGCGGGTACTGGCCACGGTATTTGGCTTTTTGGTGCTGGTGCTGGTGTTGTCCGGGCTGAACGCCACACTATTTGAAGGCGCTCCGCAGGGCTCTTTCCGCCAGCGGGTGCCGACGATATTTCGAGACGTATTGCGGCTTTTGCTGATCGCGGTGGGACTGGCGCTGATCTTCTCCTACATCTGGGGAGTGCGTATCGGTGGCCTGTTCACCGCGCTGGGCGTTGGGTCCGTGGTCATCGGCTTGATGCTGCAGAATTCCGTCGGCCAGATCGTGTCGGGCCTGTTCATGTTGTTCGAGCAGCCGTTCCGGATCGGCGACTGGCTGGACACCCCCGCGGCGCGGGGACGCGTCGTGGAAGCGAACTGGCGCGCTGTTCACATCCAAACCGACCACGGATTGCAGATCACACCCAATTCGGTGCTCGCCGCCACCTCGTTTACCAATCTCAGCCGCCCGCCCGGCGCACACCAATTAGAGATAACGACCGCGTTTTCTCCTGCCGACGCGCCCGACCGGGTGCGACGGCTGCTATCGCGGGTCGCCGGCACGCTGCCGCAATGCAAAGCCGACACCACACCGACCGCGGTGGCCACCGGCAGCGGCGAGTACCGCGTCACCATCGGGTTAAAGTCGCCGGCCGATGACGGCGCGGCGCGCTCCACTTTCCTGCGATGGATTTGGTACGCGGCGCGGCGTGAGGACCTCCACCTCGATGGCGAGAACGACGACTTCTCCACACCGGCCCGGGTGGAGAGGGCGATGCGAACTGTCGTGGCGCCGGCATTGCGGTTGAGCCTCACCGATCAACAGTCGCTGGTCCCGCATGCGAAAATCGTTCGATACGGCACGGACGAAGTCGTGCATTTCGCCGGGGAAGTGGCGCACGCGATGACATTTCTGATCACTGGCTGCGTCCGGCTCACCGCCACCGCCGAAGACGGTTCTGTGCTGTCGCTCAGTGTGCTCGAACCCGGTTCATTCCTCGGGCTGACGACGCTGACCCGTCAACCAAACTTCACTACGGCGTATGCGCTGGAAGAGGTGACTGCGCTGGTGCTCGATCGTGAGCACATCGAAGATCTCGTCATGCGATCACCTCTCCTGCTTCAGGAACTAGGTCGCATCATCGAAGACCGGCGAAAGCGCGTCGACCGGATGGCCTGAACGCGGCGATACCGGTTATCTCGGGCGGACCACTATTGCCGACAACGCCAAAATAACGATGCGCAAAGCGATTTCAGCAATCCGCTAGCGCATCCTGGCGCGGCGCAACGAAGTCGATCTTGATCGGCCGGGCGTTCGCCCGCACGTCCGGTAGGGCCGTGTCAACCGGGCGGTAGGAAACTCGATACCCTGAGTTAATGAGTGTGCATGCTCCGTCGGCTCCCGACTTGCGTCAACAGGTGCACCACGCCGCGCGCCGGGCGCGGGTCGCGGCCCGCGTGTTGGCCTCCTTGCCGACCGTCGCCAAGGACCAGGCGCTGCTAGTCGCCGCGGAGGCAATCGTGGCCAACGGCGATCAGATCCTGGCGGCCAACGCCGAAGATCTGACCGCGGCACGGGCGGCCCAGACACCGACCGCCATGATCGATCGCCTGGCACTGGACCCGAAGCGCATCGACGAAATCGCCGCCGGCCTGCGTCAGGTCGCGGGGCTGCCCGACCCGGTCGGCGAGGTGCTGCGCGGCTATACCCTGCCCAACGGGCTGGCGCTGCGCCAGCAGCGGGTGCCGCTCGGCGTGCTTGGCATGGTGTACGAGGGCCGGCCCAACGTCACCGTCGACGCGTTCGGTTTGGCGCTCAAGTCCGGCAACGCCGCGCTGCTGCGCGGTAGCGCGTCGGCGGCGAGGTCCAATGAGGCGCTGGTGTCCGTGTTGCGCGCTGCGCTGCTCACCGAGGACTTGCCCGCCGACGCCGTCCAGCTGCTCTCGGCCGCCGACCGCTCTACCGTGACCCACCTGATCCAGGCCCGCGGCCTGGTCGACGTGGTGATCCCGCGCGGGGGGGCCGGCCTGATCGACGCGGTGGTGCGAGACGCGCAGGTGCCGACCATTGAGACAGGCGTCGGCAACTGCCACGTCTACGTGCACGATGCGGCCGACCTCGGGATGGCGGAACGGATCCTGCTGAACTCCAAGACCCGTCGGCCCAGCGTCTGCAACGCCGCCGAGACGTTGCTGGTCGACTCCGCGATCGCGGGTCAGGCCATGCCACGACTGATCGGTGCGCTGCAAGACGCCGGTGTGACGGTGCATCTCGACCCCGATGAGGAGCACTTGCGCCGCGAGTACTTGGCGATGGAGATCGCGGTCGCGGTCGTCGATGGTGTCGACGGGGCGATCGCGCACATCAACGAATACGGCACCGGGCACACCGAAGCGATCGTGACCACCAATATGGCTGCCGCCCAACGTTTTACCGAAGGAGTGGACGCGGCCGCGGTGATGGTCAACGCGTCGACGAGCTTCACCGACGGTGAGCAGTTCGGGTTCGGCGCCGAGATCGGTATCTCCACCCAAAAGCTGCACGCCCGCGGCCCGATGGGACTGCCAGAATTGACCTCGACCAAGTGGATCGTCTGGGGAGACGGTCAGACTCGCCCGGCCTGACATGCTGAGGAGAACACAAACGTGAGTGTGCCCGCGCGGCCCGTCCCGCTGTTCGCCGATATCGACGACGTCGAGCAGCGGCTGGCCGAAACCGGCTATCTGGTCGACACCGCCACCGCCACCGCGGTTTTTCTCGCCGACAGGCTCGGCAAGCCGCTGCTGGTGGAGGGGCCGGCCGGGGTCGGCAAGACCGAACTGGCCCGCGCCGTCGCGCAGGCCACCGAATCCGGTCTGGTTCGCCTGCAGTGCTACGAAGGCGTCGACGAGGCCCGCGCGCTCTACGAGTGGAACCACGCCAAGCAGATACTTCGTATTCAGGCCGGCTCCGGAGACTGGGACCAGACGAAGATGGACGTGTTCAGCGAGGAGTTTCTGCTGTCACGCCCGCTGCTGACCGCGATCCGGCGCACCGAGCCCACGGTGCTGCTGGTCGACGAAACCGACAAGGCTGACATCGAAATCGAGGGTCTGCTGCTGGAAGTGCTGTCCGACTTCGCGGTGACGGTTCCCGAGTTGGGCACCATCACCGCCGAGCGAGCGCCGTTCGTGGTGCTGACCTCCAACGCCACCCGCGAGTTGTCCGAGGCGCTCAAACGTCGTTGCCTGTTCCTGCACATCGACTTCCCCAGCCCCGAGCTGGAACGCCGCATTCTGCTGTCCCGCGTGCCCGAACTTCCCGCACACATCGCCGATGAGTTGGTGCGAATCATCGGGGTGCTACGCGGAATGCAACTCAAGAAGCTGCCGTCGGTGGCCGAGACCATCGATTGGGGACGCACGGTGCTGGCACTTGGCATGGACACCATCGACGATGCGACCATCGCCGCCACGCTGGGCGTGGTGCTCAAACACCAATCCGATCATCAACGCGCCACAGGCGAACTTCGGTTGAACTGAGAGGTACTGATGGCCGTCCGCCGCGTCCGCCCCAGCCATCCGCTGGCTCCGCACGGCCTGCCGGGTCACTTGGTAGGCTTCGTGGAAGCGCTTCGCGGGCAAGGTATTTCGGTCGGACCGTCGGAGACGGTGGACGCCGGCAAAGTGATGGCGGTGCTTGGTCTCGGTGATCGGGAGGTGCTGCGCGAAGGCCTCGCTTGCGCGGTGTTACGCAGGCCCGAGCACCGCGAGACCTACGACGCGATGTTCGACCTATGGTGGCCCGCCGCGCTGGGCACACGTGCGGTGGTGGCGGAAGAGGCCGAGGCCGATCCCGAGATCCAGTTGCCGCCTGACGATGTCGAGGCGATGCGGCAGATGCTGCTGGACCTGCTTACCGCCAATGCGGACCTCGCCGACATGGATGAGCGGCTGGTCGCGATGATCGCGCAAATCGTGGACGCCTACGGCAAATACAACTCCAGCCGCGGCCCGTCGTATTCGTCGTATCAGGCGCTCAAGGCGATGGCGCTGGACGAGCTCGAGGGCAAGCTGCTGGCCGGTCTGCTGGCTCCGTACGGCGACGAACCCACGCCGACCCAAGAGCAGATCGCCAAAGCGCTTGCCGCGCAGCGGATCACCCAGTTGCGCAAAATGGTCGACGCCGAGACCAAGCGGCGCACCGCCGAGCAACTCGGCCGCGACCATGTCCAGATGTACGGAATCCCGCAGCTGGCCGAGAACGTCGAATTCCTGCGTGCCTCGGGCGAACAGCTGCGTTCAATGCGCCGGGTGGTGCAGCCACTGGCCCGCACGTTGGCCACCCGGTTGGCCGCTCGTCGGCGCCGTGCCCGCGCGGGAGCGATCGACCTGCGCAAGACGTTGCGCAAGTCGATGTCCACCGGTGGTGTGCCGATCGACCTGGTGCTGCGCAAACCGCGCCCGGCGCGCCCCGAACTGGTGGTGTTGTGCGACGTGTCGGGTTCGGTCGCCGGCTTCAGCCACTTCACCCTGTTGTTGGTGCACGCACTGCGCCAACAGTTTTCCCGTGTTCGGGTCTTCGCCTTCATCGACACCGCCGACGAGGTGACCCACATGTTCGGCCCGGACGCCGACCTGGCCGTGGCGATTCAGCGGATCACCCGGGAGGCTGGCGTCTACACCCGTGACGGACACAGTGATTACGGCAACGCGTTCGTCTCGTTCATTCAGGCCCACCCGAATGTGCTGTCGCCGCGCAGCTCGTTGTTGGTGCTCGGCGACGGCCGCACCAACTACCGCGACCCGGCCACCGATGTGTTGGCCCACATGGTGACCGCCAGCCGGCACGCGCACTGGCTCAACCCGGAGCCCAAGCACCTGTGGGGCAGCGGCGACTCGGCGGTCCCTCGCTACCAAGAAGTGATCACCATGCACGAATGCCGATCCGCCAAACAGCTGGCGGCGGTGATCGACCAGCTGCTGCCTGTTTAGTGGCCCACTTCGAGAAGCTCCGCCAGCTCTGCCGCTGAATAGCCGCTTGGCCCACTTGCATTCCGGACCGCATCACGCGCCGCCCGTGCCAACGCGGCGTTCAGTGGCGCCGTCATGCCATGTCGGTGAGCGAGCCGGACGATCTCACCGTTGAAGAAGTCGGTCTCGACGTTGCCGGTGTTGCGACTCAACGACTGCCAGGTGGAGTTGCTCGCGGCGGCATTCCATCCCGGTATCGGGCGTATGGTCGGTCCGTCCGCGCGCGCGGCCGTGGAGGTCTCGAACGAGATGAATTCGATTCCGGCGGAACGCAACACGTCCTCACCTTCACCGCGCACCGCGGCCACCACCGCGCCGATGTCGGCTGCCTCGGCGGCCAGGGCGCCGGCCGCGTTGCCCAGGTTGCTCAGGAGCTTGTTGTACTTCCAGGGGGCGACGTCGTGGGGAATCTGCACCGTGATCCCCGCCGCGGTCAACGTCTCGGCGACCTCCGATAACAGGGTCGCGTCGTCCGGTGTGCTGATCGACGCGGGCCACCGAGCGATGTGGAACTGCCCCGCCACCGGCCACGACCGAACGATCACCTCGCCGGGTTCGAGGTGCACGGCAGGCAACCAGACACAGATACCAAACACCCGACGGAAATAGCGCAACGCTTTCTCCTCGGCGGCAACACCGTTGAGTGCGGTCATCGCCGGCAATCGCTCGCCCGCGGTTCCGACGACACCGTCGGGGCCATGAACCGGCTGATCCACCCACTCCTGCAGTGCCGAGTCGAGTTGCTGGGTCTTCGTCGCGAACACCAGCACGTCGCGATCGGTCAACCACACCTGCTCGGTCCCGGACGCGGCGGTGACCGGCGTGTGGAAGGTGCCGTCGGGCGTTCTCAGCGTCATGCCGGCCGTCGCCAAAACCTCGGCGTGCCGACCGCGGGCCACCAAGATCGTGGGAGCACCGGCTCGCGTCAGCACCGCTCCCACGGTGCCGCCGATCGCACCGGCACCGACGATCACGTATCGGTGGTCGTCTCGAGACGTCAATGGCTCTTTCAATGCCGCGCCTTCCCATCGGTTCTGAGCCTTCCCGCTCCTGAGCGAGGTTACGTAATCTCCCTGTGCCGTCCGGCACCGAACATCGGCGCACCGCGCACATTGCCAAACGCTGCCCATGAGCTGCACCCGAGTGCTCCAGTAAGCTGGCAAACCATGCGAAAGCGGCGGCTGGGAGTGATGGGTGGGACGTTTGATCCCATCCACAACGGCCACCTGGTCGCGGCCAGTGAAGTCGCTTATTTGTTCGATCTCGACGAAGTGGTCTTCGTGCCCAGCGGTCAGCCTTGGCAGAAGCAACGCCGGGTCAGCGCCGCCGAGGACCGGTATCTGATGACCGTGATCGCGACGGCGGCCAACTCCCGTTTTTCGGTGAGCAGGGTCGACATCGACCGCGCCGGCCCCACCTACACCAAGGACACGCTGCGGGATCTGCACGCGATCAATCCCGGATGTGAGCTGTACTTCATCACGGGCGCCGACGCGCTGGCCGCCATCCTGTCGTGGCAGGACCTGGAGCAACTGTTCGCGATGGCGCGGTTCGTCGGGGTCAGCCGGCCCGGCTACGAGCTGGGCAGCGAACACCTCGCCGATGTTCTCGACGGCTTGCCCGAGGACGCGTTGACGCTGGTGGAGATTCCCGCGCTGGCTATCTCGTCCACCGACTGCCGTCGGCGGGCGCAAGAGTCGCGTCCGCTCTGGTATCTCATGCCAGACGGTGTCGTGCAATACATCTCCAAGCGTGAGCTCTACTGCAAACCCGGGGACGAGAAGTGACGGCCACCCCGGAGGCGATCGAGATGGCCACCGTCGCCGCCTGCGCGGCGGCGTCGAAACTTGCCGACGATGTCGTCGTGATCGACGTTTCGGGTCAGCTGGTGATCACCGACTGTTTCGTCATCGCCTCGGCGTCAAACGAGCGGCAGGTCAACGCGATCGTCGACGAGGTCGAGGAGAAGATGCGCCGGGCCGGCTACAAGCCGGCGCGGCGCGAGGGGACCCGCGAAGGCCGCTGGATGTTGCTGGATTACATCGACATCGTCGTGCATATCCAGCACCAAGACGAACGCAATTTTTATGCGCTGGACCGGCTTTGGGGTGACTGCCCGGTGGTGGCGGTGGACTTGTCGGCGGACTCTGCGAGCCGGTCATGACGACGCGCCGCCTGGTAATGCTGCGGCACGGGCAGACCGACTTCAATCTGGGCAGCCGAATGCAGGGCCAGCTGGACACCGAGCTGACCGATCTGGGCCGCGTCCAGGCGGTCGCCGCAGCCGAGGCGCTGGCCAAACGCCAGCCGCTGCTCATCGTGTCGTCGGACCTGCGACGCGCCTACGACACCGCGGTCGCGCTGGGGGAGCGCGCGGGCTTGCGCGTGCAGGTCGACCAGCGGTTGCGCGAGACGCACCTCGGCGACTGGCAGGGCATGACGCACGCCGAGATCGACGCGAAAGCACCCGGTGCCCGGATGGCCTGGCGCGACGACGCCACCTGGGCACCGCACGGCGGCGAGAGCAGGGTCGACGTCGCTGAGCGCAGCCTGCCGTTGATCGCCGAGCTGGTCGCCGGTGAGCCCGAATGGGGTGCCGACGAGGAACCGGCGCGGCCGGTGGTGCTGGTCGCCCACGGCGGACTGATCGCGGCCCTGACCGCGGCGCTGCTGCGGCTGCCGGTTACCAACTGGCCCGCGCTGGGCGGCATGGGCAATGCCAGCTGGACGCAGCTGACCGGGCACTCAACCGATGCGCGGGCCGGCGCCGAGCACGTCGATGACATTCGATGGCGCCTGGACGTGTGGAACGCTTCGGCACAGGTCGCCGGCGATGTCCTCTGAGCAACGGTCGCGTCCGGCGCTGCTGGTCTTCGCCGATTCACTGGCCTACTACGGACCGACCGGTGGGCTGCCCGCTGACGATCCGCGAATATGGCCGAATATTGTTGCCTCGCAACTGGGTTGGGAACTGGAGCTGATCGGCCGCATCGGCTGGACGTGTCGGGATGTGTGGTGGGCTGCTACCCAGGATCCGCGGGCCTGGGCGGCTCTGCCCCGCGCCGGGGCGGTGATCTTCGCGACGGGCGGAATGGATTCGCTGCCGTCTCCGTTGCCGACGGCGTTGCGTGAACTCATCCGCTACGTGCGACCGCCGTGGCTGCGGCGGTGGGTCCGCGACGGCTACGGTTGGGTACAGCCGCGGCTGTCGCCGGTAGCCAGAGCCGCACTGCCGCCACACCTATCCGCCGAATACCTCGAACAGACCCGCGGCGCAATCGATTTCAATCGACCCGGCGTCCCGATTGTGGCCTCGCTACCGTCGGTGCACATCGCCGAGACTTACGGTAAGGTCCATCACGGCCGAGCCGGCACGGTCCGGGCAATCACCCGGTGGGCTCAGCAGCATGATATCCCGCTGGTTGATCTGAAATCCGCCGTCGCCGAACATGTTATGAGTGGTCGCGGCAACCCCGACGGTATCCACTGGAACTTCGAAGCCCATCAGGCGGTCGCGGAATTGATGCTCAAGGCGCTGACCGAAGCCGGCGTCGATACCGAGACGTCGCGCGGCTGAATTCCTATGTCCGTCGTGGTAGTCACTGACTCATCAGCGCGCCTTCCCGAGGATCTGCGCCGACAGTGGGGAATCCGGCAGGTGCCGCTGCACATCCTGCTCGACGAGCACGACCTGCGCGATGGCGTCGACGATGTTCCCGACGACATCCACGACTACGGGCGAGCCACCACCGCCGCAGCCACGCCGGCGGAACTGGGCGAGGTGTACCGGCAGGCGCTGGCCGACAGCCGCGGCGACGGAGTCGTGGCTGTGCACCTTTCGGCGGCGCTGTCGGGAACCGTCGGCGCCGCGGAAACCGTTGCGGCCGAACTTGGTCCAGCGGTTCGGGTGATCGACTCGAAGTCGGCCGCGATGAATACCGGCTTCGTCGCGCTGGCCGCTGCTCGGGCTGCCGCCGGCGGGACCGACCTGGACGCGGTTGCGGCATCTGCGGCTGGTGCCGTGAGCCACAATCACGGGTTTATCGTCGTACACCAGCTGGACAACCTGCGCCGAAGCGGGCGCATCGGGGGTGCGGGCGCCTGGCTGGGCACCAAGCTGTCGCTCAAGCCACTGCTGCGCATCGACGACGGCAAACTTGTTCTGGCGCAACGGGTACGCACCGCCAGCAAAGCGGTCGCGACGATGATCGATCGGGTGTGCGAAGTCGTCGGGGAGCGTCCAGCGCAGATCGCGGTGCATCACGTCGCCAACCCCGACGGAGCGGCCGACCTTGTCGACGCTCTCGCGCAGCGATTGCCGACGAGTAAGCCCGTGGTCGTCACCGATCTCGGCCCGGTGCTCGCGTTGCACGTCGGCGCCGGGGCGCTCGCGGTGTGTGTCGAGGTAGCCGAGTAGCGGCTTCGCGGCGGGTCGCCGCGCTATCAGCGCTGTGCCTGCACCGCCAGCGGCGCAGTGTCCTCCCCGGCGGCAGCGGGTGCCGGCGGTGGCTTCGGTTTGGCGTTATCGCCGCGGGGATGGACAACCAGCGGCCACCAGAACCAGCGGCCCAGCATGGTGGCGAGCGAGGGCATGAACAGCGTGCGCACCACCAGGGTGTCGAGCAGCAGGCCGATGCAGACCGTCGAGCCGAACTGACCCAGCACGGTCAGGTCGCTGCCCAGCATCGCCGCCATGGTGAAGGCGAACACCAGGCCCGCTGATGTCACCACCGCGCCGGTGCCGGCCATCGATCGGATGTAGCCGGTCTTGAGCCCGGCGTGAATTTCTTCTTTGAACCTCGAGACCAACAGCAGGTTGTAATCGGAGCCGACGGCCAACAGGATGATGACCGAAAGCGCCACCACGATCCAGTGCAGGTGCATACCGAACAGGTCCTGCCAGATCAGCACCGACAGTCCGACGGATGCGGCGATCGAGCTGCTCGCGGTACCGACGATGACCAGCGCTGCCACCACGCTGCGGGTCAACAGCAGCATGATCATGAAGATCAGCGTCAACGCCGAAACGACCGCGATCATCAAGTCGTACTTTTCGCCGTCGGCCATGTCGCGAAAGGTCGCGGCGGTTCCGCCGAGATACACCTTGGCATCGGACAGCGAGGACTGCTTGAGCCCCTCCTGGGCGGCGGTTCGCTCCGCGGACACCCGGGCGATTCCCTCGGGCGCCATCGGGTCACCCTGGTGAGTGATGAAGAAGCGCACCGACTTTCCGTCGGGGGAGAAGAACAACTTCACGCCGCGAATGAACTCCGGGTTAGTGAATGCCTCGGGCGGCAGGTAGAAGAAGTCGTCGTTCTGCGAGGCGTCGAAGCTTTGGCCCATGACAATCGATGTGTTGCTCATCGCCTCGATTTGATTGATCATCGCGTCAAAGGTGCTGTGCAGGGTCAGCGTTATCGCGCGAGTGGTTTTCAGGGCCTCGATCTGCGGCGGCAAGATCGCGGCCAGTTCGTGCGTGAGCTTGTCCGTAACCCCGATGTCGCCTGACAAGCCGTGCAGCTTTTCGTCGAGTTGATCGATCCCGTCCAATGAGTCGAACAACGACCGGAAGGAGTAGCAGACTGGAATGTCGTAGCAGTGCTTCTCCCAGTAGAAGTAACTACGGATCGGGCGATAGAAGTCGTCGAAATCCGCTATGTGGTCCCGTAAATCGTCAGTGACCTGCACCATTTCTCTGGTGAGACGGGCCGTGTCAGAAGTCGTGTCGGCCAGCTGAGTCGTGATCTTATACGTCTTCTCCAAGTAACTTATGGTGATCCCCAGCTCGTCGGCCATCTTCAGAATGTCGTTCATTCTGTCTTTCAGGAAGCCCATGTTCTGCATGGTCGTCTGGCTTTGAATGCTGTTCTGAAAGGGGATGGAGCTGTGCTGAATCGGAATCCCCAGGGGCCTGGTGATGTCCTGGATCATTGCGATACCGACGGTGCGGATCTCGTTCTTGGCGACCTTGTCCAACACCAGCATGTCGGCCGGATTGCGCATGTCGTGGTCGGCCTCGATCATCAGCATGTCCGGATTCATCCGGGCTTCGGAGAAGTGCCGGTCGGCCGCTGCATACCCGACGTTGGACGCCGCTGATTCGGGCAGGTAGTGGCGGTCATTGTAACTTGGTCTGTAACTGGGCAACGCCACCATGCCGACCAGCACGACCGCGCCGCTCACCGCGAAAACCGGTGCGGGCCAACGCACGACGGCGGTACCGACCCGCCGCCATAGTCGGCCGCGGGCCTGCTTCTTCTTCTCAAACAGCCCGAACCGGCTGCCCAGGAAAACCACGGCGGGACCCAGTGTCAGGCCGGCCGCCACCACAACGATCATGCCGATTGCCACCGGTGCGCCCATCGTGTGGAACCAGGGCAACCGGCAGAAGCTCAGGCAGTACGTCGCGCCGGCGATCGTCAGGCCCGAACCCAGCACGACGGGGGCGACCCCGCGAAATGTCGTGTAGTAGGCCGTCTCCCGGTCTTCGCCGGCCGCGCGCGCTTCCTGATACCGGCCAATGAGAAAGATCCCGTAGTCTGTGCCGGCGGCGATCGCCAGCATGGTCAGGATGTTCGCGGCGAACGTGGTGAGACCGAACGCGTTGTTGTAGCCCAACACCGCGACGATTCCGCGCGCACAGGCCAGCGCGACGAACGTCATGAACAGCTGGATCAAGGTGGTGACGATCGAGCGGTAGACCAGCAGCAGCATGATCGCGATCGCGGCCAGGGTGAACAATGTGATCTTGGCCAGGCTGTCGTTGCCGATGACGTGCATGTCGTCGGACAGCGCCGCCGAGCCGGTGACGTGAGCCTTGACCCCGGGCGGCGCGGGTTCGTTGTCGACAACGTTGCGGACTGCTTCGACGGATTTGTTTGCCTGCGTGGTGCCCTGGTTACCGGCGATGTTGACCTGAACGTAGGAGGCCCTTGCGTCGGCGCTCTGCGCGCCCGCGGCGGTGAACCGGTCGCCCCAGAAGTCCTGGATGTGCTGGACGTGCTCACGGTCCTGTCGCAGCTTACGGACGATGTCGTCGTAGTAGCGGTGTGCGGCGTCGCCGAGCGGCTGCTGGCTTTCCACCACGACCATCACCGTGCTGTTGGAATTGAACTCCTTGAAGTTGTGTCCCATCCGCATCATCGCCTGATTTGACGGGGCTTCCAGGGGCGCCATTGGCGCCGAATGGTTTTCGCCGACGATTTCCAGGGTTGGGACGGCGACGTTGACCACGACGGTCAGCGCGACCCAGCCCAAAATGATGGGAATCGCGAAGATGCGGATGAAGTGCGGGATGAACGGTTGGTGCAGGCGCCTGGACTGGCTTGTCGTGATGTCGCTGTCGGCCGTGTCTGTCATGCGGACTTCACCAAGCAGTAGGTCTGGGCGTTGACGCCGTCTGCGCTCTGATGCTCGCGGAGAACGCCGTCGACGGTGATGCGGCAGCTGATGTGGTGGGCGTCGGTTTGGGCCATGATGTTGGCGCTGACCGCGGGCAGGGTGGTGGAGATGGTGTACGACCATGGCAGCGGTGCGCCATTGACCTGATGCGTGTTGGCGTCGGCGTCCCAGTAGTTCAGATTCGCTACGCTGCCAGGCGGCCCATCGACCTCGTACTTAACGACCTTTGGGTTGAACTGAACGATCTTGATCCCGGCCCCCGCGTTCGCGTTGAGGTCCTGCGAGCCGAACACCTTATGCAGCCGCGTCACGACCAACGCGGAAACCGACAGGACGACCACTAGAAGCAACGGTATCCACCACCGTTTGAGCAAACCGCCAATCGAAATCGCGCGCACTCGGTCTCCTCCCGCCGGCCCGTCAGATCCATTCCGTCCGCCGCCGTCGGCGTACTTACTCTGCCGAAAGAGCCGAGGTCCGTCGGCACCACCGCTTCCCGCAGAACCTTCGCTCGGCTAACTATGCTAGCCGGTAGGGCACGTCCGCGTTCCGTTAGGTCCCCTTCTGTGTCCCAGCCTTCATTGGTGCGCCGTCGCCCGGCCGGTGACCGGCGGCAGGTCGGCCAGCGTGACGATCCCGGGCCGGGCCGCGACGACCGCCGGCACCGCGTTGGTGACCGGCATCGCGGTGTAGATCATCCCCAGACCCATGAATCCCGGCTCGGTCCAGTCCTTCGGCGGCAGGCAATGAACCACCGTGCGCATGTTGGGCAGGCCGAACACTTGAATGACGTGGCCGTGCTCGAGCGGCTTCGGCGGCACCACGTGACTGCCCATAATCCAGTTGAACCCGACGCTGACCACGTTGCGCTCGCCCACCCAGCCGCGGTGATAGCCGTACACGCTGCCCACGGTTCCGGCCGGGATCTTCATGAAGCCCAGGTCGGAATCGGCGGTGGCCGCGGTGAATGTGACATCGAACGTGATCTTGTCCAGCGTGGCGCCGATCGCGTCGGCCATCATCGCCGCCGACTCGGCGAAGACTTCGCTTTCGCGTCGGACATTCTCGGCCAGCCCCGGCGTATCTGGGTCCTGCGAGAAACCCATCGCGGTCTGCGTCTCCGCGGACTCATAGGTCGAGCAGTCCACCGACTCGGTGATGCGGATCTCGTCGACGCGTTCGCAGGACCCGCTGAGCGCCATGCCGACCAGGTTCGTCATTCCGGGATGCGCGCCGCTGCCAAAGATGGTCGACCCGCCGCGCTCGCAGGCGTCGAGGATCCGTTGCCGGTCCTGCGGGGTCTGCTTGCCACCGGTGATCCAGGCCGCGCTAGAGCACACGTTGACGCCCGACTCGAGCAACCGAACCAACTCATCGACGCTAGGCCACAACGGGTTATAGCAACACGCGTCCGGCCGCAGTGCAAGCAGCGCATCGATGTCGTTGGTGGCCTTGACGCCGGTCGGCTCCGGCCAGCCGGACAGGTCGGCGGCGTCCACGCCGACCTTGTCCTGCCCGTGCGCGTAGACGCCGACCAGTTCCATGTCCGGTCTGCCGATGATGGCGTGCAACGAGCGTCGCCCGATGTTGCCGGTAGTCCACTGGATCACACGAAACGGACGGTCTGCGCTCATCGGGCGGCTCCTTTGCCGGTCAGATTGGACTCTTCAAAGCGAACTCGGACGCCGCGGAAGTCGGCCGCCTCAGGCCCTTGGTCGGCCGGACCCGCACCACCAACTCGCCGGACACGGCGTTGCGCTGGCCGAATTCCTTTGCGCGGTGTGCGCCCATGTAGCGTCCACCGATCCGCGTAGCGACCTCGAGCAGGTCCTCGGCATCGTCCCGCAACGAGGCTCGGCCCTGCACCTGCACGAACGAGTAGGGCGGATGCGGATCGTCGACAAAGATGACCACACGTGAATCCCTGGCCAGTGCACGACCTTTCGCCGACTCACGGCCGGTGTTGAACACCAGCTCGCCGTTGTCGACGATGGACCACACGGGAGCGACCAGCGGTCGGCCGTCGGCGGCGAGGTAACCCAGCATCGCGGTGCGGGTGCCCGCCGACCGGAATTCCGCGACTTGCTCGGAGAGTTCGGCCATCCGACTGCTCCGGCCTAAAGCATTACGACGTTGTAGTCGCCGACCTGATCGATCAGGACGTGCAACTGGTCCTCAGACGAACCGAGGGTGTGTTCGATCGCGGTCAGCCGCGCGGCGTAATGACCGACCGGATATTCCGCGGCCATCCCGATGCCGCCGTGCAGCTGGATCGCCTCCTGGCCGATGTGGCGCCCCGACCGGCCGATCTGCAACTTGGCCCGTGCCGCGACCACCGGGTCGAGATTGCCGTCGGCGATGGACATCGCGGCGTAGAGGTTCATGCTGCGGGCCAGTTCCAGCGACACGTACATATCGGCGGCGCGCTGAGTCAGCGTCTGGAAGGTGTTCAGGGTGACACCGAACTGCTTACGCGTCTTGAGGTAATCGGTGGTCAACCGAAGTGCCTCTTCCATGGCGCCGACCGCCTCGGCGCACAACGAGGACTGGATGCGGACGACCGCGTTGCGGATGGCGGCCGAGGCGCCCACCGCGTCGCCGAGCGGCTCGCCCGGCGCCTTGTCCAGATCGATCTCAGCGCCGCGTTGGCCGTCGAACGTCCGGTACGGGTGCCGGCTCGCGGCTTCGCCGTCGACCAGGAACAGTCCGATTCCGCCGTCGGGCAACTTCGCGCTGACGACCAGGGTGTCAGCGGAGTCCCCGGCGAGCACCGGGTTCTTGCGTCCGCTGAGCACCCACGAATTACCTTGCTGCACAGCGGTTGTGGCGACATTCTCGGTCAACGCTCCGCGCATCCCGGGCTCGAGGTGTGCAAATGCCAGCAACCGCTGCCCGGCGGCGACGTCGTCGAGTATCTCCTTTTGGGCGTCGCTGCCGACCTCGGCGACGATCGCCCCCGGTCCCAGCGCCGCGTGCACGACGGGTTCGGGGGCCAGCCGGCGGCCGACTTCGGTGAGCACGACCATCACTTCGAGCTGGCCGGCTTCGTCAGGGTCGAAGCCCAGCCCGAGAATCCCGGTGTCGGCCAGCTGAGTCCACACGTCGCGGCTCCAGCCCAGCTCGCTGCCGATGATCTTGTTGCGGCTCTCCGGGTCGTAGCTTCGGGACAGCAAGTCGCGGGTGGTGTCGCGGAGCAGAACCTGTTCGTCGCTCAATTGAAAGTCCATGGCTTTACCTCATTTTCCTCAGACGCTGCCGCGTCTTTACAAGCCGAGAATGGTGGACGCGATGATGGTGCGCTGTACCTCATTGCTGCCGCCGTAGATGGACGTCTTGCGGTAGTTCAGGTAGTGCGGCGCGCTGCGCTGCGCCCAACCCGATGACGCGATCTCGTCGCCGGCATCGAACGGCAGCGCATCCGGTCCGGCCACTTCGACGAGCAACTCGGTGGCGGTCTGCTGCAGCTGGCTGCCGCGCAGCTTGAGCACCGACGACGCCGGATTCGGCTTGCCGTCCGTAGAGCCGGACGTGACCCGCATTTGGGTGAGTTCCAATGCCAGCAGCTCGTTTTCGGTTTCAGCGAGCCGGGCGGCGAAGAGCGGGTCGTCGATCAGACCGGTTTCGGTGGCACACTGTTTGACCTCGGCGAGACGAACCTTGGTGCGGCCCACGCCGGCGATGCCGGTGCGCTCGTTGCCCAACAGGAACTTTGCGTATGTCCAGCCCTGATTCTCTTCTCCGACAAGCTGATCGGCAGGTACCCGGACGTCTTCGAAGAACACCTCGTTGACCTCGTAGCTGCCGTCGATCAACTTGATCGGCCGCATCGTGATCCCCGGGGTGTCCAAATCGATGAGCAGAAACGAGATACCGGCCTGCTTCTTGGGCGCCTGTGGGTCGGTGCGCACCAGACAGAAAATCCAGTCGGCGTACTGGCCCAGTGTCGTCCAGGTCTTCTGACCGTTGACGACATAGCTGTCGCCGTCGCGCAGGGCGGTGGTACGCAGCGACGCCAAGTCCGAGCCGGCTTCGGGCTCGGAGAATCCCTGGCACCACCAGATGTCGAGGCTGGCCGTCGGCGGCAGGAAGCGTTGCTTGGTCTCCTGGGAGCCGAACTCGGCGATCACCGGTCCGACCATCTTCGCGTTGAAGTTGAGCGGTTCGGGCACCGAGGCCAGCTGCATCTCGTCGAGCCAGATCTGATGCTGAGCGGGCGTCCAGTCCTTGCCGCCCCACTCGACGGGCCAGTTCGGCACGGCCAGCCCGTGATCATTGAGGATCTTGTGGCTGGTGGCGAAGTCGTCTTTGCCGAGCGGTAAGCCGAGCCGTGTTTTCTCACGAAGTTCCGCCGGAATCTTCGTCGTGTAAAAGGTGCGCAGCTCGTCGCGGAAGGCGGCTTCGTCCGGTGTGAGTGCCAGTTGCATCGCAGTCTCCTCCGTTGGATCCGACGGTCCCTGCCCTGCAGATTATCCGTATGCCCAACCAACCGGTCAGGCGGCTCGGCGCTCGGGCGGTTATGCACAGCCGGCTGCCCATCCACAGCCGGTGTCGGTGGGTGCCGCGACGGCCGTGCGCCGACGGTCGGCCCACCTACCGTCGCCCCATGCGCACAGAACTGCCCGCCGAGCGACTGCATCGACGACTCGGCGCCCAGCCGGATAGCGATGCCGACGACTCCGATGCCGACACCGACCCGAACTCTTTACTTTCGCGGTGGCTTCCGGACGGTTCCGGACCCGATGGGGCGGGCTGGCTCGCCAGGGTGCGCGCCGACCCGGGCCGCGCGGGAGCCATCGCATTGGCTGCCATCGCCGCCATTGCGGTGCTGGTCGCCATCTTCACGTTGATGCGTGATCAGCCCGCCCCGGTGAGGGCGGCGAAACTTCCGCCGGTCGAAGCGGTGTCGTCGGCGAGCCGCGGCCCGAGTCCAAGTGCGACGGCGGGCGCCAACCAGCCCGTGGTGGTGAGTGTGGTGGGTCTGGTTCACACACCAGGCCTGGTCACGTTGGCGCCCGGCGCGCGGATCGCCGACGCGCTCAAGGCGGCCGGCGGCACGACGGATGGTGCCGACACCGTCGGGCTGAATATGGCCCGCCAGGTCGATGACGGCGAGCAGATCGTCGTGGGGATTGCCCCCGTCAAGGGCCAGCCGCCCGTGTTGGGCAGCTCGGTGAGCTCCGGCACGGCCACCCCGGGCGAGCCGGGCACTGGTTCTCGTCCGGATCGTCCGAATCGTCCGGACCGACCCGGACGCTCTGAGGTGGTCAACCTGAACACCGCGACGGCGCAGCAGTTGGATGCCCTGCCCGGTGTCGGGCCGGTGACCGCGGCCGCCATCGTGGCCTGGCGAGATGCCAACGGCAAGTTCACCAGCGTCGACCAGCTCGCCGAGGTTGACGGCATCGGCCCCGCGCGTCTGGAAAAGCTGCGCCGGCTGGTTCGGGTTTAAGACCGGTGCAGCAGCCATCCGGCGGCGACGTCGCGACGGGGGAGTCATCGCGCCGCTCCTCCTCATCGCTGCGCTCTGCATCGTCGCCGGCGCGGCTGGATGCGCGTCTGGTGCCGGCCGCATTGACCGGTTGGGTCATCACTGCGGCTGGTATCTGGTGGCCGATCGGCAGCGTGCTCGGGTTGGTGTGTGCGGCGGGCAGCGTGTTCGGCGTTGTGCTTTGGCGCGCCGGGCACCGAAGCACACGGATGCGCGCCATCGGTGTCGGCGTGATCGTTGTCGGTGTCGTCGGGGCGGGCTTCGGGTTCGCAATCGCGTTGCGCGCCAACGCAGTCGCGCGCCACCCCGTCACCGCGGCGTTCGGAACGGCGGCGGAGGTGGTCGTCACGCCTACCGAAAGCGCTCTGGCGCTGGGCCGCGGCCGGTTGATGTTCCGTGCCACGTTGCAGGAGCTCAGACACGACAAGAGCTCGGGTCGCGTGGTGGTTTTCGCACAGGGCCGCGACTTCAGCGCGGTGATGGTCGGTCAGCCGATGCGCTTCCGCGCCAGAATCGCTCGCCCCGGCCGACACGACCTGACGGTGGCGGTGGTGAACGCGATCGGTGAGCCGACGATGGGTCACGCCGGGCCGGTGCACCGGGCGGCGCATGCAGCCCGCGCCGCTTTCGCTGCCACAGCCCGTCAAGTGCTGCCCGCAGACCAAGCGGCGATGCTGCCCGCGCTGGTGCTGGGCGACACCTCGACGGTCAGCACGGTGACCAGCCAGGAATTCCGGACGGCCGGTTTGACGCACCTCACAGCGGTATCCGGGGCTAACGTCACGATCGTCTGCGGGGCGGTGCTGTTCTCGTCGCGGCTGATCGGCCCGCGGGCGGCGGTGGCGCTGGCCGGCGCTGCTCTGGTGCTGTTCGTCATCGTCGTGCAGCCGACCGCCAGTGTGCTGCGCGCGGCGGTGATGGGTGCGATCGCGCTGGTGGGTGTGTTGTCTTCGCGTCGGCGGCAAGCGATTCCGGCGCTCGCCGCCACCGTGCTTGTGTTGATGGTCGCCGCTCCTCAGTTGGCCGTCGACGTGGGCCTTGCGTTGTCGGTCGTGGCGACCGCCGCGCTGGTGGTCATTGCGCCGATCTGGTCGCGGCGTCTGGTGGCGGTTGGCTGGCCCAAGCCGTTGTCGGACGCCGTCTGCATCGCGTGTGCAGCGCAGTTGGTGACGGCTCCGCTGATCGCGGGCATCTCGGGCCGGGTGAGCGTGGTGGCCGCCGCGGCCAACCTCGCAGTGGCGGCGCTGATTGCGCCGATCACAATACTGGGCAGTGCGGCGGGCGCACTGTGCTTGTTCTGGCCGGCCGGGGCGCAATTGCTGGTCCGGTTCACCGGCCCCGAGCTGTGGTGGGTGCTGCGGATCGCGCATTGGGCAGCCGGTGTACCCGCCGCGAACCTGCCCGTCCCGTCCGGGGTTCCGGGCGTCCTGCTGGTCGCGGGCGCCACGGTGCTGGCCGCAATTCTGTGGCGATGGCGATGGTTTCGGGCGGGGATGGCCGTCGCGGCCGCCGGGCTGCTGGCCTGGTCGTTGTCGGGTCTGTTGCTGGGGGCCGGCGGGTCTGTCGGCAGCACATGACACGATCGAACGGTGAGCCAGCAGGTTTCGGCATTGCATCTCGTACTTGGCGACGAGGAGCTACTGGTCGAGCGCGCCGTCGCGGAAGTGCTGCGGTCGGCGCGGCAGCGCGCCGGCACCGACGACGTCCCGGTGAGCCGGCTGCGCGCCGGCGACGTAGGTGTCTACGAGCTGGCCGAGTTGCTGAGCCCGTCACTGTTCGCGGACGAGCGGTTGGTCGTGCTGGAAGCCGCCGGTGAGGCAGGCAAAGAAGCCGCGGAGTTGATCGCCAACGCCGCTGCGGACATCCCGTCGGGTACCGAGCTGGTGGTCGTGCATTCAGGTGGGGGACGTGCCAAGGCGCTGGCCGGTCAGCTGCAGAAGCTCGGCGCGGAAGTGCATCCGTGCGTGCGGATCACCAAGGCTAGCGAACGCTTTGACTTCGTCCGCAAGGAATTTCGCTCGCTGAAGGTCAAATCCGACGACGACACGGTCAGCGCGCTGCTGGATGCGGTCGGCTCCGATATCCGCGAACTTGCCTCGGCCTGTTCACAATTGGTCGCCGATACCGGTGGCCGCGTCGATGTGGCCGCTGTGCGGCGCTATCACGGTGGCAGGGCCGAGGTGAAGGGATTCGACATCGCCGACAAGGCCGTGGTCGGTGACGTCGAGGGGGCTGTCGAGGCGCTGCGATGGGCGATGATGCGCGGCGAGCCGCATGTGGTGTTGGCCGACGCGTTGGCCGAGGCCGTGCACGCTATCGGCCGGGTGGGGCCACTCTCCGGCGACCACTACCGGCTGGCGGCCGAAGTTGGGATGCCGCCGTGGCGGGTGCAGAAGGCACAGAAGCAGGCCCGGCGGTGGTCCCGCGACATGGTGGCTACCGCGATGAAATTGGTGGCGGCGCTGAACGCCGACGTGAAGGGCGCGGCGGCCGATGCCGACTACGCGCTGGAGGCGGCGGTGCGAAAAGTCGCCGAGCTGGCATCCGGCGACGATGCGGGCCGGGACGGCCCGAGGAGGAGCCGGATAGTTGGGTAGAGCTGGTGACCCGGGTCGCTGAACTCAGAGCTGGTTGAGGGCGTGCGCCAGGGCTGACTTCTTGTTGGCCGCCTGGTTCTTGTGGATCACGCCCTTGCTGGCCGCCTGGTCTAACTTGCGGCTGGTGGAGACCAGCAATTCGGCGGCCTTGTCCTTCTCGCCGGCAGCGGCGGCCTCGCGGAATGCGCGGACAGCCGTGCGAAGCGACGACTTCACCGACTTGTTGCGCAGTCGGGCGCGCTCGTTCGTACGGTTGCGCTTCTGCTGCGACTTAATGTTGGCCACGCGTCAATTCCTTCGCAATTCTCAAGCGGCTTGTGGTGTCACGGTTGGCCGCAGCGTCTTTGCGCATAAGCGGCGACTACCGAGAGTATCAGTCCGCGGTGCATTCCCCCAAAGCAGAGGCGCTTGGCCTGCAGAAATGGCGTTCGTGATGCAGCATGGCAGGGTGGCCCTTCGAACCGTGCCCGTCGAGACCAGACGGCAGCCGCGTGGCGAATCGCGGCCGTCGAAGCGCTATGAGCGCATTTTCGACGGCTATAACACGGCCGGCAGTTACGTCGAGGCCTTCGATGAGATGTTCGACGGTCAGGGCAATGTCCGCGGCCCGTACAAGGGCATTTACGCCGAGCTTGCGCCGTCGGATGCGTCCGACCTCGAGGCCCGGGCCGAGGCGCTCAGCCGGGCGTTCAGCGACCAGGGCATCACGTTTTCACTGTCCGGCCAGGAGCGGCCGTTTCCGCTGGACCTGGTCCCGAGGGTGATCTCGGCCGCTGAGTGGACGCGGTTGGAGCGCGGCATCACCCAGCGGGTCAGGGCCCTCGAGTGCTTCCTCGACGACGTCTACGGCGATCAGGAAATCCTGAACGACGGCGTCATCCCGCGCCGGCTTATCACCTCCTGCGAACACTTTCACCGCCAGGCCGTCGGCATCGTCCCGCCCAACGGCGTGCGCATCCACGTTGCGGGCATCGACATGATCCGTGACGAGAAAGGCACCTGGCGAGTCCTGGAGGACAACCTGCGCTCGCCGTCCGGCGTGTCCTATGTGATGGAAAACCGGCGCACGATGGCGCGGGTCTTTCCCAACCTGTTCGCCACCCACCGGGTGCGCGCCGTGGACGACTATGCGGCGCATCTGCTCCGTGCCCTGCGCAAGTCGGCGGCCACCAACGAGGCCGACCCGACCGTCGTGGTGCTGACCCCCGGCGTGGCCAACTCCGCTTACTTCGAGCATTCGCTGCTGGCCCGGCAGATGGGTGTCGAGCTGGTCGAAGGTCGCGACCTGTTCTGCCGTGACAACCAGGTGTACATGCGCACCACCGAAGGAGAACGTCAGGTCGACGTCATCTACCGGCGCATCGACGACGCTTTCCTGGATCCGATGCAATTCCGGCCCGATTCGGTGCTCGGGGTGGCCGGCCTGCTCAACGCCGCCCGAGCCGGCAACGTGGTGATTTCCAGCGCCGTCGGCAACGGGGTGGGCGACGATAAGCTCATCTACACGTACGTCCCGACGATCATCGAGTACTACCTCGGCGAGAAACCACTGCTGGCCAACGTGGACACCTTCCGGTGCTGGATGGACGACGAACGCGAAGAAGTGCTCGACCGGGTCGACGAACTGGTGATCAAGCCGGTCGAGGGGTCCGGCGGCTACGGCATCGTCTTCGGCCCGGAAGCCTCCAGCAAGGAGTTGACCGCGATCAGCAAGAAGATCCGCGACGACCCGCGCGGCTGGATCGCCCAACCGATGATGCAGCTCTCGACGGTCCCAACACAGATCGACGACAACCTGACACCCCGCTACGTCGACTTGCGGCCGTTCGCGGTCAACGACGGCGACGACGTGTGGGTGTTGCCCGGCGGCCTGACCCGGGTTGCCTTGGTCGAGGGGTCGCGGGTGGTGAACTCCAGCCAGGGCGGCGGCTCCAAGGACACGTGGGTGCTGGCGTCGCGTGCCTCGGTGGCCAACCGCGAGCTGGGCGCCGCCGAGATTGTGCGTTCGCTGCCCAACCCGGTCACCACATCCAGCGGCGAGTCGGACGGTGAGAAGCCCACCCAGCAGCAACAGCAGTCGCAGCTGCGCCCCACGCAGGAGCAGCAGCCCGCCCAGCAGCAACAGCAACAGGCGGTGATCCGCTGATGCTGGCCCGCAACGCCGAGGCACTGTACTGGATCGGTCGCTATGTCGAGCGCGCCGACGACACCGCGCGCATCCTCGACGTGACCATCCACCAACTGCTGGAGGACTCCAGCGTCGACCCCGATCACACCTCCCGAGTGCTCTTGCATGTGTTGGACATTGAGGCGCCGGATACCCAGTTGGACGTCTGGTCGCTTACCGACCTGGTGGCGTTTCGGCGCAACACCGCGGGTGGCTGCTCGATCGTCGACGCCATCTCGGCGGCGCGGGAAAACGCGAGGTCCGCCCGCGAGGTGACGTCCACCGAGACTTGGGAGTGCCTCAACTCCACGTTCAACGCTCTCGGCGAACGTGAACGTGCCGCCAAACGCCTTGGCCCGCATGAGTTTTTGTCATTCATCGAGGGCCGTGCCGCGATGTTCGCCGGCCTCGCCGATTCGACGCTGTCACGTGACGACGGGTACCGCTTCATGATGCTGGGCCGCGCGATCGAGCGGGTGGACATGACGGTTCGGATGTTGTTGTCCCGGGTGGGCGACAGCGCATCCTCGCCGGCGTGGGTGACGGTGCTGCGCTCAGCGGGTGCGCATGACACTTATCTGCGCACGTATCGCGGTGTGCTGGACGCCAACCGGGTGGTCGAGTTCATCCTGCTCGACCGCCTGTTCCCGCGTTCGGTCTTCTACTCGTTGAAGATGGCCGAGCACAACCTCGACGAACTGCTACATCACCCGTACAGTCGGGTCGGTTCTACCGCCGAAGCGCAGCGGCTGCTCGGCCGGGCGCGCAGTGAACTCGAATTCATTCGGCCCGGTGTGCTGCTTGAGTCGCTGGAGATGCGACTGGCCAGCCTGCAGAAGTCATGCTACGACGTCGGAGAAGCGTTGGCAGTGGAGTACTTTCACGCTGTCCCCTGGGTCGCATGGTCGGACGCCGCCCAGCGCGATCCGTTGCCTGCAAGGCAGGGGAAGACCTGATGTGGCGGCTGCGGGTTCTGCACGCGACCGGATACGCCTATCCGTCGCCGGCGACGGCCTCCTACAACGAAGCCCGGCTCACGCCGCGCTCGGACTCCCGGCAAAACGTTGTTCTCAACCGGATCGAAACCGTTCCGGCGACCAGGTCATACCGCTACATCGACTATTGGGGCACCGCGGTGACGGCATTCGACTTGCATGCACCGCATACCGAGTTGACCGTCACGTCCTCGTCGGTTGTGGAGACCGACCAAGCGGAAGCGCCGACAGAAAAGGTCACCTGGGCCGAGTTGCACAGTGAATCGGTGGTCGATCGGTTCGATGAGGTGCTTCGCCCCACCCACTACACGCCGGCGAGCAAGCGTATCGCGGCCGTGGGCAGGCGGATCGCCAAGTATCACGAACCCGCCGAAGCAGTCGTCGCGGCGGCGGAATGGGTGCGCAGCGAACTCGACTACCTTCGGGGCACCACCGGTGTGCACTCGTCGGGCTTGGATGCGTTGCGCGAGGGCAAAGGCGTTTGCCAGGATTTCGTGCACCTGTCGCTAATCATATTGCGCGGCATGGGAATTCCCGGGCGTTATGTGTCCGGTTATCACCACCCCGACGCTGACGCGGTGGTCGGGGACACCGTCGATGGGCAGAGCCACGCCTGGCTGCAGGCCTGGACCGGAAGTTGGTGGGATCTCGACCCCACCAATGACAGCGAGATCACCGAGCAGTACGTCAGTGTCGGCATCGGCCGGGACTACTCTGACGTGTCCCCGCTGAAAGGCATCTATTCCGGACGGGGCGCCACCGACCTGGACGTCGTCGTCGAAATCACCCGATTGGCTTAGCCTTCCCGGCATATGGATGCCTCAGCCGACGGACGCCACCACGACGGGCCACCCCTGACGCTCGTCGCCGCGATCTGCGTGGGTCTGCTCTTCGGTGGTCTGGCGATCGGAGTCGCGCTCGGCGGGGTAATGCCGCTGCCCTACGGGCCGCCTGCCGCCGTTCAGCAGTATGTCCGCGCCGAGCCGGTGGCGGTGCAGGTCATCGCCGTGGCGGTGTTCGCGTCGTCGCTGCCGCTGGCCGTTTTCGCGGCGACGGCCAGTGCCAGGTTGCGCCACCTCGGGGTCGCCGCCCCGACCGCGACGATCGCGTTGACGGGCGGAATCCTGGCGGCCGGCTCCCTGGGGCTTGCGGGCTTGATGGCCTGGACGCTGTCGCGACCGGAGGTCAGCGGCGACACCGCATTGGTTGGGGCGCTGTATTACCTGGTATTTCTGGTCGGCGGCGTTGGCCATATCGTGGCGCTGGGCCTCCTTATCGGCGGCATGGCGGCACCCAGCCTTGTTCTCAGGCTGTTGTCGCGGCCGCTGGCGTGGGCTGGACTGGCGATCGCGGGGCTTTGCGAATTGGCGACGTTGGTGCTGATCTGGCCTACGCTGGGACCGATCCTGCCGGTCGCTCGGGTCTCGGCATTGGCGTGGCTGGTGGTAGCCGGCGCACGGCTACCGTTGCGGCGCAACGACTTCCGGGCGCGGTGAGTTACCCGCGCGGCGCCACCTCAACCCGGTGCAGGTCGTCGCCGAGCTCGATCCGACCGTCGAACTCGGTGGCGGCCAGCGCACGCCACTGGTCCTCCTGACCGGGCGCGATAGTCGGCACGTAATGGGTCATCGCCAGGGTGTCGACCCCGGCGCGCCTGGCGGTCGCGGCCGCTTCTTGCACCGACGAGTGGTAGTCACAGACGTCCTTCATGCGCTGCACGGGCAGCGGGGCGATGAGCTCTTTGCGGACGACGGTGTGCACCAAAGCGCCTGCGCCGGTGGTAAGTTCATCGAGGCTCTGGCACGGCACGGTGTCACCGGCCAGCACCACCGAGGCGCCACCGGCGTCGATCCGAAACCCGATCGTCGGCGCCACCGGCCAGTGGTCGGTAGGGGCCACCCGGATTGACACGCCGTCGCGGTCCCACACCGGGCCCTCGGTGTGTTCGTGTACCTCGACGGGCGGCGGGGCGGTCAGATCGTCGTGGTGAGCGATCCGGTAGCCGATGTCGGGACCGAAGGCCTTCAGCGTCGCCTCGACCACCGCGGCGGTCCCGGGCGGTCCGATGATCGGCAGCGGCGCGGGATCGGGTCCGAACGTGGTGATCCAGCGGGTGATCAACACGTCGCCGAGTTCGGCGATGTGGTCGCTGTGCAGGTGGGTTAGCAGCAGAGCCGATAAACCAGTGG
>Ga0209656_10000261_pt1 | contig 35167 bp, 52 predicted proteins | sample BogFormECP12_OM2_FD_188239 | JGI IMG/M metagenome (GOLD analysis project Ga0209656, IMG submission 188239) | Bog forest soil microbial communities from Calvert Island, British Columbia, Canada - ECP12_OM2 (SPAdes) (version 2) | ecosystem: Environmental > Aquatic > Freshwater > Wetlands > Bog ...
CCGGGTTCTATAAGTGCTGAGGTAAGTTGCGATTGTACGTGTATTAAACATACTTCAACTATACCAAAAAACATATGCTCTATTCTATTCTTGGGTTTAAGGCAGGCATCATGTTGTGCTCTTGTTACAATAAAATAACTCATTACATCAATCCAATGAAGATGAGTCTCAATAAATCCTTTAGATTCATGCAGTGGTCCAAGTAATGGGTGTCCTAATACAGATACATAGTCATGTTTAACAAAATCTCTGTCGCCGAGTTCTAATGCAGGGAGTTCAGTGACAGGCTCCAAAAGACATAGGTCAGTGTCCGGGCTATTTGCTAATATGTGTAGTTTACGAATATGTGCATAAGGGCTTATGAGAACTAAATAGCCTTCTTGTTCACCAAGTTCACACACATGACCATTTGTCATGGTATATTGCTTGCCTTTAAATTTGAGTTCAAATCCCGTACCCCCACCACTATTATTTGGCGCTAGTAATTCTATAACAGATTTGCCATGTTTATAAAAAAGGTATGAATCTACTGCTTTAGCTGTAACTACTGTAAAAATAGAAATTATTAGTACAAGTGCTATGAATTCTCGTAGTGCTTTCACTAGTGTTTCCCAAAAAGTTTAATGATTACCATGAGCAACCCGCTAATAGAGGATAAATAGACTATAAATTTTCCTAAATTGCGTAGGAATTTAACATGGTCTTCAATAGGTATGACGCGCGCCTCAAGAAGGGTAGTTCGCTTTACATGGTCCTCTAATACAACAGATTGCTTAGCCAATGTAATATCAATACGTTCTAGATGAGAATCGAGCTTATCTAATTTCTGGTCAATATCCATTAGTTGACTTTAACTTGTGTTTGAACTGCAGGTAGTTGCGCTCCCGCAGGCACATATGAACTTAAATAGGTTGAATTTTGGTTAGTAAGTGAGTTCACTATATTTTGCAAAACTGGCTGACAATCAGATAATTGATTTATGGGAATAGTTGCTAAAATAGGTTGCACCGGTGCGGGTGCAGTAAATTTAGTACCATCGTAAGACCATCCAGGCCCCGGCACAACAGGTAATTTATCAATCTGTACAAAAGAATCATAACCTTGTGAGAACAGTGGGATTAAAGTAGGGTCTATTAATACAATAGTATTTACTACAACACCGTTTAGTATTTGCGCATAAATCATTATTCAACCCATTCAATTACAATAATACCGTCAGAACCGTTTCCACCTGTACCGCCAGTACCACTAGCACCCCCCGCCGGAAGAGACAGAGAACTACCAGAATCAACTACTACATGTAAGTTATTGCCATCAGGCTGATTAACTATACTAACATCGCGAGGAGGAACTAGCATAATAAGGTATTAACCCAAATTTGTATTTACACCCAATTCATACCATGAAAGTTCTAATGCATAGTTAGTATCGGTAGATGCGGACTGTATTGTAACTAAAAGTGTCTCACCGGGGTCTAAAATAATTAAAGTACTCGAGTCAATTGTATATCCACCTGTGATAACAATTACAGATAGCAAAGTTCCATTAGAAGATATTGAAGGACTTACATAATCTACAGATGCTGATGTTGTTGGGCTGGCCGTGCGTAAATTAAGAGCCGCGGTTGGAGTACCAGGGCTACTAATGGTAGGTCCTTTATATAATCTAAAGAAGGCACTATTATCAGCACCATACTTTCTAGAATTTACAAATAAAGTAATATTACTAGTAAGTGGATTAGTTATATAAGCTACCGGAACTTCACTGGTGCTGCCTGCCGATGAAACATCTATAGGTAGGACGAATGAATTACCCAAATAGGCTTGCTTATTAAAAGCATCCTGTATTGAGTGTTCTGGTACGATTCTTGAACTTCTAAGCAGAGCCATTTGTTATTTTTCCTTATTGATAATATTCTTCGACAATTACAATTCCACCTTGGCCGACACTACTGTTTATAGTAGTATTCATCACTGTACCAGCAGGAATTATATTTTGAATATTAGAAATCATTTTACCCTTTTATATAAGTCCCATTTGGACTAAAAATAACCATGGTTCCAGGAGGGGCGCTTGGAGCTGGAAGTTTAGGCTTAGACATATAGTTATGCTCCTTTACCAGACATATAAGTAACTAGCACTCCCGATGAGGATGCAGTCGGGGTATATATAACATACATATAAAAAGCACCTGTTTGTAAATCTACAAGAGCACTCCCATCACCTACTGTGACATTAATTGGAGAACCATAATTAGTAAAAAAATTACCATCTGGACTCAAAATAATTTGTATATTGCCAGCTCCTGAAAACCCAAACCATGTTAAATTTACTGCAACACGGCTAGCTTTGCTAATATCTAAAAGTGTGCTAGTTTGAGATACGGACATGTCTACTGCAAAAAATACTTTTACAGGCCCAATTCCTGAAGGACTAGCTGGCCACTGAAATGATGACATTAGTTTAAATCCCTTGATTGCATGTAAATATATAGATTTCCAGTACCAGAAAATGGCACGTATTGGAACATTATATATTTAAATGGAAATTGGTTAAATCCGACTACGTACCCATTAGAAAATCCAAGAGGGGATTCCAATGTAACATCTAGTGGGTAAAAGTATTGACCTGAATTAGAAACTAAAACTGAGATAGTACCAAAAAGAGTACCAGGGTCGCTAGTTTGAACCCAAGTAACTTCAGCACCAATATTATCCATTCTTGACATATCTAATATTTGGCTATAAATAGTCTGTGACATGTCACCAGCAACAACACCAGAAGGAGTAGACCCTTTATTAACTGTATTGTTATTTGTAGGTAAAAAACTTGTTATTGGCGAGGTAGTTTGCCAATTAAGGGTATTGGGATATTGATTCTTGCCCGAAATTTTAGTAACCTACCTTAACACGGTTGCCTTTAGAGGCATTATCACTTTTAGTAAGGTATTGTAAATTGTTTAAGGTGTGTAATCCTGAAACATCCTTACCTTGTAAGGGTAGAATATGGTCTACTTCCATGCCTTTTGGGCGACTAATATAAAATTGTTTTATAGCTAGTAAATCAGCCATTTTTGGAGAAAGATGCCTATGAGTATAACAAGCACTGCATTTATTAGTATTTTTTAAGATATTGAAACAAAACAGGCAAGACATATCGGGCCCTAAAAAAGAGTTAGCGGTGCTAAGCCGCTCCTGTAAGTACTGTGATGGTCTCTCGTAGCTAGGGTTTATTGCGGTTTATGATGCGAGCTTCATTAGCAGTCTCATACATCTCATCTACCTTATTTAACTGCTTTAATTCAGCAGAGGTAGCTTTCTGATTACCTTTGCCTTTCTTAGAAGGTTGAGGCATCCTAGAAGCTTGTTGAGGTGCTGCGGAGGCCATAATAGCTTGTATTGCCTGAGGAGTTTGAGTTGAATCAAGGGGGGTGCCTAAAAGCATGCTAAGTGCTTGTTTTTGCTTATAAGGAATATGCATATCTCGACTTTTAGCTTCAATTAATGCTTCGCCGGCTTGGTCAGTTAAAGACTTACCCAGTTTAGGATATAAGGAATGCAAAGTTGTAAGGTCTTGAGGATAAAGTGTGCCCTCTTTAGTATGACGCAGAATCATTAGAGGATTCTGTGCTATTGACAGTTGGCGATTATATTTACCCTCCTCCATTTTAGTAGGAGGAGCAATTTCATCTAGTGGATTGGGTTGTTGGCTCATTGGCTTTATACTTCTTAAATATTCAATAGCATTGCTAGACGTAGCACCTATTTGGGTAGCGTGCACTGGGTCCAGTTGCCCGCCCACATTAAGTAGTGGTGAGGGGTCTTCGTCTAAAGAATTTAAATGGTCACTTAATGCTTCAACAGAGTTTTTATCATGGTCAATATTAAGTTTCCCATTACCTAACAAATTCCCCATATGTGATTTAAGCTTCTTCTTGCCACGCTCTGACCCATTCATATAGTTTTCTACATTTTTATCGGAGTTCGATTGACCGGCTTTTGTGAGTAAGTTTAATAGGCCGTGATTTGCAACATAATGGTCTACCGTTTCTTGCGGGTCAGAAAGGGGCTCTTGGGGTTCAACTTCTCCACCTTCCTGGTATACAGCAAGATGAACAGGGCCACCATCTCGCATGTGTGGGAAGCACTTACAATTCGGATGACTGTAATGGCCAAAGCCAGGACATGCTGGATTCTCACAAACAGGATACCCCGATTCTGGGTCAATAGTTGGCATTATTTTGCTACCTTAGCTTTAAGAATTTCAATCTCTTGCTGCATCTTTTTTATCTCTTTTTGGTTTCTTTTAGTAGAAGATTCCCAAGATAAAAGAACTGTAAAAATTATTAATATCAACCACATAAGTCTCCTTTAAAAATAGGTTATTTAACTTGGTAATATGAACCATTAATTAAAGTATAGTCTCCCGTAGGTTTATTTTTACCAACGGAAGTCCAAGTACCTAAAGGTTGTCTTTTACCCGTATTACTGTAAACTAGTTCAGAAGATTTATCAGGATGCACCATTAAATAAGATTCTTGATTATGTTCTTTAGCTAAGTTTGCGACCATGGGCTCCATGTTTAAGTCTCCCTGCATTGCTATTGAGTGTTCTCTAGTTCCTTGGTATTGACCTATAGTCTCAGCAGGATTAAATCCTTGCTCATTGAGATGGTCAATTAAATTATTATGTGCATTAAAATTTTCTTGAAAAGATTTCCCTGATTGAAAAGCTGACATAATATATAATCTTTTTGTTAAGTTATTCATAAGTGCCTCCTAACTTTATTATACTCTTTATTGCTCATTTAGCAAATGAGCAGCACCTAATAAGCTAGTATTGGTATGTGTGCGAATAAACTCAACTAAGTCATAATATTTCTTTTGTAAAGTTTCAGGTCCATCTCCCGACTCAGGTGAAGTTTTATCAACAATATCTTGTATTTGACCCGACCCCACATTAGTACCTTTTAATGCTGAAGATACAAATCCTAAAACAGCTGTCTTATCAGCATCATACCTACGATTAGCCTCAGTATTAGTAAAAGCTTGCGCCCCTTCTCCTAGAGCAGCTCCTGCAGCACCCCCTGCAATTGTACCGACACCAGGAACTAAAGACCCAACTAGAGCCCCTGCTCCCCCTGTCAATGCTGGCAATTTTTGACCCATTCTATGTACTCTACCTGAAAGAGCATTAGTTTCTTGACTTAATTGTCCGTACACATTACCTAATTGTCGTAGAGATTTATCTGTTTGTACTGCTTGGTCATACTGAGCACTGATTCCTGGATAGTTCTTCTCTAATAGCGGGTTTAATTGGCTCGCCGGGAATGCAGCTCTAGCACCAGGCTTTAAAATAGAACTAGTGGGGAATTGTGATTGACCAGATTGTTTATTTGCAACACTCTGTGCCGCTTCTTGTGTTAACCTGTCTTTCTCTGCAGCCGACTGCTGTAACCATTGCTGTGCATTCTGTCCTGCTTGAGGTGTTCCAATACTAACAGCTGCTCGCTTTATTTTATTATCCAATAAATCAATATAAGATGCTTTAGCAAGGTTTGTTGCAGCGATGTCATCCTCATAAAGATGCTGATAAGCGCCAAACACAGTATTTCTATTTTGAGCATTAGCTTTCTGCGCATCCACATTTCTATCTATCTGTTTATTTAAGAAATCAAGAGCAACGTTACCGTGCCCTCCGCCACCCATACCGCCAAGGAGCAATCCAATAGCAGTACCTTCTTTTTGGTCTGCAGATTGGCTTTCTTGGTAGGCTAGAGGATTAATTGGATTATTTTGTATGTAACTATTAAAGTCATCTGTATGACTTTTCATATCTTTTACATAATTCTGAATACGAGCAGTATTTGCTTGCTGCGCTTGTAAGTAGGAGTCATATGCTTTAACTTGTTCAGACTGCGCTTCTTCTCCTGTTACTACGGGCTGTTGTGCTGCTGCTTGGTCAGGTTGTGCAGGCTGAGATGGTTGTGCAGATTGGTCCTGAGGAATCTGAGGAGAAGGTAGTGGCGGTTGTTGTGCAGGTTGCTGCGGTTGAGAAGGCGCGCCAGCGGTGTAAATATTAATAGTATGACTTTGGTCAGTAGAAGGTTGCTGGTCTTGTTGAAGAAGATGCTGAGGTTTATCCGGATAGCTAATATCGTCTGGACTATCAACATCCCCACCATCTTTATAAATTTGTGCTGCAGGTCCCTGAGCAGGAGAAGGCATAGCTCGCTCTATTTCGCCTCCTTTAGCTTTACTAACGCCAAGCTTCCATGCATTATTGAATCCACTAGCAATCTGTTCTGCGGGCGAAGGAACCTGTCCTCCTGAATCCATTCTTATCTTCTTAATTTGCTCTTGCTGCAAACGAGGCAATGCTTTTAAAGCAACACGCATCTCGTGCCCATCTTTATGCTTTAAAAGAGCTTCTTTATCATCTGAAGATTGAATAGCCCAGTGTCTCATTTCCAAAAGTTTATTAGCCATTTTGGTGTGCCTTCTTTTTAGCTAGAGATTTTAATACAAAAAGCTTTGCTTTATCTGGAGACATACTATTTACAATATGTCGTGGTAATACGACGCCACCTTCTTCAAGAGTGGCTTTAACTGTATCGTTCTTTAATGAATCCCCTTTAACTTTTGCTTTACCGGGTATTCTATGTCCAAGTTTAAGTGGATTAGCCCCATGTTGAACTTCTTTTACATGGTCTGGTGCTAAGTAAATTTCACCAGGACTCACTAAAGCAGGTACTTTCTCTGGAACCTGCCCACCTTTTGCCATCATTAAATAGTTTGCTACATGCGATTTATGAGGACCTTTCATTACTCGTCCCCCATGCTCAAAAGTTGGAGCATTGGGCAATGGATTAAATCCACCTATCTGTTGCGAGGGAAGTCCATTAGCTCCTGAGAAGTCTAAACCACTTCCGCCAGGTGTTGATGTTGGACTATTATTTGCTACTTGCGCTGTGCCTGCTCCACTAAGAGTACCTTGTACTAAAGGTAATGTAGCACCAGTTAATGCAGCGTTTGTTGTATTAACATTAGCTTGGCCGCCGGCTATTTGACTATTATATTGTCCTTGTGAACTAAGTAGTTGACCTTGATTCTGTAGTCCTAAACTACCCGCTGTAGCTAGTGCATTCTGAGTTTCACCAACTTGTTGTCCCGCAATAGTACCCATTGAATTAAGAGCATTCAATTCTTGTTGCGCGGCTAGAGTTGCACCTTGTCCAACAGCTTGCTGTTGAATATTAGCTCCTTGCTGACCGGCCTGACGTGCAATTAGACCCACATTACCAGCTGCTCCTCGTTGCCCTGCTTGAAGTGCTTGCTGAGCTGCAATATTCTGTCCCGTAGTCTGAGCTAGTTGTGCTAATGCAGGATTAGGTCCTCGCCCTGCTGCTACTTGTTGTAGGTTCTGCAGTACTGCTTGCTGATTCTGAACTCCATTTACTCCCTGCAAGGTACTTGCAAAGTTATTTAACTGTTCTTGTGTTGCAATAACTTTACCTTGAGCATCGGTAATCTGTTGTCCAGTTACTGGGTCAGTGATATTTGGTAATGGCGGCCCTCCACCAAAAATACCCCCCAACAATCCACCAATTCCCCCAAGAATCCCCCCAACTACATTACCTACACCAGGTATAATAGACCCTGCAGCGGCACCCGCGCCTACACCACTTCCCACATTACTCACAAGATTGCCTAATGCGTATTTTTTACGCTTTATTGCGCCACCCTTTGAAAGCTTCTTGCGACGGACAAATTCAATCTTCTGATTAGTATTCATAATTAACCTACACTTTGTCTTGCCGCGATTGGACGTGTACTACGTTTAACCGCAACTAGTAAATTAAGACCTGAAATAGTTAGTCCAGCTCCAGGTACTGTACCAAGGGAGGGGTCAAAAAATTCTTGCATTGCTATCTGGAAACTTTCACATTTCTGCTTCTTTAAAAAGATTCTCTTTTGGTCAACTGCAACTGGGCTACCAAAGGGTGCCGGCTGGTCGCCAGAAGGGCTAGGAGCACTTGCGCTGAAGTTAAATGAACGGATAATAGATGATTGTAGAGCAGAAGGACTGTAGTCATAACTTATTTGCATCTGTAAGAAATGAGGTGACTCATACATTCCTAAAAGATAGAAATAACGTGCTCTCTCATACCCCTGAAGTCCGGCCAAGTTAATCCAGGATGTAGTAAATTGCATTAATACAGGTTCATTACCATCTTGGTATAGTCCAGGACTCTCTTGGTATACGTTACCAAAAGAATTAATAAACGTGTGCAAATCTTGGTATATACAAGAGGATATAGCCGGTACTCCAACAAAAGTTCCCCATTGCTGAAAGTAATAATCATACATCAAAGTTTCACCGGTACTTAAAGTGAATCTAACTTGATTTGTACCAGGAACTCCAACAGCACTTTGGACTATGCTTGAATTAAATTCCTCAACAGGTGCTCCAATATACTGTGTTGTTAAATCACGCCCTAAGAGCCATATTCCTTTATTACTTTGAAACATTAACCCTTGTGGTTGGAATACAATCGATTGTTGGTTTGAGCTCCCCACAACTGCTGTAATAAATATGGGTTGTGAGTACCCATTATTAGCCCCTGTATTATCCGGACCTTGTCCCGCCCCATTTATATAGTAAATAGCATTCTCTTTAAAAATAATAAGTTTATCGTCCATGGGAAATAGAGCAGTTATAGGTCCAGTAGAACCTTGCGCGCCAATAGTCGGGGCGACAAAAAATGTTAGCAGGTCACTCATTTCTACCGGCACTGCTTCTATAACTTGCTTTGAGAACCAAAGAAGATTTGGGTCTTCTGCATCTACAAGCCATAGTCTAGAATCATAAAGTGTCATTATATTTGTTGCAGGAGCATTAAAGTCTTCTAAGACACCCCCTTCAGTGTAAATAATAGCATTACCTAAAATTTGGGCATCTGATTGGCTATCAGTATAAGTAATACTATCAATAGTGGTGTCATTAAGTAAAGGCAGGGTGAGACTAGTTACTTCATAATAAACTTGCTGAGCAGCAGACCACCTATAAATTTCAATCTTTAGGGGGTTAGCAATTTTATATGTTAATCTTAGTGTAGGAATATTTACTGTTACTGAAGTATCAACTGTCAAAGTAACTGGTACAGGAATAGAAGGAGCTGACCTATGTATATTGCCTTGATTATCAGGCCAGGTATAAATTACTTGGTAGAAATATTGTTGTGCAGACATACTGCCTGCTGTTACAGAACCCACTACTTCAACATTATCAGGCCACAAGAAGAAATTCTGTTCTACAGGCAAATAGCCATCATATTCCCATAAAAACCCCCCACCAATTTGCAAAGCACTAGCTATTTCAGCAGCATCTATTTTCTGTGTACTAAATGTAAATGTGACCAGATTTATTCCAGTTTGAGCATATACTCCACCTGTAACTGTCTGCTGCGAATTATTCATGGTGCTAAGTGAGGAAATAAAGTCTTTAAAAAGATAGGCTATTTGAACTGAATTTCCATTCAAAGTAATATTTGGTAATCCTAAAGTTAGATACCCTCCACCATTTTCATATGCAAGTTTACCTACTACAATTGGCATTGCAGCTGTGCTTGTAGACCCATTTATTAAAAAATATGAGGGTTGAAAGGTACTAGAGTATGCTGAAAGAAAATATATAGTTCCATTCATTAAAAATGCTTTAGACGCCAGTCCCACACTCCGCACAACAACATAGGGTGAGCCCACAACCCCTGCTGAAGTTACTGTAACTGCATTAATATAGTTACTGTAGATTGAAGAATCATATGAGTATGTGTTTGAAACTTCACTAAATACTGTACATACACCATTTTGAGCAGCCGATGCTAAATTTAATATAGTCATGGCTGTAATAATTTGCTGAGGACCAAATACTGTATTAAGATTCCCATCAATTGCTAATGTGTACCCATTAGTTGTAGCTAATGAATAAAAACTTACATAAATTTGAGTAAAGTTAATATTTGTAGCATCAACACATAAAGACATCATACTGGCTCTGTCATTTGCTCCAGTAAATGTTACAGGAGCAATTGGACCCGCTCCAGCAATCGCTGCAGCCATACTTAAATATGTAATTTTTATAGCTTGCCCACCAGTTGTAGTGTTATAAGCGATATATAGATTCCTATTAGTTACAACACCATCCCAAGATACTGTACTGGCTGGGATATAAGAAGATGCTATGTCAGCGGGGGTTGTAGAAACATTGGGGTTTGTGCTGCTGATGCAAATATACTGTAAATGTGAGACTCCAGCTATCACATTTGTAAAAACTATTATAAAAGAGGTGACTAACATGAATACTCGAGGAGTACCTGTTATCACTCCTCCACCAACAGCCGGGATTAATGTAGGAATTACTATATTCTGCCCAGTAACTGAGTCTGCAATTACATATTTATAATCAAAAATGGCATTTTGCAACTCAGAATAGACTGTACATACAAGTCCATTGGGCGCAATGACAGAATCACATTGTATTTGGTTAATAGCATTTCTAATTAGAGGTAATGTTGATAATTGAAGCGGTGTATAACTACCTCGCACAACCCAATTCATAGTATCGGCATTGTAGCTATTGATAGAAGACCCCACAGCAGTCAAATTATCATTTAAAGTGGTTAAATAAAGATTTGAAGGTGTTGTGACAGCTCCTAAAAGTTGTTTGTAACCATTGCGCTTAGTAAGACGCTTCCCTTTATCAAATACACTATTCTCAAGACTTAGAAACTTACCAACAGACACTTGCCACGGGTCTGTTTTAGTATCAAGACCTTCTGCAAAGTTAATATTTATAGATTGGGGGGATAACATTAGACTTCTCTAACAGTAAGCACACAGTAAAGTAAGTTTGTATTAAAAGAACCATTATTAGAGTTAATATTAATTTGATAAGTATATACTGTTCCAATATTTCCTACACCAGATACCCCATAATCTGTAATGCAGATATTGGGGGGTAGGCTGTCTCCATTAGTTAGAGTTTGAGTTAGAAATATACCAGTGCCATTTCTAACAATTTGTACTTGAAAAGTAGTTGAGTTATTAAAAAACTGTGCAAAATTATTAGTCCCATCAGGTTGTAAAGTCACTACTATCGGTCGACCTCCTTGAGAAGTTAAACTAACAGTCAGCGCAGTTACAAAAGTAACAGAACTGGTAGAGAAAGTTGCTGAACTAGCGCTACTAGCAAAGTTTGAAACACCTAATTTGGGATATGTAACTGCTTGTGCAGCTATAGTGGGTGTTGTTACTCCATTTGTTGCGATTGACAATACCGTGCCGCTATAGGATAAGCTGCTATTATCAACATTTGTATCTGCAACTATATTACCACTCGTGTCCATACTTAGGATATTTTTTACACTAGGAATGAGTGGTAATACTACACTGTAGTTTGCTGCTAAGGAATTAGGGGGGGATAATGTTAGATACTTACTATTAGTAACATTATTTCCCAATAATATTGAAGCTCCTTGAATGTTAGCTGGATAGTTCGAAGAAGCATCTACAACTAATACTCCAGAAACAAAAGAAGCTGTTGCTGTACCGCTTGAAATTCCTGAAGATGTAGCATTTACAGAGCCGGCACTAGTAATTTTAACTTGGTTACCATTTCCATCATTATACCAAAGGTCGACACCAGACTCATAGAGGCAACCTAAATCAGCTGGACCACTTAGTAGGCTGGATTGGGGGTTAAATCGTAGCGACCTTACTAAAGTAAGATTATTACCATTCAACGCTAAGTCAGAAGTTAGATTAAGACTAGAAGAATTAATCGGAACGCCCTTACCCGGTGAGTGGTCATGAGCATCAATTAAAGTTAAACTAGAATTTAAATTCTGTTCCCAACTTAATCCTGAGTCTACTCCAATTGTAGACTCAATTAAATTCATATTTGGGGTAATTATTGCCATTAGAATACTCCAATCGATACCAGGACATTTGCACTGGAACTGAGACTTAAAGTTGAACTGTTAAAAGGGGCGTTTCTAAATATTGAAGCTATGCCTTGTTGGTCTACTAGAAACCATCCTTGCTGTGTTCTACCTAACATATGGTTAATTACATTTGTTCCTGTTGTAAGACTAATGTTTTCTATAATAGAAACATCATTAAGTGGATTCTTTAGTACAGGATTAAGAGATGCCGCCCACTTAGTATTAGCAAGATTCCATGGTAAATTTGGCGAAAGAGGTGAGGCCATTATCCGCCCCAACCAAACCCATTACCAAACCCTGAACTACCAAACCCACCAAAACTACCGAAGTTCTGGTCGCCTGCTCGCGCGCGCGTATTACTAACTGTATTAGGTTGTCCAACATCGCGATTAGCTGCTGTTTCCTCAACTCGGTCTATAAGACCTTTACGTTCTTGTATTAAGATTGTTGCCTGGTCATAAGATTCTTCTTTAATAAGGGCTTTTATAGCCGCGTCTACTATTACTAATTCAGACCAACCTGAAATACTAAATGGCATCATGTCTGTGTCTCTAAGCATCTGTTGGACTACTGGTATGTACCATAGTTGAATTTGCTGAGCATTAGTTGGTAATGGGATAAAAAATAAAGTATTACCAAAATCACAATAGGCTAACCCATAGATACTTTGTACAGTTCCTGCGAGTTGTAATGTGCTGTACCGATTGCGGTCAATCCAGTTGAATTTAGGAATAGTAAACCATTCATTATTGGAGGCATTGATGCCGACATCGACACCAGCAAGTTTATACAATGCAGGTGCGGCATTGTAGTTAGACCCATCTGGTAGAGGGTAATTTGAAGTCCCATTAGTTGTAAACTGTAGGGGAGGAGCGAGAAAGTACTTATCCCCGAATTTGGTAATAAGAAGGTCATATAACCTTGTAGACGATTGATTTATATTGAAATTCCATTCGTCATCAGTTAAAAAGTTAGAGTAAAGCTTATCAGCTTTAAGTTTACTCATGTAGCGAAGATAACCTAAGTTAATCTGCCCAGGTAAACAGGGAACTATAGAAAGAGGGAGTCCGTTGGTACCTAGAGTAGCAAAATTGCTAGTTCCAGAAGGATTGTTTGAAGCTACCTGGTACCAATATTGAATTCCTGGTGTAACAGTGGCATCTAGATAATTAGGAACGGCATCAGCACCAGCTACAGTAACAAAACTTCCGATTAGTCCAGTAAGTGAACGTTGTATTGTATACCCTGTGGCACCAATTACTTGGTCCCAGGTAAGATATATTTGACCATTACCAGTTGTTATAACGAGATTTTGAGGAATAGAAGTTAAAGCATTTATCGACATCAAGACCTTCTAACTAAAAAGGCCAGCCAGTTTCCTAGCCGGCCTTTTACAATACTTTACACTATTCCGATTAAGCTTCGGAATTTCCGCCAACAGGTGTTCCCTGTTCTAGCATCAAATTAATAGTGATAACTGAGTTGTTTGCAGGAGCGGTAACAACACCATCAAGCAGATATTGAATTAGAATCCACCCGCCAACATTTGGACTTCCACCCATTGGGATTGGAGAAAGACTCTGATTAGGGTCGCCAATTGTTTCAATAGAATCAATACCAGAAACTCCTGAGAGTTCCACAAGTCCGCTTGACCCGCCACCAGTGCTATACCCACTAGCTGTGGCAATAAAACTAACTCCAATATTTGGGACAACACCTTTAGGAACCCCAACACCCTGCCAATCTTGAAGATTTGTACTATAGTTAACCAATGCGAAACTGAATCCAGTTTGCAAAGGAGAAAACCCATCTTGTGGGGGACCGGCCAATGGCTGATTCTGTGTACTAGTAACTGTAACAGTTGTGGTACCGGAAGCAGTAAATGAAAATACTCCAGAAATCCCAGAGGGAAGGTTCTGAATAGTTAAAACTAATGCAGTACCAATTTGAGCTGCTGTTGCGTTTGCAAGAATTGATTGCTGAACCAAAGTTCCACTAACACCGGATGGGGGACTTCCCACACCAGATACTGAGAACCAAATTATGAATGTATTTCCATAACTGTCATATAAAGAAAAATACTTGCTGGCCAAAGACCCATCGATATCTGCTCCCGGCATTATCGTTGCACTACCAGCAGGACCATGTCCTACAGACACAATAACATAGGGAAGGCCGGGGGTAAGCGCTGCACCATTAATGGCAAGGGGACCGCCTGTTAAGGGTGACACAATAGCTGAAGAAGCGCATGCAACTTTATTATAATTATACTCAAGTTCAATAAGGGCATAACCAGAGGCAGGATTTGGATTCAGATACCCGTTAGGACCTTTACCGGGAGAAACTGAGGTGTTCATAAAAACATTAGCCACACCTTGGCCTTTTACAGACCGAACTCCAAGACCATTGCCATTTGTACTATCGACAATGAAGTTTAAGTCTAGTTCGACTGGTTTATTTAGAAAGGAATAGAATTTACCGTAGTTATTACCGAGAGCGTGTCCCATTTAAGTTACCTAGTATGCCCTAAAAGATTTACTTACCGCTTGACGGGTAGGGCATCCCGACTTCGGCTTCTTATGTCCTAGGTTAAGGACACGAGAGAAATATCTATATATCGTCCCATGGTCTCTAAAAGGCGGGGTCTTTCGACCCCGCATTAAATTACTGATTTAGAGGAACGATTGCATTCGCACCTGGTGCATTGCATGTGAGCTGGGCGTAGTATCCCACACGAAGTTCAACAGCATCGCTACCTGGGACCGGAAATCCCAACTGGTCATAGAAACCAGGGAACGTCAGGAACTGAGGTACTTTTCCAAGCGAGCGCAACTTCCAACTTTTTAGTGTAAGAACAAACGCTGTCTGAGAAGGACAGTTACGGTCCTGGAGAATTGCAATCTCACCATTAGCCGTCGGGAGGACAAGAGCTTTAAAGCTGATGTCAATCTCGTCATGCTTAACACTGACATAGTTCGCTTGAGACGTAAGCTGTTTAACCAGAGTCTGATAAGACACCGGATTCATGAAGATGTAGTCAGGGTCGCCAGCTTCAGAGCTTTGCGCTGCTAACTGATTAACTGCATCAATCAATGAATCTTGGATACTCTCAGATTGTCCACCTTGAAACCTCAAACCCGCTAACTTTGTCGGACTAACCGAGCGGTTAACACCGAAAAAGAAATCTGAATTCGAAGGAGCAAGTGGCGGTAACCAAGCCGACAATCCTGCAATCTTAAGCATGTTGGTTGAATTAAGTCCGTTAGAAACGAAGTTAACATCACCAGCTTGAGCAAGATATGGGAAACTTGCCGACCAGTTAGTCGGTGTTCCTGCTGCTCCGCCTTGTGAGGGGGAAACAGTAATCTGTCCGAGACCGGTATCAACTGCAATCACATATCCAATGTTAAGACCAGTGGATTGTGTAGGAGTATAACCCGCAACAGAATAGCTAACGAGAGCCATTCCAACTGCAAACTGATACACCATTCCGAGGTTATCAAGAACGATAACTCCAGCAGCGATAGACCCATTACCAAGTCCATACGAGCCTCGCGAACCCGAGCCATCGTTGAACATATCGTGCGCTAGGTCATTAGAAATATTTCTAAAGGCCGCTTTTACGTTGAGTTCAGCCGCCGGCATAAAGGCACCGATATTCGAAGCTGATGCTCTCAAGAAGTCGTTCGTCAGTGTAGCAACCGAGTAGTTAGAAACTCGCGTGCACTGAAATTCAACTGTCTGAGGAGCAGTTTGATAGGTCTGCGCTGTTCCAAGAGCAGCACTGCGACCGGCACCGGTATCATACATCACCGGAATCGGAAATGTCTTACCGCCCATGCCCATCTCAGTCTCGTCCTTAGGACAGAGGGCCAACCATGGGTTCTTGTCGAACACAAGGTCCTTCATTACCCATGAATCATCCGAATACAGTTCTTTAAGAACTGCAATATTATCCTGACTATTGCTATACGCAAGAGACGGATTAGCTGGTGTACCCATTTATTAGTTTCCTTGTTTTCTTTCCATTACTCGTCTTCGAGCTTCAGCATAACGCTCACTCTCAGACAGGTACTGGAGGTTTTTGGCCGGCTTCTTCTCAGAAGACACGGTCACTTGTTGAGTTAAAGTCTTTAAGCCGGGTTTCGGAAGGGGCCTTCCCATTTCCGGTTCAACCTTGGGCTTTAGTTTAGTTAAAGCTGAAAACTGTTTGGCTTCTTCAACCGAATAATCTTCAACTAGTTTAAGAGCTTGCTCTACTGAGACTTCTTCATTATCTTCTTCCCAACTGTCAATAATTAATCGAAGTGCAGCCTCCTGCCTCTTTAATTCTTTAACACTTGAGAATCGAGGGTCTTTATCAGCAAGAGCGGTAATCTCTTTTCTGTACTCTGCCACTGTTTCTTCGTACTCTTTAGTAGCATTTTCTTCTGTGCTCTTTTTTAAGGAGCTTATCTCATCTTCAAGCTTCTTTAGTGCTTGCTTTTGAGGGTCTTCGCCAGTTTGCTTTTCTAGAAGATACTTAGTGTATTCTTCATAGCTAAGGCCAAATGATTCAAGGTCAGAGTAATCCTTTGAACTAAGTTTGGCTTTAAGTTTTGAATATTGTTCGGCTTCAGCCAGCTTAGATTCAAGGGCACGTTCCCGTTCCTTGAACGCTTGCTCTCTTTGGCGAAACGCTTGCTCCTTACGAGCAAGTGCTGAGAGTTGCGGGGACAGCTTTACCGATTCTGCGGCTGGGACTGAATCTGCAGTCTGGGCATTCCCAGTAGTAATAGACTGGTCTCTATTAGGCTCTGCCTTAGGCATTTCTGGCTTTGGCATCCCGGGAGGTTTAGTACTAATAACACGAACTGGTATGGGTTTCTCTACTTCTTTTGGAATTAGAGTATTAACTATGGCTTCTTGGGTCGGCATTTTATTTCTCCTTGGTTTTTCTTCTAAACTTGTACGTTACTAGTAGGTCCTTGACTTGACGCCGGCGGTACTACTCTCAAGGGTTGTTGTCCTGGTTGTTGCGGAGCGCCCTGTTGTGGCATTGGTTGTGGTGGTTGTGCCTTTTGTTTAAGGACCTGTATCTGAGTAAAGTAATCTCTTAAAAGCTGCATCTTTTCTTCTTCAATATCAGTTACAGCATATTTATTGATATAATTCACAGTTAGCTGAGTCGCCAGGTCTGTAGGGTCAAGCATGAACACGTCTGGAGGTTCATACCCCTTTTTACCCTTCTCAACTATAGAATCTAGATTATTGAGTATTCTTTCTTCAAGAGCATTGGCAAGCGCATCAGATTGCTGTAAATCTGGGAAACTCGATAGACGTCTAAACTCTTGCTGGGTGATTTCACCAGCTGCAAGCATTTCTGATAACTTGGCTTGACGTCCTGCTGGGTCTCTCGGCAATGAGGATTCTTCAAAACATTGGATGATGTACGTGTCACGCAGGATGTCTGCTTGTGGCAAGTCAATTTCACGTGTACCGTCCTTATCTGGATAGCAGGTTGTATAAGAACCTGTTTCTTTAGCAATATCCTTAGCGCAGTCAATCATCAGGTAGGCCAGGTCTGTATAGACATTCTGATACCTGCGCGAGAGTGCAGCAAACCGGTCTGTCTGCAAATCATCATAACTGCGAATAGCTTCACCTGAGGTTAACCCCGCCGGCTTTTGACTGGTGGCCGACATTGCACTAACACCGCTCATTTTGTAGGCATTTTCAATTAACCACTGAATCCATTGATAAATCTCAGGTGCATTGGCGGGTGCTGTAATAAATTCTGGTTTATTCTTAGAATACTTTATGATAGACCCAATATTGTTATTAAAGGCCGTCTCAAGAATCTTAGAAAATTCATCTATCAAGATTCTAGGCACACCCATTAATTCAATAGCCTGGGAAGCAATGATAAGAAGCTTATAGATTTCCATTTGCGTAGGCATTAGAATTTCTACTAAACCCTGAGCAAACCAACCTACCATGTTTGGGTTGTAACTTAACTTAACAAAAGGGAAACTCTGTTTCTCATACGGCTCATCGAGGATTATGCCGGCTGAACAGGCAATGACATGGCGCCCATCGCTAGCATCTTTACCAGAGGGCAAATGCCAGCCTTCAGAAATAATAAACTGGTCTGACACGGTCTCTGTTGAAAGAGGGGTATTGTCTACATTCCCGTGTTGTGCGGCCAGTATCTTATCTGATTCCTTAGGAAACAAGGAAAGGGCCGTACCTCGGTCAATTAACTTCATGTGAATTAAGGACCGTGGGTTATCATAATAGGCATCGTTATAATCAACAAGAAGTTCTGTCTCAAGAGTCCGTTCTAGACAGACTTTGTCATCTTGTGCAAATACTTTAATAAATCCATTTCCGAGGACACAACTGTCTTTCAGGGCAAGTACGCCCTTCTCATAGGCTTTAGTTCTGTAGAACTCACCCATAATGAAGTTATTAAGTTGCTGAGCTAGGTGCCGTTCTTTATAGTGCCCGTTGTCAGTCAGAAAGATTGGACGGGGTTTATCCTGAGTAAGTCTAGATACCAGTGTGTCGGTACATGAATAACAGACATTTGAGGTAGGCCGGCCTATAGGGAGCTGTTGGGAGTTATCCAGTGTTCCAACATTGGCCAGATAATTATAAAGGGGCTTACCGGAGAACAGACGGGTATAGACCGAGGCTTGGCGTATTCTTATTTGCGACGTCTTTTTAAGATAGGCTGTAGTAGAAAGCAGTTGATGACATAGGTCATTTTCAGTAGGAGCCAGCCACCACTTAAAACTTTGATTATCTTCAACATTCTTGACCTTATCTTTAGTCTTGACTATAATCTCTTTAGCGGGCTTCTTCTCATCTAATTTTTCTATTTTAGGCATTGCTTACTCGCTGTGGGGTGCTATAATCAGGAAATAGACGATTTACAAGGTCCTCATCACTAAGTCGGAGGAGCTTACGGACCTCATCCACATGATGCGGAATCTCTACTTCTTTAACCTCAGTAACTCCTATAGCACTGGCACCCCCAGCTTGAAGGGCGGGTTCAGCGGGATGAGAGTGCTTCTGGAATGCCTCTAATTTGCGCGACGTTGGCTCAGGTTGAACGATTGAGGGCTGAGCCATAGGTTGGGTCCTAATCTTAATCTCGACCTCTCTAATGTCATTTGCGGCGTCAGAAACGGCATGCCAGTCCTGGTCCTCTGTCTTCATTTTGAGATAATCGACTAGAATGTTTTTCTTCTCTTGCGGGGTCACAATGACCTCGTTAGTAGTTACCGGACTTATCAGACATAGACAATTTGCCCAAAATGCGGGCAATACGACTCATGTGCTTCTTGAGGACGGCCAGGTCCTGACTATCATCTTTCTGTTCCTCCTCCATGACTGGACTAGAGGGACCTACTCGTTCACCGGCTTCTTTAGCACCAGGAATAGTTTCTTCATGCTGAGCCATCTTTTCTTTATTCCAGATGTCCTGAGGATTCATCTTAGGGTGTGGGGAGGTATCGACAGTCTCATCACTGTCTTTAAGTTCCTTACGTCGCATTCTAATTCGTTCACTAAGTTCTTTAGCACTAAGCATTCGCGTTACTCCTTCATGCTCAACATGATTGCTCGAAGCGCATCGACTATGCCCTTCTTATCTTTCTTTTCCAAAGCCTCGCACAGTTCGCCGGCACAGCCATGCATCAGTTCATCCATGCCTTCTTCTTCTGGATGTACTTCGCCGCCTTCTTCGTAGTTGTGCTCGCCCATATCAATAGCACTAAGTTGGCTAGGGAAGCCATGCTTTTCTAATTCATCTTTACTAAGTTCGCTCTTAAAGCGCCCAGGCATATTCTTAGATGGCCGCGCATCATGGCTCTTTATTTCTTCTTTACCTTCATCATCCTTAAATCGTCTCACGCTGCCTCCTTCGGCATATCCTTGATTACACATAAGGCATTCATCAACCGACCCACCATGCGCCATCTTCTTATGCTCAGCTGCGCGCCTTTCACTATAGGCTATAGCGACGGCTTGCTTCTGAGGCTTACCATGCTCCATTTCAATCTTAACATTCTCCCCAAAGGCTTTATCAGACTTACCGTGATGCAAAGGCATATTACTCTACTTCCTCACTGTGGATTGATTGGTATAAAGCTTGCAACGCCTGCACTATACTCTTGTGGTCCTTGTGCTCCAAAGCTGAGAGGAGCTCCTCAATGAGATGATTCTGCAGCTGATGGTCATAGCTAGGATTGACTGTGCGTTCTTCTGTCTTTTTTATGCCTGGCCAGCGCGAATCTTCAAGGTAAGGGAGCTTCATACAAGGATATTAGGGTGGTCTCTAAATAGAAAGGCCCTCTACAAAGGCTGTAAAGGGCTCAATCTATCAAAAAGCGTAGCAGGCACAAATGAGCAGGTGGTCTTTTTTTGTATATAAGGTATATATATATTATATATATATAAGAGTATATATATATATATTACTTCGTAGAGTCTATACACTAGGTATAGAGTATTATATATTTATGGCATATATAGAATATATATAGAGTATGTATAGAGTATATATATACTATACTAGTCCTCTATAACAGATATAAGCCGTATATAGTATTATATATATACTATACTGAATCTATAGACTCCTAATATAAGCCGTATATAGTATTATATATATATATATATATATTATATATAGCAAGTATCGTGCCAACTCTTGGTGGGAACCTCTCATTTACCCTATATGGGTCAAAATAATCATTTACCCTATATGGGTCAAAATTCATTTACCCTGTGGGGGTCAAAATATCATTTACTCTGTATGGGTCAAAATGCCCCACATTACATTTTGTAATGGGGCATTATGCCACACTCCTATTGGCAGGGTATGTGCATCTATTTTAGGCCTTGACAGCCTAACTATGTGATATTATAAGGGATGAGGGCTTAAATTAGAGCTTACTACGTAAGAAAGACCAGCACGCGCAAATAGCAGACCATGTGTTTTCTAATAGCATACTAATAGAATACGCATGAAAATCTAACAGAAACCTAACAATATAGCCTAATACAAACCCTATACCAAATACAATAGGATGGGAAATAATACTAAATAATAATTTTACCATTTGTTCCATGAGGGAATTCCTTTCTTATCTTTCTCCCAAGTACCAAACTGGGATTTTCCGTCTCTCATATCTTTTTCTTTCTTAACTTTCTCCATTGCAGCTTGTAAATGCAATTCCTCTTGTTGACGGATGTATTCAGGACTTCCCGGCTTAACTTTTAATAGCGGAGCCTCATATGAATACGCCGGACTCAACCTAAAGGCATATAGACAGGAATCCACGGCATCTGAGTGACCTTTCACTACTATCTTATCTGGCTTACTTTTTGAACGGTCAACTTCCAATGTATTACAATCTAGTGCAAATTGAGAATTAGCTCGAGCTTTGAATGTACCATTTCTTAATGCATTATTCAAATGTCTGTAATTAGCCATTTTACCAAGCTTTTCAGCAGGTTCTAGCGGTAATCCATATCTAGCCTTAAGGTCCTCCACAATCTTGAGCCCAAGCCCGCCAGCATCAACGGGCATATAGGCTATTGAATAGCGGCTCATTAACTCCTTAATCTGACTAGCCAATGCATCTGTAAGCTGATTAGGTGTGAGGATTTCCTCAACTAAATAAGTAATAGGTGAACTCTCTGTAAAGGCTAATAGAGATAAAGAGTCACAATCTCTAATACCTAGGTCACAACCTAATATATATGTATACACACCAGACGGGAGACTAGTATAATCATTAAGCTCCTTACTATATTGCAGCAGTAATGAATTAGGGTCATATATCCAGCGGCCAAAGCACTCACGCTGAATGGATGGGTCATTAATTGAACAGCCGCGCTGCGCACAGTCCTGTGCTATAAGTTCTTCCGGCGTTTTGCCGCTCTTTTTAAGTAGAAATGGATTATTATGCATAGTCCAACTATGATGTATAAAATTACTGGAATGGCATGTTTCGTAAAACCATCCACTTAAGACAGGACCAGGAGTCCCAATAATACGGAGCCGCCCGTTAGTATCATAGAGTCTTTTAATAAGGACATCCTCTACAAGTTCCTTAATATGTGTGCGGAATGATTGAGCTTCATCAATATAGATAAGTGCTACATTGCTAAGTCCGCGCAACTTATACATTTCTTCTTCAGTATTGGCGCCACTACAGTATATAGTGGACCCATTAGGAAACTGTGCACTAAGTTCAGTGTTATTGAAGTGCATTTTAAGCTTATAGGTTTTATTGATATTCTTTAATTCAGGCCACACGATGCGCTTGGCACTTGTGCGGGCCAGCGTTATATACATTCCTGTAGTACCTGGCATTGTTAATGCAGTATTAATTAGGTCAGCAGCACAGCTTACAGTTTTGCCAGAGCGAACAGAGCAGCATGCAGTAACAAACTTACTAGGGTCAGTAACAAAGGCGAGTTGTTCAGCAAATAAGAAAGTCTTAATATCAAAAATAGGAGCATTAAAGGCTTTCTGGCGTTTTTCTAATAATTTGCTAGCTAATTTGCTATTTAAGACGGGCATAGCAGACATTTGCCAATGGCACAATGGTCACTGTACCATTTTGGTCACACACAAGACCCTCGGATGTATAGTACATATTAGCAACTCGGCTGAGCTTTGTTGTCTGCTCGCGGGAGGCAAAAAAAGCTGTTTCTGGCTCACCCATTGCACTGGTTACTGTACGATGAAATACGGCCATTCTAACAGGTAATCCATTCTCTATTAATCCTTTAAGATTCATTATCACTACTCCTTATTTTTAATCCCTTTTTACCCACAATAGTAACACCAATTTTAGTAAGATTGTGGTCTACTGTTTCTATTTTTATTGGAAATAGTTTAGTTCCTAATCCTTCATTTCTATAATCAGCTTTTACATAAACAAAATACAAATGAGTTCCTGTATACACAGAGTAACCCATTATTAAATCGCCTATTGAGCATACTAAAATTGTAGCATTTTTAAGAATTTTCTTAATTTCATTAGTTTTATATTTAAAGAATTCCTTAGATTCAAAAGCCTCCTGCATACCAAAAGTACCATAATATGCACTATTGCGCCAAGTAGAGTAAATAAAAGGTAAATCTTCTTCAGTGCCTTCTCTAAAATGCGCTACTTCTAAGTTATTATCATCCATGCTCTAAACTTCTCAATTATTTTATGAATACAAGTTTTACTACATTTAAAAACAGATGCAATTTCTCTCTCTGTAACACCTTTACAATGTGCATTCCATATTGCCGCTAATCGTTTCTTACTAAACTGACTCTTTTTAGCTAATGCTCTGCAAATTGAGTCAAAAGACTCATCTTTACTAAATTGGTCAATGTTGCGTTGATATCCTTCTCTTTTTCTCTGTCTTAATTGAGACGCAGCACTTATAAACTTAAATGAATGGAATTCTTTTAGTGTACCATCACTATTTTCAGCATCTTCGAAGCCAGATTGCTTAAGCTTCTTATACCATTTATCTTTAAGTTTATTAAAATTGGTCATTCTTTCTATTCAAGTTGTGGTACCAAACTAAGAGGGCTTTCCTTAACAACTAAACCTTTCTTTAATTCTGCTTCTTGTCGCATGACTTCTTGTTTAGCGGCAAACTCTGTTTGCTTTTTTAATTTAATTTCTTGGTCTATTTCCCAAGTAAGCTGATTTGTAACAGACTTGTATAATACATTTGCTATATCATTTAGAGTAGTTGTACATTTATCATTAGCAATATGATGTACATAGCCAGCAACACAAGAACGCCCAATATCATCAACAGGTAGATGATTAAGTTCAGAAGCTAATTCAACTAGAGCTTCAAAACCATCACGAGTTAATGGAAGCTTCATATCTTCATATTGATTTAAAGCCAAATAGTAGTTTCTTTCATTGCGGTCTGATTTAAATAATTCATCTCTTGTCATTTCTTCTCTCCTTTTACAAGTTTTTCTAGTTCTTCATTTGACATTGCCTCTAATGCAGCCTGTTCGTCTTTCTTTAGGTCACGTATAACTTTTAAATAAGAAACTAATGCTGAACTTTCGTCTTTACCTAAAGGACGTTTCTTACTTTCAATCATAAGATATGCAATCTCTCGGTGTAATACAGTGAGAAGACGTTTAAACATCTTATCAAAATCTAATCTAATTTTAGTTAGCATTGCATGCTTAGTTGAACGTGGATAAACTGCTTGCATGTCCACTAATGGTCTTTCAGATGGCATTGCTTTCATCCTTAAGGGGTTTAAGAGAAGATTCTGTATGCCAGCTTTGGTAGCGTCCGTCAAGAAAGAAGGTATGGATGAGACGATTAGTAAATCCGACATAGAGTTTACCTTTTTTAATATATAAGACTTTACCTGCAACTCCGCACCATGTCACAAAGTCTCCTTTTTTAAACCCTACTTGCTCAGGAGTTAATTGCAACTGGGGGAAGCTCGGCATTTGCATCGGCTTGTTTCTCCTCTTTCGGACCACTTAAACTCTGAAACTCTTTTCTAAGAGCATCAACTCGCATATAAAGTTGATTCATCTCAGCTTCCATAACTTTCATATTAAATGAACGCTGACCAATCTCGGCACACACTTGTCCGTATTCTTTCTGAATTTCTTCATTACTTCGACTCTCACCCATTATCTACTCCTTCTCTAAGTATTTTTTAAAATTATAAGCTGCCGCTGCTAAAAGAAAGGTACCTACTTCTGCATAAGACGGATGACTAACCATTGCCAGCTTGATAAGGCTAACATGACAACCACAATTTGTAATTGAAAGTTTTCCTTGTTCATCTGTAAACCTCATAAAGTACGCCATTCTTTTTAATGCACCAACCATCTATTAAATATACATTATTTTATATATATGTCAAGGAATGTTTCGTAGTATGGATGGGTTCTCATATGCATACAAGGTCCATCCATTCCTCCCTCTCTTGTCCAGTCGACATAATGTCCAGTCTATCATACGTGTCAATAGTATTGTCAAGATATATTTTAATGATTGCTAAAAATATTAATAAATGATATCTTATAAGAATGATAAAAAAGTTTAAAGAATTGATGAAAGAAGCCCATGAAATCATTACTGAAAAAGAAGCAAATAAAGAAGATGCAAAAAGAGGGATTCTTAGGGCGGGGTCTAGTGGCGCTATTGTTAATGGGGACGTATACGCCACACAGTGCGGACGACTTGCACAAGCACGCCTATTGGGACACCAGTCGAGCCCAACACAAGAAATGCGGGTTATGTTCGTTGGTGGGTTTGCTTTGGAGGATTTTATTGAAGAAAGACTCAAAACTCTCAATCTTACCTATAAAAAAGAAGAACAATGCGAAGAAACTATCGCAAAAGGAGTCACAATTTCTGGGCGACCCGATTTTGATGTCTTGCTTAATGAAGAATGGGTTGGGATTGAAGTAAAAAGTCTTGCTTCTCCTTTCTCTGTAATTAAACAACGTAAGAATAAGTTTCCTTTCATGAAGCATTTATTGCAAGCAGCCACATATATGACAATGCTGCAACGCAACAAATGGCTTATTGTGATAGGACATACATATAATGTTAATCAAAATGGTGTAAAACATAATTCTGAGATTGTCTGGTATGAAGTTACGTGGGATGGTAAAATATTTGGTGTTTCTAATGAACAAGATTTAAAAACATTTCTACCCTTTACAAAAGACCATATAATCGCTTATTATAAAGAAGTACAATTAGCAACTAAAGAACAACGATTGATGAGCCGGCCAAAGGAACAAGAATTGAATGTTGATACATATAATCGCTGCAAGTATTGTCCAATGGAGTCAGCTTGTAATCAATATGAGAATGGGCAGATAGATTTCGAACAATGGCTCGAGAAGGTCTCTGAGCCAAAAGAATAATAAAGGAGAATAAATAGTATGGGTAACGTTACAGCGCTCAACACTTCCAAGTATAATTGGGGTGAGGAGCTTAAAGTTGATATTAATGATGCAAAAACAGTTGCAGCAGCGGAAGCGGGTTCTGCTGGCACGCCGCGAGGTCCTATTGCACCTGGAACCTATTCAGCATTCCTTCAAGAAGTAAAGCATGGTACATTCAAGACAGGCAGTTATGGCATGACCTTTACTTTTGTTATTGAAGGTGGCGAGAATAAGAACCGCAAGATTCGAGAATATCTCGTTCTTACAAAAGCTGATGGCACGGCGGTTCAGTATGCAAATACTAGACTCAAGCGAAGATTGCTTGATTTTGGTTTGCCACTTGAGAAAATCAATGCCTTCAAAGGTCCTCGCAATGAGCATGACCTTGGTGATTTCAGATTGACTCTCGGTGCTCCAGTTACGGTTATTGTGGCGGATGCTGGCATGTACAATGGCGTTCCTTCTCGTAAGGTGAAGGCCGTTTATAAACGAGCCATTGCAGAATAGTTAAATAGAACTGCGGCGGCGTGGGAAGCTGAGAATTGGTAGGACCGACGGTTGACCGAACGTTGACCGTCGGATAGCCTGATTCACTGGAGACACGCACTAGAACCTCGGTAGGGCGAAAGACCGCAGGGGCCTAATAAATATTCGCCTGGTCATAGTAGCGAATGACCCGCAGTTTTACTATATATGAAATATGAATATTAATTGGCAAATAATTCAAACATTGAAAGAGTTGTCAATCTTTATTGCAACTATTGACAATAAAAGGCCAATTGCAGCTGATGTTGAAACCTATAAGCAACGTCCCTCCCAACGCGGTGCACGCCTCCTCGGTCTAGCGATTAGTGGTTATAATAAGACCGGGGAGGTCGTGTCAGCTTACGTAGTCTTGAACTATTACCAAAGTCCTTGGTTTAAAGTAAATATGGAAATTGGTAGTGGTGGGTTAACTTTAATGTTTTTCTTCCTCGAAAATAAATTGGTAGGGTGGAACGTGCCTTTTGATAAATCATGGCTTGATAGATACACAGGTATTGATACACAGTGGCAAGCAGATGGTCGCATTATGTGGCATCTTCAAAATAATGACCCAGCGATTAGAGGATTTGGATTAAAGCTTGCACAGAAAAAACTATTAGGTTGGAGTGAAAGTAATGATAAAGAACTTGAGGAAAATGTGGCAAAATATGGTGGCAAATTGGCTTCTGGAGACCATTATCTGGCTGACCTGCACATTCTTGCTAAGTATGCTTGTCTGGATACATACGCCACGTTAGTGTGCTATGAGAAGCTTCTACCATTCATGCAAGAATATGACTATATGTCTTTTCACGATGAGATTCTTAACTATGCAATACACCTTCATAGTGCGTCTTCACAAGGTCTGCCAGTTGATGAAAGCGAATTATTGCATGCATCTGCACTTTATAAACAAAAACGAGAAATAGCATCACAATCTTTAGTTACTGTATGTCAAGAGGAAATAAATGCAATCGAGCATACGTGGCATGTTAAGAAAGCTGCAACTTATAAAACTGATAGAGGCCGAAGCCAATTCGTATCTTCGCCTGGGCGGCAACGCCGATTCAATCCGTCTAGTGCGAAACAGCGGGAATTGCTATTGCATACAATGCTTGAGTTCCCTGTCAATGAAAGAACTCCAAAAGGTCAGGCGAAGACTGACCGAGCGAATATTGCAGTTATCCCGCACCCCTCAGCTAAAGAATTAATTGATTATTCAGAATATAAGAAAGTAGCTGAACAAGCTCAAACCTATTTAAATTATATTGAAGAAGGACGATTACATACAAATTATGATGTTTGTGGTACAGTAAGTGGAAGGCTTAGTGGATTTAAACCTTCTGTACTTAATATGCCTTTCTCAGAACCCGAGGTAATGCATGCTTTCAAATCTGACAGCGAATTTATTGGGATTCATGCTGACTTGGCTGCTATTGAACCTTGCGTACTTGCTCATTACTCTGAAGATAGCACCCTCCTCAAGGTATATCGTCAAGGTCTGGGTGACATCTATCTTGATTTGGCTTTGGATATATTTCCTGATGACATTCAATTAAGAACGGAGTATGACCCTAATGTCCCAATTAAAAGTGAAGTTAAGGAAAGATTTAAGGACCTGCGAGCAGTGTGCAAGATTGTACATTTGGCTGTCTCCTATACCGGGACCTATATTACTGTCGCCAAGAACTTATCTAAGAATGGGTACCCGACCAGTAAAGGACAGGCTATGCAACTTGTCAAGCGATATTGGCAAAAGTTCTCGCAAGTCAAAGCATTTAATAATCGACTACAACAAGTTTATACACATAAAGGTCATATAAGGAATCTAGTTGGACGTGTCATTCAAGTACCTGAGATGTATAAGAAAGACCTTATGAACCGCCTTGTGCAATCCAGTGCACACGACATCCTTAGACTCTGGGTAATGACGATTGTAGAGCTATTCAATAAGCGGAATATTGAATGGAAGTGGTGGCTTCCCGACCTTCATGATTCTACTACTTTTATGGTAAAACAAGGTCAAGAAGAAAGAGCTAAAGAATGTTACCTTGATGCACTCGATTTAGTTTGGAACCAACTACAGCTTAGTGTACCATTAAAGTGTGAACTTAAATATCTTAGAACACTCGCGGGAGTAAAGTCTAATGAATTATGAGGAGCAATATAGTTATGTTGTTTACAAGTTTAATGTGGCCGATTCTGGTTATTATATTCTGTCTACTAGTGAATTGCCTCCCACTGGCGGCTTTAGTAGTCTATACAATTTTACACAAGAGACAGGAGAAGCAATATCAGAGACAGGTGTCGCAGGTTACAAAGGGGTCGTATGGTCGCCGTGGCTTAAAATTGATTTCGACGACCGAGAAGCGGCCATGGAGGCCAGGGAGCGACTTATTGCCGAAGGGATAGGGTTTGAGATGTATAAAACTGGCAATAGAGGAATGCATTTTTACATTAATCGACCTTGCCTTCCATCACACTTGTTACCACAAATGGATAAAATGTGGGTAGAAAGTAACTTCCCTAAAGCTGATTTAAGTATTTATACGCACCTTCACATGTTTAGAGTGTCCGGAACTAAACATGAGAAGACAGGTAAACTTAAAATAATTGTAGAAATATTTGAAGGTAGACCATTAATAATTGACCCAGTAAATAAAATGCAATCATTCATAAGACGAAAGTATACTTCACAATTTGCAAATAGTTCTATTTTTACTAATGATTATATTATGGGCATGTCTGTACCTCATGAAAATGGAGGTCGACATAATTCTCTTATGAATTTGGCTGTAGCAATGCGGCATGAGGGCGAACAACCAGAATTTATAGCACGGTGGCTTTATCATGTTAATTTGTTATTCTCTGAGCCGTCACCTCAGTCTGAATTAGATAATATTGTGGAGTTTATAAGTACTATATGAGTAAAACATTTGATTTTAAAGAGCAATTAGAGGTAGGCAATGCGGGAGAAGAACTATTTCTTAAATTCTATACTGATATTAGACGACTCGATGGACGAAAAGGTGACTTCATTGGAAAATCAGGTCGCAAGATTGAGCTTAAAACTGACAGTCGAACAACAGGAGAAACTAAGAATTTTTTTATTGAGCAATATCGGGATGAGCAACTTAACCCTGGGGGCCCTTTCCAGAGTTTACAACATGAAGTCTACTACTTTACATATATGTTTGCAGACGGGATTATATACTGGTTTGAAACAGCCGCTTTAGTAGCACATATTGAGAAACATGCTGAGAAGTACCAACAACGTACTATACAAAATAAAGGCTGGAGTGCAATGGGTTACCTAGTTCCTAGAGCTAGTTTAGAAGATTTGATTATTAAGAAAGAAAGAATTAATGAATAATGGAACCTCTAATGAGCAAGAAATTCGAAGCTTATGTAAAAAGAGCCCTAAGAAAGTTGTTCGCATGGTGGCCGCCAAGAGCACAAGCAAGAAGGCGGCAAGAAGTAAGTAAGGGATGGTATGCCTGTAATATATGTGCTAAAATATTTCATAGGTCAGCTACACATGTTGACCATATTGAACCCGTTGTTATACCTGGGATTGTTAGTGATTGGAATGGCTATATTGAGCGCTTATATTGCTCCGTAGAGAATTTGCAAGTTTTATGTAAAGGATGCCATGCACAAAAGACTAAAAAAGAGAATGCCGAGCGCTCTAAAGTTCGACGCCGGCAAGCCCGACCTAAGTCAAGTTAGTTGGGAACTTGTTGAAGGACTCTCTAAAGTAAGAATGTTTGGAGAGAAGAAGTATGCGAGAGACAATTGGAAAAAAGGGTTTAAAATTACTCGCAGTCTCAGTGCCTGTTTGCGCCACATATTTAAATTTTTATCAGGTGAAACATTTGACCAAGAATCCGGTCTTAACCATCTTTTTCATGCTACTGCTTGTCTTGAACATGCAGTTTGGGATATGAAGCATAATCCTGAAAATGATGATAGGTACAGTAAGTGATTATATTTCTTGACATTGACGGCACATGTGCCAATGCTACTGAACGCTTTAAAAGTGCAGGACCAGAACCTAAAGGCCGCGGCCCTGAATATTGGAAATGGCTTCATAATGTACAATCCATAGAATCTTTAAGTAAAGATAAGCCTGTTCAATGTATGTCCACTTTAGCTAATATTTTTAATAGTCACATAGATACAATTATAATTTATTTAACAGGTCGTGAAGAAATCTATAGGGATACTACTGTTGGGTGGTTGCATAGGTTTAATTTTCCTGAAGCTAAGTTAATTATGCGACCAATTGGGGATAAAAGGTCAAATGGGGAGTATAAAGAATTCATTATAAAGACTGCTAAGGACTATGAAATTTTAGTTATTGACGATGACTATACTGGTGAGATTGAAGAAATTTGTTACAAGAATAAATGGACTTTTCTTAAGGCCTGCAGCGGAGGTGTGCGAGAATATGGCAAGAAGTCTTAAACATGTCTTTATTAAACAGATTGTAGCCTATAGTTTTACTGAAGTTGTCACCGAGCTTGCCAACTGGTGTAAAGACCAGTATGACCTTTATATCATTGATGTTACTTATGAAGGGGATTTAGTTACAGCTCAAGTCGCTGGATGGGAGAATTCATCCTCAAGAGAGCGCTATAGTGTATAAAAAATACCCAATAATGATTTGTAAGTTTAAAGACCATTGTCAAGGTCCCGCTGACTCTACTCACCCTATAGATTGTGAAGTAATAGGGGTGCTTAGGGAGGAAACTAAGGATGCATATTACATAATTAGCTGGGTTTGTAATGGTAACCTATCTGACCCTAATTCTGAGGTATATTGCATTTTAAAAAGCTGCGTGATATCCTATAAGAAGATTAGGAGGTAATAAGATGAATCTACAAATGAGAAATGATATCGCTCTAGCAAGAGAGCAAATCAATCGAGTTACCAGCGCTATTAAAAATGAGCATTTGCGCACAGCAGCCTATAACATTGCAGTTAAGGCTTATCTTAAAGGCTATTATGCTGCTCTTAGAAATGTACAAAGGGAGACTACAAATGATAAGTAATTATACATACCTATTAACTATTTATGTAGTTGCATTAGTTTTCTGTATTATTGTGGTGATAGGATGATTAGTTGGTTTGATATTATGTTTTTTATAATGGTTATTGCTTGCGAAGTTCATTGGTACCGTCAAGCAAAGCGTGAAGCGGCTGAGTTCGAGCAATTTAAGAAGGATATGAATAATCAATTGTTTGAAGTAAATCAGCGACTTGAAATAGCTCTTGAGAAGGATTCGGTAATAGGTCATGCTTAGCGCGATTTTAAATATATTAACCCATCTTAAGCAGTATTCTGAGTTTTTGACTGGTGCAGTTGTTATAGGACTTATTGCCCTTCTTAAATATAAGGACCGGCAAATAGGTGATTTGAAAGTTGATAATATTGTCCAGAGTACTGAGGATGTTTTAAAAGGATTTAATCAACAAGAGCAGAATCAAGCGAAGACTAGTGATGAATTAGCAAAGGAGTTAAGGGATGCGCTTAAAAATACTAACCCTCCTATTAATAACAAGTAATTTAGTAATTGGGGACCCTTGTGCCGGCGACCAGCATGCGCTATCTGTTTGTATACAATATTCAGATAGCTTAAAGGCTGAGAATTCCATTCTTAAAGGCACCATACGAGAATTGGATAAAGAGAATAGCTCTCTTGAAACCCAGCTTAAGAAAGCAGACTCAGCACCACTAATTCCCACATATATCTATGTACTTGGAGGTGTTGTAGTAGGCGGCCTATTGGGGTATGGATTGACACGGGGCGGGCATTAGAGTATCCTAAAGGCATGAAGATTTGGGTTTACATAGTTCTTTCATTGGCTCCAGTTACAGCGCATGCCACTAGACAAGATGCACTAGCGGCTATTAAGAAGGCTTCAGTTGTGGTTGGCATTCCGGAACGCACACTCAGAGCCGTCTGCATGGTAGAATCAAGCTTGAATACCTCCCTCAAGCCTCATGTGGACGGCTCTACCCTCTCATATGGTATTTGTCAGGTTAAGTTAAGTACGGCTAGTCATATAGATAAGGTCTATAAACACAAATACTTAGCCAGCCCTGCCCGATTATCAGTTACATATATCAATGCTCTTTATGCAGCAAAGTACCTTAAGCTTCAATGGAAGCGATATGGTTATGACTGGAATGCGGCTATAGATGGATTCAATAAGGGAAGGCTTGTTAATCGAAATAGTCAATATGTCCGTAAGGTTATGCTAGCGATGGAGAATAGCACTAGTGAATAGAAAAATCTATCTAAAAGCCCTATCAGACCACCTAGATACCAGGCAGCTAAGAAGGGGTACTTTCCGTAGAGACATGGAAGGGCTTCTCGTCTCCCTCCTAAATACCCTCTATTTTGCGTCAGGTTGGCTTATACGGGGCGCTCGCCTTGCAGTTGAGGGGTTGCTATACCTTGTAATTTTGGACTGGCCTATGGCCCTATTAGTGGCCTTTTTGACCCTATGGGTGATTTATGGGTAATCCGGCTCTAAAACAAGCCTTTCTTAGGTCTGAAGACGGGGAGTGGCATGTAGCTATCGAAAAGGGTCTATATGTAGAGCATATTCAGCTTGACCAAGAGACTTCTGAGTACTTAGAAGAAGCCTACCAAGGTATCTTGGACGACCTATTTGATGACTTAGAGTATGACTACGATGAGTAAGAAATTAGGAGGAAAAATGAAATCATTTCATAATGACCAAACTATTAAAGATAGATATATTGCTCGTATAAAAGCCCATGAGTTAGCAGATGAAATCATTAAAGGGCAATATTGGGAAAATGGCAAGGGCTGCGCTATTGGTTGCACTATTCATTCTGATAACCATAAAGCTTATGAGACTGAACTTGGAATTCCTACATGGTTAGCAAAAGTTGAAGATTGCATTTTTGAAAGTATCCCGAATAAGAACGCAAAACTTTGGCCTAGAAAATTCTTGGAAGCGATACCTGTCGGCGTAAACCTTAACTCCATTAAGGCACCGTTTCTCATTTTTGTTCTAGAATCAGTATTGAATAAGTTCGACCACAAAAGATTTCCTGGAGTAAAAAAAGCAATTAATAATATTATTACTCTGTATAAAAATAATGAACAAAACATAGAAAAATTTAGAACTGCTGGTAATGCTGCTTATGCGGCTTACACTTTTGATGCTACTTATAGTGCTGCTCATGCTTATGCTACTGATACTACTTATGCTGTTGCTACTTCTACTTCTGTTGCTTATGCTGTTTACTCTGCTACTGATGCTTTTGCCGCTAATGCTGTTACTAGTGCTGCTTATGCTGCTTATGCTCATGCTATTGATACTGCTTATGCTGCTAAAAGTAGAACCTATGAGGAATTTGCAGATAAATTACTTGAGCTATTTAAAACATGTATATAATTAGGAGATTCTGATGTTAATCATAAAGACCATTGTTTTGCTTTGTCTTACTAAATATGGTTACAGCTTGCAATATCAACGAGCATTACAAGATATCGATGCACATGTTTCTAGATGCGCTGACCGCGTAGCTGAATGCTACTATATTCAACCTAAGGGTAAAAGAGGCGATGTTTTCAAATGTCTCAAATATGAAAGTAAGGAGGAATAAGATGAAATATGATATACATTATTTTATTGCCAAATTTGAAGCTATTCCTGATAATAAATGGTGTGTAGAAAAATTTACAGATGAGAAAGGTCGATGTTGCGCATTAGGGCATTGTGGTGTACGAGGCTCAAATACGATGTTTTGTATTAGTACAAAACAAGGAGAGGCTTTAAAAAAAATACTTCCCGATGGTGTTACATCTATTAATGATGGTGTTTTTAAGGGTGAATTCAAAGGAAAAACTCCGAAGGCACGAATACTAGAAGCTTTAAGAAGAAAACTTAAGGAGGAATAATGGTTACTTGCACAATTTGTAATAATGTAAAGAGTATGACTACGATGAGTAAGAAATTGGACCCAGAAACCATGGATGAGCAGCTGACACGAATGCTTAAAGAAGACCTTCTTGTTAACAGAGAAAATGACCTCGAAACTATTTTTGATAGTATTGCGGAATCCTTCTTAGACCTCAGTGATGAAGGCATTTTTGCTGTTGCCAAAGAGGAGGGACGGGACGTAACGGCTGCTTCGTCTCGTGTAAGGGATTTGTTTTCCAAGGCGGAAAAGAAATTCCGTCAAAAGGCCTCTTGAAGAGGCGAGAGAGCTTCATAAGAGGCGCGTGTCTCCAGTGGGCACAGTTCTTGGTGTCCAAAGTTCGAGAATAATTAAGGTTTTAACCTGTCATTGACAATATATTTTTAAGGGTATAACCTTATATTTAGGAGGAAAAATGAAATCATTTCATAATGACCAAACTATTAAAGATAGATATATTGCTCGTATAAAAGCTCATGAGTTAGCAGATGAAATCATTAAAGGGAAATATTGGGAAAATGGCAAAGGTTGTGCCATCGGTTGCACTATTCATTCTGATAACCATAAAGCTTATGAGACTGAACTTGGAATTCCTACATGGTTAGCAAAAGTTGAAGATTGCATCTTTGAAAGTATTCCGAATGATAGAGCAAAGAATTGGCCTAAACAATTCCTCGAAGCGATACCTGTCGGCGTAGACCTTAACTCCATCAAGGCACCGTTT
>Ga0209656_10000262_pt1 | contig 35115 bp, 36 predicted proteins | sample BogFormECP12_OM2_FD_188239 | JGI IMG/M metagenome (GOLD analysis project Ga0209656, IMG submission 188239) | Bog forest soil microbial communities from Calvert Island, British Columbia, Canada - ECP12_OM2 (SPAdes) (version 2) | ecosystem: Environmental > Aquatic > Freshwater > Wetlands > Bog ...
GGCACCCAGCACAACACGATAATCGGGAAGCTGCCATGACCGCACGCGAAATACTGCCGCTGCCGGAGTCGACCTACCGGCTGCTGCTGGATGCCGCCGGTGCCTGGCCCGATGCCGTGGCCACGCAATGGATCCCGGACCCAGGCGATTACACCCGGCGCCTGGACTGGACCTACGCCAAGCTGGCGGGCACGGTGACGCGGATCGCCAACGCGCTGACCGCCCTGGGGGTGCGGCGGCCGGACGCGGTGACGCTCAGCAGCGTTAACACCTCGATGCTGTACGCCGCCACGCTGGCCGCGCAGGCCGTCGGGATCGCCGCCCCGGTCAACCCGGCGCTCAGCGGGGAGCGCATCGCCGAGCTGGTCCGCCGGACGGGATCCCGCGTGCTGGTCGCGGCGGGGCCGGAGCTGGACCCGCGGCTGTGGCAGCGGCTGCTCCAGGTGGCCCGCCAGGCGGGGATGACCGCGGTCCTGGCGCTGCGGCCCGACGGCGCCCGTGGCACCCCGCCCGCCCTGGGACCGGCCGGTGACGCACCTGCCGACCGTGGCCCGGATGGCCGCGGGCCGGTCGTGGCCTACGTGGAGGACGTAATCGCTGGGCAGCCGTCCGGCCACCTGGCCGGCGCGGACCTGCCGAAAGCAGCCGATCTCGCCGCGTTCGTGCACACCGGCGGGACTACCGGCGCCCCCAAGGTCGCCGCGCAGACCCACGCCAACCAGCTGGCCTGCGGCCAGGGCATCGCCGCGTGCTGCGGGCTGGCGGCCGGGGAGGGGATGCTGGGCGGGCTGCCGCTGTTCCACGTCAACGCCCTGATCGTCACCGGTATCGCCCCGACGTTCAGCGGCGCCCGGGTGGTATGGCCAGGTCCGGCCGGCTACCGCGACAAGGCCCTGTACGCCCGGTTCTGGCAGATCATCGAGCACTACCAGATCGCGGCGATGTCCGCCGTGCCCACCGTCTACGGCACCCTGGCCCAGGTCCCGGTCGACGCCGACATCAGCTCGCTGCGCGTGCCGATCGTGGGAGCAGCCCCGCTACCGTTCTTGGTGCGCGAAGCCTTTGCCGCCCATACCGGGATGAACCTGCTGGAGGGCTACGGGCTCACCGAGGCGACCTGTGCCACCACGTGGACCAGGCCGGGCGAGGAACGCCCCGGGTCGGTCGGCCGCGCCCTGCCCGGGCAGCAGGTCAGGGCCGTCCGGATCGGCGACGGGTCGTGGGCCGACTGCGCGCCGGGCGAGATCGGCGAACTGGTGATCGGCGGCCCGGCCGTGTTCGCCGGCTACGTCACCAACCCCGATCTTGGCGGTCCCCGGGTGAGCCGGGAAGGCATCGTCCATGACGGCTGGCTGGACACCGGGGACCTCGGCATGGTGGACGCCGACGGCTTCGTCTACCTCACCGGCCGGGCCAAGGACCTGATCATCCGCGGCGGCCACAACATCGACCCGCGGGTCATCGAGGACGGGCTGCTGGCCCATCCCGCGGTCCGCGCCGCCGTGGCCGTCGGCCGCCCCGACCGGCACTCCGGCGAGGTCCCGGTGGCCTACGTCGTCCCGGCCGGCCCCGGCCTCCTCGACGAGGCCGAACTGCTGGCCTGGGCGGGCACTGCCATCGACGAGGCTGCCGCCCGGCCCAAGCGGATCTACCCGGTGACCGAGATCCCGGTCACCGCGGTGGGCAAGCCCTTCAAGCCCGCGCTGATCGCCGACGCCGCCGTCCGCGCCATCACCGAGGCGCTGACCGCGGCGGGCCTGCCGGATGCCCAGGTCACCGCCGCGTACGAGAACGGGCGGCTGGTCGTCACCGTGACCGGCGCCGACCCCGGCCGCGTGCAAGATGCCGTCGCCGGGTTCGCCCTCACCGTCCGCTCCGGGCCGCCGCCCGCCGTCCAGACCACCAGCAACTGACCCGCAGAAAGAGACACGACCATGAACGACCGCTATCCCGCCGCCCAGGAGCCCGTCATCGTCGTGGGCGCCGGCCCGGCCGGCTGCACCGCGGCCCTCCTACTCGCCGACTTCGGGATCCCCGTTACCCTGCTGGAACGCCAGACCCAGCCTTACCCGCTGCCCCGCGCGGTGCACCTGGACGACGAGGTCGCCCGGACCCTGGACCGGATCGGCGTGTGCGAGGGCTTCCTGGCCCGGTCCCGGCCCGGCAGCGGGCTGCGCCTGCTCGACGCCAGCCACCGCGTGATGGCCGAGTTCAGCCGCGACCACCAGGTCAGCGAGCACGGCTTCCCGCAGGCGAACATGTTCCACCAGCCCGACCTGGAAGAGCTGATGCTCGCCCGGGTCGAGCGGCATCCGCTGATCACGTTCCGCCGCGGCGCCGAGGTAACCGGGCTGGACGGCACCGCCGGCCCGGTCACCGGCGACCCCATGGGGCCCATGGGGCCCATGGGGCCAGTCCGGGTGCACGCCCGCCTCGCCGGGGAAACGCAGACGTTCACCGGCCCGGTCGTGCTGGGCTGCGACGGCGCCAACAGCACCATCCGCCAGCTGGCCGGGATCACCATGGATGACCTCGGCTTCACCGAACGCTGGCTCGTGGTCGACATCCGCGTCGGCAACGCCCTGGACACCTGGGACGGCGTCGAGCAGATCTGCGACCCCGCCCGCGCCGCCACCTTCATGCAAGTCACCGGCGACCGTTACCGCTGGGAGTTCCGGCTGCACGACGGCGAGGACGAAGCCGGCCTGATCACCCCGCAGGCCTTCGGCCGGCTGCTGCAGCCCTGGACCGGGCGCAGCGACCTAGACGGCCTGCAGATCATCCGCAGCGCGACCTACACCTTCCGCGCCCGGATGGCATCCCGCTTCCGCAGCGGGCGGATCTTCCTGCTGGGTGACGCCGCCCACCTCACCCCGCCGTTCATCGGGCAGGGCCTGGCGGGCGGGCTGCGCGACGCCGACAACCTGGCCTGGAAGCTCGCGTACGTGCTCACCGGCCGGGCCGGGGACGACCTGCTCGACACCTACGACAGCGAACGCCGCCCGCACGCCGAGGCCCTGGTGAAAAAGGCCGTCCGGGTCGGCTGGGCGATGACCGGCGGCCAGGACCGCGCCGCCGCCGTCCGCCGGATCGCCCTGGCCGCGGCCGTCCGCAGCGAGCGGGTCTGCCAGGCCATGGGCTCCACCGCCACGCCCCGGCTGAAGACCGGCGCCCTGCAGCACGCCCCGCGACGGCCCTTCGGCTCCGGCCTCCCCGCCGCGCTGCGGACCGGCGGCCTGTTCCCCAACCCGCTGGTGGCTGCCGGTGACGGCAGGTCGGTCCGGCTGGACACGGTCCTGGCCGGACGCACCGCCGTGGTGACCGCCCGGCGCCCTGACGCCGGCCTGGTGGAATATTGCCGCCAGCACGGCCTGGTCCTGGTGCAGGTCAGCAACGCACCCGACCGGCCTGCCGCGGACCCAGACGCCAGCTGGATCGACGTCCGCCTGGCCGGCGACGAACAGGCCGCCGGCCCGCAGGCGCTGACGGTTCTCGGATCCAACCCGGCGCTGACGGTCATCGTCCGCCCGGACCGCGTGATCGCGGCGGTCGAGCCCCGGTGCCGGCTGCCCCAGCTGCCCTGGCACATCCCGGCCACCCCCATGCGCGGGCGTCCGGCCACGGCGTCGCCGCCAGCCCAGACCGATACCGCCGGCCCGTTGCCGGCCACCCGCTAGGAGATTCCCATGTTCACCATCGTCTCACTACTGCTCGCCGCGCTCTGCCTGCTCCCGGCCGCCGGCAAGCTGCTGGGCCACCCGAAGATGCGGCAGTCCGCCGAGCACTTCGGCATCCTCTGGCCCAGGTACCGGCTCATCGGGGTAGCCGAACTAGCTGCCGCCGCGGGCATCCTGATCGGCCTGTGGTGGCATCCCCTCGGCCTGGCCGCCGCGGCCGCGATGGCGCTGCTGCTCCTCGGCGCGTTGGTCACCCACCGGCGTGCCGGAGACAGCGCGAAGGAGATGGCATCCGCCCTGGTCGCCCTAGCCGTCACGGTCGCCTACCTGGCCATCGCGCTTACCAGCTGAGTGCGGCCGCGCCGTCGCGGCAGCGTCGCAGCTGGTTCCGGGGCTGGTACCACGGTCCGTTCGGATGAAACAGATCTTTAATTACCCGAACGGACCCGGGGTGTTACGGACCTCTACCGGTGCTTGGCCCGCGCCTTCGGCCGCTCGTTTAACGACTGCGGATCGACCAGGTTGTCCAAGTAGAAGAGGCCGCCTCAGCAGTCTAGGCAGGATTTCCTGGATCTGCTGACGGCAACGGACCCGGCGAAATCGTGACCATCCCCGTCTTGCTCCGTCGGCTGATCCGGGTGCCGGACGGGCTGGCTCACATGGTGCGGCTGCCGGTGAGCGCCGTGCTCAAGACGCTGCGGCCCAGGTCTTCGGCCGACTGAGAGCTCCCTAGCCCGGGCAAAAGTGGTGTCGGCTTCGTGGCATTGACCCGAGCTATACGGCTCTCCCAGCCTCGTCTTGATGTCGAGGTTGACTCCTGCCGCCCTGGCGAGGTCCCACATGACCTATGCGGCTATGTCGTCCTCGCTGGGGAGCTGCTTACGCGTCTCTATCTTCGACACTTTCGACTGCTGCCAGCCGAGCATCTCGGCCAGGCGGGCGCCGCTGAGGCCCGCCCCTACCCGGAGCGCCTTCAGAGCCTCAGCGAGCCGCCCGCGCTCACGCTGGTAAGCCAGTGTCGTCAACCGTGTCCTCTCAGGATGCGGCCAGCAGCTCAGCGCGGCGCATGTAGTCGCGGTACGGAATCGCTTGGTGCAGGGCGGCGTCACGTCGGCGCGCGGCCGTGACGATCATCGCAGGCTCGGTTACCTGCTCGATCCACAGGAACGCGCCGTCGTCGCCGTACTGCATGACCCGCAAGTCGCTGGAATCGAATAGCCAGTAGTCCTTGAGTTCGGGGAGGATCTCACCGCGGGCCGACATCGGCCAGCTACCAGCTTGGGCGACGAGGATGCGGATGTCCTCACCGGCCTCGACGTTCGGCGGATAACTCCACCCGAGCTCGTACCGGAGATAGTCCGTCAGCGGCTCGCGGACAACGTGCACACGCTGGAAAACCTTCCCGGCCCTCACCGCGTCGCCGAGGCAGCGCCATGACCGCGTGCGTACATTCTGCGTCCGTCGGGCCCTGAAAGCGCCTTCGCTGCAGGGTCACAAGAAGCGATAAGTGCTATCGTCGCAGCTCAGATCAGATGGGGCGGGTGGGGCTCGCACCACGACCGGCGGATTATGACACCAGTCCGCCGACAGGTGCCGTTACCATAGCTGACCTGGGCAAATGTGGGCAGCCGCGATGCCGTCCACGCTGATCCGGCACGTATCGGGCATGATCAAGCTTCCGGTCAGTGGCTGTCACACCGGCCGCGCCGTACTCTGGGCACATGAGCGAGATGCCGATCTCGGAGGCCAGTGGTCACCTGGACGAGGTTGCCGACGAGAGCGCTGCGACGGGTGAGGTCATTTACCTGACCCGCGACGGCCGCCGCCTGGCCGCGATCGTGCCTGTCGAGCTTGCCGCGGAAATCGAGGCAGGCGAGGATGCCGCCGACATTGCCGCCGCTGAGGCGGCCATGGCTGAGCCAGGCGAGGACATCCCGGCCGAAGCGGTCTGGGCCGAACTAGGCATCACCGACGACGAGTGACCGGCCCTCGCTACGAGCTGAGATTCCGCCCGGCAGCGCTGCGACAGCTCCGCAAGCTTGACAGCCAGATAGCGCGTCGTATCAAGAGCACCACCGAGACTCTGCGCACTGAGCCCCGACCGCCCGGCGTCAAGGCACTGACTGGCCAGCGCGGCTGGCTGCGTATCCGCGTTGGCGACTACCGCATCGTATACGAAGTGCGTGACAGCGAACTGGTAGTGCTTGTCATCCAGATCGGTCACCGAAGCCAGATCTACGATCACTAGCCATCTGATCCTCTACGTGGCATCTATTGGTGGATGGCCCGGGCGCTGACGGCTGCGACTCCGGCCATGCTGGCCGAAGTCAATGGCCGACCGGATGGAGTCAGCATCCGGTGGCGCTCGCCCGGGGCGGACCACGACAACTGAGCCGGAAGCACCTACGGTCTCCACGATCGCAACCGCGGCTGTCCATCGCGCCCGTGAACACCCGGACCGCTTCCCACAGCCTGCGGCTGAACGCCGTGGGCATCGCCCGCCGAGCTCGCTGCAGCGCCGATCAGCTGGCCATCATCAGGGACCGGCTCAAGCGCATCCAGCCGGGCATCTGGCCAGGCGGACGCCGCTGAGGGCCGCCCGCGCTCACGCTGGCGAGCCGGTGCCGTCATTCTGCGTCCGTCGGGCCTCGAACGCGAGCCCGCTGGCCAGTCACAAGAGCCGGATAATAGAGCATCTCCGCAGCTCATAGCGCCTTACCGGCAGTTCCGCCGAGTGGGGCGGGTGGGGCTCGAACCCACGACCGGCGGATTATGAGAAGTACGGCCCCGTGCGCCATATCCCCTAGCTGCGCAGACGACACGAATCATTGCACTGGCGGCACTCACCGCGCTGGGATTATCTGACGCGCCGGTCCACAACCGGTCCACGGTCGCGGCGACTATGTCCGCTCATTCTGTTACTGTGCGTAACATCGCCAAGAGCGTCGGGGCCAACGTCCGCGGCGAACGGCGACGCGGTTTGCCGCGCCTTGATATGCGTGTCGAGTGTGACGCACCTAATGCGCCTAACATGAGAGGCAGGCAGCGCTTAGGAGAGTGGTACCAGTGAGCACATCCAGCGCGGACAGTGACGCGGGCAAGGCGGCGGCCCGTCCGAGCCTGTCGGTGACGCAGTTGCTCGCCGCAAAGGGTACTCGGCCGATCAGCTCTCTCGATGAGCTTGCCGCGGATACCTTCGAGTCCGACGAGGAATTGGAGGAGTTCCTGGCCTTCACCTACGCCGAGCGTCACCGCGACTTGGCCTGATCCTCCGCCGTGGACCCGACCGTCTTGGACACCGATGTCGCCTCTCTGCTGCACAGGGGCACGCTCGCCGGGCCGCTTGCTACCCGCCTGATCGGCCGCGAGCCGCTGATCACCTTCGTGACCTTCGGAGAGCTGGCCAAGTGGGCGGAGATCCGCAACTGGGGCCAGCGCCGCCGCGAGGAACTCACCAGCTGGCTGTCCCGCATTGCGGTACTGCCCGGCGACGAGGCGGTAGCCGCCACCTGGGGGCGACTGTCCGCGGCAGCCATCCGGCGCGGGCGACCGCGGCCGGTCAACGACATGTGGATTGCGGCCTGCTGCCTCACCCATGGCATCCCGCTCGCCACCTTGAACCTCAAGGACTACGAGGACTTCAACCAGCACCACGGCTTGCGCATCCTCGGCCGGGAGTAGCCGGAGCTCGGCGTAGCCGGCAGGTTCCGGGACTGAGCATTAGACGGCCGGCAGGCGCACCAGCAGGGGATCCCTCGGTCGATGAGCTGGCATTCCCCGGCGTGTAGGAGTCCTAGGAAAAGGTGGACGAGCTCCTGGCTGACCTTTACGTCTCCGGTCGTGCCAGCATGTCGTTAGCCTAATCGTCCTGGATCTCCATGACGCATCCGCCAGAGCCCTTACTGCAGGGTGCCACAGCCGATCCCCGGTCTCGGTTGTCGTGGCTGGCGTAGTTTGGGGCGATGCGGACCGAAAGCTACGGCGATCCGGCGATGGAAGAACTGGCCGCCGCACGCGATTCCGATGAGCTGTGCCGGCTCCTGGTCCAGTCCCCATGGGGATGGGGATCGAGCACCCGCCACGGGGAGGCCGTCAGCCTGCTCCGCGGGCTGCGGGGCGGCACCCTCCCTGCCTCGCTGGTCGCGCTGCTGCTGTGTACGTGCCGCCGGTGGGACCGGGTCACCGCCAAGCTGATCGCCGCGGTCGGGGAATGCGGCGTCCTGAGCGGCCCGGATCTAGACGAGCTGGCCCAGTCGCTGCTCAGCGACGAGGTCGTTGCCGTGTTCCCGCTCGCCTGGATATCCGGGCAGTGGCTGGAGCTCGGCACCGCTGATGGCACGACACGGACGGTGCAGGTCAGTGATGAGGCGGTGGCGCGCGACGAGCGCCGGGTGGAGCCGCCGCTGCGCCGGTGGGCCGCTGCCCGGGCGCTGCGGAACGATCCTGCGCGGCTCGAGGAGCTGCTCGCATGTGCCGATGGCATGGCGCCGCGTCATCGTGACGCGTTGCTGCATGGCCTGCTCGATGCCGCGGACGGGCTGAACGCGGGCCAGTGCCGCCAGCTGGTGGGCCGAGCGCTGCGCAGCGGAATCGCCCGGGTCCGCAGGGCCGCTCTGGACCGGCTGTGTGAACTCGACGGGCCGCGAGCGGCACTGCGCCACGCCCGGTCGGACGCTGATAGGACCGTGCGCGCTTGGCGCCCGCCCGGCACGCCTACACCGGCGCGGGCGGAGCTGCCGGGCATTGCACCATCGCTCCGGTGAGGGGACAAGGTCTTGCGCGGGCTGGCTTGTCGTGATGTGCGGCGCGGCAATCCTCCTCGCAGCCAAGCTACGCCGACCGTGCAACGGTTGCAGACCTGGAGGAACGAGGATGCGCATCGCTGGCAGGTGGCGGATCACGGAGGCAGAGCTGTGGGACTGCGACGCCCTGAACCTCGTGGCACCCGCGTTCATCGAGTTCGGCGAGGACGGGTCGTCGGGCAGTTTCGGCTTCATCGCCATCCAGGGGGAGATGGACTGTGGCGAGGTGGAGCGGGACGGGCGGCCGGGTGTGGAGTTCTCCTGGGAGGGCGACGATGAGTGCGATCCGGCCAGCGGCCGCCGTTGGGCTGTGCTGGAGGAGGACGGCTCGCTGTGCGGACGCATCTTCTTCCACCTTGGCGACGACTCAGGCTTCACGGCGGTCCGCGAGGCGACCGAAGGCCGCTTCTGAGCATCCTTCATCCGGCGGGCTGGTGGTACGGTGAGCCAGCTGCGGGCCGCTGACCTGCGTGACCCGCGGCTTGCTAGCCGACCGGCTTGTGGTGGAGGCAAGGGTGGCTCGTACTCATCTGGCGATCACGGTGGAGCTGGTGCACGGCGTGCACACCGGGGATTTGTGGCCCAGGCCAGGCCGGGTGCTGATCGCCGCCCGCACCGCGACGTTCGAGGAGCTCGGCAAGGCGATCGACGACGCGTTCGCCCGCTGGGACCACAACCACCTGCACGAGTTCACCTTGGCCGACGGAACCGTGATCATCCCGGTCCGCTGGTGGGACGGCGAGGAACCCGAGAGATCGCTGGACGGCGCCAAGGCCAGGCTGGGCAGGCTGCGGCCGGGCGAGCAGTTCGCCTATACCTTCGACCTGGGCGACAACTGGCAGCACCTGTGCACCGTCGCCCCGCAGCGGGCCGACCCGCTGGAAACGCTCGGGATCATCCCGGTCGGGCCGCTGTCGTGCTGGGGCTGGGGCGACATCCCCGACCAGTACGGCCGCCGCTGGGACGGCGACGACGGCAGCAGCCCCATGCCCAAGACCCCCAACGGGCTGGCTGACCTCCCGCCAATCCTGCCCGGGTGGGGACCCCGGCGGGCACGGCCAGCCGCGTCACCTGCTGACGGCAGCGCGATCCGCTACCGTGACCTGATCACCTAGACAGCAGGCCCAGCGGCGAGCCCAGGCATGACCCGAGTCCCACGGCATGGACCTCCCTGCCTTTGGCCCGAGAGACAGAATCTCATGCGACGCCCGCCGGACTTAAGGCAACGCCAATGAGCAGCGGCCCGGAGGGCTCCCTGAGTCATGAAGGAGGGAGCCCCTTGCGGACGTAGTAACCGGCGTCGGCCAGCCAGGCCCGGGCCCGGCCACGCTGACGCTCCGCGGAAAACGCATACCACCGATCCAGTTCTCCGGGCCAGCGCGCCAAGACGTCCTTGAACCGCCGGAACGCTCCCCGCCCGGAAATGGCGATCTCCAGCCGGTCGGCGCGCCCTAGATCACGCACCGTCCCGATGAACAGCTCCATGTCCCGGTAGCCGTCCCGCGAACCTCCGCAGTGCACCCACAGCCACTTATCAGGATCGTCCGATTCGTCCTCATCTTCTTGCCCGATCTCCCGCGCGTAATCGACGGCAGGCGCCGGCCAGACCTCGCCAGTCGCCAGGTCGACGCGCCCGCCGCCGTACATCGGGTCGCCTTCAAGGATGCCGGCCAGCTCATCCAGATCCACCGGTAGAGGGCGGAGATCCGGCATCGCGCTGCTTCCCAGCAACGCGTCAAACTGATCGGCTAGGACGTCGTCGCCATCCCAGTCCCGTTCCCGGAGCGCGGCGATCATGAGGCGTGCCGCCTCAGCGGCACCGTCCGCGTGCTGCTCAAGCGCGGCCAGCACCCAGTCACCGAAGGCTTGCAGGCCATTCTCCGGCACGGCCGGACCCGTCATCTCCACGACGGCCGTGCCGTCCTCCGGCGGGACCTTGACCCGCAGCGAGATGCGCCTTTCGTCGGTACTCAACTCTTCTTCCGGATTCTCAGCACGCGTCGCCGAGTCTGGGTCTTTGAGGGCCGCGTCCAGGCTGCGGCTTACTCATGATCGCTGAATTGCTCGCTCTCAGCATTCAGCGGGCTGTCGCAGAATCGCAAAGCGGAGGAACCTCCGCACAAGATGCTGGGCAGGATCGACATATCCGGCCCACATATAGTGGCGAAGTTGATCTTCGGATCGATTCTGCAACAGCCCGTCAGGGGTCGCGATGAACACATTACGACCTGCGGCATGCCGCCTTGTCGTTGTGGCTGGACGCCATTGGAACACCCGGCGAGATCGCCGCTCGCGCGGGCAACTGCGTGCGCGTGCTGCAACATGTCCACACGCACTGCATCGACGGGCGGGAAGACCTTATCGGCCAGCAGATCGAAGACGCGCACGACCCGGACTCCAGCACCCCACCATACCGCCGGTTTGCTAGCCGGAACTTTTCGAACCTTTATTCAGATCACATCACGTGGGGCGGGTGGGGCTCGAACCCACGACCGGCGGATTATGAGAAGTACGGCTTCGTGCATTATGCGCGCTAGCTGCACGGATACTACGGAGCCGTGCCGCCGATGACCCTGATTGCACTGTTTGCACCGATGGCCCGGTCCACGAACCGGTCCACGTCGACCATGGCGGCCACCGGATGCCAGCTACAGAACGTTACCGCCTTCCGGCCGATCAGCGCATACCCGCGCCTGGTGGCATAAGGCCGCCGGGGAGAGCCAAACGTCGCTAACCGCCGAGCCACTGGATCTTGACTACCAGCACGAGATCATCAGGCGGATAAACCAGGAACGTGACCAGGCCCCCGCCGTCCGGGCCGAAATGCAGTGAGCGCCGCGGCCCGTGATCTGCTTTCTTTGCACTCAGAGGTGGACTATGTCCTGCCCGCGGACCCGGAGGCGCCCTCTCGCACCCGCAGCCACGGTGATCAACGCGGCGTGCTCCTGCCTAGCGATGGCCGCGCAGGTCGTCCAGGAAGCTCCGGGCGGCGGAGACGGCGCCGCCCGTGCGGTTGACGGCCTCGGCGGCGGCGCGGGCCGCGGTTCCCTTCACGCCGGGCATGACCGCGGCGGTGTCGGTGATCAGGTTGCCGGTTTCCTCCACGGTGCGGGTGCCGGGCGGGACGTGCACCCGGAACTCGTCCGGGTCGGCGGGCTCGGTGCTGATGTCGTCCAGCTCCGACCAGATCGCGAGTGTGTCGCCGGCGTAGGAGATCAGGCGGAGCAGGCAGCCGGTCTCGGCGTCCACGATCGCGTCGGTGGGGGCGTCCACGATCGTGTCGGTGGTGAAGGCCCCGGGGCCACCTCCGCGTCGCCGGGGACGGGAGCGACGTGGAGCTGGCGGGCGGGCCGGCCCCGGTAGGTGAGCTCCGCGCCGCCGGATAGCCGGCGGCGGAGCAGCCAGCACGAGTCGGCCAGGAACGCGATGTCGTCCCGCAGGGGGGCGCCGGGCCGACCATGGTCCGGTCCTGGAAGACCCGCCAGAGGCGCTCGCCGTCGCAGGCGATCGTCGTCGAATCTATGCGGCGCGGGCGGGACGAGAAGTCGAGGCGGTACCGGTCCGGGCCGCTGACGCGCAGCCGGGCTTCCGTGCGGGCCACGTTCATTGCGGGGGTCATCGCGTCGAGGAGGTCGCCGAAGCCGCCGTGCCCGGCGGCGCGGAGTCCTTCTGGCACCGGTGCCGCCATGGCGGCCAGGTCGAGCCACTGCCGCGCCGTGGCGCCGAGGTCACGGGGCTCCCCGCTGCGGTAGAGCAGGTCAAGCACCTCGTCGGGGGGCGGTGAGCCGTCGGCCGGCTCGAGCGGGGCCGGGTCAGGCGACTGCATCGCCTCCGGCTGCTCGCCGACCCCGCCGTGACCGAGCAGGTGCGGCGCATGCCTGATCAGCGCGCCGAGGCCGCCCAACACCAGGTCCGCGGCGGCCCAGCCAGGACCGCTGAGCGTTGCCCCCCGGTTCTCCCCCGGGCTCTCGCTCCGGTGGCTGCCCGGTGGCGGCGCGAACCGGGCGGGGTCGGCCGCCTCCGGCGGGTTCATCGTCACGTCGGTCAGCTCGGTGAGGGTGACCAGCTCGCCCCCGGACGTCTCGATCCGGCGGAGCAGGATGCCGAGCTCGGCGTCCACGGCGACCTCGATGCGGTCATAGGGCCGTTCGGCGGAACCGGATCCGAGCACATCACGGCGCGGCGTGGCCGCGACCGCGATCGCGTCGCGGCCGGCGACGGTCACCGGGCCCAGCTCTTCCAGGGTGTACCCGCCGAGCAGGCAGGACGGGCAGAGCAGCTCGGGCACCGGCGGATAGGCGCCGCCCACCTGGACCGGGAGCGACGGAGGACCGCCTACTTCCGGCGGCCGCCACGACCAGCCGCGCTCGCCGTCGTTACCCTCGGCGGCCTCTCCCTCGGCGCCCCGGCCGGGAACCGGGCACTCCAGGCGCCACCGGCCACCGGGACCGACCAGCAGCGCTCCGCCCGCGACGTAGCGGCCGTTGTCTTGCCTCTGCCCCGGCCAGGCGCGGTACCAGCGGGACCGGCCCTCGCGCGACAGGCGCGGGAGCGGCTCCCGGTCGGTCTCGGAGCGCATCTCGGCCGACAGGGACAAGCGGGTCCAGTCGGCCCGGTAGAGCAACCCGATCACTTCTGGCCGGCCGGCCATGGTGGCACCATCCGAGGCAAGTCACTGGCGGGGAGGCGGGAACGCCACCCCGTTTGGTCAAATTATGCCCTGTGCCGGCCTGGGACCCGCACGGCTCGGGTGACGGCACTCGTCAGCGGGGCCGGAAACGGGTCCTGAGCGGCACGGATGTTCCCCGCATGTTACCCACGGCGGCTGTTCCCCGAACTAGCCAGCCGGGCCAAATCACAGGTTTCCGCAGACGAGGGTATGCGGTGCGGGTGGGGCTCGAACCCACGACCGGCGGATTATGAGACCTACGGCCCCGTGCATCGTGTGCTACCTGCACGGATACCACGGAGTCGTGCCGCCGATGGCGCTGATTGCACCGTTTGCACGGGTGACTCGGTCCACGAACCGGTCCACGCCTCACCATAGCGATCACCGGATGCCAGCTACAGAACGTCGCCGCCGACAGAGGCTTGATATGCCAGGGCTACGGCAGGCGGGCGACGTGGTCGATCTGGACTACCCGCCGTTCTTCCTCGATCGTGTAGAAGACGCGGTACCGCCCGGCCCGCAGGCGCCGCAGATCCGGCGACCCGTAAGGGAACGACTCCGGCGGCCGCGGCTCACCGGCGAGCTGACTGACAGCGTCCCAGAGCGCAGCGACACCGACGGGATCGTCGCGGAGGAAGCCCGCCGTCTGGTCTAGAGCTTGAATCTCCCAGTTGACCTGATAGCTCACCGAGATGGCATGCCCAGGCGGCGGCCCGCTTCCTCATGCGACACGTAGCGGATCGCCCCGGCCTCACGGCGCGCCAGGTACCCGGCCCAGGCAGCGTCGAACTCCTCGTTGACCTGCTGCTCTTGCATCGCCTGGCGTAGCTGCCGGTACTCCTCGATGGGCACCACCACCGCTACCACCTGGCCGCTTTGACGAATCACGTCGTGGGTGTCACCGGCGGGCAGTTCGCTCATGAGAGTCATGGTAACGAAGTGGACCGACAGCATGACGTCACAACACGGCGACGTTCCACGATCAAGGCGGAGGCCGATCCACCGTCGCAAATGGCCATCTGGTGCTCCCGGATAGCCGGGCGATTAGAACGGGGTTTCATCGTCAAAACGAATCGTCCGGGATTCACCGGCACCGCCGCTACACGGCCGCGCAGCGCCGCTCAGGCATCATCTGGGCGCTGGCCCTCGCCGCGCTGATCGTGACCCTGGCCATGGCCGCTGCCTAAGCCGTCCCGCGGCGCGGCGCCACCCGGCGTGGTTGCCGCCCTGCAAGGGGCGCCCGATGGTCTGGCCGTCAGGAGTGGGTGATTATCAGCCGGGTCAGTGCCGGCGTCGGCCAGCGCGCGGGCGGCCGCCCTCCCGATACCCGAGGACGGCTGCGTGCCGCGGTACCGACCTTGAGGTGTTCTTCCCCGGCCGCGGCGAGTCGGCCGGGGCTGCGCGGCAGGTCTGCACGGCGTGCCCGGTCCGGCAGCCGTGCCTGGACTACGCCATCACCGACCGGATCACCTCCGGCATCTGGGGCGGGCTGACCGAACGGGAACGCCGCGCACTGGCATCCCGCTTGGGTACGAACCTCGCGGCGCGATCGTGACCGGGCGATCCTGGCCGCCGAAGCGGCCGGGTACACGGCAGCGGCGATCGGCCGGGCGTTCGGCCTGTCCTGCACGTCGGTGAGCCGGGTCCTGGCCCGCGATGCGGACCAGCGGCGATCATGAGTCGCAGCCTCCGCCGAACCGCGACCGGACGCGCCGCGGGCTCGGTGCTGATCGCCGTGGCGGCGTGGCTGCTGGCGCTCATCGGCGGCGGCGCGCTGTTCGTCTCGTTTAGCGCCCACTACGCCTACATCTTCACCGTCCGCCGCCAGGACGCGGCCAGCGTGATCGAGGCGCTGCTACTGGACCTGCTGATGATCGTGTTCACGCTGCTCGCGCTCGGCCTGGCCCGGGCAGGCCAGTCCGCCCGGGCTGAGCGGATCCTGATCCTGGCCTGCGCCGCCGCGTCGTCGTACATGAATGTGTCGGCCGCCGACGTGGCCAGCCCGCGGTCGGTTGCCGCGTACGCGGTCGCGCCGGTCGCGTTGGCCATGGTGGTGGACCGGGTCGTGGCCGTGATCCGCCGCCACGTCCTGGCCGACCGCGAACCCTCGGCCTGGAGCACCGTTGGCCGCGCCGCGGCGGCCGCGGCCAGGATCGCCGGGCTGGTGCTGCTGTACTGTCTGCGGTTCGCCCTGGCTGCCCCGGAGACGGCCCGGGGCCTGCGCCGGATGGTGCTGGACGCCGCCCCGCTGCCGGGACTCCCCGAGCCGCCCGCGCGCGAGGCGATCGGGCCGCCCCGCACCAAGAAGGCCGTCCTGCTCGCCCTGTACCGCGCTCACCCCGACTACGGCGACCGCAGCAAAGCTAGCCGGGTCGCCGCTGAGCTGGCCCCGCAGGCCGGGCTGCAGGCAGGAACCGCCCGCAGCTACCTGTACGCCGAACTCGACGACAAGCCCTCATGACGGCGGCCCCGCCTGCGGAACCCTCGCCCCGCGCCCTGGCCGAGAGCCTGGCCGCCCTGGCCGCGCAGCTCGCCGACCTGCGCGGCCAAATCTCGCTCATCAACGAACGGCTCGACCAGGCAGGGCTCCGCGACGACCTGAACCTGGCCGCCCGGTTCGAGGAACTCGCCCAGACCGTCGCCGGAGCGCTGGAGGCTGCCGCACCCCGCAGGCCCGCCGCCCCGTCCTGGATCGGCCTGGACCCCGACACCTACCACGCCCGGCTGGCCGACCTGCGGCGGTGGGCCGCACCGTGCTCCGCCGCCACTACGGCGGCTACGAGCTCCCCGGCTGCTGGCCGCGTCACATCCACGCCATCTGGGAGCTGTCCACCCTGGCCGCCGAATGGCACCACGTCTACGGCGGGACACGCCCCGACCTGGCCCGGGCACTGGAGTTCTACGACCGATGGCTGCCCGGAACCATGCGCCGCATCACCGCCATCACCGGCAAGTGCATGCCGCACTGCGTGATGCTCCGCGGCCCCGGCGACTGGGCTGCCCGTCCCGGATACCGCTGATAGCCGTGCCGTGCAGGCTGGCACGGTGGAGGTCAGGCTCGACGCCGTGCCACGCCGGCCAGCACGTGGCCCTCGCGGTGCCGCAGCAGAGGGCTGGGCAGCCACGGCCGCCAGGTCTGTGCCTCGCTGACGCCCGGGCCGACCAGGTCCAGCCCGGCGAAGAACGAGGTAACGTCCTCCCGGGTGTGGTTGACGAACGGCCCGGCGGTGTACTCCGCGGCCAGCCGCTTCGCCAGCGTCTCGTCGTCGTAGGCCGCGCAGCTGATGACCAGGCAGCTACCCGGCGGGATCAGCCGGGCGTACCCCGCGGTGACCTCCCGGGCCGTATCAGCGTCGAGGAAGTGCAGGACCGCGCCGAGGATGACGCACACCGGCTCGGCCGGGTCGATGACGGCCCGCAGCTCCGGGTCGGCCAGCACCGCGGCGGGGTCGCGCAGGTCCGCCGCCACCGCGGCCACACCGGGGGCGACGAGCAGCGCACGGGCGTGCGACAGCACCATCGGGTCACAGTCGACGTAAGCGGCCCTGGCTCCGGGCAGGACCGCCCGCGTGATCTGATGGACCGCCGGGACGGCGGGCAGCCCGGCGCCGAGGTCGAGGAACTGACCGACCCCCTGACGGGCGGCCCAGGTGACAGCCTCGGCGAGGAACGCCCGGTTCTCCCGGACCATCTCGGCCAGCGGCGGGTAGACCGCCAGCAGCACGTCGGCCTCGGCCCGGTCAGCGGAGAAGTGGTCCTTGCCGCCCAGCAGGCGACAGTACACGCGAGCTGCATTCGGCGTCGCAGGGTCGAACCCGCCGGTCACTGGCCTGCCCTGTCTGCTGCGAGCCGCGTGACCGGCCGCCTGGCGCGCCGCCGTTGCCATGCTCTGCCTACCTCCTGGTCGCGTGGTGCGTCGGTGCTTGTCCTCTGAGGGTGCGCCGGTACCTCTGTTGACCGGAAGGAGATTGCCCGGAATTGCCCTGGTCGCGGTAGACTCCCCGCGTCGTCACAGGTAACGGCGTTGATGGCGTGTCAGGCAATCTCCGGCAATCCGTGCCAGCCGGGCCTCGGCGGGCTTTGATTGGTCGTGATGCCGCCTTCGTCTTCCAGCCTCCAGGCCGCCCGGCAACGCCTGGGCGGCAAGCTCCGCGAGCTGCGCCTGGCCGCCGGGCTGACCGGGCGCGGCTTCGCTGCCGCTGCGGGCTGCCAGGCCTCGAAGGTCTCCCAGATCGAGAAGGGCGTCCGGCCTGCCTCCGTCGGCGACGTGCGGCTGTGGTGCCGCATCTGCGGCGCCTCACCGCAGCAGGCCGAGGACCTGCTGACCGAGCAGGCGGCAGTCGCGCGGCTGTGGATCGCCTTCCGCGACTTGGACCGCCGGACCGGGCTGAACGCCACCCAGAAGATGCTGTCCGGCGACATGTGGGAACGCGTCCGCCTGTTCCGCACCTACCAGACCAAGGTGGTACCGGGCCTGCTGCAAACCGCCGCGTACATGACCGCCGTCCTGACTGCAGTCCGGTACGAGCGCGGCGTGGAAGTCGACGACGTCGCCGACGCTCTCGCCGAGCGGATCGGCCGGCAAGGCTACCTGCTCCAGCGCGACCGGCAGTTCGCGTTCGTTATCGAGGAGCCCGTGCTGTGGTTCCGGCCGTTCAGCGTCGAAGTTCAGCGCGAGCAGCTCGCTCACCTGCTGGACGTGATGACCCTGCCGTCGGTGTCGGTGAGCATCATCCCGATGCGCGCCGGGCGGCGCGGCTACCGGCCCCGGGAGTCCTTCGACATCACCGACTCGGACCTGGTGACCATCGAGATGCTGACGGGCTTCCTGTCGCTCACCCACCCCGGCGAGATCGCCGCCTACGTCACCGCGTGGGAGCAGCTGTACTCGATCGCGCTGCGCGGTCCGAAGGCACGCGCTCTGATCAGGGCCGCCCTCGCCGCGCTTGACGAGGCGGCCGGGAGCGAGTGACGCTCGCGAAGGAACCCCGGCATCTCCAGGAGGCCCCCAGTGCCTGACTTCATCGGCAGCGACCCCGAATCCAACGCCAGCGAAGGCGACCGGCGACATCGCCGCCTACGACTGGGGCGACCACCTCGATGTCATCCGCGCCGCGGCCGCACGCGGCGTGACCATACGCCGGGTCCGGGTCGTGTCCGAGCCCTTGTCGGACTACCTGCGGTGGGAGCACGCCTGCACCATGGTCAACATCGAAGCCGGGGAGGACATCCGCTGGCTGCCCCGCACCAAAGCCGCCGACCTGATGCTGCCCGGCGCGGACTGCTTCGTGTTCGACCACCGGGTCGTGCGGTGGAATTTCCAGCGCGGCGACGGCACCAACCCCCGCCGCTACACCTTCAGCTCGGATCCCCGAACCATCCGCGATATCGTCGCCGCGTTCGAGCTGGCCTGGAACCGGGCAACCCCCCACGCCGAATACAAGCCCGACTGAAACGAGCCCACACCCCGAGCAGCCACTGCTCGGCGACCCAAAGCACACTCGGCGCCGGTTTTCTGATTTAGCCGCTCTGGGCCGCGGGCCTGGTGGTCAGCTGTGCGAGGTAGGCGGCGGCGCGCCGGTCGACCTCGGATACCGGGTCGGCGTAGTGCTTCAGCGTGGTAGCACCCCCGCCGGAATGCCCGAGCCGGGCGGCGGTATTGCCGAGGTCGAAGCCCGCGGCAAGAAGCTGGCTGGCCGTGTAGTGCCTGATTCCCTTGATGTCCAAATCGGCTCCGGCGGCCTTGGCAAGATCGCGGACGCGGTGGCTCACCCAGTCGGGGTTCCACGGGCGGGAGTGCGCGGGGTCGTTGGAGAACAGGAAGGCAGACGGAGCCAGGGTCACGCCAACGGCGGCCAGCGCCGTCGTGGTCTCGTCCAGGGTCTCCTGGACGAGGGCGCATGTGACCGGGTCGATGGCGATGTGCCGCTCCTGGTGCGTCTTGGTGTCTTTCCGGAGCTTCTGGCCGGCTTTGACAGGGCCTGCCGGTGCACGCGAGGTTCCCACATCGCATCAGCCGGGCGTACAGCGTGTCCAGGAGCGGGCCGCGGACCTTGCGGACCTGCGTGGACCCGATTGCAGGCTTGATCGTCCGGCGGATATAACCGACGTTGCTTTCCCGTGTGGATACGTCCCACCCGGCTGTCGACACGTACTGGTCGAGCAGCTGGGCCACGGTGACGGCCGAGTCGGGCTGGCGTCCCGCTACGGCCTGCTCCAGCAGCTTGCCGAGCTCGATCTGGGCCGCCCGTTCGGTCTTACATGTCCTGCGCAGCCGGATCTCTCGGCCCGTCAGCGGGTCGATCCCGGCGTATACCTTCACACGCCAGGAACCCCTGGGGAGTCGCTCTACGTGTCCGGCCGGTCCTCTAGCCATGACATCGACGGTACATCGGACCACCGACATCGGTCCACGATCCGGTCCACGGATAGAGCGGGAATCCTAGTGAAATCGCAGGTGGGGCGGGTGGGGCTCGAACCCACGACCGGCGGATTATGAGTCCGCTGCTCTGACCGGCTGAGCTACCGCCCCGGCACCGGTGCACACTACACCACGTCGGCGGCCACCGTCGACGCGGGATCGGACGGCAGGATCTGGGTCAGCCGCCGCGGCCGGGCCGGGTACTTCTCCTGCTCCTGGGGGTAGCCCAGCGACACCTCCTGGAACCGCACGCCGTCCTGCCAGGTGGTCCTGGGGATGTGCAGGTGGCCGTAGACCACGGCGAGGGCCCGGTACCGCAGGTGCCAGTCGGCCGTCTGCTCGGTGCCGCACCACTGGGCGAACTCCGGGTACCGCAGGATCCGGGTGGGTTCGCGGGTGAGCGGGAAATGGTTGACCAGGATGGTCGGCAGGGCGGGGTCCAGGGCCGCCAGCCGGGGCGTGGTCGCGTCGATCCGCGCCTGGCACCACGCCTCGCGGCTGGGGTACGGATCGGGATGCAGGAACCTCTCGTCGTTGCCCATCAGCCCGCTCTGGTAGGCCAGGGCCAGCGCCTCGGCCTTGGTGCTAGCGCCGTCTGGGCGGAACGTGTAGTCGTAGAGCAGGAACAGCGGGACGATCACCGCAGGGCCGCCGGCGCCCGGCCACACTGGATAGGGGTCTTCCGGGGTGATCACGCCGAGCCCGCGGCACAGCGTCACCAGGTGCTGGTACCGGTCCTCACCGCGCAGGGTGACCGGGTCCGAGCGATGAGACCACAGGTCGTGGTTGCCGGGCACCCATACCACGGTGTCGAACCGGCCAGCGAGCGTCCGCAGCACCCACTCGATGTCCGCGACCTTCTCGGAGACATCGCCGACTACGAGCAGCCAGTCCCCCGGGCTGCCCGGTGGCAGGTCCTGCACCCACTGCCGGTTCTGCGGGTACGACACGTGCAGGTCGCTGACGGCCAGGAGTTTCCCCGGCGCCACGGCTAGGGCTCCGGGTTCGCTGGGTCTTCTGGGGAAGCCAGGTTGATCAGGAGGTCGTTGAGGCGGTTGACGAACGCGGCGGGCTCTTCTATCCGCGCTCCCAGAGTAAGTACTGCCTGGTCGAACAGGACGTGGGCCCATTCGGCCAGGTGCGGGTCGGCGGGCTCGTGGTTGAGCCGCCGTACCAGCGGGTGGTCCGGGTTGATCTCGAGCACCGGCTGGCTGGGCAGGCCGGAGCCACGCAGCCGGCGGGCCAGGTTGATGTCGATGTCGGCCTCGTTGGCCACGATGCAGGCGGGCGAGGTGGTCAGCCGGCTGCTCACCCGGACGTCGAAGGCCCGGCCGTCCAGGGCCGCCTTCAGCTGGCCGACCAGCCCGGCGAACTCGGCGCTGGCCTGCTCCTTGGCGGCGGCTTCGGCCTCGTCCTCAAGCTCGGACAGGTCGCCGCTGCCCTGCGCGACCGACTGCAGGCGCTTGCCGTCGAAGTCGCGCAGGCTGGCCACGACCCAGTTGTCGATGCCCTCGCCGTCGCCCAGGAGCAGGACCTCGATGCCTTTCTTCCGGAACGCCTCCAGGTGCGGGCTGGCCTTGGCGGCGGCCAGGCCCGGCGCCAGCAGGTAGTAGATGTGCTGCTGGCCCTCCTTCATCCGGCTCACGTAGCCGGCCAGCGAGACATCCGGCTCGTCCGAGCTGGACCTGGTGGACGTGAAGCGCAGCAGCCTGGCGATCTCGTCCCGGTTCCCGTAGTCCTCGGCCAGGCCCTCTTTGAGGACGGCGCCGAACTCCTGCCAGAACGTGGCGTACTTCTCCGGCTCCTTCTCCGCGGTGTCGGCGAGCAGCCGCAGCACCTTCTTGGTCGCGTTGGAACGGATATTGTCGACGACGCGGCTGCCCTGCAGCAGCTCACGGGAGACGTTGAGCGGCAGGTCGCTCGAGTCGATCACGCCGCGGATGAACCGCAGGTACTGCGGCATCAGCTGGCCGGAGTCCTCCAGCACGAAGACCCGCCTGATGTGCAGCTTGACGCCCCGGCCGACCTGCGGCATCCACAGGTCGAAGGGCGCGCGGGACGGGACGAACAGCAGCAGCGTGTACTCGTACGTCCCCTCGATCTTGCTGTGCACCCAGGCCAGCGGGTCGGTGAAGTCGCCGGCCACGTGCCGGTAGAAGTCGCGGTAGTCCTGCTCGGTGAGCTCGCTCTTGGGCCGGGCCCACAGCGCCGACGCCTGGTTGACCGGCGCTTCCCCGGCCGGCTCGGCTGCGGCCTCCTGGCCCTCCGCGGGCTCAGGCGGCATCACGATGGGCAGGCTGATGTGATCGGAGTACTTCTTGATGATCGTGCGCAGCCGGAAGCCGTTCAGCAGGTCGTCCTCGCCCTCGCGCAGGTGCAGCACGACCGTGGTGCCGCGGTACGGCTGCTCCGCGGTCTCCAGCGTGTACGCGCCCCGGCCGTCTGACTCCCACCGGACGCCTTCGGCCGCGGTCAGGCCCTCCCGGCGGGTGGTCAGCGTCACCCGGTCGGCCACGATGAACGCGGAGTAGAAGCCCACGCCGAACTGCCCGATCAGGGCGGTGTCCTTGCGCTGGTCACCGGTCAGGGCCTGCAGGAACTCGCGGGTCCCCGACTTGGCGATGGTCCCGATGTGCTCGATGACCTCCTGGCGGCTCATGCCGATCCCGTTGTCGGCGACGGTGATCGTCCGCGCCTCGGAGTCATAGCTCACCCGGATCTGCAGTGGGCCGTCGGCGTCGGGAAGTTCGGACTGGGAGAGCAATTCCAGGCGGAGCCGGTCGATCGCGTCCGAGGCGTTCGAGATCAGCTCGCGCAGGAAGATCTCCTTGTTGCTGTAGAGCGAATGGACCATCAGGTCCAGGATCTGGACCACTTCCGCCTGGAAACTGAAGTTCTCCTGCTCCGCCTGCGCGCTCATCGGCATCTCCGCTCTTTCCCCGGCCTCGACTCCGTGGGAACTCTAAATCAGACCGGGCGAAGATGCACACCGCGAGGCATGGTCCCGGGGCGGGTGGCTCGACCCGCGGGCACCGGAGGTGTTCGCCCGCTACTGCGGCGTCGTCACCGAGCACCTGGGCGACGGCATCGCCTGGGCCGTGACGCTGAACGAGCCGAACCTCCCCCGGCTGCTGAGCTGGCTCGACATCCCCGGCGCGGTGCGCGAGCTCGAGCGTGCGACGCTGCTGGCCGCGAGCGAGCAGGCCGACGTCCGGTTCGGGCTGCACGAGGTGGACCGGGAGACGTTCGCCCGCCGGCCCAAGCCGAGCGCGGCCGTCTACGCCGCGATCGCGCGCGCCAACGCGGTCGGCGGTCCCTGAGGGGTTGCGGGGGTCACCGGCGGGCGGCGACCCAGCGGAACGTGTTCCGCATGGTGACCACGCAGGTCTGCGGGTCCTGGAACTGCGCGAGGGCACGCTGCAGGACGTCGCGGACTGCGTGCTCCCCCGCCGCTTGCACGGCCCGGGCGCCGCCTGCCGAGCAGAGGAGGCCGCGGACGGCGTCGTCCATCGAGGCGTAGCGCCAGTAGCACACCACCTCGCCACTATCGACGGTGCGCAGGCCAGCGTCGGCCAGGGCAACCTCCAGGTTGCCCGGCGCCGAAAGGGCATACGGGGCGTGGTCGTCCGCCTGCTGGGGCGGGATGAGCGCGCTCATGGCCTCGTGCACCACCGTGCCCTGGGAGCGCTCAGGCGCCGCGAACAGGCTGGCGACCACGCGACCGTCCGGCCGAGCGACGCGGGCCGCTTCGCGCAGCGCCCGCCGCGGGTCGCCGGCGAACTGGAACGCGTTGACGCCGACCACCGCGTCGAACGCGGCGTCGTCGAACGGCAGCGACTCCATGTCGCCTTCGCGCAGGTCGGCGCCTGGGAGTCGGTCGCGGGCTATACCCAGCAGGCCTGGGCTGATGTCCAGGCCGTTCGGCGTCGCGCCGCGCTCGGCGGCCAGGACGAGCGTGAGCCCGGAGGCGCAGCCCACGTCGAGCAGGCGGGTGCCCGGGCCGACGCCTGCGGCGTCGAGCACCGCCTCGAACAGCGGGCGGTTGTGCGCCTCGGCCAGGTCCGCCCACGCACGAGGGTCGGTGCCCCACAGGCGGCGCTGGACCTCGGCCGCGGCGCTGATCGCCCCGGCGCTCATGGGGCGCTCACCGCCGGCTTGATGTTCTGGTTGAGCTGGAAGACGTTATCCGGGTCGTAGACCGCCTTGATGCGCGCCAGGCGCTCGATCGTGCGGCCGTACGCGCCGGCGGCCGTGTCGTCCTCGTCATCGCCCATGAAGTTGACGTAGTTCCCTTCGGTCAGGAACGGCTTGACCGCGGCGTAGGTCGCGCGCGCCCAGGCGATCTCGCGCTCGTCGTCGGCGGCGGCCCGCCAGGTGGCCGGGATGTTGATCAGCCAGCGCGCCTGGCGGAACGGGAACGCCGTCGCACGAGAGTCCACCCGGGCGATCGCGCCGCCCAGCGCCAGCAACTCCACCTGCGAGATCGGCGACTGAATCGATGCCGCGCGGTCGAGCAGCGCGTCGATGAGCCCGTCGGGCAGGTTGTCCGCGAAGCCGGCCTTGATGTAGGTACGCAGGCCATGAGCGAAGAGGTCGTCGGTGATCGTCTGCATGAACAGGAAGGGCACGACCGACAGGTCGCTCACCGCCGGCTGCAGCTCCGCCCGGATCCTGGCCAGCACGGCCCGGCCCTCCCCGGGGTCGCCCGACCACTCGACCAGCGACATGATGCCGTGCCGGCCGGCCAACTCCGGCGTCATCCACGGCACGTCGTTGGCGCGCCGCAGGAAGCTCGTCCACAGCAGCTCGTCGCGGGCCGCGGGGTCGGCCATCTCGCGCCGGCCGCGCTCGATCACCTGGCGCGCTTCCTCGAGCGGGTGGAAGGTGGCCAGGATGACGAGCTCCGACAGCTCGTGCAGTGCGAACTCGAACTCGGTGACGATACCGAAGTTGCCGCCGCCGCCGCGCAACGCCCAGAACAGTTCGGCGTGCTCGTCGGCGGACGCCCGCAGGATCTCGCCGTCGGCGGTGACGACCTCCGCGGACAGCAGGCTGTCGATGGTCAGGCCGTAGCGGCGCATCAGGCGGCCGACGCCGCCGCCGAGCGTGAGACCGCCCGCGCCAGTGTGCGAGACGACGCCGGCTGGCAGCACCAGGCCGTGCTGCTGGGTGGCGCGGTCGACTTCGCCGAGCAACGTCCCGCCGCCGATTGCGGCTGTTCGCGCTCGCGGGTCGACGCGGACCTCGTTGAGCGCACGCAGGTCGATGACGATGCCGTCGTCACAGACGCTGTGCCCGGGCATCGAGTGCCCGCCGCCCCGGACGGCGATCAGCAGGCCCTCGGCGCGCGCGTGGCGGATGGCCGCGGCCACGTCCGGCGCCGACCGCGGCCGCGCGATCAGCGCGGGCCGGCGGTCGTGCATGGCGTTCCAGATCGCGCGGGCGGCGTCGTATTCGGCCTCGTGCGGTCGGATCACCGTGCCGCCGAAGCCCGGGATAGTGGTCGATGCCATGGTTCCCCTGGTTAGCTACGAAGATCTTTTGGACCGAACGGCCCTGGTTCGTCTGGCACCGAAGGCTGTCAGCGGTCGTCGGTGCGGCGCAGCGTGGCCAGGCGGTCGTGCATGCCGGCGATGACGTCGTTGTGCTGGTGCAGCTCGATCGGGTGCGGGAAGAGCGGCCCGCCGTGGTGCCAGGCGACCAAGATCGGGCCCGACCGGGCCGTGTTGATCAGGCGGCACCCCAGCTGGGCGAGCCGCGCGCTTTCCTGCTCGAGGTCGGGCACCACCCACGAGACGTGGCTGACCGCGCCCGGGGCGACGCGGTACGCGCCCGGCGCGATGCCGTACGCGGCAGGCCCGATGCCGTACGCGGCCGGCCCGATGCCGTACGCGGCCGGCCCGATGCCGTACGCGGCCGGCCCGATGCCGTACGCGGCCGCGAGCCGGTCGTCGATCGCGTGGACCTGGCCGAGTTCCACGACGACCGGTCCCCACGCGGCGAAGGCGGCCGAGTGGTCGAATACGACGTCGTCGTCCCGCTGGCCGTCGACGATGAGCACGAACTCCTCGAACGGCACGTGATCGATGACCTGGAACGGGCCGACGCCGAGGTCCTGGCTCCAGCGCGTCAGCGCGGAACCGAGGTCGTCGACCCAGTACCCGATGTGGTGCAGGCGCTGCATCGGCGGCCGTCAGCCTTCGGGGGCGTCGTCGTGGTGCTCGCGGCCTTCGAGGGCGCCGCCGCCGAACTGCCGGTCGTGGTCCATGGTCATCCGCATGAACGGGTAGACGTAATCGCGCATCTGCTGCTCGTAGGCCCCGATGGCCGGGACGAGGCCGGCCTCGCCGCGGGCGGCGGCGGAGAGCCGGTCGAGCAGGTGCGCGGCATCGCGCAGCGCGAGGTTCGCGCCCAGGCCGAGCGTCGGGAGCATCGCGTGGGCGGCGTCACCGACGAGCGTGACCCGCGAGGGCTCCCAGGGCGGCGCGGGCTTGAGGAACCCGAACGGGATCACGAAGATCGAGTCGAGGTCGACGCCCGCGACCAGGGCTCGCGCGGCGGGGTGCCAGCCCTCGACCGCGGCCAGCATCGCGCCACGGAGCATGGCCGGCGTGCCATCCGTCCACTCGGCCGCCGGCGGGATCACCGTCCCTTGCGCCACGCTGCAGCTGATCATGACGTAGTCGTCGACCGGCTCGAGCGTCACGTCGGGGGCGATCGCCGCCGCCGCGTCACCCGGGCGCTGCCGGGGGCGGTAGACCGAGATCAGCAGCCGCGAGCCCTTGCGGTCTGCGGCGATGATCACGCCCTCGGACAAGTGCGGCGGCAGTTGCCCGGCCAGTTCGGGGGTCAGGGGCGTACGGCCGAAGACGCCAAGCCCGCGGACGCCGGCGTCGATGACCGTAGTGCCGGGGAGCCGTTGCCTGCGTACCGCCGAGCGGATGCCGTCGGCGCCCACGAGGACGTCGCCCTCGACCGTGCTGCCGTCGGCGAGCGTCACCGACACGCCGTCCGGCGTCTCCTTGTACCCGGCGACGGCGTGGCCGGGATGGAATGAGTCGCCCAGCCGGGCCCGGAGGATCGAGCGCAGCGTCCGGCGGTGGACACCGGTGTGCGGTCTCATCCCCTCGTTCGGCGGGCCCAGGTGGGGCTGCGAGCTCAGCTCGTTGAGCTGGTCATCCAGGACGACCGACTCCCGCCGGTCATACGTCCGGCGTGAGGTCTCGGCGTACAGCTCGAACAGGTCCGCCGGCAGGCAGCGCCGGAGCGCCTCGCCGCCGTCGGCGTTCATGTGGAGGTAGTAGCCGATCTTGCGGCTGTCGTCGGCGTCGCGCTCGAAGAGCTCGCAGGTGTGCCCGTCCTTGATCAGCCCCGGGGCCAGGGCCAGGCCGCTGAGGCCACCGCCGGCGATGAGAACGTGCAGCGGCTTAGTAGTCACGGGATCTCCTTACTTTCGTCCCGGTGAAGATCAGGTCACCAGGCCGGATCAGCCCGTTGAGGAGTAGAGGTCGGTCGAGTACGGCGGGGTGTCGTGGGCCGCGCTCCACGGCACGACGTGGTTGCGGAGCACGCCGATGCCCTCGATCTCCGCCTCGATGTTGTCACCGGGCTGCAGGTAGAACTCGAACGGGTTGGGCTGGACCGCGGCCACGCCCGAGATCGTGCCGGTGGTGAGGATGTCGCCGGCCGAGTAGCCCTGCGCCGAGTGGTGCGCGACGAGGTGAGGGATCGAGATGAGCATCTTGGCGGTGTTGCCGCGCTGGCGGACCTGGCCGTTGACCCGCAGTTCCATCGCGAGCGCCTGGGCGTCCGGCACGTCGTCCTTGGTCACGATCCAGGGGCCGATCGGGCAGAACGTGTCGATCGCCTTGGAAAAGGAGAACACGCCGGACTGCATCTCCCGGCGCTGGATGTCGCGGGCCGTGATGTCGTTGAAGACCGTGTAGCCGGCGATGTAGTCCTCGGCCTGTTCGGGCCCGAAGAACTTGCCGCTGCGGCCGATGATGATGGCGAGCTCGAGCTCGTAGTCGAGTTCTTTCGTCAGTCCTTCGGGATACACGATGGCGTCCTCTGGGCCGATAATCGCGTCGACGTTCTGGAAGAACACGATCCCCTTGTGCACCGGATGCGACCAGTCAACCGCTTGCAGCTCCTCATTGTGGTCGGCGAAGTTCCCGGCCGTGTGGAAGAACTTCTTCGGCACGATCGGCGCCCGCAGCCGCACGTCGGCCAGCGGGAGGCGCTCCCCCGTCTCGCCAACCCGGCCGCCCCGCTCGAACCACTCGCGGGTCGAGGCGCAGTCGAGCCCGACGACGACGCCGTCCTCGCCATCGCCCTCCAGGCGACCCACCCGACCTGCGTCGAACGTGACCAGCTTCATCGCGGCGACTCGCTCTCATTCTACGAAAGTAGCTTTCGCATATCATCGATCGATGGCGGGCGTGGTGTCAAGGGGGGCGGTATCGGGAGGCCAGTATCGAGAGGCCGACGTCAAGCGGGCTGGGCGGTTCCGTCCGGTGCCGGAACGCGGAAGACGCGGAGTTGAAGCGCGAGCGTGGCGTAGTAGCCGACGAGGGTGAGCAGCTCGAACAACCCCGCCGTGCCGAGGTGGTCGACCGCCTCGCGGTACTCGGCGTCGTCGAGGTCGCCCCGCAGCACGAGCGCGGCGACCGTGCGCGCGACCGCGGCCTCGCGCCCGGCCAGCTCGGCGTGACGGCCGTCACGCACGGCAGCCAGTTCGGCGTCGCCCAACCCGGCCGAGCGGCCGACCGCCTCGTGGGCATACCACTCGAAGTCAGACCGCCAGTGCGCCGCGACGACCAGGATCGCGATCTCCCGGCAGCGGTCATCGAGGCCGGTGTCATAGCGCACCGAGGAGCCGACCGCCTGCAGCGCCGATCCCAGCCGCGGCTGCAGCAGGAAGGCATTGAACGGGCCCTCGAGGCGTCCCGCCTCGTCGGTCAGCTGGAACAGCTGCGGGCCCTGGGCGCGGCGCCCTCCGGCGATCGCGTCGTAGAGCGAACGCTGCTCATCATCGAGCGACGAAGGCTCGAGCTTGGGGATGCGCGCGCCCGATGTCACAGTGAGCCGGCGCTGGTGTCGGACAGCAATGCGGAGATCTCCGCGCAGGTCTTCAGCACGGCGGGCCTGAGCTCGCGGATGATCCGCTGGGTGGACCAGTCCTGGGCCTGGACGGCCAGGTTGACGCCCCCGAGCACGCGGCCGTCCGGAGCGGTGATCGGGGCGGCGACCGATCGGAGCCCGTAGGCCAGCTCTTCGTCCTGCATGGACCAGCCCTGTTCGCGTATCGTGCGAAGCTCCTCGCGCAGCTCGGCGAGCGAGACTTTCGCGTTGGGCCCGGAGTTGGCGGAGAACGAGGCGTCCGTGATGCGTGCGGCGAGGTCGGCGTCGCCAAGATAGGCGAGCAGCAGCTTGCCGATCGATGTATGCACGGCGGGCAGCGTGGAGCCCACCTGGATGTTCGCGGTCACCAGGTCGGCGTTGCGCAGGCGGACGAGGTAGAGGACGCGGTCGCCGGTGAGCACGGCCAGGTTCACCGTCTCCCCCGTGCGCTCACCCAGTTCCTGCAGCTTGGGTGTTGCGATGGCGACGAAATCGAGGCTCCGCAGCGCGGCCGTGCCGAGCGTCAGCGTGCGCGCGCCCGGCCGGTAGTCGCCGTTGGGCAGGTGGTCGAGGTAGCCCTCGGACGCCAGCGTCATCACGACCCGGTAGACGGTCGGCATCGGCAGACCCGCCGCGGTGGCGAGGTCGCTGACACGCCAGGACGGACGCTGCTCATTGAACAACGAGAGGATCCGCAGGCCCTTGGCGAGGGCCTCCACGCGGTACTCCGGGCGTTCGGAGGATTCCGGGCGTCCTGAGGACTCCGGGCCCGCGGAGGCGGAGCGGAGCGCCGCGGATGAGGAGCTGGCGGTGCGGCGGGGCATGGATGGCCTTCCTCCTCGGCGACGACGAGAATCGCCATCAGCCTACGGCGGCACAGGCCGACCCTGGACAGCCGCGTCGCGAGTCGGCTACGGTATTTAGAAAGCGACTTTCATAATACGAGAATAATGGCGTGAAAGGTAGACCCCATGCAGGACTGGCTCAGCCTCGACCGACGGCCGACCTTGGTCTTCGGAGCCGGCGGGCTCGGCGGAGCCAGCGCGCTGAGCCTGGCCGCTCAGGGTGCGCGCGTCGCGCTCGCCGACGTGAACGAGGAGAACCTCGACGTGGTCGTGCGAGCCGCGAAGGAGGCCGGCGACGAGATAAAGCCGCTGGTCGCCGACCTGCGGACGGCGGAGGCTTGTCGCGCGGCCGTCCGTGAGGCCGTCGCGATGGTGGGAACGCCGCAGATCTTCCTGCACGCGGTCGGCCGCAACGTGCGCAAGCCGGTCCTCGACCTGGACGACGCCGACTGGCAGGAGACCGTCAGCCTGAACCTGTCGTCGGCGTACTGGCTCGGTCAGGCCGTCGGGCGGCTGATGGTGCAGGAACGGTACGGCCGGATGGTCTTCGTGTCGTCGGTCTCCGGACTGCTCGCCCACCCGCACCACGCGCCGTACGCGGCCACCAAGGGCGGGATGAACCAGATGCTCCGGGTCATGGCGCGCGAGTGGGCCCGGCACGATGTCACCGTCAACGCCGTCGCGCCCGGCTACATCGAGACCGACCTGACCAAGGACTACCTCGACAGGGACAACCACCGGGAGAGCCTGGAATCGCTCGTCCCGGCGGAGCGGCTCGGCCGACCCGAGGAGGTGGCCGACGCGGTCACGTTCCTGGCGTCGGACCGGGCCCGCTTCATCACTGGTCAGGTCCTGTACGTCGACGGCGGCCGCGTCCTGGTCTGACCGCCTATCCAGCTACCCATTCCGGAAGGACATCCTGTGCCTCTCGCACCCGTTCCCGTACCGCGCCGCTTCGAGGGCCGGTCGGTTGTCGTCACTGGCGCCGGCACCGGCTTCGGCGCCGAGATCGCCGTACGCGCCGCTCAGGAGGGGGCCCGCGCCGTCGGCGTCCACTACCGCAGCTCCGTGGAAGGGGCTAAGCGGACGGCCGACCGGGTGGCGGCGGAGGGCAGCACTCCTGTGTTGCTCCAGGCCGACATCGTCGACTGGGAACAGATCAAGGCCATGGCCGACGCCGCCTTCGAACGGCTGGACGGTGTCGACGTCCTGGTGAACAACGTCGGCGACGTCGCCCGCGAGCAGATGTCATGGCGCGACATCACCGAGGAGTCGATCGACCACGTCCTAGGCGTCGACATCAAGGGCACGATGCTCTGCGTCCACGAGTTCGGCGCGCGGATGCTGGATCAGGGTCACGGCAGCATCGTGAACATCGGATCGACTGTCATCGTCCGCGGCAGCGCGAGGGCGCCGCAGTACGCCGCGGCCAAGTACGGCATCCTGGGCCTGACGAAGTCGTACGCGCACGCGTTCGCGCCGACGGTCCGGGTCAACGTCTTCGCCCCTGGGTTCATCGAGACTGAGGCAACCCTCGGACGCCGGGATTGGCAGTCCGGCCGGGGAGACCAGCTGCGATCGCTCACGCCGATGAGGCGCATCCCGGCGCCCGCCGAGCTCGCGGGCACGGCCCTGTTCCTCGGGACCGACGACGCCTCGCACATGACCGGCGGCTACATGGTCGCGGACGGCGGCTACAACATGGTCGGCGCGTGAGCGAGCCGCAGGGGCCGCATCCGCGCGATCTGAGTCTGGCCGAGGCCCGGGCGCTGGTGCGGCGCGCCGTGGACAAGGCTGAGCAGCTCGGACTGCGCGGGGCGGTCGCCGTGGTGGGGGCGACCGGGACGCTGCTCACGGCGTCACGGATGGACGCCGGGGGGCCAGGCGGAATGACCCGGGCCCGATCGAAGGCCTGGATCTCCGCGACACAGCAGATCCCGAGCTCAGAGCACCTGCATCGGATGACGACGATCGCCCCGCCGGTCGCCGCCGGGTTCGCCCAGGCGTCCCCGGAGGCGTTGTTTCCCGGCGCGGGCGGGATGCCAATCAGCGCCGACGGCCTGGTCGTGGCCGGCATCGCGGCCTCGGGCGCGACCGTGAGCCCGTTCTTCCCGGCCGACGCCGACCCCCGCGTCCTGAGCGCAGACGGCAGGCCGGCCAACCCCGAGGACCTGCTGATCGCTTACGCCCTCAGAATTCCGTACGCCGGGCAGCACGGGGACGACCAGAAGCGATGGGAACAGCGCTTCGCCGACCTGGTCGTCGACCCGGCCGACAGCCTCGGCATGGCACCCGCGCCGCCGGCGAGCCGCCAGGCCCAGCTCGAATGGGCGAAGGCGCTCTGCGACGCCGCCATGGACGCGGCGTCGCGCCGCGGTGTCCGGGTGGCGGTCGCCGTCGTGGACCGCGGCGGTGACCCGATTCAGCAGGACCTGATGGACGGCGGTCCGGCCGGCGGGGTGGCCGTCGCGCAGGCCGTAGCGGGCGCCGCCGCGCTCTTCGACTGCGACAGCGGTGATCTCGGCTCCCGATTCGGCCTGGCTGATGCCGTCGCGGCACTGGTGGTGCCGCCGGTGCTGAGCGTCCCCGGTGGCCTGCCGGTGCGCGACGCCGGATGCGTGGTGGCCGGCCTCGGCGTCGGCGGCGCCGGCCCTTCCATCTGCGAGGACATCGCACGAAGCGCCTTGGCCGCGTCATGACCGGCGGCGACGCCGGCCCGGTCCGGATCGCCGTCATCGGCTGCGGCGCGATCGGGAGCCTGTACGCCGCGCACCTCGCCCGCGTTCCCGGCGTCGAGGTGTGGGCCGTGGACCGCTGGGCCGAGCACGTGGACGCGATCGAGTCACGGGGATTGCGGATTAGCGGACTGGCGGACTTCGTCGCCCAGGTCCACGCGAGAACCGACGGCCGCGACCTTCCGGCCTGCGACTTCGGCCTCGTCGCTACCAAGGCGCTGCACACGCGGGCGGCCGTCGAGGGCGCGCGGGCGGCCCTGGCGAACGCCGCCGTCGTCAGCGTCCAGAACGGGCTCGGGAACGAAGAGGTCATCGCCGAACTCGTGCCACGCGTCATCCGCGGGAGCATCGTCACGGCCGGCGCGGTCATGGCACCCGGCGTCGTGCGCTACGACGCACGGGGGGACTCATGGTTCGGGCCGTTCGAGCCCCAGCCGGCGCCCATGGGTGAGATCGCGCACCTGGCCCGGCTGCTCTCCGAGGGCGGGCTGCGCACCCATGCGCTCGAGGACGCCAGGGGCCCGCAGTGGACGAAAGTCATTTTCAATTCCGCGACGAGCCCTCTCGCCGCGCTGACCGGGCTGCCGGTGGGCCGCGTCTGCACCGACGCCGGGTTGCGCCGACAGGTCGACGGGCTGGTCACAGAGGGGGTGGCGGTCTGCGAGCGGGCCGGGGTCATCCTGGTGCGACCGCCGCGGGAGGCGGTGGACGAGGCCATCGCGGAGGCGTATGACCATGAGCCCAGCATGCTGCAGGACGTCCTGGCCCGCCGGGCGACCGAGATCGACGTCCTCAACGGTGGCATAGCCGCCGAAGGGCGGCGCACAGGAGTCCCCACGCCCCTGCACGACTGCATGGTGGCTCTGGTTAAGGGCCTGGAAAAGTCCTGGTCCGGCTAGCCAGGAAGGACGTGGCTCGCACCCCGGGGGCGTGTCGCCAATTCGTGACCTGACAGGGGTGGACAACCGCACCGGTGTCCCGTAACGTGTTCGAAATGAAATTAACTTTCATGATGTGAAAGTAATGAGGTACCGCGGATGAGCACCGCACAGGGAGAGCCATGACCGCACCGACCCCACGACAGCCGCTGCTCGACGTCGCCGGCCTGCGCGTGACCTATGGGGGGGTCGTGGCCGTCTCCGACGTGGACCTGCAGATCGCCGAGGGCACCATCTACGGGCTGATCGGCCCCAACGGTGCCGGCAAGACCTCGATGGTCGATGCCCTGACCGGCTACACCAGGCCCGCCGCCGGGCGGATCACCTTCGACGGCCGCGACATCGCCAGCCTGCGCCCCTACCGGCGAGCGCGCCTCGGTCTCGCCCGGACGTTCCAGTCGGTTGAGCTGTTCGACGACCTCACCGTCGACGAGAACCTGCTTGTGGCGAGCGAGCACGTGACCGTCGCTTCGGCGCTGAGAGACCTCTTCCTGCCGCACCGCCCGCCGGACCGGGCCGGCGTCGACTGGGCCATCTCGGTTTGCGGTCTGGAGGATGTCGCCGACCGCAAACCGTCCGAGATCTCACTCGGTAAGCGCAAGCTGGTGGGTATCGGCCGGGCGCTCGCCCGCCAGCCCCGGCTGGTCCTGCTCGACGAGCCCGCGGCGGGGCTCGACACTGACGAGAGCCTCGAGCTTGGGCGCCGGCTGCGGACTCTGCCGGAAGAGCACGGCGTGACGGTCTTCCTCATCGACCATGACATGGGGCTGGTCCTGTCCGTGTGCGATCACCTCATGGTCCTCGACTTCGGACGACAGATCGCACTCGGGACCCCAGCGGAGATCCGCGATGACCCGCGCGTGATCGAGGCCTACCTGGGAGGACATCATGCGGGCACCAGCCAGTAGCGCGAGCACGCCGGGCCATGCCCTCGTCCTGAAGGAGCTGTCCGCCGGCTACCGGGGGGTCCCGGTCGTCCGCGAGCTCAACCTGGAGGTACGTCCGGGTGAGGTCGTGGCCCTGCTTGGCCCGAACGGCGCCGGGAAGACGACGACCCTGGAGACCATCGCCGGGCTTAACCGCCCGATCTCGGGCACGGTCGACCTGTCAGGCGAGACGATCAGCGGCGTGCCGGCCCACCTCCTCGCCCGCCGGGGCCTCGCGCTCGTGCCCGAGGGTCGCGCCTTGTTTCCCGGGCTCACCGTCCGCGAACACCTGCGGCTGGCGGGCGGCCGGGGACGAAGGGTCGACAGCCATGAGGATGAGCTGCTGGAGATGCTTCCCGAGCTGCGTAAGTGCCTGGGACGCAAGGCCGGCCTGCTATCCGGAGGTGAGCAGCAGATGCTGGCCGTCGGCCGCGCGCTCGTGACCCGGCCGCGGCTGTTGCTCGTCGACGAGATGAGCCTGGGCCTAGCTCCGGTGATCGTCGAACGCCTGATCCCGATCCTGCGCCGGGCCGCCGATGAGCTGGGCGCAAGCGTGCTGTTCGTCGAGCAGCACGTCGCGCTGGCGCTGGAGGTCGCCGATCGCGCCTACGTCCTGACGCATGGCCGGATCGGGCTCGAGGGCGCCGCCGCCGAACTCCGCGAGCGGCGTGAACTGCTCGCCGCCAGTTACCTCGGGGAGACGGCCGCCTGACGAGGCCGCTTCCGGCCAAGCCCGAAAATCCCTGACCGAGGGATTCAACCATCACGAAAGAAGCAAAGATGAAACGTCCCATATGGCTCAGTGCGCTAGCACTCGCCGTAACCGGGCTGGTCGCGGCGGGCTGCAGCTCGAGCAGCTCGAGCAGCTCGGGCGGTTCGAGCACTCCCGCGGCCAGCAGCACGACGGCCGCGGCCGCGGCCGGCAGTTCGGTGTTCGGTACCCCCAAGAAGGCGACCGGTACCCCGTACGTCTTCGGGA